>LNFM01002478.1_pt1 | contig 38648 bp, 35 predicted proteins | sample 596031 | NCBI WGS metagenome assembly LNFM01 (sample SAMN04254537, study PRJNA301005) | activated carbon metagenome | isolation source: dual media filters at the Ann Arbor, Michigan drinking water treatment plant | place: USA: Ann Arbor | reverse complement strand
GACCGCGGCCGGGTACACGATGGACCACACGGCATCGATCTACCTGATGAGCAGGGCCGCGCGACTGACTTCGGTGATCTCCTATGGCGAGAACCATGGCGTCGCTGTCGAGAAGCTCAGGCGCCTGATCCTGGCGCCCTGATCCATTCCCTCCCCTTCCTCCCACGAGAGAGCCATCACGCGTCACCTCGCTCCCGCCTTGCGCGCAGCCGCCCTGCTCGCCGCGTAAGCACATGTCCGCCCACAGCCCCACGGGTCGTGACCACGGTGGCCCCTGCCGCGGCAAGCAGGAACGTCGCCCCCCCTCACTTCTCTGTCTCGACCAGTCCCTTCACGAACCAGCGCTGCATCAGCACGACGACGATAACCGGCGGCAGCAGGGCAAGGATCGCGGTCGCCATGACCATGTTCCAGTCGGTCGGGCCACCGGCGGAATCGATCATCTTGGACATGCCGATGACGATGGTCTGCATCCGGGCGTCGGTGCCTATGAGCAGCGGCCAGAGATACTGGTTCCAGCCGTAGAGAAAGAGGATGACGAAGAGCGCCGCGATATTCGTCACCGACAGGGGCAGGAGGATGTCGCGGAAGAACTTCATCGGCCCGGCGCCGTCGATCTGGGCCGCTTCGACCAGTTCGTCGGGGATGGTCATGAAGAACTGGCGGAACAGCAGCGTGGCGGTCGCCGAGGCGATGAGCGGGATGGTCAGGCCCGCATAGCTGTTCATCATGTTGAGGTTGGTGATGACCTGGATGGTCGGCACGATCCGCACCTCCACCGGCAGCATCAGGGTGATGAAGATCATCCAGAAGAAGGCCATGCGGAAGGGAAAGCGGAAGAACACCACCGCATAGGCGGACAGGATCGAGATGATGATCTTGCCCACCGCGATGGTGAGGGCCATCACGGTGGAGTTCAGCATCATCTCCCAGACCGGCGGCGTCAGGATGCGCCCGGAGCGGCCACCCTGCACCAGCGCCTCGCCATAGTTGGCGACGGCCTGGTTGCCGGGCAGAAGTGGCATGGGCGCCTGGGCGATCTCGGGATTGCTCAGGGTCGAGGCGACGAAAGCCACCCAGAGCGGGAAGGCCGTGATGGCGATGCCGATCGCGACCACGAGATGGGGGATGAGGGTGTGGGGGCCCGGCTTCAGCGAGGGCAGGACGCGGCTGGTCATCAGTAGTGCACCCGTCGCTCGACATAGCGGAACTGGATGACGGTCAGGCCGATGACGATGACCATCAGGATGACGGCCTGTGCCGAGGAGCGGCCGAGGTCCTGGGCGATGAGCCCGTCGTACCAGGCCTTGTAGATCAGCACCTCCGTCGACTTGCCCGGCCCGCCCTGGGTGACCGCGTGGATCACGCCGAACGTGTCGAAGAAGGCGTAGGTGATGTTGATCACCAGCAGGAAGAAGGTGGTGGGCGACAGGAGCGGGAAGACGATGGTCCAGAAGCGGCGGACCTCGCTCGCCCCGTCGATGGCGGCGGCTTCGAGCAGCGATTTCGGGATCGACTGCAGGCCGGCGAGGAAGAACAGGAAATTGTAGCCGATCTGCTTCCAGGCCGAGGCGATGACGACGACGATCATGGCATCCGTGCCGTCGATCCGCGGGTTCCAGTCGATGCCGAAGAGGCGCAGCGGGTAGGCGATGGTGCCGATCGAGGGCTGGAACAGGAACAACCAGAGGGCACCGGCCACCGCCGGCGCGATGGCATAGGGCACGACGAGGATCGTGCGGTAGGCGGTGGCGCCACGCACCACGCGGTCGACCATGACGGCGAGCAGAAGGGCCGGGATCATGGCCAGGGCGGTGACGCCGAAGGAGAACAGGAAGGTTCGCTGCAGCGTCGCCACATAGGCGGGGTCCTTCAGCACCGCCTCGAAATTCTCCAGGCCCACGAACTGCACGGAAAAGCCGAGAGGGTCCTGCAGCAGCGTCGACATCCAGATGGCCTGGCCGGCCGGCCAGAAGAAGAAGACTAGCGTGATGGCAATCTGCGGCGCGAGCAGCAGATAGGGCAGCAGCTTCTGCGGATAGACGACCTTGCGTTCCATGAGGCCCCCGGGGCCGGCCGCCGGCGATGCGGCCGTCACGCCAAAAACGGAACCGCGGGGCGCCGGGCCTGGGCACCGGACGCCCCGCGGTGGATCGCGAAGGATCAGTTGGAGGCGCCGACCGAGCGCTCGAACTGGCGCAGCGCCTCGTTGCCGCGGCGGACCGCGTTGTCGAGGGCGGCCTGGGCGGTCTGCTGGCCCTGCAGGGCCCGCTCGACCTCCTCATGGTACATGTCGCGGATCTCGGTCCAGCGGCCGAAGCGGTAGCCCGACGAATTGGCGGTCGGGGTGCCGCGGGTCAGCTGCAGGATCGGGACATCGCGGCCCGCATTCTGCTGGAAGAAGCCCTCGGCCTGCATCGCCTGGAACGCGGCATTGGTGGCCGGCAGGAAGCCGGTCGCCTTGGCGAAGCGGACATAGACCTCCGGACGGGCGAGGAAGGCGAGGAACTGGGCGACGCCGCGGAGCTCCTCGGCCGAGCGGTTCGGCGCGTTGAACACCCAGAGCGAGGCGCCGCCGACGATCGAGTTCTTCGGCTCGGCGATCACGTCCGGCCAGAACGGCATCGGCGCGACGGAGAAGGAGGCCTTCAGGTCGCGGGCGATGGCGGCATGGCCGCCCGAGGACTGGATGAGCATGCCGCAGGTGCCGGCGACGAAGAGCGCGTTGGCGTCATTGGAGCGGCCGCCATACTGGAACGCCTTGTTGCGCGAGGCATCGACCAGGGTCTGAACCATGCGGACGCGAGCGGCGTCGTTGAAGTTCAGCACCGCATTGAGGCCGCCGCGGCCGTTGGCTTCGGTGGACAGCGGCAGGTCGTGCAGGGCCGAGTACTGCTCGAGCATCGTCCAGGCGAGCCAGGTGGTGGTGAAGCCGCATTCGGCGGCGTTGCGCTCACGGATCTGGTTGGCGGCGGCGATGACCTCCGGCCAGGTGCGCGGCGGCTTGGACGGGTCGAGGCCGGCCTTGGTGAAGATGTCGTTGTTGATGAACATCACCGCGGTGGAGACGTTGAAGGGCAGCGAGTTCATCGTGCCGTCTGGGCGGGAGTAATAGCCGCGGGCCGGGCCGATATAGGCGGACGGGTCGAACTGGACGCTGGCGCGCTGCATCACCTCTGAGATCGGAATGGTGGCACGCGGGAGGGCGAACATGTCACCGGTGCCGGCATCGAACATCTGCATGATGTGCGGCGGGTTGCCGGCCCGGAACGCGGCGAAAGCGGCGGCGCGCTGCTCGGGATACTGGCCGCGGAACTCGACCTTGGCCTCGAACTGCGTCTGGCTTGCGTTGAATTCCTGCGCATAGCGCATGATTTCTTCCTGGGCGGGCCCGGTCACACCGATCCACATGGTGATCGGGGTGCGGGCCTGCTGGGCAAGCGCGGGCGCGGCGGCGACGCTCGCAGCCGCTGCGGCGGCGAGGAGAAGACGGCGGGTGGGCATGGGCAAACTCCCAAGGGACGAGGGGCGCCGATGTGGCGTTCTGCCTTCTGGGAACCCTGCGCGACAAACCGGCGACGGTTCGATGAAGAGACGATGACAGCGCGGGGCAACCAGCTCACGAGCGCGCGTTCGACCCAATTTACCACAATATATCAATGGCTTGCCTTGTCCGGGACATCGTGTCGCAAGCCTTTGATCGTCGTCAGTCGGGATCCGATCGGGCCGTCGCCTCAGGCCTCCAGCGCATCCACCAGAACGCGGAACGCCGGCAGGTTCTGCCGCGCGCCCGGGTAGTTGACTGGGCGACCCCGAGACGGGCCGCAGCGCGGGTGAAGCTCCGCTATGAGCTAGACGGTCAGGTGGGCGACGCTGGCGCGCGAAACCGAAGCGTCAGCGTTCCGGAAGGCTTCGCCCTTTCGCGCTTTGCCACGTCGGCGCGTATCCCAAGGCGCGCGAAATCTCGTCGGCTGTCTGAACAACGAAGGGCGCGAGCACCGGGATGCGGGCATCGGTGACACGCTCCGTCGGGCCCGACACGCTGACGGACGCGAAGACAGAACCACCGGCATCTCGGATCGGGGCTCCGATGCACTGCAGGTTCGGTTGATGCTCGCTGCGGTCGATCGAGTAGCCGCGGTCCCGCGTCGCTGCCAGATCGGCCTTCAGTGCCGCGCCCTCCGTGATGGTCGAGGGCGTGAAGCGGCGCAGACCAGCTGCGATGACGCGGTCCACGGTCTCCTCGTCTCGCCACGCCAGGATGGCCTTGCCCACGCTGGTGCAGTAGCTCGGCGCCCCCTCGATGGTCATGACGACCGAACTCGGTCCCGATTCCAGTTCCTTGCGGTCGACGAACACAGCGTGGAAGCCGTCGAAGATGCACAGGTGGACGACCTCCCCGGACAGCTTGGCCAGCCGATCGACATGGGGCTGCGCCTCGCGGTGAAGGTCCAGGTTGGCAACGAAGAGCGTTCCAAGCTCGAACAGCTTGAGGCCCAGACGGTAGCGGTCGCGCCCGCGCGCCTGCTCGACGAAACCAATCTCCTTCATCGTCGACAGCAGGCGGTGGGCCGTCGCCTTCGGGAACCCCGTGCGCTCGTGGATCTCGTTCAGGCCCAGGGTCCTGTCATGGGCCGTGAAGCATTGCAGGATGCGAGACATCTTGTGCAGCGACTGCACGAGGTCCTTTGACGGCGCGCTGGAGCGGATCGCCCTCGCCTTCACGGTCTCGAATTCAGTTCGGTCGCCGTCCATGCGGTCCACTCATAGCCGCCTTTCGAAACGAGCGAAATCGGAAAATGGCGATTGACGAACTGCGCTCCAGCGTATTCAGTTCCGCATACCGGGATAAAATACAAAACTACTGAGGAAAACGTCCATGACTTCCGAACTGAAGGGGGTCATTCCCCCGATGACCACGCCCTTCCGCGCCGACGGGGAACTGGTGCTCGATGCCGTCAAGGCGCAGGTCGATTTCCTCGTGGCCGCCGGGTCTCACGGCCTTGCCGCAGGCGGCTCGACGGGAGAGGGCCATACGCTCGACCCGGAAGAGTACCGCGACCTGATGCAGGCCACCGTCGACGCCACGGCCGGCCGCATTCCCGTCGTGGCGGGCATCATCGTCGACTCCACCCGGGACGCGATCCGCCGGGGACGCATGGTGCGTGATCTCGGTGTGGCGGCCCTGCAGGTCACGCCGGTCCATTACCTCTTCAAGCCCGACGATGACGCCATGGTCCGGCACTTCAAGACCATGGCGGACGAAACGGGCATGCCCATCATCATCTACAACGTCGTTCCGTGGAGCTACCTGTCGCCGGCGCTTCTCGTTCGGATCATGACCGAAGTGCCGCTCGTCGTCGGCGTCAAGCAGAGCGCCGGTGACCTCAAGCTCTTCGCGGACCTGATGATCACCGCTCCCCGGGACAAGATGATCTTCTCGGCCGTCGACGCCCTGATGTATCCCTCCTATGCACTGGGGGCCGCGGGCTCGATCGCCGCCATCCTCGCCGCGGCGCCAAAGGCCTCGGTCGACCTCTGGAATGCGGTGAAGGCGGGGGATCATGCGACGGCGCTCGACCTCCACCAGAAGCTTCTCGTCCTGTGGAACGCGATGATCGCGGACAACCTGCCTGCCTGCACCAAGTTCGCGCAGAGCCTGCAGGGGGTGCCTTCGATGTTCCCGCGTCAGCCGATGCCCGTGGCCTCCGCGGCCCAGCAGGTGGCCATCACCAAGGCGCTGGCCGGCCTCGGCATCCAGGCCTCGGTCAAAGGCGCTGCCTGAACCCAGTCCGGAACCTCCGGCTGCATCGATCCCCCGGTGGCCTCGACGCCTCCGGGGGCCAATCACAACGACTTCGGGAAGAAACGCGGAAGAGGGAGGGCGCAATGACGCTCGACAGACGCACACTCATTGCCGGCGCGGCACTCGGATCGGTCCTGTCCGCTCCGGCGATCGCGCAGACGTTCCAGCGCGACATCACCATGGTCGTGCCATGGGCGGCGGGCGGCGGCACCGACACGCTGGCGCGCACGCTGGTGAAGAATGCCAAGCAGCATATCGGCGTCGGCATCAACGTCGTGAACCGTACAGGCGGGACGGGCGCCGTGGGCATGCAGTCCGTCTCGACGGCACGGGGCGATGGCTACACCGTCGGGCTCATCACCTTTCACCTGTCTGCCTACCGGCTGATGGGCCTCAGCCAGTTGAGCTATCGCGACTTCCAGCCCCTCGCCCTGCTGAACCGCACCCCCGCCGCCTTCAGCGTCAAGGCCGACTCTCCGTTCAAGACGCTGAAGGACCTGGTGGACTACGCCAAGGCCAATCCCGGCGTGGTCACGATCGCCAACAGCGGCGCCGGCGCCAACACGCACCTGTCGGCGGCGATCCTCGCCAAGAACACCGGCATCCGTCTGTCGTTCGTGCCCTTCGACGGCGGAGCCCCCGCCCGCACGGCGATGGTCGGCGGCCACGTCTCGGCTCTCGTCTCGGGCCCCGACGAAGTCCTGCAATATGTGAAGACCGGCCAGGTCCGCTTCCTCGCGATGGTCGGCGAGCAGCGGCACCCCAGCTTCCCCGACGTGCCGACGGTCGCCGAGGCGGGCTTCCCCATCAAGGAGATCATCTACGACTGGCGCGGCGTCGCAGGGCCCAAGAACATGCCGGCCGACATCACCAGGGCGCTCAACGACGGCTTCGCCAAGATGGCGAATGATCCGGACTTCATCGCGCTCATGGATCAGGTGGCCCTGCCGCGGGTGTACATGAACGGCGCCGATTTCACCAAGTTCCTCGACACGATGGAGACGTCGCTGGAGCCTGCGCTGGCGGAAGTCGGGCTGCTCCGGCGATGAACGAACAGGCATCCGACCGTCCGGTGAGGATGACCGTTCCCGACCTGGCCTCCGCGATGATCGCGGCGGCTGTGGCCGTGTGGATCGTCATCGAATCCAGACGATGGCCGGCCCCCGACTTCGTGGGCGGGCCGGCCGTGGTTCCTTTGCTCGTGGCCACCGTCCTGTTCGTCTGTGCGGGACTTCTCCTGCGCACCGCGCTGATGGGCAGGTCGGCGGTTGTCGAAGAGCCCCTGCAGGCCACCCAGTTCCGGCGGATCGCCATCATGGTGGCAGCCACCGCCGCCTATGCCGGGGTCCTGGAAAAGGTCGGCTTCCTGCCCGCGACGATGGTCTATCTCGCGGTCTTCACTGCCGTTCTCGGCCTGCGCGACCGGCGCATGCTGATCGGCTACTCGGTGCTGCTCCCTGCGGCATTCTACCTGCTGTTCGCGGTGGTGCTGAAGGTGCCCCTGCCTCCAGCCCAATGGCCGCTCTAGGTCTCCGATGCTCGACCTCGCACTCCTCGCCAAGGGCTTCGGCACGGTCTTTCAGCCCTCTCATCTTTTCATCCTGGTCTTGGGGACCATCGGCGGGATCATCGTCGGCGCCCTGCCGGGTCTGACCGCGACCATGGCGATCGCCCTCCTCATCCCCTTCACCTTCTCGATGGGGCCGACGGCCGGCATCTGCATGCTGCTCGCCGTCTACACGGCCGGCATCTATGGCGGAGGCATCGCCTCCATCCTCATCCGCACGCCCGGAACGCCGGCGGCCGTCGTGACGGTGCTGGATGGCTACCCGATGGCGCAGAAGGGCCTCGCGGGCCAGGCGCTGGGTCTCGCCACAGTCGGATCGGGCATCGGCGGCCTCTTCTCCGCTCTTTGCCTCGCCATTTTTGCGCCCCTGCTTGCAGCCTTCGCGCTCAGGTTCAGTGCGCCTGAGTTCTTCGCCCTGGCCATTCTGGGTCTGTCGGTGACGGTGACCCTGACCGGTCGCTCACCGCTCAAGGGGGCCCTGTCCGCCGCCTTCGGCCTGGTCATCGCGATGGTCGGTCTCGATCCCATCGGTGGATTCCCGCGCTTCACGTTCGGCACCACCGAACTGGCCGGCGGCATCGCCTTCGTGCCCATGCTCATCGGCCTCTTCTCGCTGTCGGAGGCGTTCCGGCAGATCGAGATCATCGAAACGGTCGAGCGCATGACCGCGAAGATCGGCCGGGTTGTGCCACGCATCAACGAGCTCGTGGTCCACAAGTGGACCATGCTGCGCGCCTGCCTCATCGGCATCACGGTCGGCGTCATGCCCAGCATGGGACCCGACACAGCCGCCTTCATGTCCTACGCGGAAACGAAGCGCAGCTCCGACCGCCCCGACGACTTTGGCAAGGGTGAACCCGCAGGTGTCGTCGCTGCCCAGACCGCCGAGAACGCGTCGACGGGTGGCGACGTGCTGCCGATGATCACCCTCGGCGTCCCCGGCGATGCCGCAACCGCCGTCCTCATGGGCGCCCTCATCATCCACAACCTCGAGCCCGGCCCGCTGCTGTTCCGTGACCACGCTGACGTGGTGCACATGATCTTCGCCGCGCTCATCGTCGCCAACATCTCGTTCATGGTGCTGGGGCTGCTGGGTGCCAGGTACTTCGCCAAGGTGCTGAACGTCGATCGTCGCCTCCTGGTGCCGACCATCGTCCTGTTCAGCCTGGTTGGCGCCTACGCCCTCAACAACAACCCGTCCGACGTCTGGGTGTGCCTGATCTTCGGCATCATCGGCTACCTGATGCAGCGCTATGACTTTCCGATCTCGCCGATGGTGCTGGCTGTGATCCTCGGCGCGATGGCGGAGTCCAATTTCCGCCGGTCGCTGGCCATGTCGCAGGGCGATCCGATGATCTTCCTGTCCCGGCCCATCGCCTGCGGCATCCTGATCGTCGCACTGCTCGCCGCATTTAGTGCCATCCGTCGACAGATCGCCCTCGCCCGGCGCGTCGACGCAGCCGGTGCCCGATGATGACGGGTATGGCTGGAGGCGACGGCATGGCGGCACGGGTGATCAGCGTCGGCATCGCGGTCATGGATCGCATCTTCGCGATCGATGCGATCCCGACGGAACCCACCAAGGTCTTCGCCCGCTCCTGCACGGAAATCGGCGGAGGCCCCGCGGCGACGGGGGCGGCGACAGCCAGCCACCTCGGCGGCGAGGTTGAGCTGTGGGCCCGGGTCGGCGATGACCCCATCGGCCGACGCATCGTCGAGGAATTGAAGGAATGGGGCGTCGTCCCTCAGGTCCGCCACGTGCCGGGCGGCCGATCCGGCGTATCGAGCATCGCGGTCGCCAATGACGGCGAACGCCTGATCTTCGCCTTCGCCGACCCTGCGCTTGACACCGATACGGCATGGCTGCCGATCGAGCGCCTGGCCAACGCCGACTGCGTCCTCGTCGACCTGCGCTGGCCGAAGGCGTCGGAACGCGTGCTCCACGAAGCCCAGCGCAAGGGCATCCCCAGCGTGCTCGACGCGGACCTGACCACGGACGACATCGCCCGCACCCTGGTGCCGCTGGCCGGCTATGCGATCTTCTCGCTCCCCGCACTGCGTCGCTTCACCGGTCAAACCTCGCCAGGCGACGGGCTGACGGTCGCCCAGAGCGCGTGCAAGGGCCGTGTCGGCGTCACTCTCGGCGCGGAGGGCTTCCTCTGGCTGGACGCAGGACGCCTGGAGCACGAGCCGGGATTTGCGGTCAGCGCCATCGATACGCTGGGTGCCGGCGACGTCTTTCACGGCGCCTTCGCGCTCGCCATCGCCGAAGGGCGCGACATGCGGCAGGCCGGCCGCTTTGCCAATGCCGCAGCCGCGCTCAAGTGCACCCGTTTCGGCGGTCGCGCCGGGATTCCGACGCGCGAGGAGACCGAAGCTCTCCTCCAGACATCAAGGACGACAGCATGAGCATCTCCGCCGGTAAGCTTCGGGGTCTGAAACGCCTCGCCGACCCCTCCGGTCGCTTCAAGATGGTGGCCGTGGACCAGCGGCCGCCGCTCCTGAAGGCGATCGGCGAGCGCATGGGCCGCCCGGCAGCCTACGAGGAAGTTGCCGGCGTCAAGGCGCTCCTGACGCGGCGCCTCAGCGCCGATGGATCGGCCCTGCTGATCGATCCCGACTATGGGTTCACGACCGCAGAACCGGACATCCGTCCCGACCGCGGGCTGCTCATCACGCTCGAGGATTTTCGGTTCGAGGAAACACCCGGCGGTCGCAAGACGCGCCTGCCCAAAGACTGGTCCGTGGCGAAGATCAAGCGGATGGGCGCTGACGGGGTGAAGCTCCTGCTCTGGTATCGGCCCGACGCCGCGGCGGATGTCCTCGCCCATCAGCAGCAGCTCGTGCGGGACGTCGGTGACGCCTGCGCCGAGCAGGACATCGCCCTGCTGCTGGAGTTGCTGGTCTACCCCTTCGCCGGCCAGGCGGGGCACACGACGGATTACATCGAGGACCGGACCAAGCGTCCCGACCTCGTGTTGCAGAGCGTCCGCGATTTTGCCTCACCGGATTTCGGTGTCGACATCTACAAGTTGGAGAGCCCCCTGCCCGCCGGCTCCCTTCCCGACCCGGCGGCCGATGGACCCGACACGCGGGAGGCGCAGGCATGGTTCGACCGCCTGGGCGCGCTCATCGACAAACCCTGGGTGATGCTGAGCGCCGGCGCGGGGATGGAGGAGTTCCGACGGGTGCTCGGATTTGCCTATCGCGCGGGCGCAAACGGCTACCTGGCGGGCCGCGCGATCTGGTGGAAGGCCTTTGGTGCGTTTCCCGACCTCGCAGCCATGGATCAGGCCCTCGCCACGGACGGGCGTCGCTACATGGTCGAAATCAATGCGCTCACGGACCAGCTCGCCAAGCCCTGGGATCAGGGCGGCCTTGAGGGTGGCAAGCTGGCGCTGGCGGAGGCCGGGATCGACTTTCCCGGGCGGTATTCTGCGCCTCTGCCTGGCCGTTCCACCCCATGAGAGTCCGAAGGTAGCCCGTCACCGGACCCACCTGGCTGCGATCATCAAGCGCCTGGAGATCTGGTCGAACTGAACGGAGCCGCTCGGGATTGCAGATCGTGAGGAACGGTCTCAAATCCATGACCGTCGCGGTGCCGCCCTCAAGCCGCGCCGGGACGCCACTCCGGCGCAGCCAATTGCAGCGGTCCCAACGAGTCGTCAGGTCAGCGCGCTCGGCGGAATCGCGCGATCGACCACGGTGCGGAGGGCGAAACTGGAATGCAGGCGCGCGACGCCGGGAAGCCGCGACAGCTGCGTCATGTGAATGCGCTCGTAGTCGGAGATGTCACGGACCACGACCGTCACGAGATAGTCGTCCGTGCCCGACATCAGCAGGCAACGCACGACCGAAGGGCAGCGCTGCACCGCCTTTTCGAAGGCGCTCAGCGCCTCCTCGCTCTGCGTCTCCAGCGCGATGCGGACCACGACGGTGGTGGGCAGATCAAACTTCGCCAGAGAGAGCCGCGCGCCGTAGCCGAGGATGAAGCCGTCCTCCTCCAGCACCCTCTGGCGGCGCGCGCTGGCTGTCGATGAGAGACCGACCCTTTCGGCGAGTTCCACGGCTGTGATCCGGGCGTCTTTTTCCAGCTCCCTGAGGATTGCGAGGTCAATACGGTCGAGTGCCATGAGATATCCTGCGCCGAAACGGGGATTTCCGCACGAATCCGGCGCCCCCTCCCACAAGCATACTGCTCTTCGCCGGGATCGCGCAGCAGGCCCGTCCTAGCATCGTGTCCACGCCGTAAGGGAGGACGAACGATGCGCGTCGGAGTGCCGAAGGAGATCAAGATTCAGGAATATCGGGTCGGGCTGGTGCCGTCCGCGGTGCAGGAATATGCCCGCCGGGGCCACGAGGTCCTGGTGGAAACCGGGGCTGGCGCCGGCATCGGCGCCTCCGACGAGGCCTACATGGCCGCCGGTGCCACGATCGTCGCCACCGCCGACGAGGTCTTTGCCCGCAGCACCCTGATCGTCAAGGTGAAGGAGCCGCAGCCGCTGGAATGGGCGAGGCTGCGCGAGCACCACATCCTCTTCACCTATCTGCATCTGGCGGCGGACAGCGACCAGACCCGTGGCCTGATGGCCTCCGGCTGCACCGCCATCGCCTACGAAACGGTCTCCGACGCTGCCGGAGGCCTGCCGCTTCTGGCGCCCATGAGCGAGGTCGCCGGGCGCCTCGCCATCGAGGCGGCGGCCTTCAGCCTGCGCAAGCCCGCCGGCGGCAAGGGTCTGCTGATCGGCGGCGTCCCCGGGGTTCCGCCGGCCAGGATCGTCGTCATCGGCGGCGGCGTGGTGGGAACCCACGCGGCGCGGATGGCGGTCGGGCTCGGCGGCGAGGTGACGATCCTCGACCGCTCGCTGCCGCGCCTGCGCGCTCTGGACGACCTCTTCGCCGGGCGCGTCCGCACCCGCTACTCGACCCGCCAGGCGCTGGAGGAAGAGGTCCTCGCTGCCGACGTGGTGATCGGCGCCGTTCTTGTGCCGGGGGCCAGCGCGCCGAAGCTGGTCGACCGCGCCATGCTGGGACGCATGAGGCGTGGGACGGTGATCGTCGACGTGGCCATCGACCAGGGCGGTTGCTTCGAGACCTCGCGGGCCACCACCCACGACGATCCGACCTACGAGGTTGACGGCGTGATCCACTATTGCGTGGCGAACATGCCGGGCGCCGTCCCGCTGACGTCGAGCCACGCCCTCAACCACGCGACCCTGCCCTTCGGGCTCGCCCTCGCCGATCACGGGCTCGCCGCGCTGGACGCCGACCCGCACCTGCGGCGTGGCCTGAACGTCCATCGGTCGCAGCTGACCAACGAGGCGGTGGCGCAGAGCCTCGGCCTGCCCTTCAGCCCGGCCGACGCCGCTCTCTCCGGCTGAGGGCGGGCCCTCGGGTCTGCGGCGACCGCGGTCCGCCATAGTCGACGCAGACGGCGAGCCGGCGAGCGCCTGCGCGCCACCGCAGGCGGGGCGGCCTAGCGCAGGGTCGGGTCCAGGCGATCGCGCAGCCAGTCGCCGAGGATCGAGACGGCGAGCGTCGTCAGCACGATGGTCGAGGCCGGCGCCAGCATGATCCAGGGCGCGCGGGTGATGTATTCGCGGCCGTAGCCGACCATGTTGCCGAGGCTGGTCATCGGGGGCTGGACGCCGAGCCCGAGGAAGGACAGGCCGCTCTCGAGCAGGATCACCTCCGGAAAGACCAGGGTCATCGAGACGATCAGCGTCGAGGCGATGTTGGGGAGGATGTGCTTCAGGTAGACCCGCGTCGGCGCCGCGCCGAGCTGCGTCACGGCCGAGGCATAGCCCTGGGCACTGGCGGAAATGGCGAGGCCGCGGGCGATGCGGGCATAGCGCTCCCAGCCGAAGAGACCCATCAGGCCGATGAGCAGCGGCAACGACGAGCCGAAGAAGGCGAGCACGGCGAGCGCCATGATGAGGAAGGGCATGCTGGCCTGGAAATCGGCGAGCATGAGCACGACCTGTTCGACGAACCCGCGGAAATAGGCCGCGAGGAAGCCGAGGGTGGTGCCGACCACCGCCGACATGATGCTGGCGCCGAAGGCGATCATCAGGGAAATGCGGATGGAGACGATGAGCCGCGAGAGCACGTCGCGGCCGAGTTCGTCCGTGCCGAGCCAGTGCAGGTGATGGCCGGGCGCCACAAGGCGGTTGCGCAGGTTCGGGGCCGTGTAGGAATAGGGGCTGATCAGGTCGGCGAGCAGCGCCACGGCGACCATGCCCACCAGCCAGGCGATGGCCACCCAGACGAGGGGCGGGATGCCGCCGAGCGCCCGCGGCAGGCCGCTGCGCTGCGGCGCGGCGTCGAGGGTCTGGTCGGTCATGAGGCACTCCGCGCGCCCGACTGGCGCAGGCGCGGATCGAGGAAGCCGTAGAGGAGGTCCACCACCAGGTTGGAGACCACCATGGTGGCGGCCACCAGCAGCAGGATGCACTGGACCACCGCGAGATCGCGGTTGGACACCGCGACGACCAGCAGGCGGCCGACACCGGGCCAGGAGAAGACGCTCTCCACCACCACGGCGCCGGCGATCAGCGAACCGACCATGAAGCCGATGATGGTGACGGTCGGGATGGTGGCGTTGGGCAGGGCATGGCCGATCACGACGCGCCGCCACGGCACGCCCTTGGCGCTCGCCGTACGAACGTAGGGCTGGCCGAGCACCTCCAGCATGGCGCTGCGGGTGAAGCGGGCGAGGACAGCCGCGCCGCCGACGCCGAGCGTGATGATGGGCAGGATGGCGTGGCGCCAGCTGTCCTGGCCGCCCGAGGGCAGCCAGCCGAGCTGGACGGCGAAGACGAGGACGAGGACGAGCCCGAGGACGAAGCTCGGGACGGTGAAGCCGGCGACCGAGAGCAGCATGACCAGGCGATCGGCGAGGCTGCCGCGATGGAGCGCGGCAAAGATGCCGGCGGGAATGCCGATGCCGACCTTGAGAAGGAGGGCGGGGATGGTCAGGGAGAGGGTCGCCGGAATGCGCTCGGCGACCAGCTCGATGGCGGCGCGCCCGTCACGCATCGAGCGGCCGAGCTCGCCCTGGGCGATGGCGCCGAAATAGCGGAAATATTGCTGCCAGAGCGGGTCGTCGAGGCCCCAGGCCTTGCGGAAGGCGGCGATGGCCTCCGGCGCCGATTCCGGGCCGAGGATGATCAGGGCCGGGTCGCCGGACAGGCGCAGCACGACGAAGGCGAAGGTCACCACCAGCGCAATGGTGACGAAGGCCCTCAGGAGCCGCAGGGCGAAGAAGCGCAGCATCAGGCGGCCTCACGGGTCTGGTGGGCGCCTTCGACGAGGTGGCAGGCGACGCGGCGCCCGCCCTCCAGCGTCCGCAGGGCCGGGCTTTCGGAGCGGCAGCGGGCGACGGCGAGGGGGCAGCGGGGATGAAAGGCGCAGCCGGCGGGGCGCTGGGCCGGGTTCGGCGGTTCGCCGATGAGCACGATCCGCTCGCTCTTCGCCCCCGGCGCGGGTGCGGCGGAGACGAGGGCGCGGGTGTAGGGATGGCGCGGGGCGGCGAAGAGGTCGTCGGCATCGCCCTCCTCGACGAAGCGGCCGAGATACATGACCGCGACGCGCCGGCTGATCTGCCGGACGACCCTGAGGTCGTGGCTGATGAACAGCATGGCGAGGCGGAACTCCTCCTGCAGGTCGACGAGGAGGTTGACCACCTGCGCCTGGATGGAGACGTCGAGGGCGGAGACCGGTTCGTCGCAGACGAGGAATTGCGGCGCGGTCATCAGCGCGCGGGCGAGGACGACGCGCTGGCGCTGGCCGCCGGAGAGTTCGTGCGGATAGCGGCCTGCGAGGTGGGAGGAGAGTCCGACGCGGGAGAGCATGGCGAGAGCCTCGCCCGCGCGCGCCTCGCGCATGCCGCGGCCGTGGATGTCGAGCGGCTCGCGCACCTGGTCGAGCACGGTGAGCCGCCGGTCGAGGGCGCCGAGCGGGTCCTGGTAGATCATCTGCATGCGGGCGCGGGAGCGGCGCCACTCCGCGGTGAAGGGCGCGGGCATGGGCTGTCCGTCGAAGGCGACCGAACCCTCGTCCGGCCTTTCCAGCCCGAGCACCATGCGTCCGAGCGTCGACTTCCCCGAGCCGGATTCGCCGACGACGCCGAGCGTCTCGCCGGCACCGATGCGCAGGCTCACACCGTCGACGGCGCGCACGTCGACGGCGGCGCCGAACAGGCCCCGCCGCATCTGATAGGTCCGCGACAGGGACTTCGCGGTCACGAGGGTCGGGATCATGCGGGCTGAACCTCGATGCCGGCGGGAACAGCGGCCGGCGGGACCGGTGCCTGCGGCACGGCATCATCCACCGCGTCCGCTCGGAGGCACGCGACGCGATGGCCCGGCGCCACGGCACCGAGGGCGGGGTCGGCCTCTGCGCAGGAGCGCAGCGCCAGGGCGCAGCGCGGCGCGAAGGCGCAGCCGGGAGGCAGGTGCCGCGGATCGGGCACCACGCCGGGGATGGAGGTCAGCCGCCGGCGCGGCCCCGCGAGGTGCGGAAGCGAACCGATCAGGCCCCGCGCATAGGGATGGCGGGCCGCCTCGAACAGTTTGTCGGCGGCGGCCTCCTCGACGATCCTGCCGGCATACATGACGGCGACGCGGTCGCAGGTCTCGGCGATGACGCCGAGGTCGTGGCTGATGAGCACGAGGGCCATGGAGAATTCGCGGCGGACGGAACGCAGCAGGTCGAGGATCTGCGCCTGGATCGTCACGTCGAGGGCGGTGGTCGGCTCGTCGGCGACGAGGAGGTCCGGCCGGCCGGCCAGCGCCATGGCGATCATCACCCGCTGGTTCTGGCCGCCGGAGAACTCGTGGGGATAGGCGTCGAGCCGGCGGGCAGCGTCGGGGATGCCGACGAGGTCGAGGAGCCTCAGCGCCTCCGCCCTCAGGCTCGCGCCGGAGAGGTCGGTGTGGAGCGCCAGGGCCTCGCCGATCTGGCGACCGACCTTGAGGACCGGATTGAGGGCGCTCGCCGGGTCCTGGAAGATCATGGCGATGCGACCGCCGCGGACATCGTCGAGCACGACCGGGGGTGCACCCAGCAGCTCCTGGCCCTCGAGCCTCGCGCTTCCCGTCACGGTCGCCTTGGCAGGCAGGAGGCCGAGGGCTGCGAGCCAGGTGACGGACTTGCCCGAACCGGATTCACCGACGAGACCGACGGCCTCGCCGCGGCCGACCGTCAGGTCGATGCCGCGCAGGGCGGGAACACCGGCGAATGCGACCCGGAGGCCGGCGAGCTCGACCAGGGGACGGTGCAGAAGCGGGGTGGAGGATGCCATGCCGCGTCAGCCCATGTTCGCCGCGCGGAAGTCCATGTATTCGATCGGATAGGGGTGCCAGGGCACGTCCTTCCGCTTGCCGTAGAACATGGTCAGGTCGTGCAGCACGGTGCCGGCGGGGTCCTCGGTGTCAAAGATCTCCAGCATGCGGCGGAAGGCGGCCTTGCGCTCGGCCGTGTCGAGACTGGAGGCGAGCACCGCCGCCTTCTCGTTGAACTCGGCGTTCGACCATTCCTTGTAGACCCGCTGGGTCGGGCCGTTGGGACCGAAGAGGCGCACGAGCACGCCGGCCGGATCGTTCCAGAAGATGGTGTTGGACCAGTCGCGGATGCCGCGCCCTTCCGGCGGGTTGACGACGGCTCCCACGTTCTCGCGCACCTGCAGGTCGATGGTGAGGCCGACGGCCCGCCACATCTCGACGAGGATCTGCGCGGTCTGCAGTTGCAGCGTGTAGTAGTTCGGCAGGATGCGGTACGGGATGGGCCGGCCGGTATAGCCCGCCGCCTTCACCAGGGCGCGCGCCCTGTCCGGATCGAAGCCCGGCGCCGGATAATCCGGCATGTAGAGTGCACCATAGGCCGGGTTCTGGTGGCCGGGCGGGACCGTGGTGCGGCCGCCATAGAGGGCGTCGACGATGGCCTTGCGGTCGATGGCGAGGCCGAGGGCCTGCCTGATCCGCACGTCGGCGAGCACCGGGTGGTTCTTGTCGTAGGCGAGAACGCGGATGTTCTGGATCGGCCCGCCGGCGATCTCGCAGCCGGCCATGGCCTCGACGCTGCGGAAATGATCCGGCGACAGCTCGGTGATGATGTCCGCCTCACCGGTGGCGAGGGCGTTGAGGCGGCTCGCAAGTTCGGGCACCACCCGGAAGACGAGTTCGCGCACCGTCGGCGCGCCGCCCCAGTAGGCGTCGTGGGCCTGAAGGACCAGGTGCTGGTCGACCTTGAATTCGGCGACGGCGAAGGGCCCCGTGCCGACAGGCGCCTTCTCCCAGGCTTCGAAGGAGGCGGCGGCGAGGAAGGCGCGCTTGGAGACGATCTGCCCGGCCCAGCCGGCGAGGCGCTGTTCGATCAGCGGATCGGGAGCGCGGGTGACGACGCGCACCTGGCGAGGTCCGACAGCCTCGACGCGCTCGATGGTGCCGAGGAAGGGGCGGCTCAGCGCATGGCCCGGGGCCTTCGGATCGGCGACGCGCTCAGGCCCGAAGGTGAAGGCGACGTCCTCGGCGGTGAGCACGTCGCCGTTGTGAAAGCGCACGCCCTCGCGCAGGTCGAGCTCGAGCACACGCGGCTCGGTGCGCCGCCAGGCGGTGGCGAGGCCGGGCTTCAGTTTCGCGCCGTCGCGATAATCCACCGTGATCAGGGTGTCGAAGATGTTGTAGGCGGTGCGGAAGAGGACGTTGGAGACCTCGCGCACGGGCTCGAGAACCCGCGGGCTGACCGGCATCGCCACGGTGACACGGCGCGCGCCTGCCTGGGCCCCGGCCGCGCCGCCGAGCGATGCCGCCGCCAGGACGGCGCCGGAGGCCTGAAGGATCGATCGGCGCGAGGGCCGGACAAGAGCATTGGTCATGAAAAGCGATCCTCATCGACAAGGGGACGGGCCGGCCGGGCAGGTCCGGCCGACCCGTCAAGGCAGCGTCAGGCGCCGTAGTTGCCGGGGCGGAAGTCCATGGCGAAGGCGGGTGCGGTCTTCCAGCGGATCGCCTTGGGCTTGGCCGTGAAGGTCGCGTTCTGGTGCAGCACCGTGTAGGCGGGGTCCTCGCGCTCGCAGACTTCCAGCATGCGGCGGAAGGACTTGCGGCGCAGGGCCCGGTCGGTCGAGGTCTCCAGCACCTCGCAGAGCTGGTTCATCTCGGCATTGGTCCACTCGCCGATCTGCTGCTGCTGGCCGTTCGGGCCGTGCTGGTTCACCAGCGAGGAGACCGGGTCGTTGAAGGGCGCCGAGTTGGACCAGTCGCGCACCGCGCGCGCCGGTCCGCGCTCCATGATCTGGCTCCAGTTCTCCACCGTCTGCATCTGCACGTTGAGGCCGACGGAGCGCCACATCTCGGTCAGGATCTGCGACGTGGGGTTCTGGTTCGTGTAGTAGTTGTTGAGCACCCGGTAGGTGATCGGGTCGCCCTTGTAGCCGGCCTGGCGCAGGAGATCGCGGGCGACCTTGGGGTCGTAGTCCGGAACCTTCCAGTCCGCGTGGAACATGTCGCCGTAGAACTCCCACTGCAGGCCGGCGGGCACCTTGGTGCGCCCGGCCCAGAGCGAGTCGACGATCGCCTGGCGGTCGATGGCGTGGGTGAAGGCCCGGCGCACCAGCGGATTGGCGAGCTGGGCATTGTTCTTGTCGAAGACGGTGAGCCGGTGGTTCTGGATCGTGCCGCCCTGGACCTCGAAGGCGGCGTTCTTCTCGACCTCGCCGATCTGATCCGGCGGGATGTCGCAGGCGAACTGGTACTGGCCGGAAAGCAGGCCGGCGACGCGGCTCGCCACTTCCGGCACTTCGACGAAACGGATCGACCTGACCGGCGGACGGCCGCCCCAGTACTCGTCATGGGCGACGAGCAGGAGCGAGGTGTCGGGACGGAATTCGGCGACCTTGTAGGGGCCGGTGGTGATCGGCTTGCGGGCCCAGTCGAGATAGCTCGCGGCCTCTTCCCAGCCGCGCCGGCTCATGATGTCCGAGCCGTAGCGGGACAGCCGGCCCTCCAGCGTCACGTCCGGCGTCGCGTTGACGAAGCGCACGGTGTAGCGATCGACGGCGTCGACGCGCAGCAGGTCGGGCCAGATGCGGCGGGCGGCCGCGGGGATCTCGCCCGGCAGTTCCTTGCCCGGGCGCGGCGCCGGGATGTTCTCGAAGGCCTTCAGGGTCGAGCGGTTCTTGGCTTCGGTGTTGCCGAACATGCGCTCGCGCGAGAAGGTGAAGACCACGTCCTCGGCGGTCATCTCGTCGCCGTTGTGGAACTTGACGCCCTGGCGCAGCTTCAGTTCGACGGTCTGGTCGTCGATCCGGCGCCATTCGGTGGCGAGGCCCGGCTGCGGGGCGAGATTGCCGAGCCAGTCGCGGCCGATCAGGGCCTCCCACAGGGAGGTGAAGAAGATCCGCTCGCCGACGTTGGACTGCTCGCGCAGCACGTCGAGGACGTTGGAATTGACGATCTTCTGCACCGCGATGGTGATGGCGGGGCGGCTGTCGGACTGGGCCAGGGCGAAGCGCGGCACCAGCGGGGCGGCGAGAGCGGCGCCGCCGAGCAACAGAACGGAACGTCGGGTGGAGGGGATCAGCATGGTCGCCATGTCCTCGTTGTGCGGGGCTGCGTCCGGCCGGGGCTCTGCTCGCCGGCCGGACGCCTGCCAACTTGTCTAGACTTTCCCGATAACCGTCCCGTGACCCGACGATGACCCCGCCGTGACAGTGCGGCGGGGCCATGGCTCGAGAGGTCAGACGGCGAGGCCGAGGCCGATCAGATGGTCGGCGCCCGCGCGCAGGCGCTCCTTGTCGCGAACCTCGAGGATGAGGCGCGGATCGCTGGTGAGCGTGGCGAGGGCGCGGAATAGCTGCGGCCAGGCGATGGTGCCCTCGCCCGGATTCCAGTGGCGGTCGGCATAGCCGTCGGAGTCCTGCAGGTGGACGTGGTGCAGCATGTCGCCGGCGGCGGTTACGTAGTAATCGACGGGCGGAGCGCCGGTGCTCGTATGGGCATAGTTGGCGTGGCCGGTGTCGATGGAGACGCGGACCGCGGGGCTGTCGAAGGAGCGGGCGAGCGCGACGCGGTCGGCCGGGTCGCAGTCCTCGATGTTCTCGATCACCAGGACGACGCCCATGTCCTCGGCCCGGCGGACGGCCGCCTTGAGCGTGTCGTGGGTGCGCTCGACGACCTTGGCGCGGGCACCGGAATTGTAGTCGAGATTGTTGTAGTCCCAGGTCGTGTAGGGCGAGTGGATGACCATCTGCGTGGCGCCGAGCGCGGCGCAGACGTCGAGGCCCTGCTCCATGCGGTGGGCGACCAGCTTGCGCACGTCGGGATCGAGGCTGGCGATGGTGAAGCCCCAGAACGGACCATGGATCCCGAGGCGGCCGGTATAGCCGTCGAGTTCCTTGCGGATCGCCTCGGCGAGCGGCGCCCAATCGCCGTTCAGCACCTCGGCCCAGAAGAAATCCTGGATCTCCAGGTCGCGCTGGCCGTCGACGATCCAGGAGCGGTGAAGGCGCAGGCCGTCGAGCGGCAGGGCGGCGCCGAGTTTGGGCAGGGACATGGCGATGAATCCATTGGCTGGCGGCGCGACGGCCGCGACGCTGCCGGGCATCGCCCCGGCAGACGACGGCGGAATGACAGTCGGGTGGACGCAAGCCGCCACGACGCCGAAATCCGACGCGCCCTTTCGCAGCCCCCGAGACCGCGGCGTTCCCAACGCCACGGGGCCAGCCGGACCGCATCCGGCATGCTGGTCCGCTATTGGCCGTGATTCCTTGTCCCCTCCCCGCCGAACCGGGGTTGCGGCACAGGGACGTGTGGTTTCAGCACCATCCCCCATGGCGGCATCGGCGTGCAGATCCGACGCACCTCGCCGCAAACCTTGAGTTGCTGGGGCCCGCAACTGGCAGACCCAGAAAGTCCCCATCGGGACTTGACGGGACACCGTCCGCAGACAACACTTAAGTGAATGCTACAGTATCAAGTCCAACCACTCGACCTCGCCTTCCAGGCCCTCGGTGATCCCGCCCGACGGGCCATGGTGGAGCGTCTGAGCATCGGTCCAGCCTCGGTCAGCGATCTCGCGAGGCCGTTGCCCATGACCCTGTCGGCGGTCGTCCAGCACCTGAAAATCCTGGAGGAGGCCGGACTCGTGAAGAGCGCGAAGGTCGGCCGCGTCCGCACCTGTTCCCTCGACATGGGCGCGATGAACGAGGTCGAGAGCTGGATCTTGGAACGCAAGCGGTTCTGGAGCCAGCAGTACGACCAGCTCGAAGCCTATCTCGCCAGGACGGCACAAGAGGACGGAGACGCATGAGCATCACCAACGCGGCCTTCACCATCGAGCGGGTGCTGAACGCGACCCCCGCGCGGGTTTTCGCGGCCTATACGACGATCGAGGCCAAGAGCGCGTGGTTCAAGGCGCCGGCCGAGATCGAGACGCTCGAGCGCCACCTCGATTTCCGGCCAGGCGGCACCGAGCGCTTCCACGCGCGCTGGCCGGGCGGACTGGAGACGGATTTCCAGGCGACCTACCACGACATCGTCGAAAACGAGCGGATCATCCTCGTCTACGACCTGTTCCACAACCGGGACAAGCTGTCCGTCTCGCTGCTGACGCTGGAGTTCAGGGCCGAGGGCAGCAGGACGCGCCTCCTGCACACCGAACAGGGCAGCTACCTCGTCGGCGGGGCGGAAGCCGTGCAGGGCCGCGAGCACGGGACCACCTGGCACATCGACAATCTGGTTGCCCTGATCGAAGGGCGCGAACCCCGGGCCTTCTCATGACCATCGAACTCTTCGCCCATCCGTTCTCGTCCTACTGTCAGAAGGTGCTCATCGCCTTCTACGAGAACGACGTGCCGTTCACGTACCGCATGCTGGAGGATGAGGGCGTCGGCGACGAGCTCGCCGCACTGTGGCCGATGAAGCGTTTTCCGATTCTGCGGGACGATGGGCGGGTCGTCCTGGAGGCTTCCATCGTGATCGAGCACCTCCAGATCCATCACCCGGGACCGGTGCGGCTGATCCCGGACGACCCGGACCTCGCGCTCGAGGTGCGGATGCTCGATCGCTTCTTCGACAACTACGTCATGACCCCGCAGGGCAAGTTCGTCTTCGACGCCCTGCGGCCGGCGGAGCACCGCGATCCCTTCGGCGTCGACGAGGCCCGACGCATGCTCGACACGAGCTATGCCTGGCTCGACAGCCGCATGGCGGGCCGGACCTGGGCGGTGGGCGAGAGCTTCACGCTGGCCGACTGTGCGGCAGCCCCCTCACTGTTCTATGCGGACTGGACCCACGCGATCCCGGCACGGTTCCAGAGCCTGCGCGCCTATCGCCAGCGGCTGCTCGCAAGACCGTCTTTTGCCCGGGCCGTGGAAGAGGCCAGGCGTTTCCGCCACTACTTTCCCCTCGGCGCTCCCGATCGCGACTAGGGAGATCCGGGATCGACCGGTGTCCGGGCGGTGACGTTCGTGACCGGGCTCGCCTGCTGGACCACGGACGATCAAAGGCCGCCGAGCCCGGACAGATTGTCGCCATCGACGGCGGGCGCTAAGCCGGATCGCGCCGTGGCGAGACGGACCTGCGCCGCCGCCGGACGGCACGATGCGTTGCGCGCCTAGGGCAGTTCGACGATCTCCACCCAGTTCGGGTCCTTGCCGAGGGGCAGGCGATGGATTGCGCTGAGACGCCCGGACGCCGGATCGATGCCGTAGAGCGTTGCCGCATGGGACTTCTGCCCGACGGCGACGAGGAACTGGCCGGCGGCATCGAGCGCGAAGCCACGCGGCTGTTCTTCGGTCGGCACGACGGCCGTGCGGGTCAGCCTGCCGGTCGCCGCATCGACATCGAAGACGGACAACGTGCTCGATCGGCGCTCCGAGGCGTAGAGGCGCCGCCCATCGGTGCTGATCCGCAGTTCGGCGGCCCAGGGCGCGCCGCCCTGGAACCCGTCCGGCAAGGCCGTGACGCGCTCGATGCGGTTGCCGAGAGAGCCTGCGCCGGCATCGTAGGGATACACGTTGATGGTCGCGTCCAGTTCGTTGAGCAGATAGGCGAACCGGTCGCCCGGATGAAAGACGAGATGCCGCGGCCCCTGGCCCTTGTCCGTCTCGACGACCGGCGCGCCGGCGGGCCTCAGCTGGCCCGTCGTCGCATCGAAGGTGAACTGGAGAACGACGTCGCCGCCCAGATTGGTGGCGAAGGCGTGGCGGTTGCTCCGGTCGGTCAGCACGGCGTGGGCGTGACGGCGGGTCGCGACGATCTGGATCGGCTCGGCCGCGACGGCCCCGTTCGGACCGATGGCGTTCACCGCCACCTTGTCACCGCCATAGGAGGCGCTGAGCAGGAAGCGGCCGGTCCGGTCGGTGGCGATGTAGGCCATGCTGTCGGGCAGCGGGGTGGTGGCGACGGGGCTGAGTTCGCCCGTCGCGGGGTTGATGCTGAACGAGGCGACGGAGAAGGGCTGCGATCGCAGCGCGACGTGGAGAAAGCGCTTATCCGGAGACACGGCGATCGGCATGGCCGTTCCCGTCACCGGAACCGTCTGGACCGGCCGGAGCACGCGGGCTTCCCGGTCGATCTTCAGGACGCTGATCTCCCGGCTCTCGGCGTTGGACACGTAGACGTAGGTCGCCGCCACGGCGGGCATGGGCGACAGGCCGAAGGCGGTCGCCAGCGCGAGCGTGGCGAGGATGTGACGCTTCATGGGTCCCTCCCGTTCCGGCTCGTGGCCGGCTCCGCTTGCCGCGGATGTCTCTGGACAGGCTAGGCGCGCGGCTCACCGCCGGCCAAGTCAATGTCGCTATGGATCCATGCCGGGTCGGCATGGATCGACGCCGTCCCGGTCCGGCGGTGCCTCATGCGGCGTGCTGACGGGCGGCGAAGATGCCTGTCTCGAGCCTGCGCACGAGTGCCGCGAGTTCTGCCGTCTCGGCTTCAGCGAGATCGGTCAGCGGCGCTCGGACCGGCCCGGAATTCCGCCCGACGACCTTCATCCCGGCCTTGATGATCGAGACGGCATAGCCCTTGCGCCGGTTGCGGATGGCCAGCAGCGGCAGAATGAAGTCCTTCAGTCCGGCCTCCACCGTCCGGTGGTCGCGTTGCCGAACGGCCGCATAGAAGCGCGTCGAGAACTCCGGCACGAAGTTGAACACCGCCGAGGAGTAGGTCGTCACGCCCATCTCCAGATAGGGCATCGCGAAGGTCTCGGCGGTCGGAAGGCCTCCCACATAGGTCAGGCGATCCCCCATCCTCAGACTGACCCGCTGCATCAGCTCGAGGTCCCCGACACCGTCCTTGAAGCCCACGAGATTGGGACAGCGCTCGCAGAGCCGCGCCAGCGTGTCCTCGGTCAGAATGGCGTTGTCGCGGTTGTAGACGATGACGCCGAGGCTGGTGGAACGGCAGACGGCTTCGACATGTGCGGCGAGACCCTCCTGCTCCGAGTTGACCAGGTAGGGCGGCAGCAGCAGGATTCCGTCCGCACCGGACGTCTCGACATTCCGGGCGAGCTCGCAGGCGATGGCGGTGCCGTACCCCACCCCGGCGAGGACCGGGACGCGCCCGGCGGTCTCGGCCACGGCGACCGCGACGATGCGCGCGACCTCCTCCGGCGTCAGGGAGAAGAACTCGCCTGTGCCGCCACAGGAGAAGAGCCCCGCCACCTCGTAGCCGCAGAGCCAGTCGAGGTTCGAGCGGTAGCGCTCCTCGTCGAAGGCGAGGTCCGCGTCGAAGGGTGTGACGGGGAAGGAGAGGAGCCCGCCGCCGATCGTCAGGGCCATCTCCTTCGGGGTCATTCGGGCCATTGATGCCACTCCTCATGCGGCCCCGCTCCGGGGCACTCGTTGGGTGCGGCGAGCATGGCGCAGGCTCACGGGCGATGCCCGACCAAAGGCTGGATGAATCGATACCGAATGTGGAACGATCGGCCTCAGGCGGCCATCTTGCGCGCAACGTCGAGCAGGATCGGGATGGCGGGGTTGGTGCTCTGTTCGCGCCAGACCATGAACAGTTCGGCGAGAACCGGCTTCTGCAGCGCGATGGGCCGCAGCACCACATCGCGGAACTGAAGGTTGTCGGCGGCCTCCGGCACGATGGCGACACCGACGCCCGCATGGACGAGCGCGAGGATCGAGTGGATCTGGGCGAGATACTGGACGTGGTTCGGCGACAGCCCGCCGCGGGCCAAGATCTCGACGACGAGATCGTGGAAATAGCGCGCCTCATAGGGCGCGTACATGATGAAGGGATCCGCCGCGAGTTGCTCGAGCTTCACGCTGGTCTGCCGCGCCCGGGGATGGTTTCGCGGCAGCGCGGCCAGCATCGGCTCCGCCATGACGCGGAACGAGCCGAGCCCCACGGGCGGCATGGGCGGGCGCATCAGCCCGATGTCGATCTCCCCCGACAGCAGCCGTTTAAGCTGGTCCCCGCTGACCATCTCCTTGAGCGACAGCGCGACGTCGGGCAGTTCGTTGCGGCACGCCGCGACCAGGCTGGGAAGATAGCTGTAGGCCGAGGCCGCGGTGAACCCGACCTTCAGCGAGCCCGCCCGCCCGCGCGCCACCCGCTTGACCAGCAGGGCCGAACTCTCGGCGAGGCCGAGGATATGACGGGCTTCGGGCAGGAAGCTCTGCCCGGCCGGGGTCAGCTTCACCGATCGGCTCGAACGCTCGAGCAGCTTCACGTCGAGGATGCGTTCGAGAATCTGGATCTGCCGGCTCAGCGGTGGCTGGGTCATGTTCAGTCGTATCGCCGCCCGGCCGAAATGCAGCTCGTCGGCCACGGCGACGAAGCAGCGCAACTGGCCGAGGTCAAACATGGCGGGGCCCCGTGGAGCATGGCGTGCATCCGGTCCTCATCTACTCCTGAAAGACCTCCTCACGCTTGGCCCGGACCGCGGGCAGGATCAGGACGGCGAGAAGCAGAGCCGTGAGGACGAGCAACGCAGCGCTGATGGGCCGCTCCACGAACACCATGGGGTCGCCGCGAGAGAGGTTCATGGCGCGGCGGAAGTTCTCCTCCATCAGCGGGCCGAGGATGAAGCCCAGGATGAAGGGCGCGGGTTCCGCCCCGACCTTGACGAAGAAGACGCCGACGAGGGCGAAGAGCAGCATCAGGCCGATGTCCAGCTGGCTGTTGCTGATGGAATAGGTGCCGATGCAGCAGAACAGCGCGATGGCCGGAAACAGGATGCGGTAGGGCACGCGCAGCAGTGACACCCACAGACCCACCAGCGGCAGGTTGAGGATGACCAGCATCAGGTTGCCGAGCCACATGGAGGCGATGACGCCCCAGAACAGCTGAGGCTGGGCGGTCATCACCTGCGGCCCGGGCTGAATGCCCTGGATCATCAGCGCACCGACCATCAGCGCCATGATGGCGTTGCCGGGAATGCCGAGGGTGAGCAGCGGGATGAAGGACGTCTGGGCGCCGGCGTTGTTGGCCGCCTCCGGGCCCGCCACCCCTTCGATCGCGCCGCGGCCGAACCGCTCGGGCGTCGCCGAGGTCTTCTTCTCCACCGCATAGGACGCGAAGGAGGAGAGCGCCGCGCCGCCGCCGGGGAGAACGCCGAGAATGGAGCCGATGGCAGTGCCGCGGAGCATGGCCGGCACGCAGTCCTTCAGCTCCTTGCGGCTCGGCCAGAGCTGGCTCAAGGCGACGGACAGCAGCGTCCGGTCCTGCGGCCGGGACAGGGCGACCATCAGCTCCGAAATTCCGAAGAGGCCGATCGCGATGGCGACGAAGCCGATGCCGTCGCCGAGTTCGCCGATGCCGAGCGTCATGCGGGGAAGGCCCGTGTTGACGTCGATGCCGACCAGGCCGAGCAGCAGGCCGAGCAGCACCATGGCCACCGCCTTGACGGCGGAGCCGTGGGCGAGCGCGATGGAGCCCGTCAGCCCGAGAACCATCAGGCTGAAATATTCGGCCGCCGTGAATTTCAGCGCCAGCACCGAGAGGGGAACGCTCGCGACCGCGATGATGATCGTGGCGATGGTGCCGGCGAAGAACGAGGCGATCGCCGCGATCGCCAGCGCCGGGCCGGCGCGGCCCTGTTTCGCCATCTGGTGACCGTCCAGGCATGTGACGATGGACGAGGACTCGCCCGGCAGGTTGACGAGGATGGCCGTGGTGGAGCCCCCGTACTGGGCGCCGTAGAAGATGCCCGAGAGCATGATCATCGCCGAAGCCGGCGGCAGGGTGAAGGTGAAGGGAAGCAGGATCGCGATGGTGGTGATCGGCGCAATGCCGGGAAGCACGCCGACGAGCGTACCGATCAGCACGCCGAGGAAGCAGAAGGCGAGGTTGGCCGGCGTCAGCGCGACCGAAAATCCGGTGGCGAGGTTGGCGATGAGATCCATGGTCAGTTCACCGGCCAGACGGGCATGGGAAGGCCGAGCGCCTTGACGAACAGGAGCACCGCGAAGGCGGACAGCAGCGCGGCGATCGTGACGAGTTCCTTCCAGCGCATGTCCTTCGACGCCGAACCCGCGACGAGGACGACGATGAAGGCGGTGGCGGCAAGGCCAAGCCTCGGCAGCAACAGGCCGAACAACCCCACCGCGGCGCCGACGAGCAGGATGGGCCGCCACGCGATATCGGGAAAGGCCTCGCCCGCGGCGACGAGGGCCCTGCCGGCGATGAAGGCGCCGATCAGGGCGATCATCACGGCAAGCGCCCTCGGGACGTAGCCCGGTCCCATGCGGGAGGTCGAACCCATGGGCAGGTCGGCGATGAGGTAGAGCGCGACCGCCGCCACGGCCATGAGGAAGAGCCCGAAGGCAAGGTCGGCGGTGTTCACGCGGGTCATGGTGGATCCCTGCAGGAAGAAGGGGGTGCGCCGGCTCGCCCGGCGCACCGAGGTCAGGGCTTCAGCCGTCCAGCGAGATGTTCTCGGCCTTCACGACCTCGCCCCATTCGACCATGGCTTTGTCCATCCAGGCGGCGAAGGAGGCCGGGGAGTTGGCTCGCACATCGCTGCCGAGTTCCCTGATCTTGGCCGCGATGTCGGCCTGCGCCAGGACCTTGTTGAGCTCCTCGTTGAGGCGCGCGACCACCGGAGCGGGCGTGCCCTTGCTCGCGTAGATGCCCTGCCAGGAACCGGCGTCCTGGACCGGGGTGTTCAGTTCCTTGAAGGACGGCAGGTTCGGGAGCGCCTCCAGCCGCTTGTCGCCGGACACGGCGATGCCCTTCAGCTGGCCCTGCGTGACGAAGGGGAGCGTCGCGATGGCGCCGTTGAAGATGACGTTGCTCTCTCCCGACACCACCCCGCGCACCGCCGCGGCACCGCCGCGATAGGGCACGGCGCTCCATGTGATGCCGAAGTGCTTTCCGACGACCATGGCCGTCAGATGGTTGACCGCGCCGACGCCGCTGGTGGCGACGTTGAGCTTGCCGGGATTGGCCTTGTCATAGGCCGCGAGCTCGGCGAAGGAGGTCGCCGGCACCTGCGGGTTGATGGCCACCAGGTAAGGCGAGAACGACACCATGCCCACGGGGACGAGGTCGGTCTTGACGTTGAAGGACAGCCGCTTGAACAGCGCCGGCACGCTCGCGAGGGTCCCCGCATCGGCGATGAGGAGCGTGTGGCCGTCGCCCGCCTGACGCGCCACGAAATCGGCCCCGACATTGCCCGAGGCGCTCGGCCGGTTGTCGACGACGACCGGCTGGCCCAGCGCCTGTGACAGTTTCGGGCCGATCAGGCGGGCGAGAATGTCGGACGTGCCGCCCGGGGCGAAGGGCACGATCAGGCTGATCTGGCGGGTGAAGGTCTGCGCCCGCAGAGCGGGGGCAAAGAGAGGAAGTCCGGCGGCAGACAGGCCGGCGACAGCAGAACGCCTCGTGAGCATCGTTATATCTCCCTTGGTTTGATGTCGCTCTTGTCCGTGGTGGCTGTTTCGCCAGTGCGAGCGTTCCATCCAGATTGACGCACTGACCGACCCGCATCAATCCAAATACTGAATTGAATGGAATTCTGCCGAGAGGCACCGGGCGTTCGAGCTGTCAGACGTCGGGGCGGCAGCCTGCCGTTCACTTGACCGGCTGTTCAGCCGTGAAGCGGGCTGAATGGGCCGGCAGAACCTGCGCTCGTCCGCTGCGGCCTATCCGGCATCCGGTAGGCGTCACGCCTTTGGCAGGCCGCAGCACCCGGGGCGTTGCCCTCGAACGACAGCCTGCCGGCACGACCGCAGGTCACGCGCCACCTGGACGGCCCCCCTCGGGTTCCCCGCCCCTTTACGCTGCCTTTACGGCCCGGAGGCTGCTTCCGCCTCGTCCCTTTACGCCCGTCCGCCCTAGCCTCCGGCCGATCGTCAACCGGAGTTGTCCCATGTGGATCGACCTTCTGTTCCTCGCCGGCGGCCTCGCCGGCTTCGCCCTGATCGCCGCCGCGGTCACCGGCGCCGAGCGGGTGTGAGGCGGCCATGACCTTCGACATCGTTCTCGGCCTCGCCTTCGCGCTCTTCGCCTTCGGCTACCTCCTGGTCGCCCTGCTGCGCCCCGAGCGCTTCTGAAAGCTCATTCCCATGACACCGGACCTTCTCCAGGCCGCACTCTACGCGGCTCTCCTCGTCGCCATCGCCGTCCCGCTCGGCCTCTACATGGCCCGCGTCTTCGCGGGCGACGCCGCCTTCCTCGCCCCGCTGGAGCGGGCCTTGCTCGCCCCTGCCGGCGTGCGGGCGGAGGACGGCCAGCACTGGACGCGCTATGCGCTCTCGCTGATCGCCTTCAACGCGTGCGGCTTCCTCGTCCTGTTCCTCGTGCTGCGCTTCCAGCACCTCTTGCCGCTGAACCCCCAGGGCTTCGACGGCGTCCCGGCGCCTCTCGCCTTCAACACCGCCATTTCCTTCGTCACCAACACCAACTGGCAGTCCTACGGCGGCGAGACGACGCTCTCGCACCTGTCCCAGATGGCCGGCCTGACGACGCAGAATTTCGTCTCGGCGGCCTCGGGCATGGCGGTGGCGGCGGCGGTGGCGCGCGGCTTCGCCGGCCGGCAGGTTCGCACCATCGGCAACTTCTGGAGCGACCTCGTGCGCTCCGTGCTTTACGTCCTGCTGCCCCTGGCCGTCGTGCTCGCCCTCGCCTTCGCCGCCACCGGTATGCCGCAGACGCTGGCCGCCTCGGTGCAGGCGACGACGCTGGAGGGCGGCCAGCAGACGCTCGCCCTCGGCCCCGTCGCCAGCCAGGTCGCCATCAAGCAGCTCGGCACCAATGGCGGCGGCTTCTTCAACGTCAATTCCGCCCATCCCTTCGAGAACCCGACCGCGATCTCGAACCTCCTGTCGCTTCTCGCCATCCTCGCCCTGCCGGTCGCCTTCTGCTTCACCTACGGGCGCATGGTCGGCGACCGCCGCCAGGGCCTGGCGCTCTTCGCCGCCATGGGGGTGATGCTCGTCCTCGCCTTCGCCGCGCTCTATGCCGCCGAGAAGGCCGGCAATTCGCTGCAGGCGGGTCTGATCACGCCGGGCGCCGGCAACATGGAGGGCAAGGAGGTACGCTTCGGCGTCATCGGCTCGGCCCTCTGGGCGGTGGCGACCACCGCCGCCTCCAACGGCTCGGTCAACGCCATGCACGACAGCCTCACCCCCCTTGGCGGGCTCGTCGCCATGCTGCAGATGCAGCTGGGCGAGATCGTCTTCGGCGGTGTCGGCGTCGGCCTCACGGGCATGCTGCTCTTCGTCATCCTCACCGTCTTCCTGGCCGGGCTGATGGTCGGCCGCACGCCGGAATATCTCGGCAAGAAGATCGAGGCCCGCGAGGTGAAGCTCGCCGCCCTGACGCTGCTGGTCATGCCCATCGGCGCGCTGGCGCTGGCGGCGCTCGCCATCGTCACGGGTGCCGCGCAGGGCTCCGTGCAGGACGCCGGCCCGCACGGCCTGTCGGAACTCCTCTACGCCTATTCCTCGGCGACGGGGAACAACGGCTCGGCCTTCGCCGGCTTCAACGCCAACGTGCCGTTCCACAACACGCTGCTGGGGCTCGCCATGCTGCTCGGCCGCTTCGGCTACATCGTGCCGATCCTCGCCATCGCCGGGTCGCTGGCGGCGAAGAAGACCGCGCCCGCCTCGGCGGGCACCTTCCCGACCCACGGCCCCGTCTTCGTCGTGCTGCTGGTGGTCACCATCCTGATCGTCGGCGCCCTCACCTTCCTGCCGGTCCTCGCCCTCGGCCCCATCGCCGAGCAGGTGTCGATCCTCGCCGGCAAGGCCTTCTGAAAGTCCCCGCCATGACCCACCTCCCCACTCCGGCGCCCGTGCCCGCAGCGTCGCCCGCGGCCGAGATCGGCCTGTTCGACGGCCGCATCCTGAAGGCGGCGAGCCTGCAGGCCTTCGCCAAGCTCGATCCGCGCGGCCTCGTCCGCAATCCCGTCATCTTCGTCACCGCGCTGGTGGCGGTGCTCGCCACGGTCCTCGCCGCCCGCGAGGTCCTGGCCGGCGGCGTCAACGCCTTCATCGGCGTCCAGATCGCCGTCTGGCTGTGGTTCACGGTGCTCTTCGCCAACTTCGCGGAAGCGGTGGCCGAGGGCCGCGGCAAGGCGCGCGCCGACGCCTTCCGGGCGACGCGCTCCAGTGCCCGTGCCAAGGTGCTGGTGGAGGCCGCACGCCGCGACGTCTGGCAGTCCAAGGACCTCGACGACGTCGCCATCGACGATCTCATCCTCGTCGAGGCCGGCGACACCATCCCGACCGACGGCGAGGTGATCGAGGGCGTCGCCTCGGCGGACGAGAGCGCCATCACCGGCGAGAGCGCCCCGGTCATCCGCGAATCCGGCGGCGATCGCTCCTCCGTCACCGGCGGCACGCGGCTCGTCTCGGACTGGCTGGTGGTGCGCGTCACCGCCCGCCAGGGCGAGACCTTCCTCGACCGGATGATCGCGCTCGTGGAGGGCGCCAAGCGCCAGAAGACGCCGAACGAGATCGCCCTCGACATCCTGCTCGCCGGCCTGACGGTGGTCTTCCTCTTCGTCGTGGTGACGTTGCCGGTGTTCGCCTCGTGGTCGAACACCGAGATCCCGGTGATCTATCTCGCCGCCCTGTTCGTCACGCTCATTCCGACGACCATCGGCGGCCTGCTCTCGGCCATCGGCATCGCCGGCATGGACCGGCTGGTAAAGGCGAACGTGGTCGCCAAGTCCGGCCGCGCGGTGGAAGCCGCCGGCGACATCGACGTGCTCCTGCTCGACAAGACGGGCACGATCACCTTCGGCAACCGCATGGCCGACGCCTTCGAGCCGCTACCGGGGGTGACCGATCGCGAGCTGGCCGAGGCCGCCTGCCTCGCCTCGCTCGCCGACGACACGCCGGAGGGCAAGTCCATCGTCGATCTCGCCACACGCAGGTTCGGCCTCGCGCCGACGGACCGCGCCGGCATGACCTTCGTCCCCTTCACCGCGCAGACGCGCATGTCCGGCGTCGACCTGCCGGACGGCACGGCCATCCGCAAGGGCGCATCGGACGCCATGCTGCGGCTGGTGGGCCGGCCCGCGGAGCCGGCGCTCGAGGCCATCGTGCGGCGCATCGCCATGAGCGGTGGCACGCCGCTGGTCGTCGCCCGCGACGGCCGCATCCTCGGCGTCGTGCACCTCAAGGACATCGTCAAGCCCGGTATCCGCGAGCGCTTCGCCGAACTGCGCCGCATGGGCATCCGCACGGTGATGATCACCGGCGACAACCCGCTCACCGCGGCCGCCATCGCGGCGGAGGCCGGCGTCGACGACTTCCTCGCCGAGGCGACGCCTGAGAAGAAGCTCGAGCTCATCCGCAAGGAACAGGCCGACGGCCGCCTCGTCGCCATGTGCGGCGACGGTTCGAACGACGCGCCCGCCCTCGCCCAGGCCGACGTCGGCGTCGCCATGAATTCCGGCACGCCCGCGGCGAAAGAGGCCGGCAACCTCATCGACCTCGACAGCGACCCGACCAAGCTCATCGAGATCGTGCTGGTCGGCAAGCAGTTGCTGATCTCGCGGGGCGCGCTGACGACCTTCTCCATCGCCAACGACGTGGCGAAGTATTTCGCCATCCTGCCGGCGCTCTTCGTCACCGCCTATCCCGGCCTCGCCGTGCTCGACGTGATGGGGCTCGGGACGCCGCAATCGGCGATCCTGTCGGCGATCATCTTCAACGCGCTGGTCATCGTCGCGCTGATCCCCATCGCGCTGAAGGGCGTCGCCTACGTCCAGTCGTCCGCCTCCGCCCTGCTCGCCCGCAACCTCACGATCTACGGCCTCGGCGGCCTGATCGTGCCCTTCATCGGCATCAAGCTGATCGACATCCTCGTCGATCTCCTGCGCCTCGCCTAAAGGAGGCTTCCATGCTCACCCTGCTGCGCCCCGCCCTCGTCCTGACGGTCCTGTTCACGCTTCTGACCGGCCTCGCCTACCCGCTGGCGATCACCGGCCTCGCGCAGGGGCTCCTGCCCCGTGAGGCCAACGGCTCCCTGATCACGCGTGGTGATCGCGTCGTCGGCTCCGAACTGATCGGCCAGGCCTTCACGGGTCCGCGCTACGTCCATGGCCGGCCCTCCGCCACGACGGCGGCCGATCCCGCCGACGCCACCAAGACCGTGGACGCGCCCTACAATGCCGCCGCATCGGGAGGCTCCAACCTCGGGCCCTCGTCCCGGGCGCTCCTGGAGGCCGTGCAGGCGCGTGCGGCGGCCGCGGGCATCGCGCCGGCCCCGGCCGATCTCGTCACGGCCTCCGCCTCGGGCCTCGACCCGCACGTCTCTCCGGCCGCGGCGATGGCGCAGGCGGCCCGCGTCGCCGCCGCCCGCGGCGTCGCGCCGGCACGGGTGGAGGCCCTGGTGCAACGCCACACGGAAGGGCGTAGTTTCGGTGTCCTCGGCGAACCGCGCGTCAACGTCCTGGCGCTCAATCTCGCCCTCGACGCGGAACTGCCCTGACGCGCATGCCGACGACCGAACCCGACCGCCCCGACCCGCAGGCCCTGCTCGACGCGCACCGGCGCGACGGGCGGGGCCGCCTGAAGGTCTTCCTCGGCGCCTCGCCCGGCGTGGGGAAGACCTTCGCCATGCTGGAGGAGGCCCGCCAGCGACAGCGCGCCGGCCGCGACGTGGTCGTGGCCCTGGTCGAGACCCACGGCCGGGCGGAGACGGCGGGGCTCCTCGCCAGCCTCGAGGTCCTCCCGCGCAAGAGCGTCGCCTACCGCGGTCAAGTGCTGGAGGAGCTCGATCTCGACGGCCTGCTCGCCCGCCGGCCGCAGCTCGCGCTGATCGACGAATTCGCCCACACCAACGCCCCCGGCGCGCGCCACCCGAAGCGCTGGCAGGACGTGGTGGAGGTGCTGGACGCCGGGATCGACGTCACCACCACCCTCAACATCCAGCACATCGAGAGCCTCAACGACGTCGTCGCCAGCATCACCGGCGTGCGCGTTCAGGAGACCGTGCCGGACGAGGTGCTCCAGCAGGCGGACGAGATCGAGCTGATCGACCTGCCGCCGGACGAGCTGATCCACCGTCTGCGCGAGGGCAAGGTCTATGTGCCGCAGCAGGTCGGCCAGGCGCTGGAGAACTTCTTCACCCGCGGCAATCTCACGGCGCTGCGGGAGCTGGCGCTGCGGACGGCGGCGAGCCGCGTCGACGCCGACATGCTCAGCTACATGCAGGCCAACGCGGTCAAGGGCCCCTGGCCGACGCAGGAGCGCCTGCTGGTCTGCATCAACGAGGCGCCGGTCGCGAAGGCGCTGGTGCGCGCCGGCAAGCGCATGGCGGACCGGGCCCGCATCCCCTGGATCGTCGCCACCGTCGTCACGCCGCGGCACGAGGCGCTCGGCGAGGAGGCGCGCGGCGCCACGGCGGACGCCCTGCGCCTTGCGGAGACCCTCGGCGCGGAGGTCGTGACGCTCCAGACGGAGTCGGACGTCGCGTCGGAGCTCCTGGGGTTTGCGAGGAGCCGCAACGTCACGCGCGTCCTCATCGGTCGCCCGCGCAGCCGCTGGCCGCTCGGCCTGCTGCGCGAAGCGGTGGCCGAGCGCATTCTCGACCGGGCGACCGATTTCGAGGTCACCGTCGTGGCGCACGGGGCACGCGCGGCGCGCCGCCGCATCCTGGAGACGGCGCGCCTGCCGCAGTGGCGCCAATGGGGACCGATCCTCGCCGAAACGGTGGGCGCCATGGCGGCGGCGACGCTCTTCGCCTGGCCCTTCTCGCCCCACCTGCCGGTGGCGTCCCTGGCGGTCGTCTATCTTCTCGCGGTGTCGCTGGTGGCGTTCCGCCGCGGCCTCGCGGCCGCCCTGCTCGCCAGCGGCCTCGGCTTTCTCACCTACAATTTCTTCTTCACGACGCCCTACTATTCGCTGGCGGTCGAGCAGTCGGAATCGGTCATTGCGCTCCTCGTCTTCCTCATCAGCGCCGTCTTCACCGGCACGCTGGCGAGCCGGCTGAAGGCGCAGGTGGATTCGATGCGAGCGGCGCAGCGGCGGACCGAGACGCTGTATGATTTCGCGCGGAGGATCGCCTCCGCCACGAAGGCCGACGACGTCCTGTGGGCAGCCGCCGCCCACATCGCCGCGACCCTCAACTGCCGGTCGCTGATCCTGATGCCGGACAGGTCCGGGGTCCTCCAGCAGGTGCAGGGGCATCCGTCCATCGACGAACTCGACGCCAAGGCCGAGGGCGCGGCGCGCTGGGCCTTCGAGAAGAACGAACCGGCCGGGGCCGGAACCACGACGCTGCCGACCGCGGACTGGCTGTTCGTGCCGCTGGCCACCGCAAGGAGCATTCTCGGCGTCATCGGCGTCCAGTTCCGCGACGCCGCCGCGGGGCTGGATCCGGAGACCAAGCGGCTGCTGCTCGCGGTCGAGGATCAGGTAGCGGTCGCCCTCGAACGCTTCACGCTCAGCGCCGATCTCGAGGACGCGCGGGTGCGCGCGGAGGGGGAGAAGCTGCGCGCCGCCCTGCTCAACTCCGTCAGCCACGACCTCAGGACGCCGCTCGTCACCGTGATCGGCGCCATCACCACACTCGCCGACGCGGACACCGTGCTGACCCCGGCGAACCGCGCCGAACTGATCGGCACGGCCCTCGACGAGGCGCGGCGCCTCGACCGCTACGTCCAGAACCTCCTCGACATGACGCGGCTCGGCCATGGCGCACTGACGCCCAAGGCGCAGAGCGTCGACCTGCGCGAGGTGGTCGGCCGGGTGCGCGGCGACCTCGCCCGCATCCTCGCCGGCCACGATCTGGTGGTCGACATGGTGCGCGACCTGCCGCGGGCGCTGGTCGATCCGGTGCTGATCGGCCAGGCCCTGGCCAATGTCGTGGAGAACGCGGCGAAATACGGCCCTCCCGGCGGACGCATCACCATCGGCGCCGGGGCCACGGGCGAAACGGTCACGCTGACCGTGACCGACGAGGGCCCCGGCATTCCCCTGGCCGACCGCGAGCGGGTCTTCGACCAGTTCTACCGGGCCGCCCGCGGCGACGGCGCACCGTCCGGCACGGGCCTCGGCCTTGCCATCGTGCGCGGCTTCGTGGAAGCCCATGGCGGCCGCGTCGCCATCGACGCGGGGCCCGGGGGCCGCGGCACGGCCATCGCCCTCACCCTGCCCCGCGCGCCGGCGAGCGAGCCGCCCGAGGAGGCGCGATGACCGAAAGCGGACAGCCGCTGCGGGTGCTGGTGGTGGAGGACGAGGCGCCGATCCGGCGGTTCCTCGGCATCATCCTCAGCAGCGCCGGCATGGTGGTGGAGGAGGCGGCGCGCGGCCGCGACGGCATCGAGCGCGCCGCGACGACGGCGCCCGACGTGGTCATGCTCGACCTCGGCCTGCCGGACATGGACGGCAAGGCGGTGGTCGCGGCGATCCGCGAGTGGTCGCAGGTGCCGATCCTCATCCTGTCGGTGCGCGACGGCGAGGGCGAGAAGATCGCCGCCCTTGACGCCGGCGCCGACGACTACGTGACGAAGCCCTTCGCCGCCGGGGAACTGCTGGCGCGGCTGCGGGCGCTGACCCGCAGCCGCCGGCCCGTCGCGACCGAGACGCCGGCGGTGACGATTGGCACGCTCGTCATCGACCTGGCCAAGCGCAGCGTGACCCTGAAGGGCGCCGAGGTGAAACTGACGCGCAAGGAATACGACGTGCTGGCGCTCCTCGCCCGCCATCACGGACGGCTCGTCACCCATCGCCAGCTGTTGACCACCATCTGGGGGCCGGCCCATGTCGAGGACACGCATTACCTGCGCATCGCCGTCGGCCATATCCGCGACAAGCTGGGCGACGACGCGGCCGATCCGCGCTTCATCCTGACGGAGCCCGGGGTCGGCTACCGGCTGAAGTGAGACTGGCGCGCGGAACGCTCATATCTTTCGCGCAAATCACGGTGGGCCGGGCCATCTGAATGGCGCCGGCCATGCCCGCCGTCAGGCGGGCGGATCAGCGCTGTCCGTTCTGCGCCAGCCAGGCCTGCATCTCGGCGATCTCGCGCTCCTGCTCGCGGATGATGTCGGCCGCCCACTTGCGGGTCTGCTCGTCCTTGCCGTGTTCCAGCACCACCTTGGCCATGTCGATGGCGCCCTGGTGGTGGGGGATCATGCCGCGGACGAAGTCGACGTCGGCATTGCCGGAGAAGCGGATGTCCATGCCCCGGTGCATCCGGTCGTTGGCGGCCCGGAAGGCGGCCACCGAGGGATGTTCGCCGCTCGCGGGCGCGCCGGCCGAACCGCCGTGCTGATGGGGGGCGGAAGCCGCGCCCGGCTGGCCCTGGGCCGGCGCGGCCTGACCCTGCTGGCCCTGGCCGTGATGGCCCTGACCGTGATGGCCCTGACCGTGGTGGCCCTGGCCGTGGTGACCCTGGCCGTGATGGCCCTGGCCGTGCTGCTGGGCTGTGGCGATCGCGACGCTGCCGAGCAGCAGGGCGCCGGCGACGAGGGAGGCGGAGATGGCGGATGTCATGGCGATGTCCTTGTCTGTGGAGGGGCCGGAGGGGCTCAGAAGCGCGCCTGGACCGTGGCGCCCTGAGGCGAGGTGATCTGGACGGCGCCGCGGACTCCGGCGGGGACGGCGACGGGAGACGTGCCGACGAGGCGCGACCCGCCGGCGGGCTGCAGGGGGAAGCGAACGGTCTGGCCGCCGACGACCAGGATCGCGGTGGCGCGGAAACCGTCGGCCGGGATCGGCTTGTCGTTGGCGTCGCTCATGTGCACGACCACTTCGGGCGTGCCTTTCGCGACGAGTTCGGCGTGGTACTGGGTGCCGGCGTCGACGACCTTGCCCCCGTTCGGGCCCTGCCGGGCCTCGTGGGCGAGCGCGATGCCGGCCGT
>LNFM01002476.1_pt1 | contig 38663 bp, 37 predicted proteins | sample 596031 | NCBI WGS metagenome assembly LNFM01 (sample SAMN04254537, study PRJNA301005) | activated carbon metagenome | isolation source: dual media filters at the Ann Arbor, Michigan drinking water treatment plant | place: USA: Ann Arbor | reverse complement strand
AGTCGTGTCGCCTTGCGCTTTCAGTCATGGTTCCGCCCTAAGATACGATGCAGTGCGCATTTTATCACTAATCTCGTGACGACACTGTCTAAGAGCCTGTTCAAGATCTCGCTGAAGGGCGTATCGCGGCGTTAAAAGTGGCCTCTTGTGCTCTTGTACTATGTGTACACTCCGCTTTTTCGCCAGTTCCCGCCTTGCCGCTTGGAACCCTTCGCTGCGCTCTTCCCTTGATCGAGATCTTGAACAGGCTCTTAATCCCAGCGGTCGTCCCGTACCTGTATTTCATTACCCTCTAGCCGCACCGGGAAAGTGGCGGTGGGCTCATAGGCGGGGGCGGTCAATGCCTCGCCGGTCTTGATGCAGAAGCGCGCGCCGTGGCGGGGGCAAACGATGGCATCGCAGTCAATCTTGCCGCCGGTCAACAGACCTCCGTCGTGGGTACATACGTCCTCAATGGCGTAATATTCACCGTCGATATTGAAGGTGGCGATCAGCACGCCGTCAACATCGACAACTTTGTATTCTCCGGGGGCAATGTCGCCTGCTTTGGCGACGGTGATCCAATCAGACATTCTGTTTCTCAAGAGTCGTTTAAATATTGCCGGATCGGTAACGCGCAGCCTGACTTGCGAATAAACAGGCCTATACCGCAATAACCTCGATGTCCGGTTCGATGGTGCGTATTACGCTTTCAATGGCCATGAGCGTGCCGGAAAGCGAGCTGGGGCAGGTGCCGCATGCTCCCTGATAGCGGATGACGAGTTTGTCCCCTGAAAACTCCAGCACTTCGAGTCCGCCGCCATCGCTCAGTAAGGCGGGGCGGATCCGTTCATCCAGCAGCTCGGTGATACGTGCGAGGCGGTCTTCATCTTCCGGGGCGACCAGCGTCTTATGCGTTGTTGCATCGCCGGTATCCCTTGCAATCGGTGTTGCTGCTTCGGCGGACCGGATGGGCGGCGCCAGCTCCAGCAGTAACTTGTCCCAGTAGGCCTCGCCATCCTGCGTTACGGTCAGCCAGCGATCCACGTAAAACACATTGGTGACATGGGGTATGGCAAACAGTGCGCTGGCCAGTGGATCGTTTGCGGCCTGCCCGGCATTTTCGAACGAGCGCGCGACACCCAGGGTGACAGGCTCCTTGAGGACGAAGCGCATCGCGTTCGGGTTCGGGGTCTTTTCTATATCGGCTATTTTTGGCATGGTATCAAAACTCTTTTTCCGTCGATGCGGTCTCTTGCGCGGCAAACGCCGAGTGCAAGGTATGCCAAGGCAAAACAGCGCATTTTACCCGGGAGGGCAGCTCGCTTACGCCGGCTAATACCGTCAGGCGGCCCAGGTGGTGGGGCTGGGTTTTGGTGTCGAGCTTGCCCGTCACCATGTCGCGGAACTCCTGGATCAGTGTTTCGGCCTCCGCGACGGTTTTGCCTTTTACCTGGCCAGTCATCATCGAGGCCGAGGCCTTGCAGATGGCGCAACTGTGCCCTTCGAAACTTATCCCCTGAATCTGTTCCCCTTCGAGGTGCAGGTGCAGTGTGATGTGATCGCCGCACACAGGGTTGTGGCCTTCCGCATGGCGGTTGGCTTGCGCGATTACACCGAAATTGCGTGGCTTTTTATTGTGTTCCAGAATCATTTCCTGGTAGAGCTCGCGCGGATCCATCAGGCAAACACCTTTTGTACGGTATGTATTCCCTCCACCAGCGCATCCACTTCCTCGAACGTGTTGTAGAAAGCAAATGACGCGCGTGCCGTGGCGGCTACGCCAAAGCGCTGCATTACAGGCTGCGCGCAATGATGCCCGGCGCGGACGGCGATGCCCTGGTGATCGAGTATTGTGCCGATGTCGTGGGGGTGGATGTCATCCAGCGTGAATGACAGCACCGCGGCTTTGTGCCGCGCCGTGCCGATAATCCGCAGGCCTTTGATGTCTCGTACCGCGTCGGTGGCATAGCTCAATAGAGCATGTTCGTGTGCGGCGATCCGCTCCAGACCGATGCCGGTAATATAGTCGATAGCACTGCCCAGTCCTATGCCCGCGGCAATCGAGGGTGTTCCCGCCTCGAACTTGTACGGTATCTCGTTATAGGTGGTGCGCTCGAAGGTGACATTCAAGATCATGTCGCCGCCGCCCTGGTAGGGTTGCATCTTTTCCAGGAGCGCGGCCTTACCGTAGAGGATGCCAACGCCGGTCGGCCCGCACAGCTTGTGGCCGGAAAAGACATAAAAATCGCAATCAAGCTCCTGGACGTTGACGGGGATGTGCGGTGCGGCTTGCGCCCCATCGAGCAATATCGGCACGCCGTGCTGGCGCGCGGTGGCGATCATCTCGCGCACCGGATTGATGGTGCCCAGCGCATTGGAGACATGCGTGATGGCGACAAGCTTGGTGCGCGCGTTGAATAATTTTTCATACTCGTCGAGCAGCAACTCGCCCGTGTCGTCCATGGGTATGATGCGCAGCGCAATCTTTTTCTCGTCGCGCAACATTTGCCAGGGAACGATGTTGGCATGATGCTCCATTGCAGAGAGGATGATCTCGTCACCCTCTTTGAGAAACGCACGGCCATAGCCGTGCATTACCAGGTTAATGCCCTCCGTGGTACCGCGCACGAAGATGATCTCGCGCGCATCCGCGGCCCCGAGAAAATTCATCGCCTTATGGCGGGCGTTTTCGTATTCCGTGGTGGCGAGCTGGCTCAAGGTATGCACGCCACGGTGCACATTGGCATGCTCGTGCGTCTGATAATGTACCAGCCGGTCAATCACCGGCTGCGGCATCTGGCTGCTCGCGGCGTTATCCAGATAGACCAGCGGTTTGCCATGGATGCTGCGCTGCAAGATGGGAAAATCCGCGCGCACACGGTCAACATCAAGGCCGCCTGGCAAGGTTTTTCCACTTTTGTGAAGAGCGTTACTCATGTGTGTTCCAGGATCTGTTCCGAAAGTGTTTTGCTAAGCTGCTTTATGAGTGATGTGACGGGGATCCTGTCCACAATCTCTTCGGCAAAGCCGTATATCAACAGGTTGCGTGCAGTGAGCGCGTCCAGCCCGCGGCTGTTCAAGTAAAACATTTCTTCTGTCTCAAGCTGACTGACGGTCGCGCCGTGCGCACACTTTACGTCATCGGCGAAAATCTCAAGCTGAGGCTTGGTATCTATGCGCGCTTTGTTGGACAGCAGCAGGTTACGGCTTTGCTGCGCAGCATTGGTATGTTGCGCGTCTTTGCGCACGAAAATCTTGCCGTTGAACACTGCGTGCGCACCACCATCCGCGATGCATTTGTGAAGCTGCGTGCTCTGCCCGTTGGGCTTTGTATGATCCATGACGGTATGCGTATCCGCTATTTGCCGCCCGGAAATCAACGCCAAGCCATTGAGCGTGCATTGTGCGGCCTCGCCGTTTTGCTTGATGCGCAAGTCATGGCGGGATATACGCGCGCCAAAAGCGATGTTGTGCGCCGTATAGTTGCTGCCGCGCGCCAAGGCCACTGCGCCATAGGCCATGTGGAAGGCGGAGAGAGACTCCCGCTGCAAGCGAGTGTGTTCGACGGCGGCATTTTCGCCAAGCGTGATCTCGCTCACGGCGCTGGTAAAATAAACGCCCTGGTTCAGGCATACATAATCTTCAATCAGCGCGCAGGTGCTGCCGGCATCGGCAATGATCAGGCAGCGCGGATAGTTGGCCTGCGGCATGTCCGCGCCGGTGGCAATAAACAGCAAGTGAATGGGCGCGGGGCACGCCGTGTCTTTTGTGATCAGCACCAGCGCGCCATCGCGGATGTGGCTGGTATTGAGCGCGGCGAATGCCTCGTTGTGGAAATCCACTTGTTGCGCCAGGTGTGTGCGAATAACGGCGTCGTGCAAAGGCAAGCCTGCTGCCAGATTACTTATCACTACGCCTTGCGGCAGACCGGCGCAGGCCGAAAGATGGGGCGCGTAAATACCGTTGACGAATACCAGGCGGCTTTTTTCCGATTCGGGAAGGACGAATGGCTCGATGTCCGCCAACGATACTTCAAGCGATATATCAGCGGCACTCGCAAAGGCCGTCTTGCGCAGCAGGCCAAAATCCGTAAAGCGCCACTCTTCATCCTGTGTCGTGGGATAGGGCTGTGAATTTACGCAGGCCGCCGCTTCGGCGCGCAGTGCATTCAGCCACTCCGGCCCGGGACCGGCCAATGAGTGGACGTCCGGCGCCAGGCTGGCAAGATACGCGTCCCGCACGTCTGGCGCTTTCATCACTGCGCTCATACAGATGCCGCCTTCTGATGTTCATCATCAAGCCAGTCATAACCGCGCGTCTCCAGCTCCAGCGCCAGCTCTTTGCCGCCGGTCTTGATGATGCGTCCGCGCCGCATTACATGCACAAAGTCGGGGGTGATGTAATTGAGCAGGCGCTGGTAGTGCGTCACCATGATCACGGCGTTGTCCGGTGTCATCAGTTTGTTCACACCGCTGGCGACGATACGTAGCGCGTCGATATCCAGCCCGGAATCGGTTTCATCGAGGATCGCAAGCCTGGGGTCCAATACCGCCATTTGCAAAATCTCATTGCGCTTCTTCTCGCCGCCGGAAAAACCTTCGTTCACGCTGCGGTCGAGAAAACTTGGATCCATCTCAACGATCTTGCACTTCTCTTGTATGAAGTCATTGAATTCGAGCGGGTCGAGTTCTTCGCCGCCGCGATGCGCCTGCTGGGTGTTGTAGGTCAGCCGCAAGAAGGCGCTATTGCTCACGCCGGGTATCTCTATGGGATATTGGAATGCCAGAAACACGCCGTTACGCGCCCGCTCTTCCGGTGGTAGCTCAAGCAGATTTTGCCCCTCGAACAGCACTTCACCGCCCGTCACGGTATAACCGGGGTGGCCGGCCAGCACCTTGGAAAACGTGCTCTTGCCCGAACCATTTGGCCCCATGATGGCATGTACTTCGCCGCTGCGCACCGTGAGATTGATGCCTTTGAGGATCTCTATACCTGCTACGGAGGCCGACAGGTTGCGCACTTCCAGAATCACTTTGCTATTGCTGCTAATCACCCGACACTTCCTTCCAGTTTAAGGCCGAGCAGTTTGGTGGCTTCCACGGCGAACTCCATCGGCAGGTGGTTGAACACCTCTTTGCAAAAGCCGTTGATGATCATGGACACCGCTTCTTCTCCGCCTATGCCACGGCTTGCGAAATAAAACATCTGATCCTCGCCAATGCGCGAGGTGGATGCCTCATGCTCAACCTTGGCGGTGCTGTTCATCACCTCGATGTAGGGGAACGTATGGGCGCCGCACGCCGAGCCGATCAGCATCGAGTCGCACTGCGAATAATTGCGTGCGCCATCGGCCTTGGCGCTGATCTTGACCAGCCCGCGGTAGCTGTTGTTCGATTGGCCTGCGGAGATGCCCTTGCTGACGATACGGCTGCGCGTGTTTTTGCCGATGTGGATCATCTTGGTGCCGGTGTCGGCCTGTTGATGGTGATTGGTCAGCGCCACGGAATAAAACTCGCCGATGGAGTTGTCGCCCAGCAGCACGCAGCTGGGATATTTCCAGGTGATCGCCGAGCCGGTTTCCACCTGCGTCCACGAAATCTTGGAATTGACGCCTTTGCACAGGCCACGCTTGGTAACAAAGTTGTAAATACCGCCCACGCCGTTCTCATCGCCGGCGTACCAGTTCTGCACCGTGGAATACTTGATTTCCGCATTGTCGAGCACGACAAGTTCTACTACCGCGGCATGCAATTGATTGGTATCGAAGCGCGGCGCGGTGCAGCCTTCCAGATAGCTGACGTGGCTGCCTTCCTCGGCGATAATCAAGGTGCGCTCAAATTGCCCGGATTCCGCGTTGTTGATGCGGAAATAGGTGCTCAAATCCATCGGGCATCGGGTATTTTTCGGGATGTAACAGAATGATCCGTCGGTGAATACGGCGGAATTTAGCGCCGCAAAAAAATTGTCCGCGCTTGGCACCACGCTGCCAAGGTACTGTTTGACCAGCTCAGGATGATGCTGCACCGCTTCGGAAAACGAGCAGAAAATGATGCCCACTTCCGCCAGTTTTTCCTTATACGTGGTTGTTACTGATACGCTATCGAAAATCACATCCACCGCGACATTCGCCAGCATTTTCCGTTCGTGCATCGGCACGCCGAGTTTCTCGAAGGTGCGCAACAGTTCGGGGTCGACCTCGTCCATGCTCGCCAGCTTCTTTTTGGGCTTGGGTGCGGAGTAATAGATGATGTCCTGATAATCAATTTTGGCGTGCGAGACATTCGCCCAGACGGGTTCGGTCATCGTCAGCCAGTGGCGATAGGCGTTGAGGCGGAACTCCAGCAGCCAGTCCGGTTCATTTTTCTTTTTTGAGATCAGCCGGATAACGTCCTCGCTCAACCCTTTTGGGATGGCGTCGGACTCGATGTCCGTGACAAAACCGTATTCGTAAGGCCGGTTGATTAACGCCTCTAGCGTTGTGCTCATGATTCTCTCCTGATTCGCAGATTGTAGCCGGTGTAGCATACAACCTGCCGGACTACCGCCAGGCGCAAATTCCCGTTAATCCCGAGTGATGGATGAGTTGGCTGCGAGCAGCATGGGTGCCATCGATTGGCCATGGGTGCAACACACCGATTTTGCGAATGATTGGAAATGCTCTATATTACAACAAGATCTGCTTGATTTTAGTGGCAAAGGCAAAAAAGTGGTTTACCTACCTGCCCAAGCAGTCAGCTATTATGCTAATAAAGCTGACTAATTTAGTCAAGTATTATTGGGGCATGCATACGGTTGAGTAACCTAAAATTATATCATTTAGCCTGTTTGATGAGTAAGAGTGAGTGATGAGAATGCGATTTTTGCTTGTTGCGCTGATGGTGGGATGCACACTGCTGCCCCTGGACGGCTGCGGCTTCAGGTTACGCGGCAGCGCGGGTGTCGGCGTATCCTTGCCGGTGACGTATGTGCAGGGCGCAAATGCGAGCGTGGTACTGCTGTCCGAGCTGCGCCGCGCGCTGGACGGTGCCGGAGTGAAAGTCACCGAGGACCGGGAGCAGGCGCAAGCGATCCTGACAGTATTCAATGAAGACAAGAGCCGCCGTGTCCTGTCGGTGGGGACCGCCGGCACGGCAAGCGAGTTTGAGTTGCACTACGCGGTAACCTACGATGTCAATGATCAGGAGGGCAAGCCACTGCAGCCCACGCAAATCGTGAGCCTGGAGCGCGCCGTCTCCTTCAGTCAGGCCGATGTGCTGGCCAAGGGCGCGGAGGAAGATTTGCTTTACCGTGACATGCGCCGCGACGTGATACAGGGCATATTGCGGCGCCTGAGCGCGATAGGTAAAGCGGCGGAGAAGTAGGGCCGGTATAAAATGAAACTGAAGCTCGACCAGATAAAATCCCATCTCGCCAAAGGCCTGATGCCTGTCTACCTGGTCAGCGGTGATGAGCCGCTGCAGGTGGGCGAGGCGTGCGACGCGATTCGCGCCCGCGCCCGCGAGCTGGGTTATGGCGGGCGCGAGGTGATGTATGTGGAAACGGGCTTTGACTGGGGCATTCTGCGCGCCGCGGCCAACAGCTTGTCGCTGTTCAGTGAGCGGCGCATTATTGAACTGCGCATGCCCGGCGGCAAACCGGGGGATGCAGGTAGCAAGGCATTGATCGAATACGCGGAACGTCCCGCCGATGATGCTGTGTTGCTGGTGACCACTGGCAAGCTCGACAAGGCGGTGTTGGCCAGCAAATGGTGCAGTGCGCTGGACAGGAGCGGCGTTGTCATCCAGGTGTGGCCGGTGGAGGGGCGGCAACTGCCCGGCTGGATCGCCCAGCGCATGCGCGGCAAGGGTATGGAGCCCAGCGCTGATGCCGTGGCGGCGTTGGCGGAACGGGTGGAAGGTAATCTGCTGGCCGCCGCGCAGGAGATCGAAAAGCTGTTTCTGTTGCACGGCGCAGGGCGCATCGACGACGCTGCCGTGACCGGCGCGGTGGTCGATAGCGCGCGTTTTGATGTCTATGATCTGGTGGACGCGGCGCTGGCCGGAGACGCAACACGCGCCACGCGCATCCTCGCCGGTCTGCGTAGCGAGGGCGTCGATCCAGTGCTGGTGCTGTGGGCGCTGGTGCGCGAGATTCGCGGACTGGCAGGCATGGCGTATGAGGTGCAAGCAGGCGCCTCCATGGATCAGGCGATGGCGGCGCACAAGGTGTGGGATGCGCGCAAGCCATTGATCAGGCAAGGCCTGCAGCGCCACAAGGTGACGCGGTGGCAAGCATTGCTGCGTACCGCCTCGCGCATCGACCGCGTCATCAAGGGTGCGGCGGCGGGCAATGCGTGGGATGAGCTGTTAGAATTGACGTTATCAATGGCCGGTGTGCGGTTTTGCAAGGCGCAGGCGGTATGACCGTAGCAAATACGAGGTGAAACATGGCGGACATCAAAGAATACATGCAGGGCGTAGGTCGGCGCGCCAAGGCGGCGGCACGCGCGCTGGGGCGGGCGGATACCGGCGCAAAGAACGCCGCGTTGCAGGCTATGGCCGACGCGTTGCAGGAAAGCGCTGCATCTCTGGTTGCAGCTAACGCCAAGGATTTGCAGGCCGGTAAGGAAAACGGCCTGGATGCCGCGATGCTCGACCGGCTGACACTCAACGAACAACGCATCGCCCTGATGGCCGAGGGATTGCGCCAGATCGCCGCGCTGGCGGACCCCGTCGGTGAGATCACCGGCCTTAAGTACCAGCCTTCCGGCATCCAGGTGGGGCATATGCGCGTGCCACTGGGCGTGATTGGCATCATCTATGAGTCGCGCCCCAACGTCACAGCTGATTCCGCCGGGTTGTGCCTGAAGTCCGGCAACGCCGCCATTTTGCGCGGCGGCTCGGAGGCCATCTACTCCAACAAGGCCATCGCCGCCTGCATTCAGGCTGGCTTGAGCCGTGCCGGGTTGCCCGCCGACGCCGTGCAGGTGATCGATACCACTGACCGCGCCGCCGTGGGTGAGCTGATCCGCATGAAGGAATACGTGGACGTGATTGTGCCGCGCGGCGGCAAGGGCCTGATCGAGCGCATCTCCGCTGAGGCAAAGGTGCCGGTGATCAAGCATCTGGATGGCATCTGCCACGTCTATATCGACGACAAGGCGGATTACGGCAAGGCCGTCAAAGTCGCCTACAACTCCAAGACCCAGCGCTACGGCACCTGCAATACCATGGAGACGCTGCTGGTGGCCGAAGGTGTTGCCGCGCATATCCTGCCGGAGTTGGGTCGCATGTATCAGGAGGCGGGTGTCGAACTGCGCGGCTGCGCGCGCACCCGCGACATTCTGCCGGACAACAAGGTTGCCACGGAAGAAGACTGGAAAACCGAATACCTTGCGCCGATTCTGTCGATCCGCATCGTGGCGGGCCTGGACGAGGCAATAGACCATATTCAGACCTACAGCTCCGCCCACACCGATTCCATTGTCACCGAGGATTTCACGCGCGCGCGGCGCTTTCTGCGTGAAGTCGATTCCGGTTCGGTGATGGTGAACGCCTCCACCCGACTGGCCGACGGCTTCGAGTACGGACTGGGTGCCGAGATCGGCATCAGCAACGACAAGCTGCACGTGCGTGGCCCGGTAGGGCTGGAAGGCTTGACCAGCCAGAAATTCGTTGTGCTGGGGGATGGGCATGTCAGAAAGTAGGAGGCGGGCGGGCGTCACCCTTCATTCACTGATTCCCGGCCTCTCGCCCCCGACCCCTGCATGATCGGCATCTTCGGCGGCACCTTCGACCCCATCCACATCGGCCATTTGCGCCCTGTGCTGGAGGTGCTGGAAGACTTGGCGCTGGACGAAATCCGGCTCATCCCCTGCCACGTCCCACCCCACCGCACCGCACCAGTAGCCAACCCCGTGCAGCGCCTGGCCATGCTGGAAGCAGCGATCCAGGGCGTGCCGGGATTGAAGGTCGACGACCGCGAACTGCGCCGCGACGGGCCGTCCTACACCGTGGATACACTCATCTCGCTACGCGCAGAACTCGGAGATCATAGGCCGCTTTGCCTGCTGCTGGGCATGGATTCCTTTCGGGGTCTGGACACCTGGCGCCGCTGGCGCGAACTCATCACCTTGGCGCACATCATCGTCATGCACCGCCCCGGTTCGCAGCCACCCGCACAGGGCGAAGTCGCCGCACTGCTTGCGGAGCACATTACGGATAATACCGCCCTATTGCGCGCATGCCCGGCGGGACATATCCTGCTTAAGGAAGTCACGCAACTGGACATCTCCGCCACCCGTATCCGCGCCCTGATAAAAGAAGGCAAAAGCGCGCGCTACCTGGTGCCGGATGGGGTGTGGGCAATGATTGCGAGCGAAGGGTTCTATCATGGCGCGCGGATGTCGAGGGATTGACGGGAAGCGGTGACTAGGTGTTTCTGGGCGAATGAAGTAGGCCTCCGAAGAAAAATGGTAGCGCCCCCTTTTCTTCTTTTCTAGAAGCTTTATTCGAACTAAGGATTGTACAAAGTTCCGATAACGGCAGGCTGGAAAACGGCGCATGCCTTGGGGAGAAAAACATCGGAAAGCCGTGCGCGGGAGAACCGCATGCATGGTTTGATGAGGGAGGGGAGGCAGAGCCTGCTCTCTACCCTACCCTTTTCCCCTTAGCAACCGTACGAAAAGCACAAGATTGAATGGAAAAAGACTTTGGGACTCGTCAAAAGCCAATGGATGGAATCGCAGGAGAGGGGCTGGGATGCCCCGGATTTATATGTTTGCGCAGATTGCGTTGATGACCATTTTCTTAAATCAGTCATTTCGAGTAACAGTCAGTCCAATACCTGTGACTACTGTGGGCGTTCTTCGACAGCGCCCATCGCGGCGCCTATGGAGGACATCCTAGCGCCAATTGCAGATAGTGTTTACTACTACTTTAACGACCCCACGGCTGCGGGGGTGCCTTGGGATGATGGCTCGCCAGTAATCGAACCAACGTATACAGTGGATGTGCTAATGTCATTGAGTTTGGACTGTGACGAGAAGCTATTCGATGACATCGTTGAGGCATTTCATAACGATGCATGGGTTCCTGCGGCGGGTGGGCATTGGGCTAGCTCCCATCTTCATGATGTGCTCATTAGCTCCTGGGACGGCTTCGTGCGGTCGGTAAAATATGACACTCGCTTCTTCTTCGACAAGGCGCGCTTACCGGAATTTTCTGGGCCAGAAGAGTATGAGCCAAGGGCTATGCTTCCAGCCATTGAGAGCCTCGTGCACTCGCTGAGCCTTGTAACTATCGTGCCAGAGGGGTCTAGTTTTTTCCGTGTACGGGCAAGGCTCGAAGAGGCCGAGTGGGAAGCGAATGCTGCGACAATGGGAGCTCCACCATCTCAAAAAGCTCGTGCTGGTCGTATGAATCCCGCTGGAATTAGCTACCTATATCTCGCACTCGATGCGTCCACAGCCTTTGCAGAAGTTGTGAATGCACCACCAGTAAAAGGGGTGCTGGCAGAATTTCGTGCAACACGCAATTTAGTGGTTCTAAACCTCACAAGGTTACCTGAGCTGCCATCTGTGTTTGACAGCGCCCGCCGCAGGATTCACGAAGGCCTATTGTTCCTCGAACGTTTTGTGCTGGAGATTTCACAACCGGTTCGGAAGGATGGTCGGGAACATATCGAATACGTGCCTTCCCAAGTGGTGTCTGAATATTTCGCCTTGATATTCACGCACAGTGAGCAAGGAAATGCTCTGGATGGAATCGTGTATCCCAGTGCGGTAAAGCCGGGCGGACAAAACCTTGTGCTATTTCCAACGGAACGGAAAGGGGAACGAAAATTCAATGCAGTAAATTATGTTGACGCCACTGAGTACGATTTTCCCAATTGGCAGGTATTGAGCAAAGAAATTGGCAGAGGGTAACAACATGACAGATAGTCAGCGTAGAGCATAGCCTGAAAGATTATTCATGCGCGAACAGGCTGAACCCGTCATCACATCAGGCTACTTGCTTCTCCAGATACATCAAGCATGCACCGGCGCATGCGGCACAAGCAATGGCCTGCCAGATTGCATAGGGGTCGATAAGGAAAACGGAAAGTCTTCCGCGTGCAGTTAAGGCGTCTCGTCTTTTTTGGCTTGGCTCGCACGGGTAGATTCAGGTCGACAGCTACAATCGGTACCACAAGAACGCGGGGGTTTTCGGGTAAAGAGTTAGTAGGCGAGTAAAGCAGCCACGCCGATCAGTACAACCAGGACGGCTCTTTCCGTGTAAACGGCAAGCCCAGCAAGCGCTGCCGAACCCATCACTATGCCCATGATCGGCACAGCGCAACATGCGATGCAGAGAATGCCTGCCCATGATGCGATGCGTTTCGAGCGAGAGCGATTGCTATCAGGAATGTGTGGCATAACGCGACTCCATCAGATGAAAGGGATGGACATCGTAAAGTGTGGAGTATGCTCCACGGTCAAGAGCTATCGCTCAATTCGTTATGGAGCCGTATTTTGAAATACAATTTTTTCGCCGTTTTTCCTTAACGAAACGGCTCTCTTACGGTGAAAGCTGGTAATCAGGAAAATACATGGATATTCACGCAGCCCTTACCGAAGCCGAGATAAAAGCTTGTTTCTCGGCATTTCATGAGCTGAGGCCACATCTCTTGGAGCAAGACTTCGTGGCACAGGTTCAGCGCCAAATGAAGAATCATGGTTATGTTCTCGTCTATATCGCCTCGCAAGGTCAGGTGGTCGCAGCAGCGGGTTATCGCGTCGCTGAATTCTTGGCGTGGGGGCGAGCATTCTATGTGGATGACCTCATTACTGTGGGCGCATCCCGCAAGCTTGGTTATGGCGGAAAGCTGCTCGATTGGCTCATGGAGAAGGCAAAGGAGCTGTCTTGTGACCAATTCCATCTTGACTCTGGTGTGCACAGGCATGACGCCCACCGCCTGTATCTAAGGCGGAAGATGAAAATTAGCGCCCACCATTTTTCCAGGGAACTTGGTTAGCCGGGATCAGATCGTTGCCTTGAAATGCTTCTTGACAGGGCGTATCTTGTAGAATACATGCTGAGCATGATCGCAATCCGCCAGCCCGAGATCTTTTCCAAATGGTTTCCTAACTTGTGTGATCGGCAAGCGCGAGCACGGTTCAAACTCGCATCGACCGCTTACAGTTGGGCAACCCCGGCGATGTGAAACCGGTCGGTGAGGGTGTCTCAGAATTGCGGATTGATTGCGGGCCGGGTTACAGAGTGTATTTTGTGCGGCGTGGCGCCGTGTTGATCGTGTTACTGGCCGGAGGCGACAAGCGCACGCAAGAGCGTGACATAAAAACCGCCTTGGAACTGGCGCGCAATCTGTAGGAGGTTATTATTATGGCGAAGACCAAGACCCGCCCCTATGATCCGGCGGAATATCTGAAAACCGATGAAGATATGGCAGCTTATCTGGAGGCCGCCCTGGAAGATGGCGATCCCGTGCTGATCACGCATACGCTTGGAGTGATCGCGCGGGCCAAAGGAATGGCGCAACTTGCCCGTGATACGGGTCTCGGGCGCGAGAGCCTGTATAAGGCGCTTTCCGCTGAAGGGAACCCAGAGTTTGCTACGGTGCTAAAGGTAGTGCGGGCGTTGGGAATAAAGCTCCATGCCAAAGCAGCCTAGGGAACCTCTGATTTATTCAGAGGTTCCCTAATATCATCACGCTGCCCGGCTCGCAAAATGCCGCACATAGCGCGCATCCAGCCTATCCCTGTCGAGCAGGATCAGCATGTCCGCTACGTTAAAGTGTGGATCCCACGCGGGCTCACCGCAGATCACCGCGCCGAGGCGCATGTAGGCCTTGAGCAGGGGCGGGGTGCTGGGCGGGGTGATTGTGTCGTGCGCAAACAGGTCCAGGCCGGGTACGATTAGCCTGGGCGTGACGCGGCACGCATCGGGGCTGAGGTGATTGTCGCGCAGGTGGCGGTAAGTCGCCGCGACCTTCTTCACGCCCATGCTCATGGGGATGCTGGCGCAGCCCATCATGTAATCGAAATTGTTGATGGCCATGTAACGTGTGAGTCCCGCCCACAGCAGCCCGATGGTGCTGCCATTGCGGTAATTGGGGTGGACGCAGGTGCGGCCCACCTCCATGATGCGCGCGGGCATGGCGAGGATGTTGCTCAGATCAAACTCGGTTTGCGAATAAAAACCACCGGCTTCGATGGCCTGAGTGCCGGTGAGGATGCGGTAGCAGCCTACCACCTGATCGTTATTGAGATCCCGCACCAGCAAGTGCTGGCAGTAGGGATCAAAGCGGTCGCTTTCCATGCCGGGCTGTTTGCACGAGATGCGTGCCCCCATTTCCTCGACAAACACCTGATAGCGCAGGCGCTGGGCGGCCTCGATGTCTTTTTTCGAATTTGCCAGGCCGACATGCAGGTGATGCCCCTGGTGTGATTCGATCTCAAAATATTGGTTTTGTATCGCCGCCAAAGCCATGGCCTCTGCTCCTCATTAGTTTTAGACCGCGCCTGCGGCACTCACGTATGTTCTGGCAAAGGATGGCGATTTTTTGTTACGGGCTCGTAACAGAATGATGAATTATTCTTTACAGGAACGGCGTGACACTGGCGCAAATATTTGCGAAGTTACGCATTCACGCGTAATCTAATATGTGGAGTTGGCCAGACAGCCGCGGTACCCGCGAGGGTATGGAGGAAAGTCCGGGCTCCACAGGGCAGGGCGCCAGGTAACGCCTGGGAGGCGCGAGTCTACGGAAAGTGCCACAGAAAATATACCGCCGATGTCTCGCAAGAGGCAGGTAAGGTTGAAATGGTGCGGTAAGAGCGCACCGCGCGGCTGGCAACAGCCGTGGCAGGGAAAACCCCGCCCGGAGCAAGACCAAATAGGGGAGCGATGGTGCGGCCCGCACTGTTCCCGGGTAGGTTGCTTGAGGTGTGCGGTGACGTACATCCCAGATGAATGGCTGTCCACGACAGAACCCGGCTTATAGGCCGACTCCTTTATTTCCATGTCCAGTATGGAGATTTCCTCCCTCTCTTAATGTTTTACTGTAATCATTCGCTCCAACTTTTTGATTTGATTGCCGCTTGTTTCCCTTCTTGTTCCCGCCTCTTTCGGTTTCCCGCGTTGTTGCGCTAAGTCACTGTCCGCAAAGCAGGAATTTATCCATTTCTGTGATGATTTTTTCTTGACAGGGGCGGCTTGTGATACCTATAGTGTCGGCAAGTGGGGCAAAGTGGGAAAAAGTGGGGTATAGATTTTGTTTCGCGGGGTCACTTCACTGAATCTGGATACCAAAGGCCGCATGGCAATGCCGGCCAAGTATCGTGATCGTCTGCAGGATTTGTGCGGCGGTCAACTGGTGATCACCGTGGATCGTGATGACCGCTGCCTGCTGGTATATCCCCTGCCGGAGTGGGAGGAGATCGAGCGCAAGCTGGCGAAATTGCCTAGTCTCAACAAGCAGGCGCGCCGCTTGCAGCGTTTGCTGATCGGTCATGCCACCGAGTGCGAGCTGGACAGCGCGGGCCGTATCCTACTACCTCCCAAGTTGCGTGAGTATGCCGGGCTCGACAAGCAGGTGATGCTGCTTGGTCAGGTCAATAAATTTGAGCTGTGGGATGAGCAAGCCTGGAGCGCCATCTGGTCGGGCGAAGAGGCGGGCGAGGAAGGTCTTTCCATGGAGCTGGAGTCGTTGTCGCTTTAGGGAGTTTGATATGGAATCCGGCGCCACAGTGACTGACACCTATCTTCACCGTCCAGTGCTGCTGGCGGAGGCGGTGGACGCCTTGAATATCACGCCGGCGGGCATCTATGTGGATGCCACTTTCGGGCGCGGCGGCCATGCGCAAGTGATATTGCAGCAGTTGGGTCCGCACGGTGCATTGCTGGGCATCGACAAGGATCCGCAGGCCGTGGCTGCGGCGCGGCAGATGTTTGAGGGTGAGCCAAGGTTTTCGATCGAGCGAGGGACGTTCGCCATGCTTGGGCAGTATGTTCAGGAGCGCGGTTGGATGGGCAAGGTCAACGGCGTGTTGCTTGACCTTGGGGTTTCCTCGCCCCAGTTGGACGACCCCCAGCGTGGTTTCAGCTTCCGGCAGGATGGGCCGCTCGATATGCGCATGGATCCCGCGACGGGTATCAGCGCCGCGCAGTGGCTGGCGGCCGCCCCGGAGCAGGAGATTACATCGGTGCTGTATACCTACGGTGAAGAACGATACGCCCGGCGCATTGTGCGCGCTATCGTGGCTGCCCGGCAGGAAGCGCCTATCACCACCACCGGCCGTCTGGCGGCGATTGTGGCCGCTGCCAATCCGGCCTGGGAGCGAGACAAACACCCCGCTACGCGCACTTTTCAGGCGATACGCATTTTTATCAATCACGAACTTGACGATGTGCAGGCCTGCCTGCCGCAGGTGGTCGAGGCGTTGGCGTCCGGCGGACGGCTGGCGGTGATCAGTTTTCATTCCCTGGAAGACCGCATCGTAAAGCGTTTTATCCGTGAACAGGTGCGCGGCGATGATTTTCCGCCGGGACTGCCGGTGACGCAGGCGCAGTTGCGTCCGCGTTTGCGCGCGGTGGGCAAGGCGATCTATCCGGGCGCGGAGGAGTTGCAGGCCAATCCCCGTGCGCGCAGTGCTGTGTTGCGCGTGGCGGAGAAGGTTTAAGAAGATGATGGCGAGTAATTCAAAAACTTCACAGCCGGCTTTGTTGCATAGCCGTTACTTCAGAGGCGGCCTTCTGGCGGCGGTGGTGCTGGCGTCTGCCCTCGCGGTGGTCTACGCCAAATATGAGAGCCGCAAGTTGTTTGTCGAGTTACAGGCCCTGCAGAAGGTCCGTGACGATATGGCTGTCGAGTGGGGGCAGTTGCAGTTGGAGCAAAGCACTTGGGCGACGCATGGCAGAATTGAAGGTACGGCGCGTACTACCCTGGGCATGATTCTGCCTCCGCCCGAAGCCGTGGTGATCGTCAAGCCATGACGCACAACACGCCCCATACCCAGCCGGTCAGGCTCCTGGTGGTGCTGGGTGTGCTGGGCGCGATTACCTTGCTGCTGGTCTGGCGTGCGCTGGATCTGCAAATACTGAGCAAGGATTTTTTGCAGGATCAGGGTGATGCGCGCCACCTGAGAGAGGTGGCAACACCCGCGCATCGCGGCATGATTACTGATCGCAATGGCGAGCCCTTGGCGATTAGCACCCCGGTCGATTCGGTGTGGGCAAATCCGCCGGAACTGCTGGCGGCGCGTGCGCAATGGCCGCGCCTGGCGCGACTGCTGAATATTGATGCGAAAGGTCTGGAGCGTCACTTGACCAGCCGCGTGGGGCGTGAATTCGTCTATCTCAAACGCAATGTCAGCCCCGATCTGGCCGAGCAGGTGATGGCGCTGGGCGTGCCGGGCGTATCCCTGCAGCGCGGGTATCGCCGTTATTATCCGGCGGGCGAGGTGGCGGCGCACGTGGTCGGCTTTACCAATGTGGATGATGCCGGCCAGGAAGGACTGGAGCTGGCTTATGACGAATGGCTGCACGGCATACCGGGCAGCAAGCGGGTGATCAAGGATCGCTTGGGCCGGGTTGTGGAAAATGTCGAAAGAGTCAGCGAGCCGCTGCCGGGCAAGGATGTGGCCTTGAGCATAGACCGGCGTCTTCAATATCTCGCCTACCGTGAATTGAAGGCGGCAATCCAGAGCAGTCATGCGCGCTCGGGCTCGGTGGTGATGCTTGATGTGAATACCGGCGAGGTGCTGGCGCTGGTTAATCAACCTTCGTTTAATCCGAATAATCGCGCCAATCTGCGCGGGGATGATTTCCGCAACCGTGGTGTAACGGATGTCTTCGAGCCGGGCTCGACGATCAAGCCATTTACCGTTGCCGCAGCGCTGGAAACCGGAAAATTCCGCCCCGCCACCATGATTGATACCGGCTCCGGTTTGTTCAAGGTGGGTAATCATATGGTGCGTGATGTGCATAACTATGGCGTCATCGACGTATCTACCGTTATCCAAAAGTCAAGCAACGTCGGCGCCACCAAAATGGCCCTGGCGATGGAGCCGAAGCAGCTATGGTCGATGTTTTCGCGGGTCGGATTTGGTGCCGCCAGCGGGGGGCGTTTCCCTGGGGAGATGACCGGCGCGCTGTCCGGCTATAAAGGCTGGGGTGAGGTCGAGCGCGCAACGCTTTCCTATGGTTATGGACTGTCGGTGACGCCGTTGCAACTTGCCCGTGCCTATATGGTGCTGGCGGATGGCGGGCAATCCAAGCCGGTCTCCTTCGCGCGCCTCACCGAGCCGCCTCAAAGCGAACAGGTGATGCGCCCTGAAATCGCCGGGCAGGTGTTGAAAATGATGGAGGCGGTGGTGAATGCCGGCGGCACCGGTTTGTCGGCGGGCGTGCCGGGTTACCGGGTGGCGGGCAAAACCGGCACGGTGCACAAGTCCCAGGCGGGCGGGTATGCGGCTAACCGCTACCTTGCTCTTTTCGCTGGTATGGCGCCCGTCAGCAAGCCGCGTCTGGTCATGGTGGTGATGATTAACGAGCCGAGCAGTGGCGAATATTACGGCGGGCTGGTGGCGGCTCCGGTGTTTGGACGGATCATGGCAGGTGCGCTACGCCTCCTCGATGTGGCGCCGGACGATGTGCAATCGCTGAGAACACAATTAGTGCAGGGGGATGGGGTTAACAAAAATGCTGCAGGTGTTGCGGCGCAGACGATGCCAGTGCAGCCCGCGGTTCATCAAGCCCATGTGTCGAATCCGCAGCCCAAACATAGAGAGAGGGTATTGTGATGGTGTCGCGTAGTTGCAGATTGGGTATGTTGCTGGAAGGATACGTGCACGTTGATGCCGCCAGTGACCGGGAGATTCAGGGCTTGTCGATGGACAGCCGCAAGACTCGGCCTGGCGATCTGTTTCTGGCCTGCACGGGGCAATCTCAGCGCGGCCACGATTTTATCGCCGCTGCGATTCAGGCGGGGGCGGTTGCTGTTGCGTATGAGGCTGATGGAGAAGCTGCCGCACCGAAGTTGTCTGAGAGTATTCCTGTGTTCGGCGTTGCGGATCTGAGCCGGCGCGCCGGGATTATCGCCGAACGGTTTTACGGCAATCCCACACGCAAACTGTTTGTGGCGGGGGTGACGGGTACCAACGGCAAGACTTCGTGTAGCCAGTTTCTCGCTCAGGCGCTCAACGAAAACGCGCCCTGCGGTGTGATTGGCACGATAGGTAATGGCTTGTTCGGGCGGCTGGAGGCTGGCGCTCATACTACGCCTGACGCAATTACCTTGCACGCTCTGCTGGCTGACATGCTGGAGAAGGACGCTGAGAGCGTTGTGATGGAGGTGTCGTCACACGGGCTGGAGCAGGGACGGGTCAACGGTGTTGAGTTCGACCTGGCAATTTTCACCAATCTCAGTCGCGATCATCTCGACTATCACGGTGATATGGCCTCTTATGCGCGCGCCAAGCGGCGCTTGTTTGAAATGCCGGGGCTGCGCTATGCGGTGATCAATGCTGATGATCCCTTTGGTGTCGAGCTGCTGCAATCCATGCCTTCGAGCGTGGAAACGATCAGTTATTCTCTTGCCGGACATGCTAAGGGTAGTGAAGGCGGCATTCCGTCCCGTCATGTTGCCGCCAAAGTGAACAGGGTGCAGGGCACAGTGCTGCATCAATATATCAATGGACTGGAAATGCACGTTGTCACCCCGTGGGGAGAAGGGCGCTTCCCCAGCTGGCTGCTGGGCCGTTTCAATGCCAGTAATCTGCTGGCGGTTCTGACGGCGCTTGTGCTGTCGGGCATAGATTTTCTCGATGCCCTCCATAAAGTCAGCCGGATACGTCCGGTGCCGGGGCGTATGGAATGCTTCGGCGGAAAGGACGGGAAGCCGCTGGTGGTAGTCGATTACGCCCATTCTCCGGATGCGCTGCGGCAGGTTTTGCAGGCTTTGCGCGAACACTGCCGGGGCGCGCTATGGGTAGTGTTCGGCTGTGGCGGCAACCGTGACCGCGGCAAGCGCCCGCTGATGGGCGAGGTGGCACAGCGCTACGCCGATCATGTGGTGCTCACCGATGACAACCCCCGCCATGAGGATGCGGACGAAATTATCGCGGAGATCGCGGCGGGTCTGCATGAGTCCGGCCACGTGCATGTGCAGCGTGACCGGGCTCGGGCAATTGCCCATGTTTTGAAACAGGCAAAAGAGAATGACGTGGTGCTGGTGGCCGGCAAGGGCCACGAGGATTATCAAATCATAGGTGACGAAAAGCGGCCGTTCAGCGACAGCGCCCAGGTACGCACCTTGCTCGGAGAAGTTACAGGATGATGATGTTGTCCGAAGCAGCCAAGGCGCTGGGGGCCGAGCTGCATGGCGAAGATGTGGCGTTCGCGGCGGTGAACACCGATACCCGCACATTGCAACAAGGGGATCTATTCGTTGCGCTGTGCGGCGAGAATTTTGATGGCCACGCCTTTGTGGCGGAGGCCGCCGCCCGCGGTGCGGTGGCGGCGCTGATCAGCGCACCTGTTGATGCCGCTTTGCCTACCCTGCGCGTGGCGGATACCCGTTTGGCGTTAGGCCAGTTGGGTGCGGCATGGCGCGCGCGCTTTGCCATCCCTCTGGTTGCAGTCACCGGCAGCAACGGCAAGACCACCACCAAGGAGATGCTCGCCGCGATACTGGCGCAGCGTGGGCCGGTGCTGGCGACCCAGGGTAATTTGAATAATGACATCGGTGTGCCACTGACGCTGTTGCGTCTGCGCGGTGAGCACCGTTGCGCGGTGATCGAAATGGGCGCCAATCATCCTGGCGAGATCGCCTATCTGAGCAATTTGGCGCGGCCCACCGTGGCGCTGATTACCAACGCTGCCATGGCCCATATCGGAGGCTTTGGCAGCCTGGATGAAATCGCGCATACCAAGGGTGGAATCTACGAAGGGCTGGATGAAAACGGCATCGGCATAGTGAATGCCGACGATGCCTACGCCGGGTATTGGCGCGCCCTGCTGGGCGCGCGCCGCTGCATGACGTTTGGCATGAATCATTCATCGGATGTTTACGCTATGGCAGAGAGCGTGCGATGTATCGTTGACGATACCGCAATTACAACTTCTTTTCATATGCACACGCCCGCCGGTGATGCCTCTGTGGTGTTGCCTTTGATGGGTGTGCACAACGTGATGAACGCCCTGGCGGCGAGTGCTGCTGCATTGGCGGCAGGCGCAACGCTTGCCGACATTAAGGCGGGACTGGAGGCTATGCGCGCGGTGAAAGGGCGCTTGCAGGTTAAAAAGGGTATCCACGGCACGCGCATCATAGACGACACCTACAATGCCAACCCACCGTCGGTGCAGGCGGCGATTGCCGTGCTGGCTACGGTTGAGGGCGAAAAGGTGCTGGTGCTGGGCGACATGGGCGAGCTGGGTGATGATGCGCCGCTGTTCCATGAGCAAGTCGGCAAGCAAGCGAGACAGGCCGGCATAGGCTGTCTCTATACGACAGGAGAACTTAGTGCGGGTGCGGTGCGGGAGTTTGGCGCGAACGGGCGGCACTGTGCCAGCCATGATGAATTGATTGCTGCGCTGCTGGCGGATCTGGCGGCAGGGACGACAGTGCTGGTGAAAGGGTCACGGTTCATGCGCATGGAGCGTGTAGTTGATGCCTTGGTGGAAAAGGCGTGATTTCGTGAAGGCCAATTAAATGCTGCTTTATTTTTTCAAATATCTGTCCCAGTTTCACACCGGCTTCGGTGTGTTCCAGTACCTGACGCTGCGCGTCGTGCTCGGCGCGCTCACTGCGCTGGCGATTTCGCTGCTGGTGGGGCCTGCGATGATCCGCAAGTTGACGATGTACAAGGTGGGGCAGAGCGTGCGCGACGATGGTCCGCAGACCCATCTGACCAAGGCCGGCACGCCAACCATGGGTGGTGCGCTGATCCTGGTGGCGATTGCGTTGAGCACGCTGCTGTGGGGCGATCTGGGCAACCGCTATGTCTGGCTGGTGCTGATTGTCACCCTGCTGTTTGGCGTGATCGGATGGGTGGATGATTACAAGAAACTGATCCTGCGTAACTCCAAGGGTCTGTCGGCACGTGCCAAATATTTCTGGCAGTCGGTGGTGGGGCTGGGTGCCGCGGTGTTCATCTATCACTACGCGGCAACCCCGGCCGAAATCGATCTGCTGATACCGTTCCTCAAGCATGCCTCCATCGAGCTTGGGGTGGTGTTCATCCTGCTTACCTATTTCGTGATCGTCGGCACCAGCAACGCAGTTAATCTGACCGATGGCCTGGATGGTTTGGCGATCATGCCCACTGTTCTGGTGGCAGGGGCGCTGGCGGTATTTGCTTATGTCGCGGGGCATGCCAAATTTGCACCTTACCTCGGCATCCCCTATGTCGCGGGTGTAGGTGAGGTGGCGGTGTTTTGCGGTGCAATAGTAGGGGCGGGCCTGGGGTTTTTGTGGTTCAACACCTATCCGGCGCAGGTGTTCATGGGCGATATCGGCGCCCTTGCCCTCGGCGCGGCACTTGGCGTGGTAGCGGTGGTGGTGCGTCAGGAGCTCGTGCTGCTCGTCATGGGCGGGGTGTTCGTGATGGAGGCGGTGTCTGTGATGCTGCAAGTGGGGTCATACAAGCTCACTGGGCAACGTATCTTCCGCATGGCGCCGCTGCATCATCATTATGAATTGAAGGGCTGGCCGGAGCCGCGCGTCATCGTGCGCTTCTGGATTATTACTGTGATCCTGGTGCTGGTTGGTTTGAGTTCGTTGAAGATACGATGAGCGTTGATAAGAAACTCAATACTTTGATCGTGGGTCTGGGCAAGACAGGCTTGTCTTGCGCGCGTTTTCTCGCCGCGCGCGGGGTGCCGGTGGCAGTGACCGATAGCCGTGATTTCCCGCCTGGATTAGCTGCCCTGGAGCAGGAGTTTCCGGGCATGGCGGTATTTGTTGGCGGTTTTGATCCAGCCGCCTTTGCCGCCGCGCAGCAATTGGTGGTGAGCCCCGGTGTGTCGCTACGCGAGCCGTTGATTGCTCAGGCCATTGGGCGTGGCGTGCCAGTGCTGGGTGACATTGAATTGTTTGCGCGCCATGCCGCCGCGCCCGTGGTGGCGATTACCGGCTCGAACGGCAAGAGCACTGTGACCACGCTGGTAGGCGAGATGGCTAAGCATGCTGGTCGCAATGTGCGCGTCGGCGGAAATCTCGGTGAACCCGCGCTCGATTTGATTAGTACCGCCGAACCGGATCTGTATGTTCTGGAGCTATCCAGTTTTCAGCTTGAAACCACGTCCTCGCTCAATGCCGCGGCGGCAACGGTGCTCAATATCAGTGTTGATCATATGGATCGTTATCTGGACATGAACGAATACGCCGCCGCCAAGCAGCGCATTTTTCATGGCGACGGCGTGATGGTGCTCAACATTGATGATCCTGTGGTAATGGGCATGGCGCAGACGGGCAGGCGCACGGCGCGCTTTGGCTTGGGCGAGCCGGAGTTCAAGGATTTTGGGATTATGCAGCGGGTACACGGACCCTGGCTGGCGCGGGATAGCGAACCGCTGCTGCCGGTGGCCGAGGTGCGTATCAAGGGCATGCACAATGTCGCCAATGCCCTGGCGGCACTGGCCTTGGGTGATGCTGTGGGTTTGCCGATGGAGGCAATGTTGCAAACACTGCGCGAGTTCCCCGGCCTGCCGCATCGCAGCCAGTGGGTGGCCGAGAAGGATGGGGTGGCCTGGTACAACGATTCCAAGGGTACCAACGTCGGCGCCACACTCGCCGCCCTGCAAGGTATGCCGGGCAAGGTGGTGTTGATTGCCGGTGGTCTGGGCAAAGGGGCGGATTTTACACCGTTGCGCCAGGCCGCCATGGACAGAGCGCGCGCCGTGGTGTTGATCGGGCGTGACGCGCCGCTCATTGAAGCCGCGCTGGCTGGCGTGACGCCAGTGGTGCATGCGGCGGACATGGAGGATGCCGTGGCCCAGGCGTGCCGTCTGGCGCAACCGGGCGATGTTGTGCTGTTGTCACCGGCCTGCGCCAGTTTCGACATGTTTAGCGGATATGAAGAACGCGGCAATGTATTCACCAACGCCGTGTTGAAGGTGACTGCATGATTGCGCGTGTCATGAAGATCTGGGCGCCGCGCGCAAAAAACGCCAGCAGGGTTGCTGGGCGAGGTGGGGTGGTGATGCCGCGTGCGCGTAGCGCGGCGCGCCCGTCCGCACCGGCGCGATCCGCGGCCACGCTGTCGTTGGGCGATCCCTGGCTGCTCGGTGCGGCGCTCACTCTGCTGGTGCTGGGGGTGGTGATGGTGAGTTCCGCATCGCTCAATATCGCCGAGCGCCAGTTTGGACATCCCTTTTATTACATCATCCGGCAGGTCGCATTTGTGATGGTGGGAGTGATGGCAGCGGTGCTGGTGGTGCGCACCCGTCTGGTTTATTGGGAAAAGGCGGGCAGCACGCTGCTGCTGGTTGGCATGGTGTTGCTGGCTTTGGTGTTGTTGCCGGGGATAGGCAAGGTGATCAACGGTAGTCAGCGTTGGGTCTCCCTGGGGTTGTTTAATTTACAGGCCTCGGAGCCGGTGAAGCTGTTTGTGGTGGTCTATATCGCTGGTTACCTAGTGCGCCACGGGGCCGAGGTGCGCGCCTCGGTTCTGGGTTTTATCAAGCCAATGTTGCTGTTGACGCTGATTGCGTTGCTGCTGTTGCTGGAGCCGGATTTTGGCGCCACTGCGGTCATGTTTGCCACTGCGCTGGGCATGTTGTTCCTGGGCGGCGCGCGCCTTTGGCCGTTCGCGGCACTGATGGCGGCACTGGCGCTGGCGGTGGCGGGGCTGATCTTTTCATCGCCGTACCGCATGGCGCGCCTGACGGGTTTCATGAATCCGTGGGCCGATCCCTTCGACAGCGGCTTCCAGTTGACGCAGGCGCTGATCGCCTTCGGGCGCGGCGAGTGGTTTGGCGTGGGGCTGGGTGCGAGTGTGCAGAAATTGTTCTATCTGCCCGAGGCGCACACCGATTTTCTGTTTGCTGTGCTGGCCGAAGAGTTGGGTTTGGCGGGTTCACTGGCGGTGATCTCCCTGTTCGCGCTGCTTGTGGTGCGTGCCTATATCATCGGGCGGACAGCGGAAAAGGCCGGGCACAGTTTCGCGGCCTATCTCGCCTATGGGCTGGGACTGTGGATCGGCTTGCAAGCGATTATCAATATCGGCGTCAACATGGGCGTGCTGCCGACCAAGGGGTTGACGCTGCCACTGATGAGTTACGGCGGCAGCAGTATTGTGGTGATGTGCGTGGCCGTGGCGTTGCTTTTGCGCATTGCGCATGAAACCCGCGCGCACGACCACGCACATACCGCCCCCGTGGTGCGTGCTGCGGGAGCCGTGGCGTCATGAGCGTGCAGCGGGTTTTGATTATGGCGGGCGGCACTGGCGGGCACGTCTTTCCGGCGCTGGCGGTGGCTGATGAGCTGCGCGCGCAAGGGGTTGAGGTGGTGTGGATGGGCACCCGTGCCGGCCTGGAAGCCGAGGTGGTGCCGCGCGCCGGTATCGACATCGAATGGGTGTCAATCAGCGGCCTGCGCGGCAAAGGGCCGCTTAGCCTGCTGCTGGCGCCCTTCAAGCTGATGGTTGCAATGGCGCAATCGCTGGCGATAGTGATGCGCCGCCGTCCGATGGCGGTGTTGGGGATGGGCGGCTTTGTCACTGGGCCAGGCGGATTTGTCACCTGGCTGTTGCGCAAGCCGCTGGTGATCCATGAACAGAATGCCATCCCAGGCATGACCAATCGCTGGCTGGCGCGGCTGGCGAATAAGGTTTTGGAAGCCTTCCCGGGCACTTTTCCGGCGCGGTGTCAGGCCGTCGCCACCGGCAATCCTGTACGCGCCACGATCACCGCGCTGCCGCCGCCGGAGCAACGCCTTGCCGGGCGTGGTGGCGTGCTGCGTCTACTGGTGGTGGGCGGCAGCCTGGGCGCGCAGGTGTTCAATCAAACGGTGCCCGATGCTATCAAGGCCATGGGGCCGGGGGTGCGCCCCGAGGTATGGCATCAGGCAGGAAAAAAACACATTGAGGCCGCCCGTGAATCATACCGGAAAGCGGGCGTCGCGGCACGTGTCGATCCCTTCATCGGTGATATGGCGGAGGCCTATGCCTGGGCCGATCTGGTGCTGTGCCGTGCAGGCGCCTTGACGGTGTCGGAGCTGGCTTCAGCAGGTGTGGCATCGATTTTGGTGCCTTATCCGTTTGCCGTGGATGATCATCAGACGCACAACGCGGCGTACCTGGCGAATGCGGGCGCGGCCATGTTGGCGCCACAGCCGCAGCTTACCGCGCAGTCGCTGGGTAAGTTGCTCGCCGGTTTCTGCGAGGCGCCGGAGCAGGGCAGGCAAAAACTTTTAGAGATGGCGCGCATTGCACGGCGTCTGGCGAAACCGGAATCCACCCGCGTAGTGGCGGCACTGTGTATGGAGGCGGCGCGAGCATGAGGCGCATTAAACGTATTCATTTTGTAGGCATCGGCGGCGCGGGCATGAGCGGCATCGCGGAGGTGCTGCATAACCTGGGCTATCAGGTGTCCGGTTCGGATGTCCATGAGAACGCCGCGACGCGCCGCCTGTCAGTGCTGGGTGTTTCCATCTCGCTGGGCCACAGCGCGGAGTGTGTCAGCGGCTGCGACGTGGTGGTGACCTCCACCGCCGTGCGCGCCGATAATCCCGAGGTGATCGAGGCGCAGCGTCTGCGTATTCCTGTGGTGCCGCGCGCCGAGATGCTTGCCGAACTGATGCGTTTCCGCCAAGGCATTGCCGTGGCGGGCACTCACGGTAAAACCACCACCACCAGCCTGGCCGCTAGCCTGCTCGCCGAAGGGGGGCTGGATCCCACGTTCGTTATCGGTGGGCGTCTCAACAGCGCCGGTGCCAATGCCCGTCTTGGTGCGGGCCAATACCTGGTAGCCGAGGCCGACGAGAGCGACGCATCATTTTTGTATTTACAGCCGATGATCGCCGTGGTGACCAACATCGACGCTGATCATATGGAGACCTACGGTGGCGATTTCGGGCGGCTGCGCCAGACCTTTGTCGAGTTTCTGCATCATCTGCCCTTTTACGGGCTGGCAGTGCTGTGTCTGGATGATCCGGTGGTACGTCAGATCCTGCCGCAGGTGACGCGTCCGGTGATTACCTATGGCATCGGTGAGGACAGCGGCGCGGATATTTTCGCCAGCGATATTCGCCAGGAGCAGGACCGCACCTACTTTACCGTGTCGCGCCCCGGCCAACGTGATTGGTTGACGGTCACCGCGAATCTGGCGGGCCGCCACAATGTGCTGAACGCCTTGGCGGCGATAGCCATCGCCCATGAGGTGGATGTTGCCGACGATGCGATTCTGCGCGCCCTGGCAGGGTTCCAGGGCGTCGGGCGGCGTCTCCAGAATTACGGCGAGATCGACACCCCCGCGGGCAGCGTGCTGATGATCGACGATTACGGCCATCATCCGCGCGAGGTCGCCGCCGTGGTGCAAGCGATACGCGCCGGCTGGCCGGAGCGCCGTCTTGTTGTGGCGTTCCAGCCGCATCGCTACACGCGTACCCGCGACCTGTTTGAAGACTTCGCCAAGGTGCTCTCCGAGGTGGACGTGCTGGCGCTGGTGGAGGTGTATCCCGCGGGTGAAGCGCCGATTGCCGGGGCCGACGGGCGAACGCTATGCCGCGCCATCCGGGCGCGCGGCCATGCCGATCCCGTGTTCGTGGAACGTGTTTCTGAGTTGCCGGAAACGCTGGCCGGGCTGCTGCGCAAGGGCGACATCCTGCTCACGCTGGGCGCGGGCGACATCGGCACGGCGGCGGCGAAGTTGCCGCAGCAATTTAAGGAGTTGATGGCGTGATAGCCATGCACCAGCCACCGGCTTTGCGCGGTACCCTGCTCCGTGATGAGCCCATGGCGCGCCATACCAGCTGGCGCGTGGGTGGTCCGGCCCGGCAGTTTTATCAGCCCGCCGACATCGACGATCTGGCGCTGTTCCTTAGCCAGTTGCCGGAGCACGAACCGCTCTTCTGGGTTGGTCTGGGTAGCAATCTGCTGGTGCGTGACGGAGGCATTGCCGGCACCGTCATCATGATTGCCGGTGCGCTGGGCGGGGTACAGCATGACGGCGTCACGGTACGTGCGGAGGCGGGCGTGCCTTGTGCCAAAGTAGCCCGTTACTGCGCGCGCCAAGGGCTGGCGGGTATCGAGTTTTTCGCCGGCATCCCCGGCACGGTAGGCGGCGCCTTGGCGATGAATGCGGGCGCCTTCGGTGGCGAGACCTGGCCGCTGGTGGAATCGGTGGAAACCATTGATCACAAGGGCGTGCGCCATCTGCGCGCGCCGGACGAATACCGCATCGGCTATCGCAGCGTCACCGGACCTGCGGGAGAATGGTTCATCGCCGCGCATTTCAGGCTGCAAAGCGGCGATACCGAGGCCAGCCAGGCGCGCATCAAGGAATTGCTGGAGAAACGCAACCGCACCCAGCCGACCAATCAGCCCAGTTGCGGTTCAGTATTCCGCAATCCGCCCGGCGATCATGCGGCGCGGTTGATCGAAGCCAGCGGACTGAAAGGCACGTGTATCGGCGGCGCCTGCGTATCCAGCAAACACGCCAACTTTATTGTGAATACCGGCAATGCTACGGCAGCGGACATAGAGGCACTGATCGCGCATGTGGCGGATGTGGTGGAGCGCGATCACGGCATTAGATTAATCCGGGAGGCGCACATTATCGGTGAGCCACGCCCGAGCGAGGTGACACGCTTATGAGCAAGACTGACAATCCCAAAGATTTCGGCAAGGTCGCGGTACTGCTGGGCGGCCGCTCGGCCGAGCGCGAGGTTTCGCTGATGAGCGGCAACGCCGTGCTCACCGGACTGCGCAACCGCGGTGTCGACGCCCACCCCTTCGATCCCGCCGAGCGTGATCTGGCTGATCTGCGCGGCTATGACCGCGCCTTCATCATTTTGCACGGACGCTATGGCGAGGACGGCACCATCCAGGGTGCGCTGGAGCTGATGGACATTCCCTATACCGGCAGCGGCGTGCTGGCCAGTGCGCTGGCGATGGACAAATGGCGTACCAAACTGGTGTGGCAGGCCGCAGGCGTGCCTACGCCACGCTATATGTTGCTGGAGGAAGGTTTCGACCCCGATGTCGTGGTGGCCCAGCTCGGATTGCCGATCTTCGTCAAACCGGCTACCGAGGGATCCAGCATCGGTATCGCCAAGGTGACCCGTGCCGATCAGCTTATAGAGGCCTGGCGTGTGGCGGTGCAATACGACAGCCTGGTGCTCGCGGAACAGTTTATCGAAGGGCAAGAGGTGCAGTTCCCTGTGCTGGGTGATCGCGTGCTGCCTTCGATCCGTATCGAAACGCCGTGCGAGTTCTATGATTACCAGGCCAAGTATTTCCGCGATGACACGCGCTACTACTGCCCGGGCCTTCCCGCCGAAGAGGAGAGCCGCCTGCACGACATCGTGTTGCGCGCCTTCCGCGTGCTGGGGTGCCGTGGCTGGGCGCGGGTGGATCTCATCATAGACCGCGAGGGCAATCCGTATTTTCTGGAGATGAACACCTCTCCCGGCATGACCAGCCACAGCCTGGTACCGATGGCGGCCCGTGTGGCCGGAATCGAATTTGAAGAGCTGGTGTGGCGGGTATTGGAAACAACATTGTAAGCGAGAGATGGAAAGAAATTTTAACGAACATGTTTGGCAAGCGCCCTCCTAAAACCAATCGACGCATCGAGCCGGCTCAAAGTGGCGGCTGGCGAGAGCGCATCAATGGCCGCCTGATCGTCATGGCGGCGCTAGGCGTGACATTGTGTGGATTGGCGGCATGGAGCTGGGTGAGGCTGGATGACCCGCGTACCTTGCCGATTACGGCGGTGAAGGTTGAAGGCCAGCTTCATCACCTGAGCGCACAACAGTTGCAGCAGGCGGCTGCCGCGTATACGGCGGGAGGGTTTTTCAATGTCGATGTCGATGCGGTCAGGGATGCCGTGCTGCGCTTGCCATGGGTGCATGCCGTCAGCGTGCGCCGCGTCTGGCCGGATACGCTACAGATTGCCGTCGTGGAGCACCTGCCCATGGCGCGCTGGGGCAGTGGCGGGCTAATCAACAGTCATGGCGCGCTGTTCTTTCCTCCCGCAGCAAGTTATCCGGCAGGCTTGCCCGAATTGCAGGGGCCGCAAGGCAGCGAGACCGTGGTCGCCGCGCGTTACCGGGATATGGACAAGACCTTAAAGCCACTCGCGCTGCATGTCAGCCGCGTATCGCTGGATGATCGCCGTTCCTGGCGGATCGAATTGGATAACGGCACCCTGCTGGTGGTATTGGGCCACGTTGCCGACGATGCGCGCTTGACGCGCTTCGCACGCATCTATCCGATAGCGCTCGCGGCGCGCGCGGCGGACATCGGCGAGGTGGATCTGCGTTATACGAATGGATTTGCGGTGCGCTGGAAAAAGGTATGAGGCGGATGATCCGCGTGGAGAAAGATTTAAGGAATTCCTGATTTATTCAGAGATTCCGGCGGCACACGGATGTGCTTTCTTAACTAGGGGTAAAAGATTTAAATGTCCAAGAAGTCTGACAAAGATTTGATCGTAGGTCTCGATATCGGCACCTCCAAGGTGGTGGCGATTGTGTGCGAGATCACGCCGGAGGGGAAGGTCGAGATCATTGGCATCGGCTCGCATCCATCGCGCGGCCTGAAGAAGGGCGTGGTGGTGAATATCGAGTCTACCGTGCAATCCATCCAGCGCGCCGTGGAAGAGGCTGAGCTGATGGCGGGATGCCAGATCCACTCCGTCTATGCGGGCATCGCGGGCAGCCACATCCGCAGCCTCAATTCGCATGGCATCGTGGCGATCCGCGACCAGGAAGTGACCTCCGCCGATGTTGATCGCGTTATCGACGCCGCGCGCGCGGTGGCGATTCCTGCCGACCAGAAGATCCTGCATATCCTGCCGCAGGAATTCATCATCGATCACCAGGAGGGCATCCGCGAACCCATCGGCATGTCGGGCGTGCGCCTTGAGGCCAAGGTGCACATCGTTACCGGCGCGGTGAGCGCGGCGCAGAATATCGAGAAATGCGTGCGGCGCTGCGGCCTGGAAGTGGACGATGTCATCCTCGAACAGCTCGCATCCAGCTACGCGGTATTGACCGAAGATGAAAAAGAGCTGGGTGTGTGTCTGGTCGATATTGGCGGTGGCACCACGGACATTGCCATTTTTACCGACGGTGCGATTCGCCATACGGCGGTGATACCCATCGCCGGTGATCAAGTGACCAATGATATTGCCGTGGCGCTGCGCACGCCAACCCAGTTTGCCGAGGACATCAAGATCAAATACGGTTGCGCGCTGCGGCAACTGGCCAGTGTCAATGAAACCATCGAAGTGCCCGGCGTTGGTGAGCGCCCATCGCGCCGTCTGGCGCGCCAGACACTGGCCGAGGTGATTGAGCCGCGCTATGAAGAATTATTGAGCCTGGTTCAGGCCGAACTGCGGCGCAGCGGTTTTGAAGGCCTGATTGCTGCCGGCATCGTGCTGACCGGCGGCACGTCCAAGATGGAAGGCGTGGTCGAGCTTGCAGAGGAAATTTTCCACATGCCGGTACGCCTGGGAGTTCCGCAGAATGTTGCGGGATTGGTGGATGTGGTGCGCAATCCGATTCATGCCACGGGTGTCGGACTTTTGCTGTTCGGTTGCCAGCAGCGTCACGGACGTGGCGGGGAGGCGAAGGTGAAAGAGGGCGTCAAGAATATGTGGGAAAGGATGAGGGGCTGGTTTCAGGGGAGTTTTTAGTTTCATAGGTCTGGCCACGGAGCGTGCGGTGACTCTGTGGAAATAACGGTTCAATGGCGGGTTATTTTAGGAGATAAAATCATGTTTGAATTAATGGATGCATACAGTCAAAACGCAGTTATCAAGGTTATTGGTGTGGGCGGCGGTGGCGGCAACGCTGTTGAGCATATGGTGGTGGCGAGCATCGATGGCGTCGATTTCATCTGCGCCAATACCGACGCGCAGGCACTGAAAAACTCCTCGGCGCGCACCGTGCTGCAACTGGGCGGCAGCATGACCAAAGGGCTGGGCGCGGGCGCCAATCCCGATGTCGGCAGACAGGCGGCGCTGGAAGACCGTGACCGCATCATGGAGCTGATCGAAGGGACTGACATGCTGTTTATCACCGCCGGCATGGGCGGCGGCACTGGCACCGGCGCTGCGCCTATCGTGGCGCAGATCGCAAAGGAAATGGGCATTCTTACCGTGGCCGTGGTGACCAAGCCGTTCCCCTTTGAAGGCGCCAAGCGCATGAAGGTGGCACAGGCCGGCATCAAAGAGCTGGCACAGCATGTCGATTCGCTGATCACGATCCCCAACGAAAAGCTGCTCTCCGTGCTGGGCAAGGGAGTATCCCTGCTCGATGCCTTCAAATCGGCAAACAACGTCCTGCTAGGCGCGGTGCAGGGTATCGCGGAGCTGATTACCCGTCCCGGCCTGATCAACGTCGACTTTGCCGACGTGCGCACCGTGATGTCCGAGATGGGCATGGGCATGATGGGATCGGGCTCGGCCAGCGGCGATGATCGCGCAAGACGCGCCGCCGAGGCCGCCGTCGCCAGCCCGCTGCTGGAAGACATTAATCTGTCCGGCGCGCGCGGTATCCTGGTGAACGTCACCGCTGGTCTGGACATGTCCATTGGTGAGTTTGAAGAGGTCGGCAATATCATCAAAGAGTTTGCCTCGGAGAATGCCACGGTGGTGGTGGGGACGGTAATCGATCCTGATATGGTGGCTGGCGAGCTGCGTGTCACCGTGGTCGCCACCGGGCTGGGCGGACGTGAGGAAATTACCGAGAAGCCGGTCAAGCTGGTTTACCAGAGCGTTGCCGGGCTGAGCACCGGGCACAGCAATGCGCAGAGTGGCTATGCGAGCGACCAAAACGCTGGATTTGGCATGGGCGACATTGATTACGGCAAGCTGGACCGCCCGACAGTCATGCGTAACCAGGCCGTGGCTGGGCGTCATGCGCAGGCGATCAACCTGGATTCCAATCTGGACTACCTGGATATCCCCGCGTTTCTGCGCCGGCAGGCGGACTGAGTGGCCGTGCTGGCCGGAACTCCAGCCGGCACGTGGGAGCGGCGGCCCTGTTTTTACTAGGCAGGGTTTGTTGCGCTGTGATAACATGAGGCCAAAGAAGCCTCGCAGTGTCCCGTCATGATGGCGGGGCAGGGTAGGCTATCGTGTATGGATATCGTGGTATTGTTAGTATGATCAAGCAGCGCACTTTAAAAAACGTCATCAGGGCCACGGGCGTCGGCTTGCACACGGGTGAAAAGGTATACCTGACACTCCGGCCTGCCGCCGCCGATGCGGGTATCGTGTTTCGCCGCGTGGATCTTGATCCGCCGGTGGAAATCCACGCCTCCCCGGACAACGTCGGTGATACCCGTTTGTCCACGACACTGGGCAGCGGTGCCGCGTCTGTATCCACCGTGGAGCATCTGTTGTCGGCGCTGGCGGGTCTGGGCATCGACAATGCCTATATCGACATCAGCGCGCCTGAGGTGCCCATCATGGATGGCAGCGCCGGTCCCTTCGTGTTCCTCATCCAGTCGGCTGGCGTGGTAGAGCAGAACGCGCCCAAGCGTTTCATTCGCATCAAGGAGTCCGTGCTTGTTCAGGATGGCGATAAGTGGGCCAGATTCGATCCTTTTGACGGCTTCAAGGTTTCGTTCAGCATAGACTTCGACCACCCGGCTTTCAAGGGACGTCCTCAGGAGGTGGTTGTGGACTTTTCCACGACCTCGTTTGTCAAGGAAGTCAGCCGCGCCCGCACCTTCGGTTTTATGCGCGACATAGAGATGCTGCGCAAAAACAAACTGGCATTAGGCGGCAGTCCCGATAATGCGATTGTTGTGGACGACTACCGCATCCTCAACGAAGATGGCCTGCGTTACGAGGACGAGTTCGTCAAGCACAAGGTGCTGGACGCCGTAGGCGACCTCTACCTGCTCGGGCACAGCCTGATCGGCGCGTTCAGCGGCTACAAGTCGGGGCACCAATTGAATAACCGTTTGTTGCGTGCGCTGATGGCCAACGAGAACGCCTGGGAGCTGGTGACTTTCGAAGAGGAAAACACATCGGCCCCCATCTCTTTCCTGCAGCCGGTGACGGCGGGTTGAGGGATGGACTCGGGTGCGCGTACCCTAATTATTGGTGTTTTGAGATAGAAATAGTATTAGAGGTGCCCTTAGCTGCGCTTTCCATGCCGCGCCAGACGATGCAGCGCGGCTTGTAGCGTGGGGTGGGCGATGGCATCGGCCATGCTGTCAAGCAGGCTGGCGGTATCCCCGGACATGCGCGCGCGCCTTGGTTTTTCTGCCGGGGCAGCGGCTACGCTGGCGGGCCTGACTTTGATGTCGATGCCGCGCAGGTGCTGCAGGGCAGCTTGCTTTTGCAGTTGTGCGAGCATAACAGGCACGCTATAGCGCAGTTTCAGCGCCCAGGCGGATGAATCGGCATGCAATACCAGCGTATCACCCCGGATGTTTGCGACCTGACAGTGCTGGTTTAGCGGCGGCGGTAGCTGGTTACGCAAGACATGGTTCAGATGTTCCAGCCGCTTGGCGCGGGCGAGCAGCGGCTGGAGTATGTCATGACTTCCCGCCAGCAGGCCGGCTACGCGTTTAGGTGTCTTGATTGGCATGTTTTTCAATGATTGCGATGCAGACGAAAACATAACATAGACTGGGGCCTGTATCCTGGCTCTTTTCCCCATCCTCCGATTTCTGAAATTGATTATCCCATGGTCACCAAATTCCTGAGCAAAATTTTTGGCAGCCGCAATGAGCGGCTCGTAAAAGCCATGCAAGGCGCTGTGGCGCGCATCAACGCGCTCGAGCCTCAGTTTGCTTCCCTGTCCGACGAAGCGCTGCGCGCCAAGACCGATGAATTCCGGCAGCGGCTCGCCAAGGGCGAGGCTCTGGATGCCTTGTTGCCGGAGGCCTTCGCTACGGTGCGCGAGGCGGGCAAGCGTGTCATGAACATGCGTCACTTCGATGTGCAGTTGATCGGTGGCATGACGCTGCACGATGGCAAGATTGCCGAGATGCGCACTGGCGAGGGTAAAACCCTGGTTGGAACGCTTCCCGTCTACTTGAATGCCTTGGCTGGCAAGGGTGTGCATGTAGTGACGGTCAACGATTATCTGGCGCGCCGCGACTCCGGCTGGATGGGTCGGCTCTATGGTTTCCTGGGGCTGACCACAGGCGTCATTCTCTCCGGGCAGGATTCAGCCACCAAGCGCGCGGCGTATGCGGCGGACATCACATACGGTACCAACAACGAGTTTGGCTTTGACTACCTGCGCGACAACATGGCGTTCAGTCCCGCCGACCGCGTGCAGCGTCCCCTCCATTATGCGGTGATTGACGAGGTCGATTCGATCCTGATTGACGAGGCGCGCACGCCGTTGATCATCTCCGGCCCTGCCGAAGACAGCTCGGATATGTACAAAAAGATCAATGTGCTTATTCCCAAACTGACCAAGCAGGACGTGGAGGAAGGGCAGGGCGACTATTCCGTGGACGAAAAGGCGCGGCAGGTCTATCTCACCGAGGAAGGTCACGCGCACGCCGAGGAATTGCTGCTTAATGCCGGGCTGCTGCAGGAAGGCGAGAGCCTGTACGATGCCGCCAATATCAGCCTGATGCATCACCTGAATGCCGCCTTGCGTGCGCATGCGCTCTACCACCGTGATGTCGAATACATCGTACGGGACGGCGAGGTGATCATCGTCGACGAATTCACGGGCCGCATCATGCCGGGGCGCCGCTGGTCGGATGGCTTGCACCAGGCGGTAGAGGCGAAGGAAGGGGTGCCGATCCAGAACGAGAATCAGACGCTGGCGTCGATTACCTTCCAGAATTATTTCCGGCTTTACAATAAGCTGGCGGGCATGACCGGCACGGCGGATACCGAGGCTTACGAGTTCCAGCAGATCTATGGCCTGGAGGTGGTGGTCATACCCACCAACCGGCCCATGATCCGCAAGGATCATGGAGATCTGATTTACCTTACCGCCAAGGAAAAATTTACTGCGATCATTGAAGATATCAAAGGATGCCGGGAACGTGGCCAGCCGGTATTGGTGGGCACGGCATCAATTGAAGCATCCGAGCTTCTGTCGCGCCTGCTCACCGAGCAAAAGATCAAACATGAGGTGCTCAACGCCAAGCAGCATGACCGTGAGGCGGAGATCATAGCCCAGGCCGGGCGCCCAGGTGCTGTGACCATCGCCACCAATATGGCGGGACGGGGTACCGACATCGTGCTGGGCGGTAGCCTGGAGGCGGAGATTGCGGTGCTGAAAGAGTCCGATGAGCAGGCAGCGCAGCCGCTGCGCGACGAATGGCAGAAACGCCATGACCAGGTGCTGGCGCTGGGCGGGTTGCACATCATTGGCACCGAGCGTCACGAATCGCGGCGCATCGACAACCAGTTGCGCGGCCGCGCCGGCCGCCAGGGCGATCCGGGTTCGACGCGCTTTTACCTGTCGCTGGAAGACAACCTGATGCGCATTTTCGCCTCTGATCGCGTATCCGCGATCATGCAGAAACTGGGCATGCAGGAAGGCGAGGCGATTGAGCATCCCTGGGTCAGCAAGGCGATTGAAAACGCCCAGCGCAAGGTGGAAGGGCACAACTTCGATATCCGCAAGCAATTGCTGGAATACGACGATGTCGCCAACGATCAGCGCAAGGTGATATACGAGCAGCGCAACCACCTGATGGAGTCGGAGGATGTGTCCGAAACCATTACCGCGATACGCGCCGACGTGTTGGAGACCTTGATCAGCCAGTACATACCGCCGCACAGCCTTGACGAGCAATGGGATATCCCCGGCCTGCAAGAGGCGCTGGAGGCGGAGTTCAGTCAGAAGCTTGATATCGCGGGATGGCTGCATGCCGACGAAAACCTGCACGAAGAGACGCTGCGCGAGCGCATTCGTGATGAAGTGGAAAAGGCCTATGCCGCCAAGGAAGCCGAGGCAGGCAGCCCCGTGATGCGCCATTTCGAAAAGGCCGTGATGCTGCAAGTACTGGATACGCACTGGAAGGATCACCTGGCGGCGATGGACCACCTGCGCCAGGGCATTCATCTGCGCGGCTATGCCCAGAAAAATCCCAAGCAGGAGTACAAGCGCGAAGCCTTCGAGATGTTTGGCATGATGCTGGGCAATATCAAGCGCGAGGTGATCAGCATCCTCTCCAGGGTACAGATACGCGCCGAGGAAGATGTGCAGGCCGTCGAAGAGCAGCGGCGCTCGCATGTTCCCATGCATTTTGAACATGCGCAAATGAGTGCCATGGCCGTTGGCGGGGTAGAGGAAGGCGCTGTGGGTGAGGAACAACACACCCCCATCGTGCGCGAAGGCCGTAAGGTCGGGCGTAACGAACCTTGCCCGTGCGGCTCGGGCCAGAAGTACAAGAATTGTCATGGGAAGCTGGCCTGAACCGTTCCGAGCGGCTTTCTCAGGAGAAATATTTTTAGGTTCATTTTTTGCATATTAAACCTGGATGCTTCAGGAGACGGTTTTATTGCCGATAATTTAAGTATCGCTTTTTTGGTGCTGCCAAAACAGGAACAGAGAAAATGCTTGACGGAATCGAGCTTCTGGTTCTAAATGATATTCAGGGCATTGTGTGATGTTTTGTGGCTAGAAAAAAGGGTAAGGCAGGACGAGCAGAATCGTAAAGGCTGGCAAAATAGATTAGAGATTAGGAGGACTTTTATGGCGACTGAATCACTGAGTGATTTAATGTTGGAGGTTCTTCGGACTGGACAGCGAAAAAAGTTGACCGAGGAAACAAAGCAAAGTTTTTATCTTGATTTCTATGAGCGCGTCTCCCCTAAGATAGAGGAAATTCGCGCTAAGCAGAGACAGGCCTACGAGGAAAACAAGGGATTGACGCTGAGATAATTAAGTGCTCTCCAAACAAAGCCACTATACGCGCCGCGCGTATAGTGGCTTTGTTCTATTCGGAATTGCAAACGTATTATGTCTGAACGGCTTCAGATTTACCAAATAACCACACTCGAAGAAATGCTTAAGAATGTGCTCGGTAAACTTATCGAGCACGCTCCTTTAGCCAAGCCGCCGCGGTTCAATCCTCTGATCAATGTACTTAACCAAGTGATTGCTCATGGCTGTACGGCCGTTATTAAACAATATCCAGTGCAAGACCCGGATTTTTTTGCCGAATATAATGCGTATTATTCAAGAATTTTTGCCAATGTAGATAAATATTGCGAAAGGTTACATTTTTTTAGTTTTCCATTGATTGACCAAAATGAAACCGCATTAGATTATATTGACAGAGTTGCTACGATACCAAATTCATATATTGGTTTTTCTACGATTCGCCCCGTCCGATCAAGCCCTATAGGTGCAACCATACTGAGGCCCCCAGAGGGTAGCCATTTTATCTTGTGTCGGGATGTGTTTCCTGTTCACTTGGCGGGTCAAACTTTTTCCGTGACTGTGTAGTGGCATAGTTAATTTGGCCACCTGATTATGGGTGATAACATCACCCTCAATATAAAACAGGTGACGAAATGGCAAAAAGCAGACGG
>LNFM01002473.1_pt1 | contig 38666 bp, 28 predicted proteins | sample 596031 | NCBI WGS metagenome assembly LNFM01 (sample SAMN04254537, study PRJNA301005) | activated carbon metagenome | isolation source: dual media filters at the Ann Arbor, Michigan drinking water treatment plant | place: USA: Ann Arbor | reverse complement strand
GATGAAACTTTCGGGGTTGCTCAAAACGCGCGCCTCTTCTTCGGTCTTTGCCCCGTCTTACAGGCAAAGCCCCGATGTTGCCAAGCCCTGCCCCAACAGTCGGCGCAAGGCGGAAGTCGAGGTCACGCTGCCACCTCGGCCTCTTCTTCGCTGGACTGGCGTTCCCACATCGCGGCATAGCGGCCCTTGCGGGCCAAGAGTTCGTCGTGGCGGCCCTGTTCGACAATTCGGCCAGCTTCCAGCACGATGATCTGGTCCGCATCGGCGATCGTCGACAGGCGGTGCGCGATAGTGATGACGCTGCGGCCCTCGCCCATTTCGCGCAGGCTGTCTTGAATCGACCGCTCTGTCTGGGTGTCGAGCGCGCTTGTCGCCTCGTCCAGAATGAGGATCGGCGGGTTCTTGAGCAGCGTCCGGGCAATGCCGACCCGCTGCTTTTCGCCGCCCGAAAGCTTCAGCCCGCGTTCGCCGACCTTGGTGTCATAGCCTTCTGGCAGGCTGGCGACGAACTCATGGATCTTTGCCGCCCGCGCTGCGGACTCGACTTCTTCGCGCGTTGCATCGGGGCGGCCATAGGCGATGTTGTAGTAGACCGTGTCGTTGAACAGGACGGTGTCCTGCGGGACGACGCCAATCGACTGATGCAGGCTTGTCTGGGTTACCGCGCGGATATCCTGCCCATCGATCCGGATCGCTCCGCCGTTGATGTCGTAAAAGCGGAACAGCAGGCGACCAATCGTGGATTTGCCCGAACCGGACGACCCGACCAAAGCAATGCGCTGGCCCGGCCCGACGCGGAAACTGATCCCCTTCAGGATTTCGCGGTCTGGTTCGTAGCTGAAGCGCACGTCGTCAAAGACCACTTCGCCGCCGCGCACGTCCAACTCAGGCGCGCCCGGCGCGTCGGTCACTTCGGCGGGTTGACCCAGCAGGCCGAACATCTGGCCCATGTCGACCAGTGCCTGCCGGATTTCCCGGTAGACCGTGCCGAGGAAGTTCAGCGGCATGGTGATCTGGATCATGTAGGCGTTGACCATGACGAAATCGCCGACCGTCAGGGTTCCGGCCCGAACGCCCATCGCGCTCATCGCCATGACGATGACAAGGCCCGTGGTGATCAGCGTCGCCTGCCCGACATTCAGGAAACTCAGCGAAAGGCCGGTCTTGACCGCAGCCGTCTCGTATTGCCGCATCGCGCCGTCATAGCGATCGGCCTCGAGGGCTTCGGCGTTGAAATACTTGACGGTTTCAAAATTGAGCAGGCTGTCGATCGCCTTCTGGTTGGCGTCGTTGTCCTGATCGTTCATCTCACGGCGCAGCTTCACACGCCATTCGGTGACCTTGAAGGTGAAGAGAACATAAAGCGTGATGGTGACGACCACCACGGCGGCGTAGGCCCAGCCGAACACCAGCGCGAAGATCACCGACACCATGGTCAGTTCAAGGATCAGCGGCCCGATCGAGAACAGCATGAAGCGCAACAGGAAATCGACACCCTTCACGCCACGCTCGATCACGCGGCTCAAGCCGCCGGTCTTGCGCGTGATGTGATAGCGCAGCGACAGCCGGTGAATGTGGGCGAAGGTTTCGATCGCCAGCCGCCGGATCGCACGCTGACCGACGCGCACGAAGACCGCATCGCGCATTTCGCCAAAAGCAACCGTGCCCAGCCGTGCAAGGCCATAGGCGACCGTCAGGCCGACCGCTCCAAGGCCCAAAAGCAGCCCTGCGTCAGGTGCGTCGCCCGCAAGATTGTCGACCGCCAGCTTGTAGATAAAGGGCGTCGTCACAGAGACCAACTTGGCCGCCAGGAGCAGAACCAGCGCAAGGATGACCCGGCGCTTCACCCAAGGCTGATCCTCGGGCCAAAGATAGGGCATCACACGACGGATGGTTTGCCAGCCGGAGGCGGAACCGTCGCCGACATCGGAAGAAGTTGCAGTGGAACGGCGCATGTTCGTCCTTGGTCCGGGGGTGGAGTCGTGGGTCCAGAAGGCGATTGATCGCCGGCCCGGCGTGGGTTATGGATATTTCAACGGTTCTTGAATAGTTGGACGATGGAGCGAAGTAAAGCCCTCACCGCCCTTTCGGCACTGGCGCATGACACGCGGCTGGACCTCGTCCGGCTGCTTGTGCCATGCGGGGATGCAGGCATGACAGCGGGCGAGATTGCGCGAAACCTCGGGCTCGGGCCGTCGCGGTTGTCGTTCCATCTTTCGGCACTGGAACAGGGCGGGCTGATCCGGTCGCGCCGATCTGCGCGCAATGTCATCTATTCCGTCGATGCCGCCGGGATGGGACAAATGATGTCCTACATTCTAAGCGATTGCTGCCATGACCACCCGGAGATCCGGGCGGCCTGCACTTGCGCGCCGCTGGCTGCGGCTCAACCGCCGTCTGCTGCGGGGATCGCAAAGACCTGACCGGGGAAGATCAGGTCCGGGTCCTTGATCTTGTCGCGGTTGGCCTCGAATACTTGCACGTAAAGCACGCCGCTACCGAAGTTTTCCTGCGCAATGCCCCAAAGGGTGAAGCCGGGCTGTACCGTAACCGTCACCGGGCCGGGAGGTGAGGCTGCGGCTGGCGCAGCGACGGCGGCCACAGGCTCGGCCACCGGTTCGTCTGTAGCTGCTGCGCCCTCGTTGGCGGCGGGCTGATCCGGCTGCGGCTCAGCCTGTGCTAGGGCCGTTCCCTCCGCGCTGACGGCGGTCTGTTCGGCAACAGCCTCGCCTTCAACGGCAGGCTCAGATACCGCCTCGGCCAGCGCCTCACGGGTTTCACGCTTGAAGGGGGTCTCGAAGCGCGAGGTCACTTTGCCCGCATCGTCCAGCTGATCAACCCGCAAGGTGTAGATCCCGGGTGCGGTATCGTTCAGCGTCGCAAGCCAAGCGCCATCTTCGGGGACAAGCACGGTCTGCAGTGGCGCGTTGTCCAGATAGATGCGCAGGAATGCCCCCGGCTGTCCGCGACCACCAAGCTGCACATCGCCGCGCGCTGTATAGGCAATCGTGTCGATGGCCACATTGGCGGCTAGAACTGGATCGGCTGTTGCGGGGCTTTGCATCACGACCGCGCCCTCTTCGGTCACGAGGATCGCTGCGGGAGCAGGCGGGGGAGTCGTCTCTGGTGAGGGTTCAGCAGTCGCCACTGTCAGTTCCGCAGGTTCCGCCGGCAGTTCTGCCACCGCGTCGCCTTCAGGCGCTGCTTCCGCGACCATTGGGCCCGCCACCGCGCCCAGGGCAACGGACTGTGTCGATGGGACGACGGTGCCGTCAGGAAGCGCCATCGAAAGCGACATCAGGCTCGGATTGGCGTTGGGCGGAAGGGTGAAGAGAGAGGCGAACTCGCCCGTGTTGCTTGCCATCACTTCGGCAACCGCCGCGCCATCGACGAGGACGGTTACGGTTGACCCTGGCTCTGCGCGCCCGGACACCACGGTCGCGCCATCCTGCGCCAAACGCGAGGTGTCGAAACTTGGCGCATCGGGCAAGGTCGCGACGGCAGAGGTGGTCTCGGGTTCCTCAGGGACTTGCGCCACGCCTTCTGGTTCAGCAACTTCTGGCTCTGAAGGCTCAAGTGCTGCGGTTTCAGGTGCTGTGTCCGGCGTTTCCGACTGAGCCTCGGCTGCGGGCTCGAGCGGTGCGGCCGTGTCCGAAGCGGCATCGGTGGCGCCCTCGGGTTTCACTTCGCCAGGGGCCGCTGCTTCGGTCGCGGCACTTGCCTCCTCTACCGGAGGCTCGGTCGGGGCCGGGCGCGTGGCTTGCCACCCGAAATATCCGGCCGCTGCTAGAACGACCGCACCACCAACGGCAACTGCAGCACGCCCGCCTGTTCCCAGCGCATCCCAAGCCGCCATAAACCACTCCCCTGCCCGCGACGCTTTCCTTGCACGCAAGAATCTCTATATCTGCCCCCAACGCAACATGTTTCAGGACAGCCCATGACCATGCGCTCGATCTGCGTCTTTTGCGGCGCAAAGTCAGGGTCACGCCCGGAATACGCGGCAGCGGCGCGAGAAGTCGGTGCCGCCATCGCCGAAAATGGCTGGCGGCTGGTTTATGGTGCCGGCGACGTGGGCATCATGGGCGAGGTCGCGCGCGCGGCGATTGCGGCGGGGGCGCAAACGCTCGGGATCATTCCCAGCCACCTTCTGGGACGCGAACAGGGTAAGCGCGATCTCACGACGCTGGTCGTTACCGAGGACATGCACGAGCGCAAGAAGGTCATGTTCATGAATTCGGACGCCATCGTCGTGCTGCCGGGTGGTGCGGGGTCGCTTGACGAGTTCTTCGAGGTGCTGACATGGGCGCAGATCGGGCTGCACGGCAAGCCGATCTTCCTGCTGGATGTAGAAGGCTACTGGCGCCCGCTGACCGATCTTCTGGCACATATCGTGCGCGAAGGTTTTGCGGATGCGTCGATGCTGAGCTTGGTCAGCACCGTGACCACAACGGCCGATCTGACCGACGCCTTGCGGGACACGCTTGGCTGAGTGAAGGCTGGGGCCAAATAAAAAGCCGCCGCACCTTACGTGCGACGGCTTTTTCTTTTTATTTCAACAGCTTACATGCGACCAGCGACGGCTTCCCAATTCACCAGCTTTTCCAGGAAGTTGGTCAGATAGGCCGGCCGCTTGTTGCGGAAGTCGATGTAGTAGCTGTGCTCCCAAACGTCACAGCCGAGAAGTGCGGTCTGGCCGAAGCAAAGCGGGTTCACGCCGTTTTCGGTCTTGGTGACCTTGAGGCTGCCGTCCTTGTCCTTGACGAGCCAAGCCCAGCCAGACCCGAACTGACCCGCACCCGCAGCGGCGAAATCGTCCTTGAACTTCTGCACCGAACCGAACGCCTCGGTCAGCGCCTTTTCAAGCGCGCCCGGCATCTTCTTCTCGCCAGGCCCCATCACTTCCCAGAACAGGTTGTGGTTCCAGTGCTGGCTCGCGTTGTTGAAGATGCCGTTCTGGGCCACTGCGCCAGCCTGATAGGTGCCGCGCACGACGTCCTCGAGGCTCGCGTTTTCCCACTCGGTGCCGGCGACAAGCTTGTTGCCGTTATCGACATAGGCCTTGTGGTGCAGGTCGTGGTGGTATTCCAGCGTTTCACGCGACATGCCGAGGGGGGCCAGCGCGTCATGCGCGTATGGAAGGTCGGGAAGGGTGAAGGCCATGGCGGCGTCTCCTGAAAAAAGGGGGCGAAGTGATGTAGCGAATAAGAGGTCTTAGCGGCCCGAGGTCAAGGCCGCACGGCATGATGCCGCCAAACCGTGCTATCCGCCGCGATGATCAGGCCAGTTCGCTGCCGGGTTGGGCCGAGTGGGTGAGCAGGCCCATCACATAGCCGGCGACGGACCGGAAGCTGACCAGCGTGTAGCCACCATCGGCATGCCAGAAAGCCGCCGCCACCTGTGCAACCCGTGTCCGGCGCAGCTCGCCCGGTTGCAGGTTTTCGAAGTCAACCGGCGCCAGCTTGCGCAATACCTCTGCCGCCTTGTCACCTTCGATGCGGAACACGGCACGGGCGTCTGACACGTCGACGGCCAGGTAATGCTCGCCCTTCAGGGCCGCAGAGATGCTGGCCAGAGCGGCTGCAACGCCACTGTAGGGCAGGATCAGGAGGTATTCGTCGGGGCTCATCCAGGCACAGGCAGTGTCGCCCGAAATCTCGATCCGACGGGTGCCGGGGAGCTTGGTTCCGACCACGGACTTCACCGCTTTATCCAAGCCTTTCAATCCTTTGGCGCGCACAGTTATCATGCCGATGGGGCCGATTTCGCGGATGGTTGCGAAGCCCGAATATGACGCGCCACCAAGCGCGGATACAGGTTCAGACATTCTGCTTATCTCCATCCTTGTCGAAGAAAACTGTGTCGCGCACCCGCGCCTTCACCGTGCCGCCGGCGGCGGTATTGAATTCCACGACCTCACCGATTCGGGCAGGCCCATGCTTCAAGAGCCCCATTGCGATGCCGCGTTTCAGCGTGGGGGAATGGTAGGTCGAGGTGACCCTGCCCTGCACGTTGCGCTGACCGTTGCCGTTGGTGCCATCGGCGAGGATGTAGGAACCATCCGGGATCACCGAGCCATCCAACGAGTCGAAGCCGACCAGTTTCCAGCGATCCGGGCTGGCGAGGAAGGTCCGCATCTGACCGCGTTTTCCCAAGTAATCGGCCTTCTTTTTCGAGATTGCCCAGTCGAGGTTAAGATCCTGTGGGATCACCGTGCCGTCCGTCTCGTCACCGATCATGATGAAGCCCTTTTCGGCCCGCATCACATGCAGTGCCTCGGTGCCGTAGGGCATGGCGCCGAGCGAGGCACCAGCCTTGTGGCAAGCCTCCCAGAAGGCGGCGCCGTGGCTGGCGGGAACGGCAATCTCGTAGCTGAGCTCGCCCGAGAAGCTGATCCGGTAGACCCGGCACGGGAAGCCGCCGAGGGTGCCGTCTGCCCATTGCATGAAGGGCAGCGTTTCCTTGGAAACGTCCATTCCGCCAAGGGCTTCGAGGAGTTTCCTCGCGTTCGGCCCGACCACTGCGATCTGGGCGTATTGTTCGGTCACGTTGGCGGTGTAGACCTTCCAGTCCCACCATTCGCATTGCAGCCAATCCTCCATCCAGGCGTGGATGCGGTCGGCCCCGCCCGAGGTGGTGTGGCAGAGGAAGGTTTCCTCGTCGAGGCGGGCGACGACGCCGTCATCGGACAGGAAGCCCTGTTCGTTGCACATCAAGCCGTAGCGGCATTTTCCGACAGGCAAAGACGACATCACGCCGGTGTAGAGCATGTCGAGGAAGCGGCCCGCGTCGGGACCTTTGACGATGATCTTGCCGAGGGTGGAGGCGTCGAGAAGGCCCAGTTTCTCACGGGTGTTGAGAACCTCACGGTGGACCGCCTGAGCGTGCGTTTCCCCGGCGCGGGGAAAGCAGTACGGGCGGCGCCAGAGGCCTACGGGTTCGAAGTAAGCGCCTGATTTCTCATGCCATTCGTGCAGCGGGGTACGGCGGAGCGGCTGGAAGATCTCGCCCCGGCTTTCGCCAGCCAGCGCGCCGATGGTGACGGGCGTGTAAGGCGGGCGGAAGGTGGTGGTGCCGACCTGCGGGATGGGTGCATTCAAGCTGTCAGCAAGTACCGCGAGACCGTTGATGTTGCTGAGTTTTCCCTGATCTGTCGCCATGCCGAGCGTGGTGTAGCGCTTGGTGTGTTCGACCGACTGGTAACCTTCGCGGGCCGCGAGCTGGACGTCGGAAACCTTTACGTCGTTCTGGTAATCGAGCCACATCTTGGAGCGCAATTCGATCGGCGCGCCCTGCGGCATGACCCAGACCGGGGGGATGGAAACGCTGCCATCCGGCGTCTGGCAAACGTCTGGCAAACGTATGGCAGTCTTGCCAGACGCGCCGCCGAGACCGGAGAGGATATTGGCCAGGGACAGGCAGCCGGCAGCCGCGCCGACGACCGAGACCATGGCGCTGCCGTCGTGGTTGACTGGCGGGCGGGACGGGTCGGGAATGAAGGCCGAGATGGTCTCGTCCCACATCACCTTGCCGCCACAGTGGCTATAGAGGTGAACGACCGGCGACCAGCCGCCCGACATGGCCACGACCTCACAGGCGATCTCTTCCAGAGCGGCACCTTCGCCGGCTTGGGTGCAGACCGAAACGCTGGTGACGCGCTTGCCGCCCTTTACCTTGGCGATGCCGCGCCCGGTCAGGACGCGGATACCGGCGGCGCGGGCCGCTTCGGGCAAGGCGCCGGTGACGGTTTCGCGCGCGTCGAGGATGGCCGGAACGTCGAGCCCCGCGGCCTTGAGCGCGAGGGCGGTGCGGTAGGCGCTGTCATTGTTGGTGACGACGACGGTCCGGTCACCAGGCGAAACGGCGTAGTTGACGACATAGTCGCGAACCGCCGAGGCCAGCATCACACCGGGAATATCGTTGCCGGCAAAGGAGAGCGGGCGTTCGATGGCACCGGTGGCGGTGACGACCTTGGCGGTACGGATGCGCCAGAGCCGGTGTTTCGGGCGACCGTCGCCGGGCGTGTGGTCGGCGACGCGTTCGTCGGCCAGAACATAGCCGTGGTCATAGACGCCGAAGCCGCAGGTGCGGGTGCGGATGGTGACGTTGTTACGGGCGCGGAGGTCGGCTTCGATTGCGGCGATCCAAGTGTCGACGGGGGTGCCGTTGATATCCGTCTCGTCAACCGGTGTGCGGCCGCCGAGGACAGGGGTCTGTTCAAGCAGGATGACGCGCTTTCCGGCGTCAGCGGCGGCTTTGGTTGCCAGAAGGCCCGCGACACCCGCACCGACAACAAGCACGTCGCAGAAGGCGTAGGCCTGTTCGTAGCGGTCGGCGTCGCCTTCGGTCGGTGCCTTGCCGAGACCCGCCGCGCGGCGGATGATCGGTTCGAACACGTGTTTCCACATCGGACGCGGGTGGATGAAGGTCTTGTAGTAGAAACCGGCGGGCATGAAGCGGGCGGCATAGTTGTTCACCACGCCGACGTCGAATTCGAGGCTGGGCCAGTGGTTCTGGCTGGCGGCTTCAAGCCCGTCGAAAAGTTCGGTCGTGGTGGTGCGCTGGTTCGGTTCCAGCCGCGCGCCCTTGCCGAGGTTGACCAGCGCATTCGGCTCTTCCGGGCCGGAGGCCACGATGCCGCGCGGGCGGTGATACTTGAAGCTGCGGCCGACCAGCATCTGGTCGTTGGCCAAGAGGGCCGCCGCAAGCGTATCGCCGGCATAGCCGCGCATCACCTTGCCGTTAAAATTGAAGTCCATCGCGGCGGTCCGGTCGATCAGACGGCCGCCCTTGGCCAGACGCGTGCTCATTTGTAACCCTTCCAGTCAGGCCGGCGAGCCTTGATCTTTTCGATGATGTCCGCAGGTGGTTCGCCCACCTGAGCGGGATAGGTGCCAAACACCTCGAGCGACGCGGTGCAGCGGGCGGCAAGGAACCATTTTCCGCAGCCGTAAGCGTGGCGCCAGCGTTCGAAATGCACGCCCTTGGGGTTCTTGCGGGCGAACATGTAGGCCTCGAACTCTTCGGGGCTGGCATCGGGGCCGAAGCGTTTGAGGTGCGCCTCATAGCCGGGGCTCAGTTCGGTTTCGTCAGCCATCACGCCGCAGTAGGGACATTCGAGGGTCAGCATGGAAGCTCCACAGGTTCGGGGGATAGGATGGCAGGCATCGTGCTGCGTCCTGTCAGATACCGGTTCGGAATATGGTGGGAAGGTTGTCCAGCCGGCCGAGCGGCTTGGGGGGTGCCACTTGCGGCCGGAGCGTCCAGACATGCAAAAGGACGGGCAGCAGATGCCGCCCGTCCCGTCAAAAAGAGATTAGTGCTAAGGCCGTCAGTCGGCCGGAGCAGGTTCCGCAGGTGCCACAGGCTCGGCTGGGGCAGCGGCATCGGGTGCAGTTGCGTCAGGCGCGGTTGCATCTGGGGCAGCAGCATCAGGGGTTGCTGCGTCAGGCGTTGCTGCGTCGGGCGCCGGTGCGGTCGTTGCATCAGGCACTGCCGCAGGTGCGTCTGCAGGCGCAGACGGCGCCGGGTCGACGTTGTTGTTCTCGATGGTGGTCGTTCCGCCGACAGGCACGTCGTCGGTTGCGTCGGAACCGCTGTAAAGGACGGCCGCAAGGATGGCGACCACGACGAAGACCAGCGCGACAACGATACCCGTGCTGAACCCGCCGCGCCGGTCATCTGCGACCGGGATCTGGCGATTTGGTTCGGTGTGGACGTTGTTGGTGACGCGGGTCTGGCCAGGGGCGCCTGGCTGGGCCGGATCGCGCGGGTTGCGTCCCTGCTCGTACGAGCCGGGCTGAGGCGGCAGATAGGGATCGGCCATTGGATTGTCTCCTTGGTAGGGATGCACGCCCCACCAACTGCCAACCCGGCCAAAATGTTCCCTGCGTGGTTCAATGCGCCACCCCGGCGGCAACGGATTCGTCGATGAACTGGCCTTCCTTGAAGCGCCACATGCTGAAATCCTCGGCCAGCGGGCCGGGTTCGCCCTTGGCCATCAGTTCGGCCATCGCCCAGCCCGAGCCGGGAATCGCCTTGAAGCCGCCGGTTCCCCAGCCGCAGTTGATGAAGCAGTTGCCGAGCGGGGTTTTCGAGATGAGGGGCGAACGGTCGCCGGTCATGTCGACGATGCCGCCCCATTGTCTCAGCATTTTCAAGCGGCTGATCATCGGGAAGGTCTCGACCAGCGCGCGCAGGGTTTCCTCGATATGATGGAAGGAGCCGCGCTGGGTGAAGTTGTTGAAGCCGTCGGTGCCGCCGCCGATCACCATCTCGCCCTTGTCGGATTGCGACATGTAGCCGTGGACGGTGTTGGCCATCACGACCACGTCCATGCAGGGCTTGATCGGTTCGGAGACGAGGGCCTGGAGGGCCACGGCCTCGATCGGCAGGCGGAAACCCGCCATGTCGGCCAGCTGGCCCGAGTGGCCGGCGACGACCATGCCGAGCTTCTTGCAGCCGATGAAGCCCTTGGTGGTGTCGATGCCGGTGACGGCGCCGTTTTCGGAGCGCACGCCTTTGACTTCGCAGTTCTGGATGATGTGCATCCCCATCGCCGAGCAGGCGCGGGCATAGCCCCAGGCGACGGCGTCATGGCGGGCGGTGCCGCCGCGGGCCTGATAGAGCGCGCCGAGGATCGGGTAGCGCGGGCCGTCGATGTTGATGATCGGCACCAGTTCCTTGACGCGCTGCGGAGAGATCCACTCGGTCTGCACGCCTTGCAGGGCGTTGGCGTGGACCGTGCGCAAATAGCCGCGGACCTCGTGGTGGGTCTGGCCCAGCATCAGAAGGCCGCGAGGCGAGAACATGACGTTGTAGTTCAGTTCCTGGCTGAGCGTCTCGTAAAGGCTGCGGGCCTTTTCGTAGATCGCGGCCGAGGGGTCTTGCAGGTAGTTCGAGCGGATGATCGTGGTGTTGCGGCCGGTGTTGCCGCCGCCGAGCCAGCCTTTTTCGATGACCGCGACATTGGTGATGCCGAAATTCTTGCCGAGGTAATAGGCAGTGGCGAGGCCGTGGCCCCCTGCCCCCACGATGATCGCGTCATAGGACGCTTTCGGCTCGGGCGAGGCCCAGGCGCGTTCCCAGCCCATGTGGTAGCGGACTGCTTCGCGGGCGATGGCAAAGACCGAATAGCGCTTCATCGGGGCCTCATGGCTGTGGGGCGGGCTGAACCGGAACGGCCCGGTTTCACCCTCATGGAACGTCTGCCGGATACATCCGCATCCTGCAGCGGCGCAATCGGGAAAAATGCGACATTGCCTGCTGTGTCGCAGGCCACAAACCTGCCGGTGCCGGATGCCTGCGACAGCCGCGCACGGCCCGTCGGTCAAATGCCTCTTTTGCCTTTGCCTGCGAACCACTACATGCAGCGACAGAAACAGGTGGCTGGATCGGGCGGGGCATGCAGGACTGGGCGTTTTGGGCGGCATCGGCGGGGCTTTTTGCGGCTGTGGCGGCCATCCTGCTTGCGGCCTTGCGCCGGAACCGCAGCCTTGCCGACGCAACCACTGTCGACCTGAAGGTCTACAAGGACCAACTGGCCGAAGTGGACCGGGATGTCGCCCGGGGCACCCTGTCCACCGAGGAAGCCCAGCGTCTGCGCAGCGAGGTTGGCCGCCGTATCCTTGAAACCGACCGGGCGGCGGGAGAGGCCGCGACAAGCCGCGCGACCCCCGTTCTGCTGCCTGCCGCCAGCATCGTGATTGCGCTAGGGGGCGGTATTGCGGCCTATGCTTATCTTGGGGCGCCGGGGTATCCGGACTTGCCGCTGCAAGAGCGCATCGCCGCCGCCGACGCGCGGATGGAGACCCGACCGCCGCAGGCCGAAGCCGTTGCCGCCGCGCCAAAGCCGGTGGCTCCGACAGACCTTGATCCGGAATTTCTGGACTTGATGGACAAGCTGCGTGCCGCCGTGGCCGAGCGCCCGGACGACCAGCGTGGGCTGGAGCTTCTGGCGCGCAACGAGGCCGCGCTTGGCAATTACGCGGCATCCGAAGCGGCGTTGCGGCAATTGATCGCCGCAAAGGGGGATGCCGCAACCGGTGATGATTATGCGGCGCTGGCAGAAATCATGGTGTCGGCAGCAGGTGGCTATGTCTCGCCGGAAACCGAGGCAGAGTTGGTGGAAGCGTTGCGCCGCGATGCGCAGAACCCGATTGCGCGGTTCTATTCGGGCCTGCTGTTCGCGCAGGCGGGCCGCTATGACCGGACCTTCGATCTGTGGCAGCCGCTGCTTGAGGAGGGGCCAGACGATGCGCCGTGGGTCCTGCGAATTCGGGAAGAGATCGAGGACGTCGCCTATCTGGCCGGCGTCAATTACACCCTGCCCGAGCGCGGACCGAGTGCGGGCGACATGGCTGCTGCCGCCGACATGGCCCCCGAGGATCGTCAGGCGATGATCGAGGGGATGGTGGCGCAATTGTCCGAGCGGCTTGCCACCGATGGCGGATCGGTCGAGGACTGGAACCGGCTGATCCGGTCGCTGGTCGTGCTGGAACGCCGCGACGAAGCGCAGGCGATCTATGACGAGGCGAAGGTCCGCTTTGTCAGCCGGGATGCCGAACTTTCCTTCCTGCGTCTTGCGGCGGTGGAAAGCGGGCTGACCCCATGATCTGCGACAGCATCGAGGCGTTCGCAGCCCTGCTTGCGCCGAACCGGGCGATTGCGGGCCTCGATCTGGGTGACAAGACGATCGGGGTTGCGATCTCGGACCTGCGCCGATCAGTTGCCACGCCGGTGCAGGTGATCCGGCGCGAGAAATTCACACTGGACGCCACCCGCCTTCTGGCGCTGCTTGGCGAGCGCAAAGCCAGCGCGATCCTGCTGGGCCTGCCGTTGAACATGGACGGATCGGAAGGGCCGCGCGTGCAGTCGACCCGCGCTTTCGCCCGCAATCTGGAAAAGCTGACGGAGTTGCCGATCTTCTTCTGGGATGAGCGGCTGTCGACCGTTGCCGCCGAGCGCGCCTTGCTGGAAGCCGATGCGTCACGCCAGCGGCGGCGCGAGGTGATCGACGCGGTCGCGGCCACATATATCCTGCAAGGCGCGCTTGACCGGCTGGCCTATATGGACCGCGGGTTGGCTTCGTGAGTGACGGCTGCGGCCAAAATCACACGGGTCCGGCGGATCCGGCAGCAAAACGTCGCAAAGGGCTGATCCTGACGCCCTCCCCGCCCTATATCGTGACCGCAGATGCGCAGGCGCTGCATGACAAGGGGCCGGAACCGGTGAAAGACGACATCTGGATGCGGGACGAAGTTCAGTCACCTTGCGTAAAGCTTTGCGTGGTGCATCCCGAAGAGCGGATTTGCGTCGGCTGTTTCCGCAGCATCGAGGAAATCTCGACCTGGTCGCGGATGACCCATGAGGAACGCGCGGCAATCATGGCAGACCTGCCGGCGCGTTCGCCGCGTCTGGCCAAGCGCCGGGGTGGTCGGATGGGGCGTCTGGACCGCTGAGGCGGCCCGCCTCCGCTTCAGGGAGCGTTGAGCCAAGCCGGGACAGTTTCAAGCTGGGGGCGGAAATAGGCGATCATGCGGCCTTCGGGCGGCGCTGACGCGGTTCCGGTCCAAGGCGCAACCCCGTGCAACATGAGCCGGTGCAGGAGCGTGGCCTCGCCGGGCCTCGCCGGCAGTTCGATGCGTTCGCAGGTTTCGAAAACCTGTCGCCGGGCGGTCTTGTAGGCGTCGGTCACATCGACATCGGCCCATTCATCGGCTGGAAACTGCGCAAGGTGGGCGGCAAGCCCGGCGCGCATCACCTCGTGACTGCCGTCCCACACCACCAATGGCGAGGCGGAGCAATCGTTGAGCGGAAGGCCGAGAATCCAGCCGTGCGGCTCTTTCACGAAGCGGCGCTGATCCGGCGGCAAAGCCAAGAGGCCGTCGAGATGCGCCGCGTCGCGTCTGATACGGTAGGTATAGGCAGCCTCGGTCTCGGACGCGGAGCGCTGGGGATAGCCCGGACGCATGACCGAAAGCTGGCCGGGGTGCAGGGGTTCAGGCGCGAAAGGCAGCGCCTCCCACGGGAAGGCCGCACCGTCGAGGCTGCCGTCCGGGCCGTTCGGAAGGGCGTCGACCCCGACGAACCATGTGCCACCGCAGCGCCAGGTCTCGGTGCTGCGGGCCAGGACATCCTGCGCCACGCCGCGCGCGGTATCGGCCCAGGCGGCGATGCGGGGGTCAGGTCCGTAGACCGCCCAGCCCTGCCCCGCCGCGCGAACCTGCGCTACCATCCAGCCACCTTTCGCAGCATGTTCAACGCCACCAGCGCCAGGAACACCGCAAACGCCCGCTTGAGAGGTTTGGGGTTCATCGCATGGGCCAGCCGCACCCCCAACGGCGTGGTGGCAAGCGTGGTTCCGATCACCACCAGAAATGCCGGTATGCTGATCGCCCCGACCGTCCCTGGCGGCGCGTCGTCCACCGGAACGAAGAGGAAGCCCAGCACCGAAGGCACTGCAATCAGCAAGCCAAAACCCGCAGCCGTCGCCACGGCACGGTGGATCGGCACGCTGTAAAGCGTCATCAACGGCACCCCGAACGAACCACCACCGATGCCCATCATCGCAGAGAGGAAGCCCACGACCGTAGCCATCGCGCCGCGCGCCGGCTGGCCGGGCATTTCGGGGCCGAGCCGCCAATCCTCGCGCCCGAAGGCCATCCAGAGCGCCACCACCCCCGCGACCCCGCCGAACAACGCCTGCAACGCCGACGAGGGCAAGTGCGCTGCGGCGTAGACCCCCATGACCGCGCCGACGACCAGAAACGGCGACCAGCTTTTCAGCACGGTCCATTCCACCGCGCCTTTCTTGTGGTGCGACGAGACCGATCGGATCGAGGTGATCACGATGGTGGCAAGCGAGGTGGCGACACAGATCTGCATCAACTGGTCGCCGCCATAGCCAAGATGATCGAAGGTGTAGAAATACGCGGGAACCAGCAAGATGCCGCCGCCCACGCCAAGAAGGCCGCCGATCACCCCCGCCGCCCCGCCTACCACCAGCAAAAGCGCCACCATCGGCAAGAGTTCGGAGAGTTCCGGCATGTGTAATTCCTTTCGGGCCCTTTTGCTTTGGCCCCTTAACGTCGGCCCTCCTTACCGCGCCCGGCCGACACCTACCAGAGATGCTGGCCGCTCTGGCAAGTGGCGGGGGGTTTGGCTATCGTGGTTCCACGGCGCAACGTCGCGTCCATTTTCCAGAGGTTTCAATGTCCGACCGTTTGCTGCGCCCGGCGCTGGTGCTTGGGCTGTTGTCCTGCATCGGACCTTTTGCGATCGATATGTACCTGCCGGCGATGCCGTTGATCGGAGAAGATCTGGGGACGTCGGTGCAGGGGATGCAAACGACGATCACGGCGTATTTCATCGCATTTGGCCTTGCCCAACTGATCTACGGCCCTTGGGCTGATCGGTCGGGCCGCAAGGTGCCGCTTTATGCCGGGATCGCGGTGTTCATCGCGGGATCGGTGGTCTGCACCTTTGCGCCAAGCGTCGAGTGGCTGGTGGCGGGGCGGTTCATTCAGGGCCTTGGCGGTGCGGCGCTGATGGTGGTGCCGAGGGCGATCATCCGCGACCTTTATACCGGGCCGAGTGCGACGCGCCTGATGGCGGCGGTGATGTTGGTGATTTCGGTTTCGCCGATGCTGGCACCTTTGGCCGGGGCCGGGCTGATGGCGGTGTTCGATTGGCGGGCGATCTTTGCCACGTTGCTTGTCGCGGCGCTTGCTAGCCTTGCAATCCTGCACCTGTTGCAGCCCGAGACCCTGCCGCCCGCCGAACGCCAGCCGTTCAACCTGACGAACGCGCTGGCGGGTGCTCGGCGGCTGTTTAGCGACCCGCTGTTCATGGGGCTGACGTTTCTTGGCGGCTTTGGCATGGCGAGTTTCTTCGTCTTCATCGCCTCGGCGAGCTTTGTCTACTCGCAGGAATTCGGGTTGTCGCCGACCGGGTTTTCGCTGGCTTTTGCAATCAACGCGATCGGATTTTTCGCGTCATCCCAGGCGGCGGCCTATCTGGGCCAGACCTATGGCCCGCCACGGGTGATGGCTACCGCCGCAGCGGGGTTTGGGGCCGCAACGGTGCTTTTGTTTGGCGTGGCGCTTCTGGGTTTGGCATCGCTGCCCGTCTGCATCGTGGGCCTCTTTCTGGCCAATGCCTGTCTTGGCCTGATCATCCCGACCACCATGGTCATGGCACTGGATGACCACGGCGACGTCGCGGGTTTGGCCTCGTCGCTGGGCGGAACGCTGCAAATGCTTGCCGGCGGCGTGATGATTGCCGCCGCAGGGCCATTTTTCGACGGCACCGCGACGCCAATGCTGGGTGCGATTGCGGTCTGTGGCGTGATTGCCTTTGCGCTGTCGCGGCTGGTATCGCGGCGTCAGGCGGCGGCCGCTGCGGCCGCTGCTGCCTGAACCTCGTCGAGGGTTCGGTCGAGAAGGTCGAGCCCCGCACCGGGGCGCGAGGCGCCCTCGGACAATGCGCGCCGCCAGCCCCGCGCACCGGGCCGCCCGCTAAAGAGCCCAAGCATGTGTCGGGTGATCTGATGCAACCGTCCGCCCGCTGCCAGATGATCGGCGATGTAGTCGCGCATTGCCAGCACAACAGCGGCCGCATCAGGCGCGAAGTCGTCGCCCCAGAGCCGGTCGGCACCGATCAATGTAGCACCCGGTTCGTGATAGGCGGCGCGCCCGATCATCACCCCGTCAAGTCCCCGGTCAAGAAAGCTTCGCGCCTCCTCAAGCGTGGTGATGCCGCCGTTGACGGAGATCATAAGTTCAGGGAACGCGGCCTTCATGCGAAAGACCAGGTCGTAATCCAAGGGTGGAACTTCGCGGTTTTCCTTGGGTGACAGACCCTGCAGCCACGCCTTGCGGGCGTGGATGATGACATGACGAACCCCTGCCGCAGCGACCTGCGCGATGAAATCGGGCAACACGACCTCGGGGTCCTGATCATCGACGCCGATGCGGCACTTGACGGTCACCGGCACGTCGGATTCGGCAATCATGGCGCGCAGGCAATCTGCGACGAGTTGCGGGCGCTGCATCAAGACCGCGCCGAAACAGCCCGATTGAACCCGATCGGATGGGCAACCGACGTTCAGGTTGATCTCGTCATAAGCCCAGTCGCGTGCGATCCGAACCGCTGCCGCCAGTTCTTCGGGCACTGATCCGCCCAGTTGCAGCGTCACCGGGTGTTCCGCCGCGCTGTAATCCAAGAGGCGCGGCTTTGGTCCGTGGATGACGGCGGGAGCAGTAACCATTTCGGTATACAGCATCGCCCGCCGCGTCATCTGACGATGAAAGTAGCGGCAGTGCCGGTCCGTCCAATCCATCATCGGCGCAACCGATAGTCTATGTGATTGATTTTCTGTCATTTTTCTTGTAACTTCAATCCGTTGGCACAGTTTGTGTCCACGCCAGACTACGCCCTGATAGCCCCCAATATCCCCTGTTTCGACGACTCACTGCACACATAGCGCACACGAAAATGGCCTCGATCACCAAGCTTCCCTCCGGTGCTTACCGGGTCCAAGTCAGACGGAAGGGCCGCTACGCGAGCGAGACGTTCCTGCGCCGTGACGACGCCCAGAAATGGGCACGCCAAGCCGAGACCCTGGTCGATCAGGGGCTGCCGCCCAACCGATCGTCCGTGGCCCGCCTGCACACTTTCGGTGACCTGGTTGACCTTCATATAGCCGATATGTGCGCCGTAGGGAAACCACCCCGACGCAGCAAGGCAGCGACACTCGCGACACTGAAGCGCGACCTCGGGAAAGAAAAGATCGGCCACCTCGATCGTCACAAGCTCATCGAGTATGGCCGCAAGCGTGCAGACCAAGGCGCAGGACCGGTAACGCTCGGCATCGACATCGGCGTCATCAAGATGATCCTGACCCATGCCGCTGCCGTCCATGGGCTGGAGATCCGCGTTGAAGGCGTCGATCTGGCCCGCGTTGCGCTGAAGCGGCTTGGTCTCATCGGCAAGGGTATCGAGCGCGACCGACGCCCGACGACGGCAGAACTGGGCCGCCTCTTTCGTTGCTTTGACGAGAATGCGCGCCTGACGCTGCCCATGACGCGGATCGTGCAATTCGCCATCGCCACCGCGATGCGGCTGGATGAAATCTGCCGCGCCGACTGGAGCGATCTCGACATCGACCGCCGGATGCTCCTGATCCGGGACCGCAAGGACCCGCGCAACAAGGCCAGCAACGACCAGCGGATCCCGCTCTTCGCCGCCACCGGATTTGATGCCTGGGTCCTTGTCATGGCGCAGGCCAAGCATCTCGGAAAGGCGAAGGGGCCAATCTTCCCCTACAACTCCCGATCTGTCGGCACGGCGTTCCGCCGAGCCTGTGCCGATGCTGACGTCAAGGACCTCCACTTCCATGACCTCCGCCACGAAGGCACCAGTCGTTTGTTCGAGGTCGGCCTGTCCATCGAACAGGTTGCACTGGTGACCGGGCACAAGGATTGGAAGATGCTGCGTCGCTACACTCACATCCGGCCTGAAGCACTACACCGCCTCGTGGCAGCGCGGGCCCCCTACCCGGCAGAGAGCTTCGCTGCCGAATGAGTTGGCCAAGCCACGGATCATGGCCGTCGACGCGATGGACTGGCAGATCAAGGCGGCAGGAGAGCACAACCAGGTTTATTCGCGACATGAGAGCATGGTGAATCCTTCCGAAGACGGAGACCACACTCGGCCAGCCACCGTTAACAGAATGGGCGACTGCTTTTCAGCGCTCTTCATGTCTTCGGAGTGGCGCTATACTTTCGGCGAAGAGGTTAGGTTGGATCGGGCGAAGGCTCACGCATGGATGAGGGCGTTTGAGTCCGACCGACTGGCAATCTCAAGTCCGGTTTCGGATCTGGCAAAGCAAGCCGCAACCTGGGCGGCCTGCAGCGCAGAAGGCACTGCAATCCCTCGGATTACTTCGCGCGAACACCCACCATTTTGATTGATACTGACGACTGCCGCGGCTACGGTCGAAGAAAGCCCAGAAAGTGGGCGCGCAGTATTTTCGTGCGCATCGACGGGTGTCGGGAGAGCGTGGTGAGTAACGACAGGTCGGAGCTTCGTTGGGGGGTCGAGCAAAGGCTCGAGTTCATCGAGTTCCGCCTGTTCTGGGAGGGGCATGTGAACCGCAGCGATGTGATGGAGCAGTTCGGGCTGTCGGTGAACCAGGCATCCTCCGACCTGAGCCGCTACATCGCCCTCGCCCCTCACAACATCGACTACGACCGGAGCCTGCGGACCTATTTGCGCCAGCCGGGTTTCAAATCGGTGTTCGACAAGCTGGATGCAGGTCGATATCTGGCCCAGCTGCGGTCAGTCGCCGACGGCATCCTCGATCGTGACGATTGCTGGATCGCGGGACTGCCCGCCTACGCTTCCGCGCCTACCCCAGCGCGCGGCGTCGATCCCGCAACCCTTAGGTCCGTTGTGGATGCGATCCGCCACCCCGAAGCAATCGAGGTGCAGTACCAGTCCCTCTCCAACCCGGAGCCCCGCTGGCGCTGGATCGCGCCACATGCCATCGCTTTCGACGGCGTCCGCTGGCACGCCCGCGCGTTCTGCTTCGGCGACGAAGTGTTCAAGGACTTCCTGCTGTCGCGGATCCTCGACATCCGCGGCTCGCGTGCGTCCGACGTTATGGCCGAAGACGATCAGGACTGGCACACCTCCGCAACGCTGGAAATCGGCCCTCACCCTGCCTTGTCCGATACGCAAGCCAAGGTGATCGCGCTCGACTATGGCATGCGCGGCGGCAAGGCTGAAATCAAGGTTCGCCGGGCGTTGCTCTACTATGCGCTTCGGCGACTTGGGCTCGATACCGATCCCGCCGCCCGGAAGGCTCTGGACCAGCAGATCGTACTTTTGAACCGTGACGTGATCCTCGGCCGCCAGGGTCAGGCAGAGGAGCAGTAGGATTATCCATGAGAGCTTTTGAATTCGATCACAATCTCATCGACTCCTATGCGCGCTTCTCGCGGTCGTTCAGCACCATCCGGGCACCGGACATCGCCGCCGAAGTCACGCGCCAATATGACGACGGCCGCTTTTGGCCCGACGCCCTTCTTTCGCTGAACCCCAGGTTCCTGTCAGGCCCCACGGTGGATGACCTTGTCGCATCAGGGGATCTGGACGAGGCAACGGCCCGGATTTTCAGGATCGGCGGCACGCCCATCCGGTTTCACCGGCACCAGGCACAGTCCATCGCTAAGGCGCGGGCGGGTCAAAGTTTTGTCGTGACTACGGGCACAGGCTCAGGGAAATCCTTGTGCTTCTTTGTCCCTGTGGTCGATGCCATCGTTCGTTCGCGCAAGGCCGGGCAGCCGCGCAAGACGCGCTCCATCATCGTCTACCCGATGAACGCCCTGGCAAACAGCCAGATCAAGGAAATCGAAAAGTTCATTTCCCAATCCGGCTTGCCGGAAGAGCTGAAGCCTGTGGTACGACGCTACACGGGTCAGGAGAGCCAGGAAGAGCGCCAGCGGATCGCTGACAATCCGCCCGATATCTTGCTCACAAACTTCATGATGGCCGAGCTACTCCTGACACGGCAGGACGCTCTTGATACCAAAGTCATCGACAACGCCAGCGGGCTCGAGTTCATCGTGCTCGACGAATTGCATACCTATCGCGGGCGCCAGGGCGCCGATGTGGCGATCCTCGTGCGCCGGCTTCGGAACCGCTGCGCACCGACCAAAGCGCCGATCTGCATCGGCACATCGGCCACCATGGCGAGCGAGGGCTCAGAGGCTGGTCGTGCAAGAGCTGTGGCAGATGTCGCCTCGCGTCTGTTCGGAGCGTCGATCGGCCCTGATGCCGTCATCGACGAGTCCCTCCAACGCGCGACGGATGATCGGCTGAAGCTGGAAGATGTTCGGCTGCAGCTTGCGACAGCACTTGGAAGCGACCTGCCGGAAACCCTCACAGATGAGGCGCTGCGGCGCCATCCACTCGCTGTCTGGGCCGAGCTGGCGATCGGCCTTGATGACGGGCAGGAACTGAAGCGCAAAAAGCCTGTCCCCTTCGACAATGCTGTTGAACAACTGTCGCAGGACAGCGGTCTCGACAAAGAAACCTGCCGAACTGGCTTCGAGCGATTTCTGACCCGCGTCAGCCTGCCGGAGACCGAGCGCGGCGGGACAGGGTCCGGCGCGTTCCTCGCATTCAAGCTGCATCGCTTCATTTCCGGTGCCGGTGAGATTTTCACGACGTTGACCCATCGCCCGAGGCGAGTTCTTTTCGAGGGCCAGCTGGAGGATCCCGATGCCCCGGGCCATCGCCTCTATCCGACGCGGTTCTGTCGTGAGTGCGGGCACGAAGTGCATGTCGTTACCAAATCCGAGGATGCTGACGGGCTTCGCTTTCTGCCCAGAAACATCGACGACACTCCGATCCCGGACCCGGATGGCGATGTTGCTGGATATCTGACTCCTGTTCGCGGAGATGACCAAGATTACGAATTCACCGGCGAGGTCGAGACCTACCCGGAAGACTGGCGCGAAGAGCGTAACGGCGTCGAACGCCTGCGCGCCAATCGGAAGGGCCGACTGCCGGAGCACGTCACGGTGCGACCCGATGGACGCTACAGTCCGGACGGCATCAGTTTCTGGTTCATCCCAGGCAAGTTCGGGTTCTGTCCCTGCTGCCTGGATCAACCCCATCCGAGCATGCGAGAGCGCAGCAAGCTTGCCGGCCTTTCGGGTGAAGGCCGAAGCTCGGCAACTACCCACCTCGTGTCGACAGCCCTTGAGTGGATGAATGGCGATGCCAGCGGCGTTCCCGCCGAGAAGCGAAAGCTGCTCGGTTTCACCGACAACCGCCAGGACGCCGCCCTTCAGGCCGGACATTTCAACGACTACCTGTTTGTCAGCTTGCTGCGCGGCGCCATCCTGCGTGCTGTCATCGACGCAGGCGCGGACGGCATTGCAGAGGATGAGTTCGGCCTGCGAGTTGTGAAAGCACTCGGCTTCACAGCATCGAACAAGGACGCCCGCATCCATTGGATGCTGGACCCCGAAGCTGGCGCAGTTGTGCGCGAAGACGCCCAGCGTTCACTTGCCAAGGTGCTTGCCCACCGCGTCTGGACGGACCTGCGACGGGGCTGGCGCTATACGAATCCCAGCCTGTCGGTCCTGAAGCTGATCGACGTCGAGTTCATCGGCCTCGACGACATCGCACAGGATCGCGAGGCCCTAATGGCGGTTCATCCCGCACTCGGTGACCTCGACGCGCAAGCGTGCAAGAAGCTGCTCAAGGAAATCCTTGGCGCGTTGCTGGAAGGTCTGGCCGTCAGCACCGAGGCCCTTGATCTGACCGTCCTCGACACGGTTGGACAAAAATCGCGGAACCTGTTGCGGGCACCTTGGGCCATCGACCAAAAGGAAACGCCCCGAAGCAGGTCGACCCTTTTCCTGCAGGCGCCTGGAAAAGATCGTGTCGGCCTGCGGGAAGAGCAGACCATCATTCGCGCCGGGCACAACTCCCGGATCGGACGGTCGATCAACCGCAGGAGCATGATCGGAACGAAGCTGAACAGGGACGAATACCTGGTCGTGATGACCGGCCTCCTTGAACTGATGGCACGCGAAGGTCTGGTTTCGCTCGTGGAAATCGAGGCTGATTTGCTTGGGTGGCGGCTGTCTCCCTCGGCTGTTCGTATTGTCCCTGGCGAGGCCGTCCGAACCGGAGAGGCGCAGGGGAACCGCTATTTCCACGATCTCTACAACGCCATTGCAACCGACCTTAAGCGGGGCCGCAGCACCTACTGGGGTCTGGAAGGTCGAGAGCATACTGCTCAGGTTTCGCAGAGGCAGCGCGAGTGGCGTGAGTGGCGCTTCCGTTTCGAGGATGATGATCGCGCGAAGCTCAAGGAGAACGTAGCCGAGATCAAGGCCTCCGGAGAGTCCGATCAGTTCCTTCCGGCGCTCTTCTGCTCTCCGACAATGGAACTTGGCGTTGATATTTCCGCGCTGAATGCCGTCTATCTGCGCAACGTGCCGCCGACGCCTGCCAACTACGCGCAGCGTGCTGGCCGGGCCGGTCGATCCGGGCAGGCAGCAGTCATCGTCACCTACTGCGCTGCACAGTCTCCTCACGACCAGTATTTCTTCGAGCGCCGAAACGACATGGTGGCGGGGGTCGTTCGGCCGCCTGCGCTCGACATCACCAATGAAGAACTGGTTCGCTCGCACCTGCACGCCGTTTGGCTGGCCGAGGCCAAACTGGCGCTTTCGCCGGACATCCCTGAGATCCTTGACCTGAAAGCGGCGAAATACCCGCTGAAGCAGGAAGTGTTCGAAGTTATCAACCGACCAAGTCTGGTGACGGCAGCGCGCGCGCCGATGAAGCGGGTGCTGGATCAGATCCTTGCCTCAATGGACGGCAAGAAACCCGCCTGGATGGGCGACGAGGATGATTTCATCCTCGAGGTCGCGATGGGCGCGCCGCAAGAGTTCGACCGTGCGTTTGATCGCTGGCGCGAGCTTTACAATTCTGCCCGGACCCAGCTGATGGAAGCAAACAGCCGGTCTGAAATCACGGGCCTCTCCGGAGCGGACCGGCGCAAGATCAAAGCCGCCCAGATGCAGGCAAGCGACCAGATCGCCATCCTCGAACAGGGGAAGGCTACCAATGGATCTGATTTCTATTCCTACAGATATCTCGCGACCGAAGGTTTCTTGCCGGGCTACAACTTCCCACGGTTGCCGCTCTACGCCTTCGTCCCAGGTGAGGGGAAAGCCGGTTCCTTCCTGCAACGCGCAAGGTTCCTCGCAATTTCCGAGTTCGGGCCACGCAGCCTGATCTATCATGAAGGCCGCGCCTACCGGGTGATGAAGGCCAAGCTGCCGCCCGAGGTCCGCACCGGGGATGGCTCGGAACTGGCCACCAAGGACATTTTCATCTGCTCCAACTGCGGCGCCTGCCACGAAGGTGAGGTCGAACGTTGCCACGCCTGCAACTCGCCGATGGCGGGCGAAGTTCCAGTGCAGCGGACACTCCGCATCGACAATGTAGAAGCCGCCCCTGCTGACCGGATTACAGCGAATGACGAGGAACGCGTTCGCCAAGGTTTCGATATCCAGACCGTGTTCTCCTGGCCCCGAAAGGATGGGCGGCTCCAGGTGACAGAGGCTGATTTCCGTTGCGGCGAAACATCCATCCTCGCCCTCCAGTATGCCAACAGTGCCGAGATCAGTCGCATCAACAAGGGCCTGAAACGGCGCAAGAACCAGACCGTCTTCGGCTTCAACATTGACCCGCGCAGCGGCTACTGGGCAAAGTCGGAAGACGAGGAACCGGACGTCGATGTGCCGCCCGATGTTGTGCGACCGGTCCGGATCGTGCCGATCGTGCGCGATCGCAAGAACGCGCTGCTGCTCCGCTTCCTGGATCCGGATGCCTACGCCCCTGAAACCATCGCGACCGTGCAACATGCGCTTTTGCGCGGAATCGCGGTCACCTATCAGCTTGAAGAAGGTGAGATCCTTGGCGAGCCATTGCCCGCCCGGGACAACCGGCGCTCGATCCTCGCTTATGAGGCGACCGAGGGCGGTGCCGGTGTCCTGAACCGCCTCGTTGAAGACGCACACGCCTTGGGCAAGGTCGCACGGGAAGCTCTTTCCCTTATGCACTTCGACAAGGTCGATGACGCCATCGCGGCCGGGGATGCGTCGCTTCTGGTCGACCGGGACAGTGGGGCCTGTGTCCGAGGCTGCTATCGCTGCCTGTTGTCCTACTTCAACCAGCCAGACCACGAGCTGATCGACCGCGCCAGCGCCGAGGCAAAGCAGATGCTGATCGATCTGGCTCGGGGTGAGATCGTACTGGCTGCCGGTTCGTCGCGCCATGCCGGCGTCGACGGATGGGATGCTGCCTTCAAGGATGCGGGCATCCCGGCCCCGGACGGCGCTTCCGTCAGCTTTGCGGACCAAGAGATGCGGTTTGCCTGGCGCACTCATTTTGTTGCCGCCTGCACCAGCGCCCTGTCCGAAGCTGCACGAGAGATCGCTGACACCAAGGGCTGGACCCTATTCGAATTGCCCGAGACTTGCGCGGACGGCGTGCCCGACGCGTTGATTTCGATGTTCAAGGATTGACCTGATGACTGTAAATTTTGCTCCCGGAGACCTGGTGCGCGCCCGTGGGCGGGAATGGGTGGCATTGCCGTCCCCGCGTGAGGGCATTCTGGCGCTACGCCCTCTTTCCGGCAGCGAGAACGACACTGTCATCCTCGACCCTTCGCTTGAAACCCAGCCGGTTGCCACGGCACGTTTCGACTTGCCCGCCGACGCTGTGCCTACTGTCCAGGCGAAGGCAGCGCTCCTGGCGGATGCGATGCGGCTCACCCTTCGTCGGGGAGCGGGCCCTTTCCGTTCGGCCGCGCAACTGGCTTTCGAACCCAGAACTTATCAACTCGTCCCTTTGCTGATGGCGCTTCGCCTGCAGGTGCCCCGCCTTCTGATCGCCGATGATGTCGGGATCGGTAAGACGATCGAGGCTGGCCTCATCCTTCGTGAACTTATGGACCGCGGTGAAGTCGATGGTTTCTCCGTGCTTTGCCCACCGCACCTCGTCGAGCAGTGGATCGGGGAACTTAAACATCGGTTTGGGATCGACGCGGTCGCCGTGACATCAGGCAGTGCCGCGCGGCTTGAACGCGGTCTTCCGCTAGCCCAGACGCTGTTCGATGCCTACCCCTACACCGTGGTCAGCCTCGACTACATCAAGGCAGAAAAGCGTCGCGAAGGCTTCGCGCGCGCTTGCCCCGATTTCGTGATCGTGGACGAAGCTCATGCTTCTGTGGGAACCCACAAGGGCAAGCAGCAGCGCTTCGAACTTCTCGCTGGCCTTGCCCGCGATCCGGAGCGACGGATGATCTTGCTCACTGCGACGCCCCACTCGGGCGACGAAGATGCGTTCGGCCGCCTGCTTTCGCTGATCGACCCGTCATTCGGCACGATGAACTTCGAGGACGCCCGGTACAGGGAACGTCTGGCGCGACATTTCGTGCAGCGCCAAAGGATCGATCTCGTTTCCGGCGATTGGGACGAGAACCGCGCTTTCCCCAAGCATGAAACCACCGAGTCCCCTTACCGGTTGTCGCAGCCACATCTCGATTTTCAGGACGCTGTGCTCGATTACTGCTTCGGCGTCGTCTCGCGCGCAGGGTCCGGGCTTCGGGAAAGGCGTCTGGCCTTCTGGGGCACGCTCGCCCTGATGCGCTGTGTCGGTTCATCGCCAGCTGCGGCCCTCAGTGCGCTGCGCAACCGGATGTCCAATGAGAGCGACCGGCTTGAGCCACAGATCTACGATGAGGACTCCGACGACGAAGACGCGGTGGATATTGAACCTGCGACCGGCTTTGACACGGATCCGGCCCTTCAGGTTTTGGTCACCTACGCCGAAGAACTGATCCACAAACCAGATCCGAAGCTTGCAGCCCTCATCGATGCACTCACGCCATTAATCAAGAAGGGGGCGAATCCCGTTGTGTTTTGTCGCTTCCTGGCCACGGCCGAGCACGTTCGGGATGGCCTGCGGAAGGCCTTTCCCAAGCTGGTCGTCGAAGCGGTGACAGGCGTTCTCACGCCCGACGAGCGCCGTGACCGCGTGGCCGAAATGGCCGCGGCCGACGACGAGAAGGAAGTCCAGCGCATCCTGGTGGCCACCGACTGCTTGTCCGAGGGGATCAACCTCCAGCAGTTGTTCGATACGGTCATTCACTACGATCTCTCCTGGAACCCCACTCGGCATCAGCAGCGCGAGGGGCGGGTTGATCGCTTCGGCCAGCCAGCCGAACTTGTCCGCTCGATCATGATGTTCTCACCGGACAGCGCCATCGACGGGGCCGTCCTGGATGTCGTCCTGCGCAAGGCGGAAGAAATCCGCAAGGCGACTGGGATCACCGTTCCTTTGCCGGACGAGCGTGGGCCGGTCACCGACGCCCTGATGGCTGCTGTCATGCTGCGGCAGGGAAAGTCGCAGCAGCTGGCCTTCGACTTACGGCTTGAAGATGGCACTCGGGCGATGGAGGCGCGGTGGCGTGATGCCTCCGAGAACGAAAAGAAATCCCGCGCACGTTTCGCCCAGAATGCGATGAAACCGCAGGAAGTTGTCCCGGAATGGGAAAAGGTCCGCACCCTGCTCGGATCGCCAGAAGATGCCAAGACCTTCATCGAGCGGGCCATGTCGCGTTTCGGTGTTCCACTGGAGCCGCGCAAGACGCTGCACATTGCCCATGTCAATGCGCTGGAGGCGGGCCTCAAAGAACGTCTGGCCCAACGCAACCTGACCGGCTCGGTCCGACTTGCCATGACTGAACCGGCACCGTCGGGGACCGAGCTGCTCACCAGGACACATCCCCTGACCGCAACCCTTGCAGAGGCGCTTGTAGAGGCTTCGCTTGATCCGGAGGCGCTGTCGGGTCTCGGGATCGGCCGGGTTGGTGCTTGGCCCACCTCCGCCGTCCAGCAGATGACTCGGCTGGCGCTCCTTCGGATCCGGTTCAAGCTGACGGTTCACGCACGGAAGGAACGCCTGCTCCTTGCCGAGGAGGCCGCCCTTGTCGCGATACAGGGTGGCCGCATCGTCGCAGCGGGCGAAGCGGCCCGCGAACTTCTGAACACGCCTGCGGATGCTGACCTCGCGCCGTCAGCCCGTGACCGCTTCATCGCCAAAGCCAAGGAAGATTTGCCCGCCCTGCTCGACGGCCCGCTCGCCGAATTCGTCAGAACCCGTGCCGAAGAACTCATGCAGGATCATGCCCGACTGCGCGCCGCCGCCGGATCTGCCTCGCGCGTCACGGTAGAGCCAGTGCTGCCGCCAGACGTCATCGGTCTCTTCGTCCTGATGCCGAGCGAGGTCTGATCATGGCGCGCAAACCCGTCGTTGACATGTCCGCCTGGCCGTCTCTCAGCCTCGAAGGCAATCTGATCGCGCCTGCCATGGTCGCCAGCGTGGACCGCCGCGAGGCATCCGAACAGACCGAGGCCGAGTATCGCATTCGCAAGGGCCTGACGATACGCGAGGAAGTATCGACCGCCTTCCGCGTCGGCCAGTCGCATTTCGATACCTTCGCCAGGATTGCGAACCCCTCAGCCGATGCAACGCGGCGCTTCATCAAAGCGTTCCTGCAGGAAACCTTCGGCTTCGACGACCTCGTCCCGGCCGACGGCGCACTGTCCTTTATCGCTGGCGGCAGGGTGCCGATCGTGGTCGTGCCCCCGTCTGACGAAAAGCTCGACCGGCGCAGCGCGACCCTCTCGACCGACCGCACACGCTCTCCCGCCTTCGCGCTTCAGGATCACCTGAACGAGCATGACGAAACCCTCTGGGGTCTTGTAACAAACGGCAGCCTGATCCGCCTGATGCGCGACAACGCATCGCTGACCCGCCCCGCCTATATCGAGGCCGACCTCGCCCAGATCTTCACCAACGAAGATGCTGCCTCCTTCGCCGTCCTCTGGCTTTTGATCCACCGCACCCGCTTTGGTGTCCAAGGCACCCCTGCCACCGATTGTGCACTGGAGCGCTGGCGCGATGCAGGGTCTAAGGAAGGCGAAGTCGCTCGCGACCGACTGGCTGTCCAGGTCCAGCTCGCGCTCAAGGTTCTCGGCTCCGGCTTCCTCGAGGCCAACCCCGACCTGCGCGACAAGCTGAAATCGGGCGAGGTCAACCTGACCGAATGGTTCAACGAACTCCTTCGCCTGGTCTATCGCCTGATCTTCCTGATGGTGGCTGAGGATCGTAACCTCTTGCACCCCGAAAGGGCCAAGCCCGACGCCCGCAAGCTTTACGCCGAAGGTTACAGCCTGGCCGCCCTGCGCGCCCAATGCTACCGCGCCGCCTCGTGGGACAAACACCACGACCGCTACGAGGGCATCAAGATCGTATTCCGCGCGCTGGCCAACGGCCAAGACGCGCTGGCGCTCCCGGCTCTTGGCGGCCTGTTTGCCGACGACAAGCTGCCCCACCTCGAAACCGCCCGCCTGCGCAACCGCGCTTTCATGGAGGCGCTCTACCGCCTCTCCTGGCTCGACCAGAAAACCGGCATGGTCCCCGTCAACTGGCGCGCGATGGAGACCGAGGAACTGGGCTCCGTCTACGAATCCCTCCTCGAGCTGCAGCCGCAGCTGGGCGATGACGGCAAGACCCTGCTCTTCGCCTCCGAGGCCGTCGAGCAAAAGGGCAACCAGCGCAAGACCACCGGCTCCTACTACACGCCCGACAGCCTCGTTCAGGCACTGCTCGACACCGCGCTCGACCCCGTGCTGGACAAGACCGAGGCCGAGGCGGACGATCCCGCCAAAGCCCTGCTGAAACTGTCGGTCATCGACCCTGCCTGCGGCTCGGGCCACTTCTTGCTGGCTGCCGCCCGCCGCATCGCCACGCGGCTCGCCCGCATCCGCGCCGATGGCACCCCCTCGCTTGCCGACTTCCGCCATGCCCTGCGCGATGTCGCGCGATCTTGCCTGCATGGGGTGGACCGTAACCCGATGGCGGTGGAACTGACCAAAGTCGCGCTTTGGATCGAGACCGTGGACCCCGGGCTTCCCCTCGGCTTCTTCGACGCTCAGATCCGCTGCGGCGATGCGCTGGTGGGGGTGTTCGACCTGAAGGTGCTGCAGGACGGCATCCCCGATGCCGCCTACAAGCCGCTGACGGGCGACGACAAGGATACGGCGAAATACTACCTGCAGGCCAACCGCGCCGCGACCTCGGGTCAGGGCGGGTTCGATTTCGGCACGGGCCAGGTCGCCATGCCCGAGATGAAACCGCTGGCGCTGGATTTCTCGGGCTTCCGCGATCTGCCCGAGGATACGGTGGAGCAGATCGGGGCCAAAGCAGCGCGGTTCAAGGAGCTGCGCAAGGGGCAGGCCTTTGTGCGGGCAACGGCGGCGGCGAACCTCTATATCGCGGCCTTCCTGCTGCCCAAGGTGGGCGGCGCACCGGCGGGGGCATCGGCGCGCACCGTGCCGACGACCGAGGAGCTGTGGCTGGCGCTCAATCAGGGCAAGATCCGGAATGCGATGATGGACGCGCCCAAGGCCGCCCGCCGCGCCCGCGCCTTTCACTGGCCGCTGGAGTTCCCTGATGTGATGCAGCGCGGCGGGTTCGATGTGGTGCTGGGCAACCCGCCATGGGACCAGATCGAGCTCGATCCTGAAGGGTTCTTTGCGAACTCAGTGCCCGAGATCGCCGAGGCAAAGAACAAGGCGCAGAAAGACAAGATAATTGATCGCCTAAGGACTTCGCAGCCGCAGCTCTATGAATCCTATGAAAGAGCTGCGCAAGCGATCTGGGCTACACAGCAGTTCATTCACGAGTCTGGGCGCTTCCCGACCTCGAGCTTTGGCAGGCTTAACACTGCCCCACTTTTCGTTGAATTGTCCTTGGACCTTTCGGGTGTCACGGGCCGAGTTGGGCTAGTCGTGCCTTCTGGAATCGCAAATGACTCATTCAATCAGAAACTTTTCAATAGAATGTTTGATGAAAAGCGGCTGTCTGCATTAGTCGATTTCGAGAACCGTGAAGGAATATTCCCTGCTGTTGATTCACGCGCGAAATTTAGCCTGCTTTCTCTTGGTCGAGAACAGGGCTTGGCTCGCTTTGCGAGTTTTCTCACAAATACATCACAGCTAACCGATCCAGAACGACAATACACTCTTACCCCCGAACAGATAGGGAAGCTTAACCCGAATAGTAGAACCGCTCCTGTTTTCAGAGCGCGGGCAGATGCTGAACTCGCAGCAAAAATATACGCAGGATGCCCTGTGCTCTGGGCGGAAGACGCTAAGGACGGCAATCCGTGGGACATCAGTTTCCAACTGATGTTCATGATGAGCGCATCTTCCGGAGACTTTAAAACAGCGGTTGAGATGAGGGAAATGGGTTTGGTGCGCGACGGCACCATGTGGGTCGATGAAACCAGCACAGAAGACCGACAAAAGTGGCTGAAACTGGTGCGCAAACTCGGCCCGGAAGCCTACGAGGTCGCTGAGAGCAGACCCGTCGTGTTCGTGCCGCTTTACGAGGGCAAGATGACCTCTCTCTTCGACCACCGTGCCGCGGGATATGGCGCACGAGGCGATGATCGTGGTTATCGCGTGCTTCCGGAAACCACCCTTGAAGAGCATTGTGACCCGTCTTTTGAGACAGAGCCCTTCTACTGGGTCGATCAACTCGCAGTCGAACAACGATTGTTTGGCCGCACCAGTCGTGAATGGTTGATCGGCTGGAAGGACGTGACCTCAGCAACGAACGAACGCACGGCTATCTTTTCCGTGATCCCGCGCGTTGCGGTTGGCCATTCCATGCCCTTGATGTTCACGGGACTGGAGGCACGTCGTTTCGTCTGTCTGATGGCAAACACAAACTCAATGCCGTTCGACTATGTCGCGCGCCTCAAGGTGGCGGGGCTTCATCTAACCTATGGCTACTTCAAGCAGCTTCCGGTTCTTCCGCCCGATTTCTACACCGAACCCCGCCTCGCCTTCATCACCCCGAAGGTGCTGGAACTCACCTACACCTCGCACAGCCTCGCCCCCTTCGCCCGCGATCTGGGCCATGACGGCCCGCCCTTTGCCTGGGACGAGGACCGCCGCGCCCACCTCCGCGCCGATCTCGACGCCTTCTACGCCCGCGCCTACGGCCTGACCCGCGACGAGCTGCGCTACATTCTCGACCCCGCCGAAGTGAAGGGCCCCGACTATCCCTCGGAAACCTTCCGCGTCCTGAAGGAAAAGGAAATCCGCCAGCACGGTTTCTACCGCACCCAACGCCTCGTCCTCGAGGCCTGGGACCGGATGGAGACCGATGGGACGTTCGCCGGTCTTGACCTTGGTCAACCAGAGGCGGATTTGTCCGTTCCCACTGTAGTGCTACCGACGCTGGCTGACCTTCCAGGCGGCGCATGGACATGGCCGGTCACCGTTCAAATGCGCGACCGGCTTCGCTATGCAGCGCAATATGCGCTCTGGCTGATGGACCCGGCGACCGATGGCCAACACATCCGGTTTGCAATCGCCAGCCTCGCAGAGCCTGCACTGCTCACGCCCCTGCTCGGAGCAAGCGACCAGGCAAATTGGGTCAGGCTCGTCGGTTCCGAGGCGCAACCATCTCGGGGTGCCGTTCGGCTACGCCCTGATCTCAATGCGGCATGGCGATCAATGTTCGAGAAGATGATTACATCAGGTCAGTTGGCGGAAGGCGTCGACGGGACCTGGGCTAAAGGTCAGCATTTCAATGCGGCAGGGTTGGACGCCAGTTCCATCCATGCTCAACGTGCCGCCTATGTGCTGCGCGCGGTGCGCGGCCTGGCAATCGGCAACCTCACCGCTGCGATCGCCCAGGAAGACAATGTGATCTGGATGAGGTTCGGCCATGGCTAGTCAGGCTGATCTTTTCGCCCCGGTAATGAACCCGCCGAAGGCGCCAGAAGGCCGAGCCGGCCCTCGGCTTTGGGTGCGCCGTCTGGCGATTTTCAAGGACCGACAGACCGTCATTCGCAATGTGCTGCTGAAACCCGGCCTCAACATCGTCTGGACACCGGACATGACGAGCAGTGGCCGCCGCGCCTTGGCGCATGGCAGCGGAAAGACCACGTTCTGCCGATTGCTTCGCGCCTGCCTTGGCGAGCAGAGCTATGCGACAGATGCCCAACGGTCCCGGCTCATGACCCGACTTCCAGATGGTCTGTTCGCGGCAGAGATCCTGATCGACGGAGTATGCTGGGTTGCCATCCGCCCGCTGGGGCTGCCGGGAGGTGAGTTTGTCGTTCAAGCTGACATGATCGAAGATGCGATCGAGCGGGGCCGTCGCGATGGCGATCATGTAGCCATCGATCCTGTCATTGTCGGAAGTTTCCTTTCGTCGTTGGCAGGTGCGACGCCACCGGAAGTCAGCCACGAACAGGTCTGGGACGTGCTTCGGGCCTGGCTGACGCGCGATCAGGAATGCCGTCTCGCTGACATCCTCGCATGGCGTTCTTCACAAACCCAGACCCGGTCCCGCGCGCAGGTACTGGGCGAAACCGCCAAGTTGACCATGGTTCGCCTTGCCTTGCGCGCCCTTGATGCGGAAGAGCGGGCGGCTGCCGCCCGTGAGCGGGAACTGGTTGCCACGGTCGAGGACGAGCGGCGCCGTCATGTCTATCAGCAACAACGATTTGCTGACGGCTTAAAGGCAGTAAGGCTGGCATTGGGGGCAAGCGATGACGTCGGGTTCGAGGACGGGATCGGCCAGAAGGGATTGGTTTCATTAGCAGAGGCTGCGCTGGTCGAAGCCATACGGACGGCAGTCCCGAAGCCTCCCGACGTTGGAGCCATCTTTGCTCGCCAAAAGGCACTCAATGTCGAGCGGGAAACGCTGAGGACGAGACAGCAGCAGTTGGACAATGACGCGCGTTTCAAGCGAGGTGAGGCGGAACGCTACCGTTCAGAAGCCAGCCTGGGTGAGATCGACATCACGCAAGGTCGGATCAGGGTGTGCCCCGTGTGCCGGGTCAGCATTGACGAGATCAAGGCGAACGGATGCGGCATCTCGCTCGAACCATGTGATCTGGCCGCACTGAAATCAGCGGTAGCGGCCAAACACAAAAAGGCCACCGATCTCGATAATGAAGCCGGCGGTGCGGAGCAGGAGAGCAAGATAATTGGTGCACAGATTCAGCAGTTGGAGCCGAAGCGACTTGCGCTGGAAGCTGAGGTCAAAGACGCAGATGACGCCACCCGTGCGGCGCAGGTCGTAACGAAGGAGATACAGGACAAAATCTATCGGGCGAGACGCACGCTCGACGATGTGCGAGCGCTCCGCGAGAGCTTGAAGAATGAAAAGCCTATTCCGTCTGGAACCGTAGCTTTAGAGACCGTTCGCGCGCAGCTAGATTCGGGGCGCTCGCGGGCGCGTGTCGCAATCAGGATGCTGGAGGAGCGATATCAGGGGATCATGGCGGCTTGGCTCCCGGAGGGAATTACCAGTGCGATCAAGTTGGATGGCCACGGTCTGAAGGTCGACGCTGAGTTCGCGGGGCGAGGTGAGGTATCCACTGCAGCGCTTGACTCGCTCAAGATTGTAGCCTTCGACCTCGCGGCGCTGCATATGGCCATTGAGGAAAAGGCCGATCTGCCGGCCTTCCTTATTCACGACAGCCCGCGCGAAGCCGACTTGGATGGGCAGCTCTATGCCGGCCTGTTCAAACTCGTTCATACGTGGGAGGAAGCAAGAACGCCGTGTTTCCAATACATCGTAACAACGACCACCGCTCCGCCAGCTGAGTTGCAGGACGAACGCTACGTCCGCCTTCAGATGAGTTCGACACCCGCGGACATGCGGTTGTTTGCTATGGATATCTGAGTTTCGAAATGGGTATCGAGGCACCCCAATCCTTCATTGTTCGCGAAGAATGCGAGAAAGCCGCGTCACACAACGGTTTTCGTCGTGTTCAAGGTGAGGAAGCCGGATGGCGAGCCTTCACGTCCACAACTGCGCACGGAGCCATTTATCTTGCTGCTGAAAGCAGTCATGGGCCGTGGTTTTTAGCCACCGACCATATCGGTGTCGTCGCGGAACTGGATTTGCCAACCGCCGACATACCCGGCCCCGGAACGTTACGCTACACCTTCAGTTCGCTGGGCGAACTTTATTCGGCGCTGAGTCGCGTCTATGCATTAGCTATTAGCCTTCCCAACGCGCCTCTGCGAGAATTCCAGCGGCGCGTAGCTGAGCTGCCTCGAACAACCGAGGTCGAGCGTCTGGTGGTACAGCGAATTGGACAGGACATCTTTCGCAACCGCCTAATGGATTACTGGCAAGAGCGTTGTCCCTTGACTGAGATCACGGATCCTGCGCTTTTGCGTGCCTCACATATCATTCCATGGAAGGCATGCGCGTCTGACCAAGAGCGGCTGGACGTTCACAACGGACTGTTGTTGTCGTCGCTGTGGGATGCAGCCTTCGACGGTGGTTTAGTCACTTTCGATGACGAAGGTTGTCCAGTTTTTTCTCCAGTTTTGAGCGAACAGGCTCGTCGAGGGTTGTTTTGGGGAACCCCACTCCGTCTAACCGCCCACCATCGTCGGCGGCTAGACTACCATCGATCCACAGTTTTCATTGCCAGTTCTCTTTGATGCAAACCGGACCTGCGGTCAGATCGGTTCCTAGTACAGTGTGACGCAAGAAAGATGCATGCCTACCGATTTGATGCATGACCCGATGCTTTTGCCGCGGTCGCCCGCGCCATGCTCAACAAGCGCCTGCTCGCCGGGTTGTCGTTGCGTGCCGACCAAACCACGCTGAACGGCAGGACCTCTCCCGCGAGCTGCCGGTACACAATGCCACGGAACTGCGCGCCGATGGTAGCCTCGCTCGTCAGGGTCAGACCTCGCCCAAGGGCGACCAGCGACAAAAGGTTGTCGCGGCCGACCTTCTGGAACTCGATGTCAGTGTGACGCCCGAGATCGGAAAGATGTGCGACGAGGTAGTCGTGAATTTCAGGACCAGGTGGAGCGTCGCTGACGATGAAGCGCTCGCGGGCGATGTCAGACCACGCGAGAGCGGCCTTGGCTGCGAGAGGGTGCCCTTCAGGCAGTACCACAAAGACATGTTCGAACCAGAGCTGTTCTGTCTCGCATCCATCCCAGGGACCTGCTCCGGTTACAAAGGCCACATCCAAGTCGAGGTTGCGCACGGCCGCCACATGTTCGGCCGGGTCGCCGTCGACCAAATGGACCCTGACCTTGGGGTGCTGCCTTCCGAAGCCGCCCAGCAGGTCGAACAGGAAACCCGAAGCGAGCGAGGAAAAGATCCCGACATTGAGGACCCCTTCCTCCGCCCGTCCGATCGAGGCAACGCGCGTGACGCCGATGTCGATCTGACGCAAGGCATGACGGGCGCTCGGCATGAATTCCTGCCCAGCGACGGTCAGGCGAACCCCGCCGTGCGATCGTTGGAACAGCGAGGCACCAAGGTCATCTTCGAGATCTCGGATGCGTCGGCTGATCGAGGATTCCTGTATCGACAAGGCTGCGGCCGCCTTGCGAAAGCTGCCGTAATCGGCGGAGGCCACAAAGTACCTGAGTTGCCGGAGCCTGACGGGCGCCCTTCCCCCGTTCGTAGGGACAAGCCGCGGCTGGGCGGTGTTACCAGAACGGCCTTGACTGTCCCGGTCCCCAGCCATGTCGGTTCATCCAGAGCCGCGACCGGCGACCAGACGACGCGCCGTCAGGGTGATCCCATGATCTTGCGGGTCCAACGGGGAACCGTCTGCAGTTTTGCACTGGTCGACCCCGTCTGTCCCCATCACCCGCTGCACCCCTTAAAAGTTAATGTCGTTCAGTTACGGATGCTGCCGCTTGACATCCTGAGCGTCAACGAAAAAAATAAACGCCATTCAGTAATCACGCAAAGTTGCGGGGACTTCGATGGCCCGCCCCCGGAAGGCGCAGGAACTCGACATCGGCCGCCGCGCGGTCGAGGAGACGATCAGGCTGGTCGCGCAGAGGGGCGATTTCGATGTGCCGCTAACAGAGGTCGCACTAGCCATCGGCTGCACGGCACCAGCGCTTTACGGGCATTTCCGCAACAAGTGCGCGCTGCTCGTCGCCATGCGGGATGAGGGCTTCAACCGCCTTTACGAAGTGAAGGCTGCGGTTTCCGAACGCATGCGGTCAGACCCTTTCGGCTATCTGCGCGAGGGCAGCTACGCCTATGCGCGCTTCGCCCTCGACAATCCGACGCTTTACCGGCTGATGTTTTCCCCGCCCCCGAAGCTCGGCGTGGGGGATGATCCCTGGTCGAGCGAGAACGGCCGCCGGGTTCTCGCACTGCTCCTGAACGGCCTGAAAGCATCGCAGGACCATGGCTTTCTGCCAGGCGCGGATTTTCGACGTCAGGGATTGATGTTTTGGTCGACGGTGCACGGCGCGGTCAGCCTGAACCTCGAAAACAGCGCGATGGATCCCGCCGCCAAATGGGACGCGACGCGGGACGTCATCGACACGCTGATGGAGATGATCGCGGCGACCGGGCGGCGCAATCCACCAGCTTGATCATGACCGAGGCTTGCGGGACCGGGCAAAGCCCCGGTCCGTGGCGATGAAGCGCTCGAGCATTGGCACGATCAGCTTGACCGGATCCGAGACAGGCTGGCCGGTTTCCCGGGCCAGAACCTCGGCATAGGCGAGAAGATCTCGGTGAAGGGGCCCGGGCAGTTCGACGGTGACCTTCACCGGCCTGTCGTCGATGAGGGGGCCGAGTTTCAGCTTGGTCATGGTCAGTTCCTGTAAGGTTCGAGGACGAGGTCGCGGGTGACGATCACGCGGACCGGAAAGCCCGGCCGGATGGTCAGCGTCGGCGCGACCTGCAACTGGCGCTGGACGATCGCCTGCCCTGCTTGATTGATCGTGTCCTGCGCCCCGTCGCGCAGGGCCTGTATCAGGCGATCCTCTTCATCGGCGGCAAGCTCCGCCCCCACGGCGAGCAGCGTGGAAAGGCCCGCCGCTTGCAACAGCTCCGCCCAGTGATAATCAACGCCGTCCTCGAGACCTGCGAAGCCTGAAGCATCCGCACCGGGCTGCCGTTCCAGCACGATGGAGCGGCCGTTCGGGAGGATGAGGCGGTTCCACACTAGCAGGACGCGGCGCTGGCCGAAGGTCACGCCCGCATCATAGGCACCGATCAGGCGTGTGCCCTGCGGGATCAGAAGCAGGCTTCCGGTCGGGCTGTCATAGACGTTTTCCGTGACCTGGGCGGTGATTTGTCCCGGAAGATCGGACCGGATGCCCGTGATCAGCGCGGCCGGGATCACCGCCCCCGCCTGGAGGATATAGGGCGAAGCCGGCGCCATGACGCGGTCCAATGCGACAACCTGTCGGTCGGCCGGGCCGGTCAGAAACGCGGTCTGGCGGTCCTGCGCGGGCGCCTGACCCGGAAGCCCGGCAAGCCCGAAGTCAGCAAGACCGGGAGCGGTCCCCGGACCCGCACCCGGCCGTGGGCCCGACTGGAAGAAGACCGTACTGAGGCGCGCGGCCTCTTCCTCGGCGCGGCGGCGCTCTTCGTCGGGATCGACGGCAGGCATCGCCATCGCCGGAGGGGCAATGGGCTGACCACGGTTCTGGGCATCGAGGATCGGCCCGCCCAGATCGCCGGGAAGCGGCGGCCCGAGAAGCGGGCCGGTGTAATCGCGCGGCAGGCCGGTCAGCCCGTCGGCGGTGGGGCGGTTGTCGATGGAATATAGTTCTTCGCCGCCCGGCCCCGGATCGCGGGTCTGCAGCGCATAGATCAGCGCCCCGCCGATACCAAGAAGTACAGCGGCACCGACGCCCGCCAGGACCTTTCGCGACAGGCGCGTCACGCGCGGCGGTTCCGCGCGCAGGCGCATGGGCTCGACACTTGCGTTCGTGTTGTCGGTCATGTCGGGGCCTCCCCGGTCGCAGCTGGGCGCACCTCAGCCTGCTGCGGTTGGATCCGCAGGATGCGGACGATCTGCTGGCGCTCACCACTACCGAGTCGCAGTTCCGCAACGCCGAAGAGGCGATCCACGATCAGGACGTTCTGGTGGATGCGGCTGTTGACGATCTGCGTCTCGCCATCCGACCCGATGACGAAGAGCGGCGGCATTTCGCCCTGAACGATGCCGCGCGGGA
>LNFM01004781.1_pt1 | contig 38670 bp, 38 predicted proteins | sample 596031 | NCBI WGS metagenome assembly LNFM01 (sample SAMN04254537, study PRJNA301005) | activated carbon metagenome | isolation source: dual media filters at the Ann Arbor, Michigan drinking water treatment plant | place: USA: Ann Arbor | reverse complement strand
AAGGCCGACAACGTGATGTTCATGGCTGGCCGCAAGTTCGGCGCCACCGGCGACGTGCCGCTGACCTGGGCGATGAACGTGCATGTCCCGGCGATGGTGGCCGAGGTTTTCAAGGCCTCGCGCATCGTCGCCTTCTCGACCGGCAACGTCTATCCGTGGGTGCCTGTCGAGACCGGCGGCGCCAGCGAGGACGTGGCGCCGGTTCCGCCGCCCGGCGACTATGCCTACTCGTGCGTCGGGCGCGAGCGCATGTTCGAGTACTTCTCCGCGCGGCACGGCACGCCGGGGCGCCTGTTCCGGCTGAACTATGCCATCGACATGCGCTACGGCGTGCTGCACGACATCGGCCGCAAGGTTCGCGACGGCGAGACGATCGATCTCACCATGGGGCACGTCAACGTGATCTGGCAGGGCGACGCGAACGCAGTCGCCTTGCGCGTGCTGGCGCGCGTCACGACGCCGACATCGCCGTTGAACGTCACCGGTCCCGAGACTCTCGAGGTGCGCCGGCTCGCCGGCGAGTTCGGCAAGCTCCTGGGCCGCACGCCTTTGCTCGCGGGCAAGGAGGCTCCGGCCGGCTGGCTGAACAACGCCCGGCGCATGGTGCAGGAGTTCGGTCCGCCCCAGGTGCCGGTCGCCACGATGATCGAATGGACCGCCGACTGGCTGGCGCGCGGCATGACGAGCCTGGGCAAGCCGACGCGCTACGAGGTGCGCGATGGCAAGTACTGAGCCGCCGGCGATCAGGCCGATCGGTGTCGATGATTGCGAAGGCGTCTGGCCGTTGTCGATCGAGGCGGGCTGGAACCAGACCCTGGCCGACTGGCGCTTCATGCTGGGGGCGGGCAGGGGCTTCGGCTGCACCGGTCCCAACGGGCAATGGCAGGCCAGCTCGCTGATCCTGCCGCTCGGCCAGCGTCTGGCCTGGATCAGCATGGTGCTGGTGACGCGCGAGCGGCGGCGCGGCGGCCTCGGCACGAGGCTCCTGAAGCACTGCATCGGCGAGGTCCAGTGGGCCGGCGCGGTCGCCGGCCTCGATGCCACCGAGCAGGGGCGGCCGATCTACTTGCCGCTGGGGTTCCGCGATCTCTATCCGATCGCGCGCTGGCACTTCGATGCGGCGAAGGACAAGCCGTCGCCTTTGCCGGGCGTGTCGGTGCGACCGCTCGGTGCAGGAGATCTGCCACGGCTCGCCCTCTACGATCGCCCCCACACCGGCATGGAACGGCCCGCTCTGCTCGCCCATCTCGCCCTTCGCCAGCCGGTCCGCGCGTGGCTGGCCGAGGACGTCGGCGGCAGGATCGTGGGCTTCGTGCTCGGGCGCGAAGGCAGGACGGCGACATCGCTCGGCCCCGTGGTTGCCGACAGCGAGGCCATCGCAATCGCCTTGATCGCGAGAGCATCCGCGGCAGCGCCCGGACCGTTCATCATCGACGTGCCGGCGGTTCACGGCCCTCTGCGGGCCTGGTTGGAGGCGCAGGATGCCGTCACGCCGCGCGGCTACATGCGGATGACGCTGGGCGAGGCCAAGGGGCTCGACGACCCGTCGCATCTCTTTGCCCTCGCCGGTCCCGAGCTCGGCTAGCGCAGTTCCCTCATCGCCGCACGGCACTCGCCTATGGCAAGATACCGTCGTCCGGACCGCGTGGTGGAGGGACCTTTCCTGTTGCAGCATCGGGAAGATAAGGTCCCTCGACTGCGCCGCCCTTTGGGCGGCTCCGCTCGGGATGACGGGCTGTTCAGGTATGCGATTGCCCCGCTCCCTGCCCACTCGTGGTTGGGAGGGCGACGCTGGAGAGTTCGTGAAGTAGGATGTGCGCATGACGTCGGATTCCGCGCTTCATTGGCATGACCTGCCGGCTCCCGTGATCTCCCAGCTGCGCCAAGGCGCGGTGATCCCGGCGCACCCTCTGGCCCTCGGCCCCGACCGCGCGTTCGATCGCGAGTCGCAGCGCGCGATCGGCCGCTACTACGTCGACGCAGGCTCGGGCGGCCTCGCGGTGGGCGTGCATTCCACGCAGTTCGCCATTCGCGAGGTCGGGCTCTATCGACCGGTGCTGGAGCTCGCCATCGAGACGGCGCGCGACTGGACCGACCGCCCGCTGGTGATGATCGCGGGCGCCGTCGGCAAGACCGCCCAGGCGGTCGAGGAGGCCCGGACAGCGCGCGCGCTTGGCTACCACGCCGTGCTGCTGTCGCTCGCCGCCCTGAAAGGCGCCGGCGAGGACGAGCTGATCGAGCACTGCGCGGCGGTGGCGCGCGAGATGCCGCTGGTCGGCTTCTACCTGCAGACCGCGGTGGGCGGCATCGCCCTCTCGCGTGCCTTCTGGACGCGCTTTGCCGCGATCGACAATGTCGTGGCGATCAAGGTGGCGCCGTTCAACCGCTATCGCACGCTCGATGTCGTGGTCGGCGTCGTCCAGGCGCAGGCCGAGGATCGCATCACGCTCTACACCGGCAACGACGACCATATCGTGGCCGACCTGGTGACGCCGATGGTCGTGCGCACCGGCAACCGGGAGGTGATCGTACGCTTCCAGGGCGGGCTGCTGGGCCATTGGAGCGTGTGGACGCGCGGTGCCGTCGAGATGCTGCAGCGCCTCAAGCTCGCGGTCTCGGCCGGCGCCATCCCGCCCGAGGTGCTGGCGCTCGATTCCTTCGTCACCGACTGCAACTCGGTCGTGTTCGACGTCGACCACGACTTCGCCGGCTGCATCGCCGGCTGCCACGAGATCTTGCGGCGCCAGGGCCTGATGACGTCGATCGAATGCCTCGATCCGAACGAGACGCTGAGCCCCGGGCAGAGCGCCGGCATCGATCGTCTCTACGCGACCTATCCCGAGCTCAACGACGACGCCTTCGTCGCGGCCAATCTCGGGCGCTGGCGGAGCTGAGGTGGACGACCTCTTCGCCACCCACGATGCGCTCGCCACTGCGCAACTGGTCGAGGCACGCAAGCTTGGCGCGCGCGAGCTTCTGGACGGCACCCTGGCGAGGCTGCGCGCGCTCGACGCGTCGCTGAACGCGATCACCGATCTCTACGACGGCGAGTTGCTCGAGAAATCGATCGCCGCCGCGGGCGGCGGCCCGTTTCAGGGCGTGCCCTTCGTGGTCAAGCAGCTGATGGCCGACTGCGCCGGCACGCCGACGACGCTGGGATCGCGCTTCTTCGCCAGAGAACCGGTCGCTGCGGCCGACAGCGCCGCCATTGCCGCCATGCGTCGCGCCGGGCTGGTGATCGTGGGGCGCACCAATACCAGCGAGTTCGGGCTTGCGCCGACCACCGAGCCGGCCTACGGCGGCGCCACGATCAACCCTTGGCGCAGAGATCTGTCGCCAGGCGGCTCCTCGGGAGGGTCGGCAGCGATCGTGGCGGCGCGCGGCCTACCCATGGCGCATGCGACGGACGGCGGCGGCTCGATCCGCATCCCGGCGGCGCTGTGCGGCCTGTTCGGCCTGAAGCCGTCGCGCGGCCGGGTGAGCCTGGCGCCGATCGGCGAGACCCTGGCCGGCGCGGGTGCCCAGCACTGCGTGTCGATCTCCGTGCGCGACAGCGCCGCGCTGCTCGATGCCATCTCCGGCGGCGAGCCGGGCGATCCCTACCACGCGCCGGCGGCCGGTTCCTTCCTGGCGGCGACCGAACGTCCACCAGGCCGGCTGCGGGTGGCGTTTCTGCGGAAGCCGGCAGGCGGCGACGCGCTCGACCGATCGCTGGTCGCCGCGGTCGAGCGGACCGCAAAGTTCCTGGAAGAGCTCGGCCACATCGTCGAGGAAGCGGCGCCGGGCTACGATTCGCAGGCGAGTGGTGCGGCGCTGGGCACCATCATGGCGGCCAATACCTGGACCAACATCCAGGTGCGCGCCAACGGCCGCGTGCCTGGTCCGGACGATCTCGAGCCGGTGACGCGCGCGACCGCGGAGCATGGCCGAACCATCCCGGCCCACGACTACATCCGCGCGGTGCAGACCTTCCATCGCACCGGGCGGCAGCTCGGGGCATTCTTCGAGCGCCACGACGTCCTGCTGTCGCCGACCATCGCGCGGCCTTCGCTGCCGCTCGGCGTCGTGCGCATGGACGGCAGTGTCGAAGCGTTTCAGCAGGCGCTGGCACCGATGGTCGCCTTCACGTCGGTCTGCAACGCGGCGGGCGTGCCGGCCATGTCGATGCCGCTCGCCTGGACCGACGATGGCCTGCCGATCGGCATGCAGTTCATCGGTCGCTTCGGTGCGGAAGAGATGCTGTTCGCGTTGGCTGCCGAGATCGAGCGCGCCAGACCTTGGCGCGCCCGCTCGCCTGACAGGGGAGGTGAAACATGAGCAGTGCGCTGCGTACGGTCATCGTCGGTTTCGTGGCGGGTGCGCTCGGCGTGCTCGTCTTCCATCAGCTCGGGTTCTGGATCTCGAACGAGCTCGGCTACACGCGCGCCGTGCTTTACAACACGCGCGGCGTCCCGCCGTGGGGGGTGCCGACAATCGTGTCCGCGGCCTTCTGGGGCGGGCTGTGGGGCATCGCCGCCGCCTTCCTCGTTCCACGCCTGCCCGGCATGCTGGGCGGCGTTCTCGGATGGATCCTGTTCGCCGCGATCATCGTCAGCCTGGTCAACTGGTTCGTCGTCTTTCCGCTCAAGGGGCTGCCGATGGGCGGCGGCTTCCGGCTGCCCGGCCTCGTCGTCGTCCCGATCGTCTATGCGTTCTGGGGCTTCGGCATGTGGGTGATCGCCAGGCTGTTCCGGACCGCCCTGAACTGGCGCTAGCGAGGGGAGAGCGATGAAGATCGTCGACGCCCAGGTCCACATCTGGGCCGCCAGCACGCCCGAGCGCCCGTGGCCGGCGCGCGCAGAGCCGCATCGCGCGCCGCTCGGCAAGGAAGAGCTGTTGGCCGAGATGGACAAGGCGGGTGTCGATGGCGTGGTCCTCGTGCCGCCGTCGTGGGAGGGCGATCGCAACGATATCGCCCTCGATGCCGCGGCGAGTCATCCCGACCGCTTCGGCATCATGGGCCGCTTCGACTGGCTGTGGGGCGAGATGGAGAAGGCCGGCATCCCGGCGATGGTGCTGTTCCACCACGAGTACATGCACTTGGCCGACCGGATCGCGGAGCGCCATCCCGGTTTGCGGCTGGTGCTCGATCATCTCGGTCTCAAGAGCGCCAAGGACGTTCGCGAGGCGACCAACTTCGCGACGCTCGACAAGGTGCTGATGCTCGCCAAGCGGCCCAACGTCGCCGCCAAGGTCTCGGCCATGCCGTGCTATGCCGACGACAAGACCTATCCCTTCCGATCGTTGCATTCGCACATTCGCCGGGTTTTCGACGCATTCGGGCCACAACGCACCTTCTGGGGAACCGATTGGTCGCGCCTGCCTTGTACCTACCGCCAGGGAGTCACCATGTTCACGGAAGAACTGCCGTGGCTCGGCGGCCAGGATCTCGACTGGGTGATGGGCCGCGGTATCTGCGAGTGGATCGGATGGAGGATGTAGTGCTTGGAACCAAGCGGACGATTCCCTTCTGGCGGGCCAGGCGCCCGCTGCTGTCGCTGGAGCGCGCGCTCTCGGCGCTGCGCGAGCTGGGCAACAGGAGCATGATCGCGGCCACTGCGCCGGCGCTCGCGACTGTGAAGGCGCGCAGCCGCCTGCAGCAGGAGGCGAAGCGGAAGGGCCGGTTCAGCGAAGGGTGAGGGAAGCGGGTCCCAAGCTATGATGGCGCAGGCCCGCACAACGCTTCATGCTGAGGAGCGCCCGCGTCGCGCGGGGTATCCCCCGCGCTTTGGCGCGTCTCGAAGCATGAGCAATAGGCACCGCGTCTGATCCCATCAAAGGGCGAAGGTTACTTCGCCCTGATCGAGACGCCGTGCCGCGCACGGCTCCTCCGGATGAGGACCTTGTTGGGCAATCGGCCAAATTTCCAGGTTATAGAGGCACCTTCCCGGATGACGAGCGGGGCATTCACATATGGGCACCTCCGTCATCCCGACCGGAGCCGAGCGTAGCGAGGCGAAGTGGAGGGACCTTTCTTGTTGCAGCATCAGCAAGAAAGGTCCCTCGACTGCGCCGCCCTTTGGGCGGCTCCGCTCGGGATGACGGGATAAAATGGCATAGGCGAATGCCCTGCGATGACTGCGATGACTGCGACGACTGCGACGACGGAGGGAGAGAAGAATTGACCTTGTAAGTAAGAAACTGGCGGCTTGCCGCCCGTTTCTCGACACGGCGGGTCGGCCCTCGGGCCGGTGGGGAACTCCTATGAGAACGTGCTGGGGCCGCGCCGGGCGTGCTGAGGGTCTCCTCAACGGATTCGCCAGGGAGGCGGGTCAAACCCGCCGCGTCACCGTCTCCGAGCCGCCGCCCCAGATCGGCAGGTAGGTCATCTTGTAGCCGGCGCCGCCGGTCAGGATCGGATGGATGGCGTCGGCCGAGCGGGCGATGCCCTGGCCTTCCTCGAACATGTAGCGCTGCACGCGGGCGAGATCCCAGCCGTCGTGGCGGACGATCTTCTGCACCATCTCGAGCGGCAGCAGGACGACCTGCTCGCCGCGCTCGTTCTTGCGATGCATGCCCGACATCACGATGCCGGCGCGCATCGCCGTGACGATGGGAGAGAGGATCGCCTCCGGCGTGGCGCCCTCGCCATCCTCGGGCAGGATCTCGGCGGTACCCGAAATGCCCATCACCGTGACGGCGCTGGCGTCGGCACCGAGGCCGCGTCGCGCCGGAAGGGTGGGGAAGGGGCCGTCACCCTGCTCGGCGAAGCAGAACGTGTACTTGCCGGGCTGCCCCATGGTCGCCATGTCACCGACCTCGGCGCACGCACCGCCGATGTTGCGGATCACCAGTTGCAGGGCGCGGCCGATGCTGGCGTTGGCACGATTGCCCGGTCCCAGGCAATTGGTGCCGGCATTGATCCCGAGCCTGCGCGCGATCGGGCCGTGCACGCAGAGCGCGACGCAGGCCGTGCCGGTGGTCGTGGCGATGCCCAAGAGGTTGAAATCGGGCTCGAGCGTCGCCACGGCGGCGGCCAGCACGACCGGCAGGTCGGCCGGCTGGCAGCCGGCGATCACGCATTGATAGGCGACCGCCTCGGGCGTCAGCTCGCCGAACAGGGGCGGCATCATGCCGTGCGCGGCCGTGCGGTCGGCGACGCCTGCCACCATCGCCTCGAGACGCCGCCGCGTCGGCGGCACCTGCGGCAAGCCGTCAGACAGCTCGGCGCCGGTCAGAATCTGCTGGGCGGTCTCCCAGCCGGTCGTCTCGTCGACGACCGGCCAGCCGCACCATTCGCCCGTCATGGGTTGATGCGCACGCAAGCGACCGTCGTGCCGCCGAACGAGGGGATGAAGGCCGAGTGCTTGCCCGGGCCGCCGGCCACGGCGATGTGAATATCCTGCGCCGACCGGCCGATGGTGAACCAGTCGCCGTCCGGCTTGTGGCCGGTGCTGATGTAGGTGTCCTGGTTTTCCGCCGAGATTCGCGACGCATGGATGCGCGAGCGCCTGAACAGCTCCTCGCGGATGGTCTCGATGGTGAAGCCGTCGCGCCTCAATGTGGCGGCGTGCTCGGGCCCGATGATGACGAACATCGGGCCCTTGCCGTAGACCGTGTTGGCGCCCGGTGTCGACATGCTGCCGGCGAAGGTGGTCAACAGGCCGTCACCGGTCGTGCTGCCGTGATCGTTGAGATTATGTGGGCCTTCGCCCGACATCACCGTCACCACGCTGTCGGTCGGCGCGAAGCCGCGCTGCACGTGGTAGGGCGCCCACGGGTTCTCCTCCTCGTTCTCGCCGAAGCAGAAGGTAAACTTGGCGGGATTGCCCTGGGTCGAGCGGTCCATCTCGCCCGGCTTGGCGCCGGCGATGTTGAGCAGCATCAGGCCCAGGGCCCGGCCGATCGTGGCATTGGCACGCCAGCCCTGGCCGAAGCAGTTCGAGCCGCAGTTGATGCCGAGCTTGTGGCGGATCGGCCCGCTCACCATCACCATGGGCGCGCACGAATGCGTGGTCGCGAGCGAGCCGTGCAGGTTGTACTCGGGATCGAGCACGCCGCGCAGGGCAGCCGTCACCACCGGAAAGTACTCCGGCTTGCAGCCCGCCATCACCGCATTGGCGGCGACGCTCTGCACCGTCGGCACGATCTGCCGCGGCGGCACCGGCGCATAGGGCCGGTTGTCGCCGCGTACCGTCTCGACGAACCTGGCGACCTTCTCCTCGGTCGGCAGGTAGAGCGGCATGCCGTCGCTCCAGCCCTGCTCGACGGCGAGCTCGTTGAATGCCTCGACATCCATGTCGCCGATGTCGATCACTTCCTGGTCGGCAATGTCCTTCATCGCGTGGTGGCCTCGGACAGTCCCTTGGTTGCGGCCTCGATGCGTTCGCGCAGCTCGTCGGCGTTGAGGCCGCCGATCGGATGCTTGACGACGATCAGCTTGGGTTCGACCTTGCGCGCCTTGGCCTGGGCCAGGACGAGCGGCTTGAAAGTCTCGGTGGCGATCACGTAGGCCGTGATACCGTGTTTCTCGAGCTCGATGCTGTCGTGGAAACTCCACGATGAACAGCTACCTCAATCCGCGATGGCGAGCAGCGCGCCCCTGAAGTTGGCCGCGACCTTCTCGATCACGTCCTTGGGGGCAGGCTGGCTGGCGCTGTTCTTGGCCAGGAACTCGATGTTGTCGATCGGCCGGAAGGCGCCCAGCTTCTCGCGGATGCCGGCGAGCAGCTCGCGGGCATTCGGCTTGGAGTTGGAGACCAGGGCGATCGCATCGGTCGCCCAGTTGACGGGTTTCAGGTCCACCTTGGGGCCGCCGGCGGCGGCCAGACCGAAGGTGGGATTGACGATGCGCATGTCTTTCCTCCTCAACTGACTTTAGACAGGGCCTCGACGACGGCCCGCGCCGCGCGCTGGCCATCGGCGACGGCGTCGATCAGCGTGCAGCGCGTGCCGGCGCGAACGTCGCCGACCGCGAACAGCGTGGGCGACGCGGTGCGGCCCCGGTCATCGACCACGATATGCCCGGTGGCGTCGCGTGCAAGGGATTCCGGCAGGAATTTCGCAGCCGGCGTCTGGCCGACATAGACGAAGACGGCGCTTGCCGGGATGGTCTTCCGCATCCCACCGCTCTCGACGACGATCGACTGAAGCCCGTCGTTGCCTTCGAGAGCGACAATGCGGCCGTCGATGCGCGACACGCCTTCCGGAAGCTTTGCGCCGGTCGCGTCGATGACGGTGACCTCGCTGGCGATGCCTTGCAGCTCCTCGGCCTCGTGCGCGGCCCAGCCCGCGGCGCCGGCGACGATCACCGGCAACCCGGCATAGAGCGGACCATCGCACGATGCGCAGTGGGAGAGGCCGCGGCCTTCGTAGCGTTCCTCCTCGGGCAGGCCGAGGCGGCCCTTGTCGAGGCCCGTGGCGATGACGATCGCGCGGCTCGTGTGAGCCTCGCCATCGGCCGTCTCGACTGTCCAGGGACCGGTGCCGGAGAGCTTCACGGCTTCGCCAAAGCCGATCTCGACCCCGGCGACCGTGGCTTCATCGGTGAGCTGGGCGGCAACCTGCGGGCCGTCGGCGCCTTCGTCGTAGTCCTGCAGGATGCCGAGGTTGATCAGCGCGCCGCCCGGCGCGAGCTTGTCGAGGCAGAGCACCTTGAGGCCGGCGCTGGCCGCATCGCTGGCGGCAGTCAGTCCGGCAGGTCCCGCGCCGATAACGATCAAGTCGAAGGGGGGAGTGTCCATCGACACACTAATCGGCTTCCAGGTGTGAAGTGCAAGTGTCTTGACTTCGAATGGCATATACCTAGTATAACTAGGTATGGAAGCAGAGATGCTCAAGGGACACCTCGATGCCATCGTGCTGGCGGCGCTCGAGGCGGGACCCGCCCACGGCTACGCGATCATCGAGGCCATCAAGACCCGGAGCTCGAGCACGTTCGACCTTCCGGAGGGCACGGTCTATCCGGCGCTGCACCGGCTGGAGCAGGCCGGCCTGCTGGCGAGCACCTGGACGACTCCCGCCGGCGGCCGCCGTCGGCGGATTTATTCGCTGACCAAGGCCGGCGTCGCGGCGTTGGCCGATAGGCGCAAAGCGTGGGGCCGCTTCTCGCACGCTGTCGACATGCTGCTGGGCGGAGGCCGCGCATGGCCAGCGTAGGGCGGGCCGGCATGGAGACGCCCAGCGAGAAGCATGCCGGGGCGGAGAGGGCCGGCGCGATCGACCGGTATGTCACCGAGCTCCGCCACGAGCTCGCCTTCGATCGGGTGCTGGCCGAGCGCCTGGCCAAAGAGGTCGAGGACCATCTGCGCGATGCCGTCGACGCCGATCCGGCCGGTCCGTCGATCGAGGCGGAGCACCGCGCCATCGAGCGCTTCGGCTTGGCGCGCGACATCGCGGATCAGTTCGCGGTCGACTCGGTCGATCGCCAGGCGCGGCGGACGTGGCTCACGCTGCTGGTCGCGGTCGTCGTCAACTTCGTCGCCATGCGCCTCAGGATCATGTGGCTGGACGACAGCGCCGCACCGGCGCTGGCGCCGCTGATCGACCGCTACGGCTTCCTGGCCGCGCTCGCGGTGAGCGTCGTCGGCTGGTTTGCCTTCCGTCGCTCGCTGCTCGCCCCGACGCTCTGCCTGGTCGGGCTGACGGCATCGATCGCGGCAGGTGTGGTTCGCGCAGGGCTGTTCGACCAGGGCGTGCCGCCGCTGGTTTTGCTGGCGGCTGCCGGCGAGCTCGCCTTGCTCGGCCTGCTGCTGGCAGAGGTCGTGGGCTTCGGCCGGCGCCTGTGCAGGACTGCGTCCCTGAGAGGAGCCGCTCCATGAACGGATGGCGTCTTTTTGGCCTGCTTGCGGCGTTGCTCGTCGCCATGTCGCTGGCGCTCCTGGCGATGCACGCCTGGGACATCGAAGGCATTCGCCAGGTCATCCGGGCGACCGCGCGGACCTCGCTGCTGCTGTTCGTGCTTGCCTTCACCGCCAGCGCCCTGGCGGAGCTGGCGCCCGGCGACCTCACGCGCTGGCAACGCCGCAACCGGCGCTATCTCGGCGTGTCCTTCGCCGCCTCGCATTTCATCCATCTCGCGGCGATCCTGGCGCTCGCCGCCCTCGACCGCGAGCTGTTCTGGAAGCTCACCAACCTCACCACCATCGTGCTGGCGGGCACGGCCTACCTGTTCATCGCGGCAATGACCGCGACGTCGTTCGACCGGACCGCCGCCTGGCTCGGCCCGCGCAACTGGCGGCGCCTGCACCTGATCGGCGGCTGGTATATCTGGATCAGCTTCGCCGTCGCCATCGGCAAGCGCGTATCGCTCGACCGCTTCTACTGGCCGATGGCCGCCCTGGTCCTCGCCGCGGCCGCGGTGCGCCTGATCGCCATGGCCCGCCGCAATCGCCACCGCCCCGCGCTTGGCGCCTGAGGCTCCCGTCGGCCTCGCTCCCATTCGATTCGCCAGCGTCATTGCCGAAGCGGAAGCATGAGCGATCTGGTAGTCGTTGCTTCTCCAGCCGAGGCGAAAGCCGAAGACGTTCGCGAGAAGGAACAGGTGATGGGGACGGAGTATCTCGTCGAGGTCGGCAATGCCGGTGCTTGCCGCGCGAGTCGTAGCGGTGCCGTCTCGAGGGCGGCCCCCCGAAGGTGGTGGGCGCTTGCGTCCCTTGCGGCGGCAGGGTTGCTGGGCGCCTGCAATGCGAACGAGTACGTGACGAGCGCCGCGGGACCCCTGGATCCCAATTCACGGACGGTCTTCACGCTTGCCCTGCTGCCCGACAGCGTTTCGGGATGCATCATGGCCGATCCCAGCATGACGCGCCCCATGACGGTCACGGTCAACGACGACAAGGCAGTGTTGCTGACCTCGGGAGGCATTCACTACGACCTGACCCGCGTTGCGCCACAGGTCTATGCGGGGGGCTACTGGGTGAAGATCCAGGCCGACCTGTCGACCGTGCCCAAGCGGCTCACCATCAGCAACGACGACCACTCTTGCAACTGGATGGCGACGGCGCCGTGACATCGGGATACAGCCGCGCGACAGGTCGGCTCTTTGCCGGGAGCGTGTCGCCATGATGATCAGCTTCGATGTCACGTTTCCACTCGCCGACAAGCAGGTCGTCTCGGGCTCCAATGCGCACCCGCTTTATCGCTGGGCCGCCCGGCAGACCGGGCCAGTCGGTGCGCCGGGCTGGAACTTCCACAAGATCCTGATCGGCCGGAACGGCCGGGTCATCGAATGGTTCTCGGCCGTCAGCGGCACCGGTGCGAAGCTCGAGCGCGCCATCGAGGCCGCTCTCGTCGCCCACGAATAGGCGGCGATGCCATTGGCCGTCTCGGAGGATCGCATGCTCGAAGCATTTGCATGTGGCACCATTTCCCGCGCCTCGGGGTGACAGGGGCGGAGACGCGCCAAGTGGCCGACCAGGCGAGCCCTTGATCGCTGTCCATGCAATTCCACCCCGGGCTGGTGGATAGTTCGCTTGCATGCGCCGTCGGAAGCGTCTTAGGTCGCAGAGGCAGGGAAATCGCAAGAAGAATGGCGTACTTCACGCAACAATTGATCAACGCCATCACGCTGGGGGCAATCTACGGGCTGATCGCCATCGGCTACACGATGGTCTACGGCATCATCGGCATGATCAACTTCGCGCACGGCGAAGTCTTCATGATCGGCGCCTTCATCTCGCTGATCGGCTTCATGATCTGCAACCTGCTGGGCATCGGCTCGGCGCCTGTGGCCATCGTGCTGGTTCTGCTGATCGCCATGGCCTTCTCGTCGGTCTACGGCTGGGCCGTCGAGCGAACAGCCTATCGGCCCTTGCGCGGCTCGTTCCGGCTGGCGCCCTTGATCTCGGCCATCGGTGTCTCCATAGCCCTGCAGAACTACGTGCAGCTGGTGCAGGGCGCCCGGCCCAAGCCGGGCGGTCAGGTGGTCTCGGGCGGCTTCACCCTGTTCAGCGCCGACGGCTTCGACGTGCGCGTCAGCTGGCTGCAGATCATCATCGTCGTGGTCACCCTGGTCCTGATGGCGGGGTTCACCTGGCTGATTGCCCGAACCTCGCTCGGCCGCCAGCAGCGCGCCTGCGAGCAGGACATGCGGATGGCGGCGCTGCTCGGCGTCGATGTCGATCGCACGATCTCGCTCACCTTCGTGCTGGGTGCCGCACTGGCCGCCGTCGCCGGCATGCTGTTCCTCCTGTACTATGGCGTGATCGACTTCTTCATCGGCTTCCTGGCCGGCATCAAGGCCTTCACCGCCGCCGTGCTGGGCGGCATCGGGTCGTTGCCGGGGGCGATGCTTGGCGGCCTGCTGATCGGCCTGATCGAGGTCTTCTGGGCCGGCTACTTCTCGAGCGAGTACAAGGACGTCGCCGTCTTCGCCATCCTCGTGCTGGTGCTGATCTTCCGGCCGACCGGCCTGCTCGGCAAGCCGGAGATCGAGAAGGTCTGACCATGGTGGGACCGCGCCTGCCGGCGATGCTCAAGGATGCAGGGCTCACCACCCTGGTTGCCGCGGCACTCGGCATCTTCATCGTCGGCTTCCGCACCGTCGACGTCGGCTCGCGCACCGGCCTCGGCTTCGACTACGAGTTCGCGGATCTCGGCGTGGCGCTGGTGGTGATCTTCGTCGGCCGGTTCGGCCTGTCGCTCGCGTCGATCGGATTGCGCTGGCCAGCCATTGCACTTGGCGCGGTCATGGCGGCGGTCGGCGCTTCGCCGCTGGAGCTCCCGTCGGGCTTCCTGCACTGGTTCGTGGTGCTGGGCGGCGTGCTGCTGGCGATCCGCGCGGCCTGGCCGTGGGCCAACCAGGCGTTCGCAACGGCCGTCGCGACGCCGGGCGGCCGCGCGCTCGACCGGCTGGCCGCCAAATGGATCGGCGTGCTGATGCTGGGCTTCGCGCTGGTGCTGCCGGCCCTGCCGTTCGCCGACCAGAAGACGATGGATCTCGGCGTCCTGATCCTGACCTACGTCATGCTGGGCTGGGGGCTCAACATCGTGGTCGGCCTAGCGGGGCTGCTCGACCTGGGTTACGTCGCCTTCTACGCCGTCGGCGCCTATGCCTATGCCCTGCTCAGCACCCAGCACGGGCTGGGCTTCTGGGCGGTGCTGCCGCTCGCCGGCATGTTCGCGGCGACGTTCGGCGTGCTGCTGGGATTCCCGGTGCTCAGGCTGCGCGGCGACTACCTGGCCATCGTCACCCTGGGCTTCGGCGAGATCATTCGCCTGGTCATCCTGAACTGGGTGGATTTCACCAACGGCCCGGCCGGCATCGGCTCGATTCCCGGCCCGACCCTGTTCGGCGCGGTGTTCGCTGAGACGGCACCTGCCGGCAAGCAGACCGTGGCCGAGATGCTGGGCATTCCCTTCGACAGCAACCAGCGCCTGATCTTCCTCTACTACATCATCCTGGTCCTGGCGCTGGTCACCAACCTGTTCACCCAGCGCATGCGCGCCCTGCCGGTCGGGCGCGCCTGGGAGGCGCTGCGCGAGGACGAGACGGCGTGCAAGGCGCTGGGCATCAACCCGACAAACACCAAGCTGACCGCGTTCGCCATCGGCGCCATGTTCGCGGGCTTTGCCGGCTCCTTCTTCGCCGCCAAGCAGCGCTTCATCAGCCCCGAGAGCTTCACCTTCATCGAATCGGCGATCATCCTGGCGATCGTCGTGCTGGGCGGCATGGGCAGCCAGATCGGCGTGGTGCTGGCCGCCATCCTGCTGATCGGCCTGCCCGAGTGGTTCCGCGACCTCGGCAACTACCGCATGCTGGCGTTCGGCCTGGCCATGGTGCTGATCATGGTGTTCCGGCCGCGCGGCCTGATCGCCCACCGCGAGCCTTCGATCAGGCTGCATCCGGTCGCCTCGGGAGGCAGCGGGTGATGGCAACCCTGATCGAGGTCGAGCATCTCAGCATGCGCTTCGGCGGCCTGGTCGCGGTCGACGACATCTCCTTCACCGGCCAGCCGCGCCAGATCACCGCCATCATCGGCCCCAACGGCGCCGGCAAGACGACGGTCTTCAACTGCATCACCGGCTTCTACAAGCCGACCATCGGCCGGCTGACGCTGCACGGCGACCGGGACTATCTGCTGGAGCGCATGCTGGGGCACGAGATCGGCCAGCGTGCCCGCGTCGCCCGGACGTTCCAGAACATCCGCCTGTTTCCCGCCATGACGGTGCTCGAGAACCTGATGGTGGCCCAGCACAACAAGCTGATGGCGGCCTCCGGCATGAGCATCTTCGGGCTGCTCGGCCTGGCGCGCTGGCGCACGGCCGAGGCGCGGGCGGTCGAGCTGGCGCGCGCCTGGCTGGAGCGCATCGATCTCGTCGACGTCGCCGACCGGCCGGCCGGCGAGCTTCCCTACGGCGCCCAGCGGCGGCTCGAGATCGCCCGTGCCATGTGCACCGAGCCTCGGCTGCTCTGCCTCGACGAGCCGGCGGCCGGTCTCAATCCGCGTGAATCGGCCGACCTCAACAAGCTGCTGGTCTCGATCCGGGACCTCGACGGCATCGGGGTGCTGCTGATCGAGCACGACATGAGCGTCGTCATGAATATTTCCGACCATATCGTCGTGCTCGACTATGGCCGCAAGATCGCCGAGGGCGATCCGGCGGCGATTCAGCGCGATCCGGCGGTCATCCGGGCCTATCTCGGCACCGACGAGAGCGGCGACGATGCCTGATCCGATGCTCGCCATAGCCGGCGTCGAGACATTCTACGGCGCCATCCAGGCGCTGCACGGCGTCGATCTGGACGTCGGCAGGGGCGAGATCGTGACCTTGATCGGCGCCAACGGCGCCGGCAAGTCCACTCTCCTGATGACCATCTGCGGCAACCCGCGCGCCCGCGCCGGCAGCATCCGGCTCGACGGCGAGGACATCAGCGGCCTGCCGACCCACGAGATCGTGCGGCGGGGCGTGGCGCAGGTGCCGGAAGGGCGTCGCATCTTCGCGCGCATGAGCGTCTTCGAGAACCTGCAGATGGGCGCCACGCTGGGCAATCCGGCCAACTTCCAGGGCGATCTCGAGCGTGTCTTCGCGATGTTCCCCCGGCTGGCCGAGCGGCGCGACCAGCGCGGCGGCACCCTGTCGGGCGGCGAGCAGCAGATGCTGGCGATCGGTCGCGCCCTGATGAGCCGGCCACGACTGCTGCTGCTCGACGAGCCGTCGCTCGGGCTGGCGCCGCTGATCGTGCGCCAGATATTCGAGGCGATCGGCAGGATCGCCCGCGAGGAGGGGGTGACCATCTTCCTGGTCGAGCAGAATGCCTTTCACGCGCTGCGCCTGGCCGACCGCGGCTATGTGCTGGCCAATGGGCGTGTTCGCTTGAGCGGCAGCGGAAGCGACCTGCTGGCCAATGCCGAGGTCCGGGCCGCCTACCTGGAAGGGGGCCACGCATGACCCCGCTGGACACCGCGCTGCACGACTGGTTCGGCAACGCGCTGGTGCCGATCCTGCTGTTCAATCTTGCCCTGGTGGGCCCGGCCTCGTTCGCGACGGGGCACGGGGTCGCCCTGACCTGGCGCCCCTGGTGGCAGATCGTCCTCTACACGGGACTGTTGTCGGCCACCTTGCGCTTTCTCGACTATGCGCTGGCCGCTGGCGAGCTCTTGTCGGTTGGCGGTTTCTTCCTCGGCTGGCTGATCCAGCTGGCGATTGCCGCTTTCGCCTGGCGCCTGACCCGGGCTCGCCAGTTCGTGCGCCAATATCCCTGGCTCTATCGGCGCAAAGGCTTGCTGGGCTGGGAGGAGCGGCACTAATCTGCTCGGCAGCTCCACCTCGTGGTGGTTCGGGGAGTCAACAGAGGAGACTCGCATGAAAAGGACTTACGGCGCGCTGGCAGCGGCCGCCATCGCTCTCGCCGCGACACCGGCATTCGCCCAGATCAAGATCGGTTCGGCCGGCCCGATGACCGGCCAGTACGCCGCGTTCGGCGAGCAGCTGCGTCGCGGCGCCACCATGGCGGTCGAGGAGCTCAATGCCGCCGGCGGCGTCAACGGCCAGAAGATCGAGCTGCTGATCGGCGACGACGCATGCGATCCCAAGCAGGCGACGGCAGTGGCCAACAAGATGGTGTCGGACAAGGTGGCGTTCGTCGCCGGGCACTTCTGCTCCGGCTCGTCCATCCCGGCCTCCGACATCTACAAGGAAGCGAAGATCCTGCAGATCACGCCGGCCTCGACCAACCCCAAGCTGACCGACGATGCCGCCGCCAAGGGCAACACGACGGTGTTCCGCACCTGCGGCCGTGACGACGTCCAGGGAGCGACCGTCGGCGCCTACATCCTGAAGAACAACAAGGGTGCCAAGGTCGCTGTCCTCCACGACAAGTCGGCCTACGGCAAGGGCGTCGCCGACGAGACCAAGAAGGCGATCAATGCCGGCGGCCTGAAGGAGACGATGTACGAGGCCTACAACGACACCGACAAGGACTTCACCGCGCTCATCAACAAGATGAAGCAGGCCAAGATCGACATCATCGTGCTGGGCGGTTACCACACCGCGGCCGCGCTGATGATCAAGCAGGCGCGCGAGCAGGGCCTGGCGGCCAAGATGATGGGTTTCGACTCGCTCGAGACCGCCGAGTTCGCCCAGCTGGGCGGCGCCGCCACCGATGGCGTGCTGATGTCGTTCCCGCCCAAGGCAGAGGACGACCCGAAGAATGCCGCGCTGGTGAAGAAGTTCCGCGACGCCAAGTACAACCCGGAAGGCTACACGCTGTTCAGCTACGCCGCGGTCAAGGCGTGGGCCGATGCCGCCAAGAAGGCCGGCTCGACTGACGCGGCGAAGATTGCCGCGGCCCTGCGCAGCGGCAAGTTCGACTCCGCCGTTGGCGTTCTCGAGTTCGACCAGAAGGGCGACATCAAGAACCCGGTCTACGACATCTACCTCTGGAAGGACGGCAAGTCGTCGCCTATCAAGAAGTAGGCGCCGGAAGCCGAAACACGAACGTCAAGAACAGAAGGGCCTGGTTCGCCGGGCCCTTTTTCTTGCCTCCTCCCCTCGTCATACGAGGGGAGGTGCCCCATAGGCGTCAAGCTAAGAAGAATCCTCATCCTGAGGAGGCCGCGTAGCGGCCGTCTCGAAGGATGGGCCACACAGCAGATCGTTGAAAAAGCGGTGTCGCTTCTCTCTCTTGCCGACCAAGGGGCGAAGGTTACTTCGCCCTAATCGAGACGCGGCCCTGCGGGCCGCTCCTCAGGGTGAGGATTCTTCTTAGTTTAACGCCTATGGGGAGGTGCCCCGTCTTACGGGGCGGAGGGGTCATGTGCCACAAGAGACGGCGGTGCGATGGCTCATGACCCCTCCGTCGCCGTATGACGCTTCGGCTTCGCTCAGCGCAGGCGGCGACACCTCCCCAGCTCCGCTGGGGAGGATTCAAGAGGGCACCACCGCCGTTGCCTGGATCTCGACCTTGGCGCGGTCCTCGACCAGGGCCGTGACCTGCACCACGGCCATTGCCGGGAAGTTCCGGCCCATGATCTCGCGGTAGACCTGTCCCATTGCGGCGAGGCTGGCGAGATACTCGCGCTTGTCGGTCACGTACCACGTCATCGACACGACGTGCTCGGGCCGCGCACCGCCCTCCGCCAGGACGGCGACGATGTTCTCCAGCGTCTGCCTGACCTGGCCGACGAAATCATCCGTCTCGAACTGGCCCTGACCGTTCCAGCCGATCTGGCCGCCGACGAAGACCAGCCTGCCTTGCGCCGCGACGCCGTTGGCGTAGCCCTTGGGCTTCGCCCAGCCGTCGGGTTGCAGGATCGTGTGCACGGTCATGGTCAGGCCTGGGTCCTCAGCTTGAAGCGCTGGATCTTGCCGGTCTCGGTCTTGGGCAGGGCCGGCGTGAACTTCATCGAGCGCGGATACTTGTAGGGCGCGATGGCTGCCTTGACGTGATCCTGCAGGCGTTTTGCAGTCCCGGCATCGGGCGCAACCCCGTCGGCCAGCACGACATGGGCCTGCACGACCTGCCCGCGCTCGGCATCGGCTGCGCCAACGACGGCGCACTCGCGCACGTCGGGATGCGACAGCAGCGCTGCCTCCACCTCGGGGCCGGCAATGTTGTAGCCGGCCGAGATGATCATGTCGTCGGAGCGGGCGGCGAAGTGGAAATAGCCGGCCTCGTCCTGCAGGAAGGAATCACCCGTGAGGTTCCAGCCGTCCCGTACGTACTCGCGCTGGCGGGAATCGGCGAGGTAGCGACAGCCGGTCGGCCCGCGCACGGCCAGCCGGCCCACCGTGCCGCGCGGCACCTCGGCCATGTCGTCGTCGACGATCCTGGCCTCGTACCCGGTGACAGGGCGGCCGGTGCTCGCCGGCGCGAGGTCGTCGAGCCGGTTGGAGATGAAGATGTGCAGCATCTCGGTGGCACCGATGCCGTCGAGGATCGGCTTGCCGGTCTTGCGCATCCAGTCCTCGAACACCGGGGCGGGGAGGGTCTCGCCGGCGGATACGGCGAGCCGCAGCGACGACAGGTCGGCGCCGCCGTCGTGCGCCGCCAGCATGGCCCGGTAGGCGGTCGGCGCGGTGAAGCAGATCGTGGCGCGATAGGTCTCGATGATCTCGATCATCTTCGCCGGCGAGGCGTCCTCGAGCAGGGCGGCAGCCGCGCCGAAGCGCAGCGGGAAGATGGCGAGCCCCAGGCCGAAGGTGAAGGCGAGCGGCGGCGAGCCCACGAACACGTCGTCCGGCGTCACGCCCAGCACTTCCTTGGCATAGCCGTCGGCGGCAATGAGCAGGTCGCGATGAAAATGGGCCGTAGCCTTGGGGACGCCGGTGCTGCCCGAGGTGAAGCCCAGCAACGCCACGTCGTCTCGCCCCGTGTTGACCGCGTCGAAGCGCACGGACTTGCTGAGGGCAATGCGGTCGAGCTCGGCATCGTGGTTGGCGGTGCCGTCGAACCCCACCACCTGCTCGATGAAGCGGCTGTCCTTGGCACAGGCGACCAGCTCGTCCATCAGCCGCGTGTCGCAGAGCGCGAGCACGGGCTCGGCCTTCTCGACGATCCTGGCGAGCTCGCCGGCCCGCAGCATCGGCATGGTGTTGACCACGACGGCGCCGGCCTTGGTCGCGGCCAGCCAGCAGGCGACCATGGCCGGGTTGTTGGCCGAGCGGATCAGGATCCGGTTGCCCGGCCGGACCCGGTAGTTCTCGACCAGCGCGCGGGCGAGGCGGTTGCTCCAGTCCGTCAGCTCCTTGTAGGTACGCTGCCGGCCGTTGCCGATCAGCGCCGTGCGATCGCCGAAGCCCTTGGCGACCATCCGGTCGGTCAACTCGACGGCGACGTTGAGCCGTTCGGGATAATCGAAACCGTCGAGCAGAAAATCGGGCATCTCGGTCGCCGGCGGCAACCTGTCGCGCGCGAACGTGTCGGTGTGGGCGCTCGGTCCAAGCATGGCGTCAGGCTCCCTCGAACACCGGCGTCTGCCTGTCCACGAAGGCGCGATAGGCTCGCTCGAAGTCGCGGGTCTGCATGCAGATCGCCTGGGCCTGGGCTTCGGCCTCGATGGCCTGGTCGAGACCCATAGGCGTTAAAGTAGGAAAAAACCTCATCCTGAGGAGCGCCCGCAGGGCGCGTCTCGAAGGATGGGCCGTACAGGAGATCGGCGGAAAAGCCCTCCCAAAGCCCTTCACTGTTGCCGACCGAAGGGATCCGGAAACACCGGGTCTGGTGCCCATCCTTCGAGACGCGCCCTGCAGGCGCTCCTCAGGATGAGGATTTTGTTGGGCTTTCGACCAATCTAATCTAACGCCTATGGGCCTGAGCCGGACCAGGCGTGTCATTCGCGTCCCTCCCAATTGCTGCGGAACGATTTCAGCATTGCCGTCAGGCGCCGCGTGTCGTTGCCGGAAACACCGCCCAGAAGCTCGTCGACCCAGCCCTCGTGCGCGGCCGCCATGGCGCGGAACTGCTCGTTGCCGGCACGGGTGAGCCGAACGATGGAGGTGCGGCGGTCGCCATTCCTGCGGGCGCGCAGCACGAGCCCCTCGGAGACCAGCCGGTCGACGATGCCCGTGACGTTGCCGTTCGAGACCAGCAGGTAGCGCGACAGGTCGCTCATCAGCATCCCCTCGGGGGAGCGATAGAGCGCGGCCAGGACATCGAAGCGCGGCAGGGTGGTGTCGAACTGCTGCTTCAGCCGTTCGCGCAACTCGGCCTCGATGGTCCGTGACGCGCGCAGCAGGCGGATCCACAGCCGCAGCCGGTCCTTGCTGTCCTGCGGCAGGGCGGACGTGCGGAGCGGCGCGCTCACCATGTCTCGCCCCCGGAGAGCGAGATCGCCTGGCCGGTGACCGAGCCCGCCGCCTCGCTGCACAGCCAGAGCACCGTCGCCGCCACCTCGTCGGGCTGGATGAAACGGCCTTGCGGGTTGGTGGCCGAGAGGCTGGCGCGCGCCTCGGCGACGGAGCGGCCGGTGGTGCGGATGATCCGCTGCACCGATTCCTCCAGCATGTCGGACTCGACGAAGCCCGGGCAGACGGCGTTCACGGTCACGCCCGACCTCACGACCTCGGTGGCGAGCGCGCGCATCAGGCCGACCACGCCATGCTTGGAGGCGACATAGGGCGCGACGTAAGCGTAGCCTTTCAGGCCGGCCGTCGAGGCGACGAAGACGACGCGGCCCGACTTGCGCTTGATCATGCCGGACAGGGCGGGCTTCACCGTCAGGAAGGAGCCGGTCAGGTTGACCTCAAGGGTACGCTGCCAGTCGGCGAGGCTGGTGCGGTGCGCCGGGCTGCTTTCCGCCATGCCCGCGTTGGCCACGACGATGTCGAAAGGCCCGCGCGCGCCTTCCGCTTCGGTGTAGAGCGCCGCGATCGCAGCCTCCTGGGTGACGTCGGCGGCGATCGCGCTGATCCGCCTGTTCTCGGCAACCACCGCTTCAAGCTGCGCCGGGCGGCGGCCGCAAATGGTGACCGCGATGCCGGCCTCGGCCAGCGCCAGCGCGACAGCGCGCCCGACGCCCGTGCCGCCGCCCGTTACCAGGGCATGTGTTCCAACGATCATACGCGCATCCCCATCGTCGCGTTGCGTTCGTTCAGCCGGTAGATCTGGTCGCGGCCCGGCAGATAAGGATCGGGCCACTTCACGTCGCGGTCGCCCATCTGCACGGCGGCATGCAGGGTCCAGTAGGGATCGGCGAGGTGAGGGCGTGCCAGGCAGACGAGGTCGGCGCGGCCGGCCAGCAGGATCGAGTTGACGTGGTCGGGCTCGTAGATGTTGCCGACCGCCATCGTCGCCATGCCGGCCTCGTTGCGGATGCGATCGGAGAACGGCGTCTGGAACATGCGGCCGTAGACCGGCCGTGCCTGCAGCGAGGTCTGCCCGGCCGAGACGTCGCAGATGTCGACACCGGCGGTCTGCAGCAGGCGGGCGATCTCGACCGATTCGCCGGGCGTCACGCCGTCCTCGCCGACCCAGTCGTTGGCCGAGATGCGCATCGAGATCGGCTTGTGTGCCGGCCAGACCGCCCGCGCCGCCTGAAAGATCTCCAGCGGATAGCGCATGCGGTTCTCGAGGGTGCCGCCATACTGGTCGGTGCGCCTGTTGGTGAGCGGCGTGATGAAGGACGACAGCAGGTAGCCGTGCGCGGCGTGGATCTCGAGCATGTCGAAGCCGCAGCGCGCCGCCATCTCGGCCGACGCTACGAACTGTGCGCGCACCAGCGCCATGTCGGCGGCATCCATCGCCTTGGGCACCTGGTTCGCCGCCGACCACGCGACGGCGGATGCGGCCATCACCGGCCAATTGCCGGAGGGCAGCGGGGCATCCATCTTCTTCCAGCCGAGCTGAGTCGAGCCCTTGGGGCCGGAATGGCCGATCTGGGCGCAGATCTTCGCCTCCGTCTCGGCATGGACGAAGTCGACCAGCCGTTTCCAAGCCCGCTCGTGCTCGGGGGCATAGAAGCCGGTGCAACCCGGCGTGATGCGGCCCTCCGGGCTGACGCAGGTCATCTCGATGGCGACCAGGCCCGCGCCACCTTTGGCGCGCTCGGCGTAGTGGGCGAAGTGCCAGTCCGTCGGGCAGCCGTCGACGGCTTTGTACTGGGCCATCGGCGAGACGACGACGCGGTTCCTCAGGGTCATCTCGCGCAGGCGGAAGGGGGCAAACATCGGCGTGCGATGCACGTTGTCGGCGTTGCCCGACTGGCGCTGGAACCACGCCTCGGCGTCGCTCAGCCAGGCCGGATCGCGCAGCCGCAGGTTCTCGTGGCTGATGCGCTGCGAGCGGGTGAGCAGCGAATAATTGAACTGCACCGGGTCGAGGCCGAGATAGCGCTCGATATCCTCGAACCACTCCAGCGAGTTGCGCGCCGCCGATTGCAGGCGCAGCACCTCGACGCGCCTTGCATCCTCGTACCTGGCGAAAGCGGCGGGGAGATCCGGCTCGGAGTGCAGGTATTCGGCCAGCGCGATGGCGCTCTCGAGGGCGAGCTTGGTGCCCGAGCCGATCGAGAAGTGCGCGCTGGCGGCGGCATCGCCCATCAGGGCGAGGTTCTCGTGCGACCAGCGCTCGCATAGAACGCGCGGGAAATTGATCCAGGCCGAGCCGCGCAGATGGGCCGCGTTCGACATCAGGGGATGGCCGCCGAGATGTTTCGCGAAGATGCGCTCGCAGGTCGCGATCGACTCCTCGCGGCTCATGTCCGCGAAGCCCAACCGGCGCCAGGTCTCCTCGCTGCATTCGACGATGAAGGTCGCCGTCTCGGGCTCGAACTGGTAGGCGTGCGCCCAAACCCAGCCATGCTCGGTCTTCTCGAAGATGAAGGTGAAGGCGTCGCCGAACTTCTGGCGCGTGCCCAGCCAGACGAACTTGCACTTGCGGACGTCGATGTCGGGCTTGAAGGCCTCGGGGAAGGCGGCGCGCGAGCGCGAGTTCAGCCCGTCGGCCGCGACCACCAGGTCGTGCGTCGCCATGTAGGGGCGGGGATCGTCGATCTCGGTCTCGAACGCCATCTCGATCCCGAGCTCGCGCGCTCGGCGCTGCAGAAGCAGGAGCAGACGGCGGCGGCCAATGCCGCAGAAGCCGTGCCCGGTCGACACGGTGCGGCGGCCGCCGTGGTAGACCGCGATGTCGTCCCAGTAGGCGAAGTGATCGCGGATCCAGGCGGCGCTCACCGGATCGTTGTCGGCGAGATTGTCGAGCGTCTCGGCCGACAGCACGACGCCCCAGCCGAACGTGTCGTCGGCGCGGTTGCGCTCGACCACGGTGACCTGGTGCGCAGGGTTCCTGCGCTTCATCGAGATGGCGAAGTAGAGGCCGGCCGGGCCGGCGCCGAGAACAGCAACCTTCACAGGAGGTCTCCTGCGGCCTGATGCGCGGGGTATAGATGACTCCGATGGCGAATTAATTCAAGCCTGAAGTTTCATGTTTGAAGTAATTCTCGTCCTCCTCCCCAGCGTCTTCGCTGGGGAGACCCCCAGCACGCCGGCGCGTCTTCGCTGGGGAGACCCCCAGCACGCCGGCGCGCACCACGATGCTAAGAAAATGGTGGCGCTGCGAGAGGGAAGCTCATGGCTGGGAGCGCACTTTCATAGGAGGTGCCCCGTCATACGGGGCGGAGGGGTCATGAGCCACGCAGTCGGTGGCCGTTCCGGGCTCATGATCATGAGCGGGTGAGACTCCGAGGTCCTGAGGCTCATGACCCCTCCGTCGGCGTAAGACCCTTCGGCTTCGCTCAGGGCAAGCGCCGACACCTCCCCAGCTTCGCTAGCGAAGCTGGGGCGGAGGAAGAGCTCAATGCCCGCCGAGGTAGCTCGCGGTCACGCGCGGGTCGTGCATCAGGTCGGCGGCACGGCCGGAATGGACGATCTCGCCGGTCTCGAGCACGTAGCCGACATCGGCGGTCTCGAGCGCGGCCCGGGCGTTCTGCTCGACCAGCAGGATCGAGACGCCGGTCTCGCGCAGGGAGGCGATGATGCGGAAGACCTCGCGGACGATCAGCGGCGCCAGCCCCAGGCTGGGCTCGTCGAGCATGAGCAGGCGCGGGCGGGACATCAGGGCGCGACCAAGCGCCAGCATCTGGCGCTCGCCGCCCGACAGGGTCGAGGCGAGCTGGCGGCGGCGCTCGGAGAGCCGCGGGAAGCGGCCATAGACGTCGTCCAGCGACTGCTTCAGGCCGGCGCGATCGCGTCGCCTGGTGAAGCCGCCCAGAAGCAGGTTGTCGGCGACCGTGAGATCGCCGAACAGCTCGCGCTTCTCCGGCACGAGGCAGAAGCCACGCTCGATGCGCGCCTCGACATCGAGCCGCCGCAGGTCGAGGCCGTCGTAGGACATGCGGCCGCGCCAGCGCAGCAGGCCGATGGCGGCGCCCAGCAGGGTCGTCTTGCCGGCGCCGTTGGGACCGATGACGGTGACGATCTGGCCCGGCTCGATCGACAGCGAGACGTCGCGCACCGCCTCGACCTTGTCGTAGGCAACCGTCAGGTTCTCGATGGCGAGCAGGGCGGCCATCAGACGACCCCGCCGAGATAGGCTTCCTGGACCCGCGGATCGGCGCGCACCGCGTCGGGCGCGCCCTCGCAGAGCTTGGAGCCAAAATCCATCACCACGGTGCGATCGACCAGGCCCATGACGAAGTCCATGTCGTGCTCGACCAGCAGGATCGTGAGGCCTTCTGCGCGCAACGCCTGGAGCAGGCGCGTGAGCTCGGCCTTCTCGGCCGTGCGCAGGCCGGCCGCCGGCTCGTCGAGCACCAGCAGCGCCGGATCGGCGGCGAGCGCGCGGGCGATCTCGAGCAGGCGTTGGTTGCCGAGTGGCAGATTGCCGGCCAGATCGAAGGCGCGGTCGGCGAGCCCGACGCGCTGCAGCTGCCGCATTGCCTCGGCTTCGGCGCGGTGCTCCTCGGCGCGGTCGAGCAGCAGCGCTCCGCCCAGGAAACCCGACGAGGTACGCCCGTAGGTGCCCAGCAGCACTGTGTCGAGCAGCGTCATATGAGGCCGAAGTTTCACGTGCTGGAAGGTGCGGGCGATGCCGGCCCGAGCGATCAGCCGTTGCGGCAAGTGCGTGATGTCCCGGCCCAGGAAGGCGATACGCCCCTGATCGAGCGGCAGGGCGCCGGTGATCAGGTTGAACATCGTGGTCTTGCCGGCGCCGTTGGGGCCGATCAGTCCCAGGATCTCGCCGGCCTCCACCTCGAAGCTGACGCTGTTGACCGCCACCAGGCCGCCGAAGCGGCGCGTCGCCTCCGAGACGGCGAGGATCGGCGTGCCGCGGTCCGGTTGCCGGCGATGATCGAGCGCGCCGACCAGCTTCGGCGGAGTCGGCTGCACGCGCGGCAGGTAGCGCAGGGCGAAGGGTGCGAGGCCGCCGCGCGCCCGCTGCAGCAGCAGGATGAACAGCACGGCGAAGACCACGACCTCGACCTGGCCCGAGGCGCTGAAGGCGATCTTCGGCAGGTAATCCTGGATGCAGGACGGCGCCCGACAGATGGCCCATGCCGCCGACCATCGCCATCAGGAGGTAGAGGATGCCGACATTGACGTCGAACGGCGCCGGGCTGACGAAGCGGCTCATGTGGGCGTAGAGCCAGCCCGACAGCGCCGATAGCAGCGCCGCCAGCACGAAGGTCACGAGCTTGATGCGGAACGGATCGATGCCGAGGCTCTCGACCATGATGCGCCCGCCGCGCAGGGCCCGGATGGCCCGGCCCTGGCGCGAGCCCAGCAGGTTCGCGGCGAGCACGAGGGCCACGATCAGGATTATCCAAATCAGGTAGTAAATTCGCTGGCTCGCGGCGAGCGAGAAGCCGGCGATCGAGATCGGCGGGATGTCGCTGATGCCGTTGAACTGGCCCAGCATCGGCAGGTTGCCGAACAGGAAATAGATCGCGAGGCCCCAGGCGATGGTGCTGAGCGACAGGAAGTGCCCGCCGAGCCTCAGTGTCACGCCGCCGAGGATGGCAGCGATCGCTGCCGTGAGGACCAGGGCGAGCGCCAGGCCGAGCCACGGCGAGTAGCCCTGCTTCACCGTCACCCAGGCCGTGGCGTAGGCGGCAATGCCGACGAACGCAGCCTGGCCGAACGACAGCATGCCGCCGATGCCGGTCAGCAGGACCAGCCCGAGGACTGCGAGGGCATAGATGCCGATGAAGTTCAGCAGCGTGATGCTGAAGGGACTCAGGATGGCGGGGAAGAAGGCCAGCAGGACGATCGCGCCGAGGCCCGCGAGGCGAAGCTGGGCCGCGGTCATTCCTCGGTCTCCTCGTCGTCGGTGGCAGCCATGCTGAGCGAGCGCCAGAGCAGCACCGGGATCAGGATGCCGAACACCACGACTTCCTTGTAGGCGCTGCTCCAGAACGAGGAATAGCTCTCGAGCAGGCCGACCAGCAGCGACCCCAGGGCGGTGCCGGGATAGCTTGTCATTCCTGCGATGATGGCGCCGACGAACGCCTTGAGGCCGATCAGGAAACCCGAATCGTAAAAGATCGTCGTCACTGGCGCGATCAGCACGCCCGAGATTCCGGCGAGGAGGGAGGCCAGCAGATAGGCGATGGTGCCGGTCGTGGCCGGCCGGATGCCGACCAGGCGCGCGCCGGTGCGATTGATCGCGGTGGCGCGCAGCGCCTTGCCGAGCAGCGTGTACTCGAAGACCAGGAAGAGCAGGCCGCTGAAGACGACCGCCGCGACGACGATCAGCAGGGTCTGGGCGTTGACGATCAGGCCGGCGACCTCGAACACGGCGTCGACGAGGGGCTTGGTGCGCACGCCTTCTGGCCCGAAGAACAGCAGGCCCATTCCCGAGAGGGCGAAATGCAAGGCCACTGCGACGGTCAACAGCAGCAGGACCGAGGCATCGGCAATCGGCCGGAACACGATGCGGTCGAGCAGGGGGGCGATGGGCAGGACCAGCGCCAGGGAAAGCGCGATGCGCACCGGCATCGACAGCGCCATGCCCGCGACCAGCCACACCGCAGCGGCGGGCAGGAGCGGCAATACGAGATAGAACAGGAGGGCACGCGGCAGGCGGCTGAGCGCACCGGCCCGCACCAACGCCGTGCACTCGATCAGGGTCGCGAGCACCGCGAGACCGGCGACGAGGGCAACCGTTCCCGGGCGGGTGCCGGTCTCCAGCGAGGCGAGGGAGAGGGCCGTGAAGGCGGCGATGTCTCCGAACGGCACGAAGATGACGCGCGTGACCGCGAAAATCAGGACCAGCCCGAGGCCGATGAGGAGATAGATCGCGCCGCTGGCGATGCCATCCACCGCCAGGATGGCCGCAATCTCGCCGGTCATGTGAAGAGCCTGACCATCTTGTCTTCCGCCCCCGTAACTGGGCAGGGCATTCGCCTATGACGCAAGAACACCGTCATCCCGACCGGAGCCGAGCCCAGCGAGGCGTAGCGGAGGGACCTTTCCTGGTGCAGAAGCCGACAAGAAAGGTCCCTCGACTGCGCCGCCCTCTTGGGCGGCTTCGCTCGGGCTGACGGAATGCCCTGGCCGACGACGGGGGAGGAAACAAGAATCGAAACGACCACTCGGCTCGCCGCTCTACGGCTCGTACTTCCACTTGCCGTCGGCCAGGCGAACCAGCACGAGGCTGCGCTCGTCGACGCCGTAGCTCTCGCCCGGCTTGAAGTTGTAGATCGCGTGCGTGCCGACGAGATCCTTGGTCGTGAAGATCGCGTTCTTGAGCGCGGTGCGGAACTCCGGCGTGCCGGGCTTGGCCGTCGCCATCGCCCGCTTCGCGGCGTCGAGGAACACCAGCCAGGCGTCGAAGGAGTAGGCCGAGAAGCCGTCGGTCGTCGGCATGCCGTTGGCCTTCTGGTAGGCGGCGCGGAAGTCCATCGAGATTTTCTTGCTGAAGTGCGAGTCGGGCAGCTGCTCGGCCACGATCACCGGTCCGGCCGACACCAGCACGCCCTCGACGACCTTGCCGCCGACGCGGATGAAGTCGGCATTGAGCAGGGCGGGAGTGCCGTAGAGCGGGCCCTTGTAGCCGCGCTCGGCGAGGGTGAGCGGCGGCAGCGCACCCTGGGTCGCCGAGCCGCCCAGCAGCACCGCGTCGGGCTTCGTCGCCATGATCTTGAGCACCTGGCCGGTCACCGAGGTATCGGTGCGGGCGTAGCGCTCGTTGGTCAGGATCTTCATGCCGTTGGCCTCGGCGGGCTTCTGCGCACCGTTGTAGACCAGGTCGCCCCAGGCGTCGGAGAAGCCGATATAGGCGAAGTTCTTGATGCCGTCCCGCTTCATCCGGTCGACCACGACCTTGACCATCAGGCTGGGCGGCTGGGGCATGGCGATCACCCAGCGGTCGCCCGAATCGGCCGCCGGGACGGTGATCGGGGAGATCGCGATCATCGGCACCTTGAGCTCGTTGGCGACCGCCGCCATGGCAATGGTGGAGGGCGCGGTCGCCGTGCCGATCAGGAGATCGACCTTGTTCTCCTCGACCAGCTTGCGCGCATTGCGCGTCGCCGCCGACGGATCCGACCCGTCGTCGAGCTGGATGAACTTGATCTTCTCCGTGCCGATGCTGCTGGCGTACTCGACGGCGGCCTTCATGCCGCGATCGTAGAGAACGCCGATCGACGATCCCGGTCCGCTTTGCGAGGTCACGAACCCGACGGTGATCTCGGCCTGCGCCGCGCCGACGCCGAGCGAGGCGACAGCCAGCGCCGCCGCGATGATTTTCCTCATGCCCACCTCCTGACTTGTCGATCTCCCCGCGATCACACCCGGGGCGTACGCCGTCGCGGTGCGCACTGCGCGCCGCCTTCGACCGACCCGACTCCCGCCCCGAGATACTTCAAATCTAAAGTTTCTTGAAATTGAGAGTCAAGGAGACGGTATGTTGAAGCGGGCGGGACACGTAGCGAATGCCCGAGAGAGATCGGCTGCTTCGGGTGGCCGCGGACCAAACCACCTCATGCTGAGGAGCCGCGCCCCGCGCGGCGTCTCGAAGCATGGGCAACCCTGACCGTCTTTGCAGCCATCCTTCGAGACGCGCCCTTCGGGCGCTCCTCAGGATGAGGCTCTTGGTGTTGCACAAGCTTGCCTGCTGGCTTGATCGCAATACAAAGCCCCACCGGAGTTGGCACGTCGATGCACAGCCAAGATTGACAGTGATTTGCTTCAATTCTTAAATAACTTCGACCTGCGATCAGGCAGCGTCGATTCGCGATCGTGAGAGACCGACCATGGCCGAGCGATCATTTGCCAAGGAAGTGGAGGACCTCAAGCTCGGTGACGGGCAGGAGTTCCGGGGCGAGGGCATTCTTGCCATCACCAAGGCGCTGCTGCAATCCGGCGTCGGCTACGTGGCTGGCTACCAGGGTGCCCCGATCTCGCATCTCATGGACGTGCTGGCTGATGGCCAGGAAATCCTGGAAGAGCTCGGCGTGCACTTCGAGACCAGCGCGAACGAAGCGGCGGCGGCGGCGACGCTGGCGGCCTCGGTCATGTACCCGATTCGCGGCGCGGCGACCTTCAAGTCGACCGTCGGCACCAACGTCGCCTCGGATGCTCTGGCCAATCTCGCATCGGGTGGCGTCACGGGCGGCGCGCTGATCATCGTCGGCGAGGACTACGGCGAAGGCTCCTCGATCATGCAGGAGCGCTCGCACGCCTTCGCGATGAAGTCGCAGATCTGGCTGCTCGATCCCAAGCCCGATCTCGAGAGTATCGTTTCGGCGGTGGAGACCGGCTTCGAGCTGTCCGAGGCGTCCAACACGCCGGTGATGCTCGAGGTCAGGATCCGCGCCTGCCATGTCCGCGGCAGCTTCCGGGCCAAGAACAACAAGCGTCCCAGCATGAGCCTGGTCGAGGCGCTGGAATCGCCGCGCCGCGACACCAGCCGCATCGTGCTGCCGCCCGCCTCCTATGTCCACGAGAAGGAGAAGGTCGAGAAGCGCTGGCCGGCGGCGGTGAGGTTCATCCAGGAGCGGCGGATGAACGAGCTCGTGCCGGGCGACATCGGCGACGTCGGCATCATCCTCCAGGGCGGCATGTACAACGGCGTGATGCGCGCCCTGCAGGGGCTGGGTCTCGCCGACGTCTGGGGAACCAGCCGCATCCCGCTCTACGTGCTCAATGTCACCTATCCGCTGGTGCCCGACGAGGTCGTCGGGTTCTGCCGCGGCAAGCGGGCGGTGCTGCTGGTCGAGGAAGGCCAGCCCGACTACATCGAGCAGGCGCTGAGCAAGATCCTACGCCAGGCAGCGGTCCCGACGGTGCTGGCCGGCAAGGACCCGTTCCCGATGGCGGGCGAGTATACCGCCGCGGTGATGGCCGAGGCCATCGGAACCTTCGCGCGGCACTGGATCCCCGACGTGCTCGCGCCGGAGGTGAGGGCGTCCAATGCAGCACCCGCCCTCGACGAGAAGCATGTGAAGGGACTCGCCGAGGCAGTGCCGCCGCGGCCGCCGGGCTTCTGCACCGGGTGCCCGGAGCGGCCGATCTTCGCTGCCATGAAGCTGGTCGAGCGCGAGATGGGGCCGCATCACGTCGCCGCCGATATCGGCTGCCACCTGTTCTCGATCATGCCGCCGTTCAACATCGGCTCGACCACCATGGGATACGGGCTGGGACCGGCCTCCGCCTCGGCCTTCAACGTCAAGGCCGGCAAGCGTGCCATCTCGGTGATGGGCGACGGCGGTTTCTGGCACAACGGCCTGACCTCCGGCATCGGCAACGCCGTGTTCAACAAGAGCGATGGCGTCGTGCTGATCGTCGACAACCACTATACGTCGGCGACCGGCGGCCAGGCCCTGCTGTCGTCGCGCGCCACCAACCGCAGCCGCTCGACGCAGCATGCAATCACCACGGCGGTCAAGGGCATGGGCGTCGAATGGGTGCGCCACATCGATCATACCTACGATGTCGGGCGCGTGCGCGACACGCTCAAGGAAGCGCTGACCAGCCGCGACGCCGGGCCCAAGGTCATCGTCGCCTCGTCGGAATGCATGCTCAATCGGCAACGACGCGAACGACCGCTGTTCGCCAAGGCGGCCAAGGCGGGCAAGCGCCTGGTGCGCCAGCGCTTCGGCGTCGACGAGGACGTGTGCACGGGCGATCACGCGTGCATCCGCCTTTCCGGCTGCCCGTCGTTGTCGGTCAAGCACACCGCCGATCCGTTGAAGGACGATCCCGTCGCGGCGATCGACAATTCCTGCGTGGGCTGCGGCAACTGCGGCGAGGTGGCGGAAGCCGCCGTGCTCTGTCCGTCGTTCTACCGCGCCGACATCATCGTCAATCCGACCGGATGGGATCGCACCGTCGAGAGGCTGCGCACGGCGGTCATCGGCTTCCTGCAGCGCCGCCGCGACCGGCGGCAATTGCGGCTGGCCTGACCGATGGACACGGTGACGCCCGCTCTGCGCCTCGATACGCGGCGGCCGACCGCCATCGCGGTGCTGGCGATGGGCGGGCAGGGCGGCGGCGTGCTGGTCGACTGGATCGTGGCGCTTGTCGAATCCCAGGGCCATGTCGCGCAGGCGACCTCGGTTCCCGGCGTCGCCCAGCGCACCGGTGCCACCATCTACTATGTCGAGACGATCGCGCCGGATCGCTCGGGCCGGCGTCCGGTGCTGTCGCTGATGCCCGTGCCGGGCGAGGTCGACATCGTGATCGGTGCCGAGCTCATGGAGGCCGGCCGGGCGATCCAGCGCGGGCTAGTTTCACCCGATCGAACGACGCTGATTGCCTCGGCGCACCGCGCCTATGCCGTCAGCGAGAAGGTCGTGCCGGGGGACGGTGCCGGCGATCCGGCCAAGGTCTATGAGGCGGCCCAGGCCGCCAGCAAGCAATTCCTGGCCTTCGACATGGCGACGATCGCCGAGCAGACCGAGAGCGTCGTTTCGGCCGCGCTGTTCGGTGCCCTGGCAGCCTCCGGCGCCTTGCCGTACCCGCGCGCGGCCTACGAAAGCACGATCCGGGCGGCGAGGCTCGGCGTCGAGGCGAGCCTGCGCGCGTTCGATCGCGCCTACGCCGCGGCGGAAACCGAGCGGCGGTCGCCGACGGCACCGGCCGCGCGGCCGTCCGCCGGCAGTGTGAAGAAGAAGCTGCCTGTCCTCGGCCCGATCGGCGATGCCGCGTTCGACTCCCTGGTGGAACGGGCACGCGGTCTTCCCGAACCGGCGCATGGCATGGTGGCCGCCGGGCTCGCGCGCGTCGTCGATTTCCAGGACGTCGCCTACGGCCGCGAGTATCTCGATCGCGTCGAGGCGTTCGCCGCGATCGAGCGGCAGGCGGCATCCGCCAGCACGGCATTTCCGTTGACCTGCGCCGCCGCCAAGCAGATCGCCCGGGCAATGGCCTACGACGACGTGATCCGCGTCGCCGATCTCAAGACGCGGGGCAGCCGCTTCGAGCGCGTGCGCAGCGAGATCGCGTTGCGGCCCGGCCAGATCGCCTACACGACCGAGTTCATGCATCCGCGCATCGAGGAAGTGTGCGGCACGCTGCCGGCCGGGATCGGCCTGTGGCTGGAGTCGAGCCCGCGGGTGCAGGGCGCGCTGCGCCGCTTCGTCGACCGGGGCAGGCGCGTCCAGACCGGCACGATCGGCTGGTTCCTGCCACTCTATCTCCTGGCAGGCTGGCGGCGCTTCCGCCGCGGCACGCTGCGCCATCGCCGCGAGGCGGCGCATATCGCGGCCTGGCTGGATCAGGCGAATGTGGCGGCGACGCGCGACATCGCGCTCGGCGTCGAGCTGCTGGAGGCGCGCCGCCTGGTCAAAGGCTACTCCGACACGCACGATGCCGGCGAGGGCCGCTTCTCGCGGCTGATGGCCATCGCGCGCCGGCTCGAGGGACGCGCCGACGCCGCCGATTGGGTTCGCCGGCTGCGCCAGTCGGCGCTGGCCGACGCCGAGGGACGGGCCTTCGCCGACACGATCAAGACGGTGGAGAGCTTCCTGTGAGGGGCAGTCTTCACAGGGCGCGCGCCAACATAGAAAGAACCCTCACCCTGAGGAGCGGCCCGCTGGGCCGCGTCTCGAAGGGTCGGCAACACGGAAGGTGCCGCAACACCGCATTTCCGACGATCTCGTGTGTCGCCCATCCTTCGAGACGGCCGCTCCGCAGCCTCCTCAGAGGATGTGACTTTATTGAACTCTGTCGTCCCTCTCCTGTCATCCTGAGCGCAGCGAAGGATCTCATCGGTCCTTCGCTGCGCTCAGGACGACAGAAAAGTTCGCGGCAGCGACCTCATCAATCGCCAAAAAACGACTATCGAAAAAGTCACAGACTCTCAGGATGAGGACATTGGTGGTGTCACCAATGTTGGCGCCTACGAGTAGCGCACTCCCAGTCGTGAATGAGGGTGCATGATCGGCAAGTACCGCGGCAATCGGCAGGCCATCTCGGCGCTGGTGCGCGAGACCGAGGTCCATCGTGATCTCTATGTCGACCGGGAGCTGTTCGAGCTCGAGATGGAGCATCTCTTCGCAAATACCTGGATCTATGTCGGGCACGACAGCCAGGTTCCGAAGAGCGGCGACTACTACGCGACGACGATCGGCGCCCAGCCGGCAATCATGGTGCGCGACGCCACGGGGAAAGTGCGGGTGTTCTACAATCGCTGCCCGCACAAGGGGACACGGCTGACCGGCGAGAGCTGCGGCAACACCGGCCAGTTCTTGCGCTGCCCCTATCACGCCTGGACCTTCCGCCTGGACGGCAGCCTGGCTGCCGTTCCACTCAGGGCGGAATACGATGCGGCACGGTTCGCCGACAGCCGCGGCGCGCAAGGCCTCACGCCGGTGCGGCATGTCCACGTCTATCGCGGCTTCGTCTTCGCCAAGATGAGCGACGCCGGCCCGGGCTTCGAGGCGTTCTTCGGCGAGGCGCTCACCAGCATCGACAACATGGTCGATCGCTCGCCAGAGGGAAGGCTCGAGGTGGCCGGCGGCGTTCTGCGCTACATGCACGACTGCAACTGGAAGATCCTGGTCGAGAACCAGACCGATGCCTGCCATCCCATGATCGTTCATCAATCGTCGGCCGGCATCGCCGCCGACGCCTGGAAGGCGCCGCCGCCCGGGGCGAAGAAGCCGATGGCGGTCGAGATCTATGCCCCGTTCGTCAGCTCCTACGAGTTCTTCCAGGGCATGGGCCTGAGGGTGTGGGACAACGGCCACGGCCATACCGGCGTGGCGCACTCGATTCATTCCGACTATTCGGCGGTGCCGGGCTACTTCGACCAGATGAAGGCGGCCTACGGCGAGGAGCGCGCCAGGGCGATCCTGGGCGAGAACCGCCACAACACGATCTATTTTCCCAACCTCATGATGAAGGGCCCGATCCAGCTCTTGCGCCTGTTCAAGCCGCTCTCGGCCAACCGCACGCTGGTCGAATCCTGGACGTTCCGCCTGGTCGGCGCGCCCGACCTGCTGCTCGAGCGTACGGTGATGTACAACCGGCTGGTCAACGCACCGACCTCGGTCGTCGGCCACGACGATCTCGAGGTCTACGAGCGCGCCCAGGACGGCCTGCTGGCCGACGGCAACGAATGGGTCAATCTGCAGCGCCTCTACGACCCGGGCGAGGCTGATGGCCGCACGATGGTGACCGGCGGCACCTCGGAATCGCAGATGCGCAACCAGTTCCGCGCCTGGGAAAAGTTCATGACGCTGAGCCTGTGATCATGGAGTGTGTTCGGCCGAGCGATCAGCAGCTGATCGATTTCGTGATTCGCGAGGCGCGGCTGCTCGACCAGCAGCAGCTCGACGCATGGCTCGACCTGTTCACCGAGGACGGCCACTACTGGATGCCGGTGGAATGGGGCCAGACCGATCCCCGCCTGACGACGTCGCTGATGTACGAGGACAAGTTCCTGCTGCGCCTGCGCATCGATCGCCTGAAGAGCAATCGCACGTTCAGCCAGAGTCCGAGGAGTCGCTGCCATCACGTGCTGCAAGTGCCACAGATCGACGCGCGCAACGACGCCGAGAGGACCTACGTTACCTGGACGCCGCTGCACTATGTCGAGAGTCGCGGCGACTTGCAGACCCTGTACGCCGCCTGGGCGACGCATCACCTCGCGGTGGTTGCCGACCAGATCCGGATCCGCCTCAAGCGCGTCGACCTGGTCAACTGCGACGCCGCGCTGGGCAGCATCCAGCTTTTCGTATGAGCCAGACGGTGATGGCAGGTCCGAGAAAAGCGTCGCCGCGCATGCCCTACGACGGTGTCGTCGTTGGCGCGCCCGTCTCGATTCCCTATCGCCGCTACTCGACCAACACGGCGCACTGGTGGGTCGGGCGCGCGGTCCGCGAGGTCGTCCAGCGGGCCGGCCTGCGCAGCAGCGACATCGACGGGTTCTCGCTGTCGAGCTTCACGGTCGGCCCCGACACGGCGATCGGCCTTACCCAGCATCTGGGCTTGAGCCCGCGCTGGCTCGACCATGTGCCGCTGGGCGGCGCCAGCGGCGTCGTCGCCTTGCGCCGGGCGGCGCGCGCCGTGCAGTGCGGCGACGCCGAGCTCGTGGTTTGCGTCGCCGGCGACACCAACCAGGTCGATTCGTTCCGGCGCATGCTGTCGACCTTCTCGCGCTTCGCCCAGGACGCCGTCTATCCCTACGGCTCGGGTGGCCCCAACGCGAGCTTCGCGCTGATCACCCGCAACTACATGATGCGGTACGGCGCGACGCGCGAGGATTTCGGCAAGATCTGCGTGGCCCAGCGGGACAACGCGCTGCACTTCCCGCACGCCTTGATGAAGAAGAAACTGACGCTCGACGAGTACCTGGGCGCGCGGCCGATTTCCGATCCGATCCACCTGTTCGACTGCGTCATGCCGTGCGCGGGCGCCGAGGCCTTCGTGGTTTGCAAGGAGGACGTGGCGAGGTCGCTCGGACTGCCGGCGGCGCGGCTGCTCGCCACGGTCGAGCGGCACAACGCCTTTCCCGACGACCCGATCCAGTATCGCGGCGGCTGGGCGATGGACATCGGCGAGCTATATGCGATGGCCGCTGTCACGCCCGACGACGTCGATTTCGTGCAAACCTATGACGACTATCCGGTGATCTGCATGATGCAGATGGAGGATCTGGGCTTCTGCGGCAAGGGCGAGGGGCCGGACTTCGTCCGCTCGCACACGCTCACCGCCGACGGCAGCTTTCCGCACAACACCTCGGGCGGGCAGCTCTCGGTCGGCCAGGCCGGGGCGGCCGGCGGCTTCCTCGGGCTGGTCGAGACGGTCCGCCAGCTCACCGGCGAAGCGCTCGGCGCCACGGTTCCGGACGCCAAGGTCGGCCTCGCCTCCGGCTTCGGCATGATCAACTACGATCGCGGCCTGGCGAGCGGCGCGGCGCTGCTGGCGGGAGGCCAAGCATGACCGAGCCATTGAGCCGTCCCAAGCGGAAGGACCCGCTGAAGAAGACGCGCATCCCGCTGCTGCCGCAGGGCACACGCAGCCGCACGGCGCTCGGCCTCACGGCGGCGGCGGCCGAGGGCCGCTTCCAGCTCCAGGTCTGCGGCGACTGCGCCGCCGTCGTCTACCCGCCGCGCGATGCCTGCCCGCGCTGCCTGTCGGCCAGCCTGCCGTTCTGCGACGTCGACAATCGCGGCACCCTGCTCGCCGAGACGACCATCCGCACCTCGACCGACGTCTATTTCCGCGAACGCATGCCCTGGCGCATCGGCACCGTGCTGCTCGATGCCGGCCCTGCGATCGTGGCGCACCTGCACGGCGACCTGCGCGAGGGCGAACGGACCCGTCTGGAATTGAAGCTCGACAAGTCCGGCCAGGCGATCGTGATCGCGTTGCCGGCCAGGGACACGCCGAACATGGCCGACGATCCGCAATGGCGCGAGCTCACCTGCGATCCGAAGTACCGCCGCGTGCTGGTCACGGATGGGCGTACCGCCGTGGGGCAGGCGATGGCCGAGGCGCTGTCGCAGGCGGGCGCCAGCATCGTGTTCGTCGGAGTCGCCGACCCGTGGAAGCCGTTCCCCGGCGAGGAGCGGCTGCGCAAGCTCGAGCGTGTCGAGATCGTGGTGCTCGATCTCACCGACACGATCTCGGTCAACGAGTGCGCCGGCGAGTTCGCGCCGCGCGTGGACATCCTGGTCAACACCGCCGAGCACGTGCGCACCGGCGGCATCGTCGAGCGCAAGGGCCTTACGGTGGCACGCGAGGAGCTCGAGGTCCGCTATCTCGGCCTGATGCGGATCGCCCAGGCGTTCGGGCCGGTGCTTCGCGCACGCGGCGCCGACGGCATCAACTCGGCTGCCGCCTTCGTCAACCTGGTGTCGGTGTTCGCTCTCGCTAGCTGGCCGGCCTACGGCGCCTTCTCGGCCACCGAGGCGGCCTGCCTGTCGGCGGCGCAGTCGCTGCGCGCGGAGCTGCGGCCGGGCGGCGTCAAGGTGGTGAACGTCTTCTTCGGCCCGCTCGAGACCGAATGGTACCAGGCGGTGCCGCCACCCAAGCTCGCCCCGTCGGCGCTCGGCCGTGCGGTGGTGCAGGCGCTGCGGCAGGGACTGGAAGACGTCTTCGTGGGCGACATCGCCGAGGACATCCGCGCGCGGCTCGCCGTCAACCCCAAGGCCCTCGAACGAGAGCTCGGCTCATGACCACGACCGCGAACGCAATAGCCTCTCCAGACCTGCTCGCTTTTGCCGGCGCGATCGCGGCCGGCGAGATCGAGGTCGTCGATCTCACCCACACGCTGTCGCCCGATTTTCCGACCATCGTGATGCCGCCCGAGCTCGGCCAGTGCGCGCCATTCCGCATGGAGGAGGTGTCGCGCTACGACGA
>LNFM01002470.1_pt1 | contig 38681 bp, 37 predicted proteins | sample 596031 | NCBI WGS metagenome assembly LNFM01 (sample SAMN04254537, study PRJNA301005) | activated carbon metagenome | isolation source: dual media filters at the Ann Arbor, Michigan drinking water treatment plant | place: USA: Ann Arbor | reverse complement strand
GAACCTCCACGGTGTTGCCACCGCCAGGACCTGAACCTGGTGCGTCTACCAATTCCGCCATCTCGGCAAGGCGGCAGAATCTAAACGCATTGCTCTGGATTGTCAAATGAAACGACGCAACTTAGTACGTGGAGCAAAGCAAACGAAGCGCGGGAAGTCCCGCGGTCCGGCTCCGATCGAGCCCGCGAAGGTGTTGAGCGCTCTGAGATCGAGCGGTGTACCGATGCCGGTGCATGAGGTGGCCCGGCGATTGAAGCTCGCCGACAGCGATGATCCTGCGTTGGCGAGCGTGCTCGAAGCGCTCGAGCAGCAGGGCAGCGTGATCAAGAATCGCCGCGGTGCACTCTGCCTGGTCGAGCACCTCGATCTGATTCGCGGCAGCGTTCAAGGCCATCGGGATGGCTACGGATTCCTCATTCGGGACGACAAGCAGCCCGACTGTTTCCTCGGCCCGCGCGAAATGCAGAAAGTGCTCCACGGCGACCGTGTCGTCGCACGCGAGGTGGGTATCGATCGGCGAGGTCGCTGCGAAGTGGCCATCGTCGATGTCATAGCGCGCGCCAACGTGACGGTCGTTGGGCGGTTGCGGCGCGATTACGGAATACTGATCGTCGAGCCGGAAGACAGACGCCTGAGTCAGCCTTTGCTGGTGGCCCCCGACGGCGCGGGCGGCGCCAAGCCGGGTCAGGTCGTGGTGGCCGAGATCATCGCGCAGCCGGCGCGCAATGCGCAGCCCGTGGCTCGAATCGTCGAGGTGCTCGGATCGTACGCCGACCCGGGCATGGAGATCGAGATCGCGCTGCGCAAGCATCGCCTGCCGTATCTGTTCAGCCCGGCGGCGGAAGCAGAAGCAGGGCGATTTGCATCCATACCGCAAGCGGCGGACATGCGGGGGCGCACGGACCTGCGGTCGATGGCCCTGGTGACGATCGATGGCGAGAACGCACGCGATTTCGACGACGCCGTCTATTGCGAGCCGATCGGCGCATCGGGGAAGACCGGCGGCAAACGGGGTTCCGGCGGGTATCGGCTGGTCGTGGCGATCGCCGACGTCAGCCATTATGTCCGGCCGGGGAGCGCTCTGGAGCAAGAGGCGCAATTGCGCGGCAACTCGGTGTATTTTCCCCGTCGGGTGATCCCCATGCTGCCCGAGGCGCTCTCCAACGGCCTTTGTTCGCTCAATCCGGAGGTGGATCGGCTGTGCATGGTCTGCGACATGACGATCGGCACGCGCGGACGAGTGAAAGACTACCAGTTCTATCCGGCTGTCATGCGTTCGCGGGCGCGCCTCACCTATACCCGCGTGGCGGCATTCATGGCCGGCGAGCGCGAAGGCCTGCCGGGGGACGTCGCCGCCAATCTCGGTCATCTGGAGAGCGTATACAAGGCCTTGGCGCTGGCGAGACAAAGGCGCGGGGCGATCGATTTCGAGACGATCGAGACCGAGCTGGTTTTCAACGATGAGCGCAAGATCGAGCGCATCGTCAAGGTGGAGCGCAACGACGCTCACCGTGTCATCGAAGAGTGCATGCTTGCCGCAAACGTCTGCACCTCGGCGTTCCTCAAGCGCAACCGGCATCCGATGCTGTATCGCATTCACGAAGGGCCCACACCGGAGAAGCTGCTGACGCTGCGTGAATTCCTGGGTGAGTTCGGTCTGCAGTTGGGCGGCGGTGATGCGCCTAAGGCGGGCGACTATGCCAAGTTGCTCACGCGCATCAAGGACCGCCCTGACGCTCAGATGCTGCAGACGGTGCTGCTTCGTTCCATGCAGCAGGCTGTGTACAGCCCGGACAACGTGGGGCACTTCGGACTCGCGTACGAGGCCTACACGCACTTCACCTCGCCCATCAGGCGCTACCCCGACTTGCTCGTGCACCGTGCGATCAAGGCCGTGCTCGCGCGCAGCCGCTACTCGCCGGGCGACTGGGCCGAGTTGGGCGGGCATTGCTCCCGAACCGAACGCAGGGCCGACGAAGCCACTCGCGACGTCGTGAACTGGCTGAAATGCTTTTACATGCGCGATCGGATTGGCGAGCACTTCGATGGCACCATCACGGCGGTGACCGGATTCGGTGTTTTCGTCGCGCTCGACGAGGTCTACGTGGAGGGACTGGTCCATATCTCTGAACTCGGGCGCGACTACTTCCATTTCGATCCCGGTCGCCACCAATTGCTCGGTGAGCGAACACGGCGCCGATTTCGTCTTTCCGATCGCATCGGCGTCAAACTGGTCCGCGTGGACCTCGAACAAATGAAAATAGACTTCGTCCTCGATGAGTGAAACTCGCGTACTTTTCGGATTCCATGCCGTGACCGGGCGTTTGCGCCGACGGCCTGACAGCGTGCTGGAGATACTCCTGGACGCCTCGCGACGCGATGCCCGCGCGCGCGACCTGTTGGCGCGCGCGCAGAGCGCAGGCGTGCGTGTGATCGAGGCGGAAGCCGCGCGCATCGACAAGCTGACCGGCACAGCGAAGCACCAGGGGGTGGCCGCCCGAGTCGCGGAGATCAAGCTCGATGTGCATCTCGACGACATTCTTGCCAAGGCGACCGAGGCGCCGCTGCTGCTCGTCCTCGACGGCGTGCAGGATCCGCACAATCTCGGAGCGTGTCTGCGCGTGGCCGATGCGTTCGGTGCGCAGGCGGTCATTGCACCCAAGGACAGGGCTGTGGGGATGACGCCGGTGGTCGCCAAGGTTGCTTCCGGAGCCGCCGAGACAGTGCCCTACGTGCAGGTGACCAATCTATCGCGATCGCTGCGGGAAATGCAGGAGGCAGGCATCTGGGTCATGGGCGCGGATCAAGACTGTCCGACTTCGATCGCAGGCGTGAAGCTCGACGGTCCGGTCGCCTGGGTGCTAGGCGCGGAAGGCGAGGGTCTGCGGCGACTGACTCGGGAGAATTGCGATCAGCTCCTGAGCATTCCGATGCAGGGAAGCGTCGGCAGCCTCAATGTGTCGGTCGCTGCCGGCGTCTGTCTCTACGAGAGTCGGCGCCAGCGCCTTGCCAAGCCAAGCTAACGTCTTGAGTTCAAGAGCGAAGCGCGTATAATCGCGCGCTCCCTTGCCTCACCGCCAGTCGCAGATGCGGGAGGCTACAACCCACGAGGAGTCATGAATGCGACATTACGAGACGGTTTTCATCGTCCATCCGGACCAGAGCGAGCAGGTGCCGGCGATGATCGACCGCTACAAGACCATGGTCAGCAGCAGGGGCGGCAACCTCCATCGCCTCGAGGACTGGGGGCGGCGCCAGTTGGCCTACCCGATCCAGAAACTCCACAAAGCCCACTACGTGCTCATGAACATCGAGTGCGACGACGAAACCTTGCGTGAACTCGAGCATGCTTTCCGCTTCAATGACGCCGTGCTGCGTCATCTGACGACTCGCATGACTGCAGCCGTCACGACGCCTTCGCCGATGATGCGCGAAGAAAAGCCGCGTTCCAGCGACCGCGGTCGCGACCGGGACCGCGGCAGCAGCGACCGGGGCGGGGATCGCGCAGAGCGTGCTGCACCCGCGGCCGCGGCGCCCGCATCCGCCGAAGCCTCCGACGAGAAACCCGTCGAGAAGACGACTGCGTGAGCGTCAACGAAGTGGTGCTGAGCGGCGTGGCGCGGGATCTTCTGGATCTGCGCTTCACACCAGCCGGCATCCCGGTGCTCGAGTTCAGCTTGCGACATTGTTCCGTGCAAGCCGAAGAAGGGCATTCGAGACGGGTTGAACTGGACCTGCCTGCGATCGCATTCGGCACGCTGGCGCGGCAATTGGCCGAGGCGTCGGATCCGAATCGACCGATCATGGCGCGGGGTTTTCTGGCACGACGTAGCTTGCGCAGCACTCAGGTTGTCCTGCATGCGCGCGACATCGAATTTCAATAGAGGTGAATCATGGCAGTGAGACGAAGCAGCAAGACGGCTAAGGGCCGCGGCGGCAAGGCAGGTGGGCGCCGTGACGGACGCGGATCGCGGGCACTGTTCCGGCGTCGGAAGTTCTGCCGCTTCACAGCCGAAGGCGTGAAGCAGATCGACTACAAGGACATCGACGTCCTGAAGGAATTCATCAACGAGAACGGCAAGATCATTCCGGCGCGCATCACCGGAACCAATGCGAAGTACCAGCGCCAGCTGTCGGTGGCCATTCAGCGCGCTCGGTATTTGGCGCTGTTGCCGTACACCGACTTGCACTAGACGGAGACGGGCATGGAAATCATACTGCTGGAGAAGTTGCCGAATCTCGGCGCGCTCGGCGACGTTGTCAACGTGAAGTCGGGTTACGCACGCAATTACCTGATCCCGCAAGGCAAGGCCAGGCGTGCGACGCCGCAGAACATCGCCGAATTCGAAGGTCGGCGAGGCGAGCTGGAAAAGGCGCAAGCCGAGGCGCTGGCTGCTGCCCAGGAACTTGCGACCAAGCTCGAAGGCTTGATGCTGCAAATCACCCGCAAGGCCGGGGTGGACGGCAAGTTGTTCGGTTCGGTAACGAACTTCGACGTGGCGGAAGCTTTGGAGGTTGCCGGCCACGACGTGCCGAAAGCCGCGATCCGCATGCCGCAAGGGCCGCTGAAGCAAATCGGCGACCACGACATCACGCTCGCGCTGCACACGGACGTCGTCGCCCAAATCAAGGTGTCGGTGCTCGGCGAGCCGTAACCGCCGCTGGCGTGCCGAGGCATATCGGCTTGGGCAGGCAAGACCGTCGAAGGGCTGCAATCGCAGCCCTTCGTTTTTCGACCACAGCGCGGATCTGGCTCTAGCGACTGCTAGAATGAACGTCGGTTGGGCTGTCTGGCCGAGCCCACACGTTTCCCCACCAAGGCTCCGGATACGCATGGTACAACTTGTCACCGCTGCGACAGAGCAGAGCATCGATCCTCTGCGCGTCCCGCCTCATTCGGTCGAAGCGGAACAGGCCGTGCTCGGCGGCTTGCTCCTGGATAATCATGCCTGGGACAAGATTGCCGACTTCATCGGCGATTCCGACTTCTACCGCGCCGATCATCGGTTGCTCTACAAGCACATCTCCGGGCTAATCGCCGCGTCTCGTCCCGCGGATGTGATCACGGTCGCCGAGACGCTCGAGCGCAGTGGCAAGCTCGAAGAAGCCGGGGGGCTCGCCTATCTCGCCTCCCTCGCGCAGAACACGCCCTCGGCGGTGAACATCCGCCGGTATGCCGAGATCGTGCGCGACCGCGCCGTGATGCGCCAACTGGTCAGCATAGGCAGCGAAATCACGGAGTCGGCGCTCAATCCGCTGGGCAAGAGCGCAGAGGAGTTGATCAACGATGCGGAGGCGCGCGTGTTCGCGATCTCCGAGCAGGGCGCGCGCGGGCGCCAAGGCTTTCAAGACATCCGTCCGCTGGTCGCGCAGGTGGTCGAGCGGATCGATCAGCTGCATGCCAATCCCAGCGACATTACCGGCATTCCCACGGGGTATGTGGATCTCGATCGCATGACGTCCGGCTTGCAGCAAGGCGATCTGGTCATCGTCGCCGGGCGGCCGAGTATGGGCAAGACGGCCTTCGCGCTCAACATTGCTGAGCACCTGTGCCTGGTCGATCGGCTTCCGGTGGCCGTGTTCAGCATGGAAATGTCGGGCACACAACTCGTGATGCGGATGATCGGATCGGTTGCGAAGGTCGATCAGCACAAGGTGCGGACCGGTCGCATCGGCGACGACGAATGGCCGCGGCTGACCGATGCGTGGGGGCGTCTGAACGACGTGCCTTTGTTCATCGACGAGACGCCGGCGCTCAACGCGCTCGAACTGAGAGCCCGTGCGCGCAGACTACATCGGCAGATCGGCGGGCCGGGTCTGGGCTTGATCGTGATCGATTACCTGCAACTGATGAGCTCGACGAATCAGGGCGAAAACCGGGCAACCGAGATCTCCGAGATTTCGCGTTCGCTCAAGGCGCTCGCCAAGGAGCTCTCGGTGCCTGTGATTGCGCTGTCGCAGCTCAACCGCAGCCTCGAGCAGCGACCCAACAAACGGCCTGTGATGTCCGATTTGCGTGAATCGGGCGCCATCGAGCAGGATGCCGACGTGATCTTCTTCATCTATCGCGACGAAGTCTACAATCCGGACACGCCGGACAAGGGCACCGCGGAGATCATCATCGGCAAGCAGCGGAACGGCCCGATCGGGACGGTGAAGCTGGCGTTCCTCGGGCAGTACACCCGCTTCGACAATCTCGCCGACACCGGCCGTTTCTAGCTCTGCGGCGCGGCTCAGAGGGCTTCTGCGGCGAAGTCGGCCAGGCGGGAGCGTTCTCCCCGCTGCAACGTGATATGGCCGCTGTGGGGCCAGCCCTTGAATCTGTCCACGACGTAAGTCAGCCCCGAACTGCCCTCCGTGAGATAAGGCGTATCGATCTGAGCGATGTTGCCCAGGCATACCACCTTGGTTCCCGGACCGGCCCGTGTGACGAGGGTCTTCATCTGCTTCGGCGTGAGATTCTGCGCTTCGTCGATCACGAGATACTTGTTGAGAAAAGTGCGGCCACGCATGAAGTTGAGCGATTTCACCTTGATGCGCGAGCGTATGAGATCTCTCGTCGCCGCACGCCCCCATTCGCCTGCCTCGTCGTCGGACTGGTCGAGCACATCAAGGTTGTCTTCGAGCGCACCCATCCAGGGATTCATCTTTTCTTCCTCGGTCCCGGGGAGAAAACCGATGTCCTCCCCAAGGGGCACCGTCACGCGGGTGATGATGATTTCGGCGTACGTCTTTTGTTCGAGTGTCTGCTGCAGTCCTGCCGCCAGCGCAAGGAGTGTCTTGCCGGTGCCCGCCTGGCCCACCAGACTCACGAAGTCCATGTCCGGATTCATCAAGGCGTTGAGGGCGAAGTTCTGTTCGCGATTGCGCGCTGTGATGCCCCAGACGCTGTGCCTGGGCAGGCGATGATCGCGCAGGGTTTCCAGCACTGCGCCGTCACCCTCGACTTCCTTCACCAAGGCCTCGAAGCGAGGTTCGCCTTCGAGATGAACGTACTGGTTGACGAACATCGACTGAACCGCGGGGCCGCGCACGCGATACAAGCTTCGGCCGCCGGCTTGCCATGAGCGCATGTCCTTGCCGTGCGTTTCCCAAAAATTCCGGGGCAGCTCGAGGACGCCGGTATACAGCAGATCGCTGTCCTCGAGAGCCTTGTCGCTGAAATAGTCCTCCGCCGCCAGGCCCAGTGTTCGGGCCTTGATGCGCATGTTGATGTCTTTGCTTACGAGTATGACCTGGCGCCCTCTGTGGCGCTGCTGCAAGAACTTGACGACGGCGATGATCTGATTGTCGGTGCGCCCGCTCGCCAGATTCGCCGGCAGATCGCCCGGTATCGCCTCGGTCTGCAGGTAGAGCTTGCCGCTGGCCGATTGGTTGCCGCGCGAGTCGAGCGCGATGCCGTTGGGAATATCTTCCTCGGCGCTCGCAACCAGTTCCTCGAGAAACCTGCTCGCCTGGCGCGCATTGCGCGCCACTTCCGACATTCCCTTCTTGTTGCCGTCCAACTCCTCGAGTATCGCCATGGGGACGTAGACGTCATGTTCCTCGAAGCGAAAGAGGCTGGTCGGATCGTGCATCAGTACGTTCGTATCCAGAACGAACAGCTTGCTGCCGATCTTTCGCGCCCGGGGTGCACTTCGTGTCGACTTGCGCTGCGCCATCGTCTGCCCTAGCTCGCGAGAGATTTCATGTAATCGAGTACGTCCTGTGCATGTCCCGGCACCTTGACGCCCCGCCATTCTTTGCGCACGACGCCTTTGGCGTCGATGGCGAACGTGCTTCGCTCGATGCCTCGCACCTGACGCCCGTACATGTTCTTCATGCGAATGACGTCGAACGCGCCACAGGCGATCTCGTCCTGGTCGCAGATCAGCTCGAACGGAAAGCTCATCTTTGCCTTGAATGACTCGTGCGACTTCAGGCTGTCTCGGGAGACACCGAACACGGCACAGCCCAAGGCGCTGAACTGGTCGTGCAGATCGCGAAACTGCTGCCCCTGCGTCGTGCATCCCGGCGTGTTGTCCTTCGGATAGAAGTACAGCACGAAGGGTTTGCCGCGCAGTTCGGCGAACTGTATCGTCTTGCCGCCGGTGGCTGGAAGCGCGAGGTCGGGAACGGGTTTATCCATCATGGGCGTAGTCCTGCAGTCGAGAAAGAGAAAGCTCCTGGCGAGCGCGATCTGACTTCGAAGAGTTTTCGGTCGATCGGTGTCGATTCATCGCAGAAACTCGTCGCCCTGCAGCGCGACCATCCGCCCGCCGCCTGCAACTGTACCCTGGGTGACGCAATGCCGAGGCAACTCGCTCGCACCGGCCGCGGCGATATAGTCTCCGAGCGAAAGGAGAACTTTGCCTTGCTCGGCGAGGCGCTCGAGCAGCCGCTCGAAGAGCGGGAGAAACGTCATGCCTTCTGTTTCCGCACGCAATGCGAGAACGTGTCCAGCGGGGGAGTCCGCACATGCGAGCTGCAGCAAGCGATCGTCGACATTGTCACGGGAACAGGCATCCGTTCCGATCAGCTCATCGAGGGTCGGAAGCGTGGTGGGAATTTGCGGGCATGCGATGAGTTCGGCATCGACCACGGGGACGAAAGGCTGCGAGCCGCGTGTGTCCGAGCAATAATCGAACCCGAGCCGCTGCGTGAGCCGGTAGGCATGGCGATTCATCTGCCATCCGGGTGCGCCGTGGACGCGTGCCGGCGCACCGAAGATCTCCGCGAACCGCTCGTTCGCCCGTTGCATGTGCTCGTAGGTCCAATCCACATCGGCGTTTGCGGCACGCTGCTCCCAGTCCACGTGACTCCAAGCGCCTATCCCCACTTCGAAGCCTGCGTCCGCAACCTGGAGCAGGATATCGCGGCACCGGGTACCGATGTCCGGCGCGGGGAGGAGGGTGCCGTAGAGCAGCGTCTTCAGTCCGTAGCGCTCCATGGGCGTAATGCGGCCACGGACTGCGTGCTCGCGATAGATGCGCGTGATGGCGCGCCCGGTGCGGTCGGGGCCCAGGCTGAAGAGGAAGGTGGCACTGGCTCGATGCCGCTTGAGCACTTCCATGAGACGGGGAACGCCCTGTTCCGTGCCACGGCAGGTTCCTACATCGACCCGCAGCGCGATGCGGGCATGCGGCGCAAGAATGGTTTGTTCGGCCTGGCTTGCCGGTGAGAGCCCCATCAGGACGAGCCTTCCAGTGGCTGCTGCGCCAGTGTGTTCAACGCTGCGCCGGTCACGCGGACGATACGCCAGTCGGGCAACACGGTCGCGCCCAGACCTTCGTAGAACTGTTGCGCGCGGGTATTCCAATCGAGTACGGACCATTCGAAGCGCCCGCAGCCTTGCGATCGTGCGATTCTCGCGAGGGTGACCAGCAGCGCGCGTCCACAGCCTTGCGATCGATACTCCGGCCGCACGTACAAGTCTTCGAGGTAGAGACCCTTGAGGCCGAGGAAGGTGGAAAAGTTGTAGAAGTAAAGCGCGAACCCGGCTGCAGCGGTCCCGGATGGTTCGTTGGCCCACGCGATGATCGCCTGTGCGCTCGGTCGTGGTCCGAAGAGATTCTCGCGCAGCCGATCGGCGGTGCACTCGAACAGATGCGTGAGGTGCTCGTACTCGGCCAACCCGTAGATGAGTTCGAGCAACTGAGGAACATCGGCGTCAGTTGCGGCACGCAGTTCGAAGCGATCGATGGAGGGCGTCATCGCGTTCGAGTTTATCACCGCTGATCGGGTCGGTCCTCGCTGTGCTCGGCGAGAATCTGTCGAGCCACCTCGTGCAGCCCCGCGTTGCCGGCCGTCCGCAGGCGGACGAAGCGCGCACGACCGATCGCCGGGAAGTTGCGCTGTATCGAGCGGTCGTAAGACGGATCGTAATGACGCTCCAGCAGCTCGGCCACGAGGTCGGCATGGTGGCCCGCAGCCGCCGTTTCGATCCAGCGATCGATCGTCGCACGCCCATAGTGCACGGTGAGGGCCCGCAGGCGACCGTTCAGTGCCTCGCCGTTCGCGAGGAAATGCCGGTACTCATCGAGCAGCAGGGTGATGCGCACTGTCGCATCGGCTTCGATCACGATGCATTCCGAGCCCCGAATGGCCTCGATCAGAGCAGTCGGCACCTGGACATTGCCGACCTTGCGGCTCTCCGCTTCGACGAAAACGGGCCGGGCCGGATCGAGCGTCTGCAGCGCGGCGCGCAGCAGACTCTCGAACAGCTTCTGACTCGGCTGAGGTACCCCGGGCAGTTCGCCCAGCACCGAACCGCGGTGCTGGGCGAGGTGTTCGAGGTCGAGGATCTGAGCGCCTTGCTCGCCCAAAGCACGCAGGGCGCCACTCTTGCCCGATCCGGTGCGCCCGCACAAGACCTTGTATGTGAAGCGCTGCGGCAAAGCATTCAGTTCTTCGATCACGGCACGGCGGTAAGCGCGATAGCCGCCTTCGAGCTTCCCCGCCTTCCAGCCTACCCGGCGCATGACTTCGCACAGCGCGTCGGAGCGGCCGCCGCCGCGCCAGCAATAAACCAGGGGACGCCAACTGCGCGGGCGGTCGTGCAAAACGGTCTGCAGATGCTGCGCGATATTGCGCGCCACGAGGGCGGCGCCCAGGCGTCTTGCCTCGAAGGGAGAGACCTGCTTGTAGAGCGTACCGACACGGGCCCGCTCTTCGTCGTCCAGCACCGGACAGTTGATCGCACCGGGCACATGATCGTCGGCGAACTCGGCAGGCGAGCGCACGTCGATAACCTCGTCAAAATCATCGAGCTGTGCTACGGTCACGGCTTTGGTGGGCTCCACGGCGGCTACGTATGGGTTTGCGAATCCATGGCGGCCGGAGTCTACCGTATTCTCACGAGTATCGGCTTCCTCATCGATGACCACCTCTCCGTCAGCGCAAGAAAACGACCGCACGCCAGCGCACGAATCCGTGCGCCTTACGCAGTTTTCCCACGGGGGTGGGTGAGGCTGCAAGATGACGCCAGCGTTGCTGAGCGAAGTCCTGGGCAAGAGCCCGAAAGGCATCTTCGATCCCAACCTGTTGGTGGGCAACGAGTCGAGCGACGACGCCGCTGTCTATCGGCTCAACGACGAGCAGGCGCTGGTCGCGACCACTGACTTCTTCATGCCGATTGTCGATGATGCATTCGACTTCGGCCGCATCGCGGCGACGAACGCGCTCTCCGACGTGTATGCGATGGGCGCACGTCCTTTCATGGCACTCGCCGTCTGCGGCATGCCGGTGAGCAAACTGCCCGCGGACATCATCGCGCGCATTCTGGCGGGTGGTCAGTCGGTCTGCAACGAGGCCGGTGTGGTCATCGCGGGCGGCCATTCGATCGACTCGCCCGAGCCCATCTACGGTCTGGTGGCTCTGGGTCTGGTTCATCCGCAACGCGTAAAGCGCAACGATCGGGCGCGCGCCGGCGACGTGCTGATTCTGGGCAAAGGCCTGGGGGTCGGCATCCTGAGTGCGGCCTTGAAGAAAGGTGAACTGGGCGCGAAAGCGTATGCGCAGATGCTGGACACGACCACGAAGCTCAATACCCCCGGGCTTCCGTTGGCGGAAATGAGTACAGTGCACGCGCTCACGGATGTCACCGGTTTCGGGCTGTTGGGGCATCTGCGTGAAATTTGTCGCGGCTCGAAGCTCGCTGCGCGCATTCGCTTCGACGACATCCCGATTCTTTCGGCTGCCCGACACATCGCACAAGCGGGACATGTCACGGGCGCCTCCGCACGCAACTGGAGCAGCCTCGCGGACGAGGTCGATGTGCCGGCGCAGATGCCGCAATGGCAGCGCAACCTGCTGACCGATCCGCAAACGAGCGGAGGATTGCTGGTGGCCTGCGCGCCGGAGAGCGTGCAGCGGGTGCTGGAGATCTTTCAGGCCGACGGTTTCCGTCAGGCGCAGGTCATCGGCGAACTCAGCGAGGGGCCGGCGCGGATTGTCGTTTCTTGACAAGCGGCTCGAGCGCTTTCCACACTGTTTCCAGCATGAGGGGTTGGGCTGCCCGCGTCGGATGAATGCCGTCGCTCTGGAACATGTCAGGGCGTTCCCCGAAGCCTTCGAACAAAAACGGCACGAAGGCGACGCGATGTTTGGTGGCCAGATCGGCGTAGACTTTTTCGAACCTGTTCACGTAGTCCGCGCCGTAGTTGGGGGGCATCCTCATGCCGACCAATACGACGCGCGCTTTTCGCTTCAAGCTGGCGGTGATCATCGCTTCGAGATCGGCTTGCAAGGACTCGACCCGCGCTCCGCGCAGCCCGTCGTTGCCGCCGAGTTCGAGCACGACGATATCCGGTCGATGCTGCTCGAGAGCGGCGTCGATACGCCGCCGTCCGCCCGCGGCAGTCTCGCCGCTGATGCTTGCATTCACCACTCTATAATTCGGCGCGAGCTTCTCGATGCGCTGTCGCAGCAGCTGTACCCAGCCGGCATCGGCTGCGAGCCCGTATCCGGTCGAGATACTGTCTCCCATCACGAGGATGGTCTGGGCCGATCGCGCAGCCAGCGGGAACCCGAACAACAGCGTCAGGACTAAGACTCTGATAATGAGAGCGAATGACATGCGTCCGATTGTCGAGGCAGTTGGCGTGGTGAAGCAAGTAAGGAGCGACGGTCGCGATCTGATAATCGTTGACAACGTGACCCTGAGCGTGTTCCCCGGCGAGTCGGTGGCCATCGTCGGTGTCTCAGGGTCGGGCAAATCGACGCTGCTCGGGCTGCTGGCCGGACTGGATACACCCAGCCGGGGTTCGGTGTTCCTGGATGGCGACGAACTCACGGCTCTGGATGAAGACGGCAGGGCGGCCGTGCGCGCACGCGCCGTCGGCTTCGTGTTTCAGTCGTTCCAACTGCTGCCCGCCCTGACGGCGGTCGAGAACGTCATGCTGCCACTCGAACTTGCGGGTGCTTCCAACGCCCGCAAGTCGGCCGAGAGCATGCTCGAACGCGTCGGTCTTTCCCATCGATTGACCCACTATCCGCGGCAGCTTTCCGGCGGCGAGCAGCAGCGTGTCGCGATCGCCCGTGCCTTCGTGACGAAGCCCAAGCTGCTGTTGGCGGATGAACCGACGGGCAATCTGGATGCCGCGACCGGCCAGCGCATCGTCGATCTGATGTTCGAGCTCAACCGCGAACAAGGCGCGACGCTGCTCCTCGTCACGCACGACGAGTCGATCTCCAGGCGGTGCCAGCGGACGCTACGGCTTGCTTCGGGGAGCTTGGTCGCCGAGGAGCCGGCTTGAAGGACCTCGCACTGGGCGTGCGCCTGCTCTGGCGCATGCTGCGCGCAGGGGAACTGACCTTGCTCGCGGTCGCCTTGGCATTGGCGGTGGCCAGCATGGCGACGGTCTCCCTGTTCACCGATCGCACCCGACTCGCCCTCGAGCAGGAGGCCAACCGGCTGCTGGGGGCGGATCTGGTGTTCACATCGAGCCAGCCCGTCGATGCCGCGCTCGCGACCGGCGCGCGCGAGCGCGGCTTGCAGGCCATCTCGACGCTCGCGTTCCGCAGCATGGTGATCGATGCGAAGGTGAGCCTTCTGTCCGAGATCACGTCGGTCGATCCGGGCTATCCATTGCGCGGAACGACCCGCATCTCCACCGGCCGCGGAGAGCCGGACCGCATCCCCGAGGCCGTCCCTGAACCAGGCTCCGTCTGGGGCGATGAGCGCTTGCTGGGGCAAATGGGGTTGCAGGTCGGCGATCGGGTCACGATCGGCAATCGTGACTTCCTTCTCGCCGGACTCCTCACTCAGGATCCCAGCTTGACACTGAGTGTGCTCGGCATGGGGCCGCGAATCGTGATGGCTCGCGCCGACGTTGCGTCCACCGGATTGGTGGGGCCGGGCAGTCGCGTGGTGCACCGCCTGCTCGTCGCGGGAGATCGTGAGGTCGTGGCGTCCTACCGAACGTGGGCCGAGGCGCGTCTGCCGCCAGGCACGAGACTCGAAGGCGTGCGCGATGCGCGTCCCGAGATCCAAAGCGCACTCGAGCGAGCCGAGCGCTTCATGAGTCTGGCCGCGCTCACGGCGGTGGCGCTCGCGACGGTCGCCGTGATGCTCGCCGGGCGCAGATTCCACGAGCGTCAGCTCGACGTCTGCGCCATGCTGCGTTGCCTGGGTGTCGGCCAGTGGCGCGTGTTTCGGCTGCAATTCGTGCAATTGCTCGGCGTGGGCATCATCGCAAGCGTCCTGGGCTCGTTGTTGGGTTTCGCAAGTCAGGCGGTTTTGGGCCATTGGCTCAGCACCGTGATCGGGATCTCGCTGCCGCAACCGAGCCCGGACGCGGCCGTGCGTGCCAGCGGGCTGGGCCTCGCCCTTCTGTTGTCGTTCGGACTGCCGCCGTTGCTGTCCCTGCGCAAGATCTCCGCCTTGCGGGTCCTGCGGCGCGAGATCGGCCCGCCGGGGGCGGCTGGCGCAGCGGCTTACGTTCTCGGTGCGGGTTGCGTGGCGCTCCTCGTCCTTTGGCATTCGGCCGATCTGCGCCTGGGCGCCTATGTGCTGGTGGGCTCGGTGGTCACGTTGACCGTGGCAGCCGGGCTGACCTGGCTTTGTCTGCGCGTGCTCAGTACGACGGGCGGCGGCGGTGTGAGCTGGCGCTACGGGATCGCCAGTCTGAGGCGTCGTCCCGTGGGGACGATTTGGCAGGTAGTGGCGCTCTCGCTGGGCTTGACCGCAGTGCTCACGCTGACGCTGATACGCTCCGACCTGCTTCGTGCCTGGGAAGGGAATCTGCCCGCCGATGCGCCCAATCGTTTCCTCATCAACATCCAGCCGGATCAGGCGCACGAGGTGGCGGAGCTGTTGCGCGCGCGTCTGGGCAGCGCTCCCACGTTCTATCCGATGGTTCGCGGGCGTCTGGTCGGCGTCAACGACACTGTCGTCGATCCCGCGGCCTACGCGGAGGATCGGGCGCGGCGGCTCGTCGAGCGGGAATTCAATATGTCCTGGACCGACACCCTGCCGGCGCATAATCGCATCACGGCCGGCGCATGGAGTTCGCAAGGCTCCGCATTGTCGGTCGAGGAGGGCATCGCGCGCACCCTCGGCATTCGGCTGGGCGATCGCTTGACCTACGATGTCGCAGGCGAGCGCTTCACGGCGGAGGTCACAAGCTTGCGCAAGGTCGAGTGGGACAGCTTCCGGGTGAACTTCTTCGTGATCGGCACGCCGGCGCTGCTGCGCGACTATCCCGCCACCTACATCACGAGCTTCCACCTCCCCGTCGGATCGACCGAGGCGATGAACGAGCTCGTGAAGCGTTTTCCGACCTTGGTGGTCATCGATGTCGCCTCGTTGGTCGGGCAAGTGCAGGCGATGATCGAGCAAGTCTCGCGCGCGGTCACGTTCATTTTTGTCTTTACGGTGGCCGCGGGGCTGCTCGTCCTGTACGCCGGCATCGTCGCGACGCATGACGAGCGGGTGCGCGAGGTCGCCATCATGCGCACGTTGGGTGCCAACCGTCGCCAGGTTCTGCGCGCCCATGCAGCCGAGTTCGGCATCATTGGGGCACTCACGGGGCTTTTCTCGGCCGCCGCGGCGACGGCTCTGGGCTATGCGGTCGCATTGAACCTGCTCGGCTTGCCGTACCGGGCCGATCCCATGGTCTGGGGCCTGGGGCTGCTGGTCGGCATTGGAGGCGTCTTGAGCGCGGGCATGTTTTTCACGCGGCGAGTGCTGGCGACGCCGCCCCTGACCAGTTTGCGCCAATTGGGCTGATTGGGCTTGTCCCACGCCGGCTCTGGCCTCGGGTGCTGCGCGTGGCGGCCTGCGGAACTCGAACTGCAGCCGCGCATTCAGCGAAGGCAGACCACCCGCGACGCCCTCGGCTATACTGGCATGCTGCGGAGGAACACATGATCGAAACGCTTGCAGCCGTAGTCGCGCTGGTTCTGATCGGCGCAATGATCCTCCTGTTCGCGAAGCTCAACGCGCTCACGCGCGTGTTGAACGCCTCGGTACTGGGGCAGGCGGAGGCTCAGGAACAGACGAAGCACGCCCTGCTGGGCGAGTTGCGGGAGCATTTGGACCGACATGGCGATCGCCTGAGCGGCAGCCTGACCGACGGTTCCGAGCGGCTGCGAGCCGTGGTATCGAGCGACCTGAAGCACGCCCGCGAAGCCATGCAGGTGCTTCAGTTGTCCCAACAGCACGAACTGGCAACCTTTCGCGAGGCCGTGCTGTCGCGCCTGGCCGACATGTCGCTTGCGGTACAGTCCCGCTTGACCGAGCAGGGCAGCACCGACCGGGACGTCATGCAGCGCTCGCTCAAGGACATGGGGCAGGAGATGAAGGTGGCGATGGACGCTCTGGCGACGCGCACCGAGGAGCGGATGGAGCAGATTCGCGCCAGCGTCGACCAGCGCCTGGAACAGATCCGCGGCAGTGTCTCCGAGCGTCTCGACGAGGGCTTTCGCAAGACCAATCAGACGTTCGCCGATGTCATGGCGAGGCTCGCGACCATCGACGAAGCGCAGAAGAAAATCGACGGGCTCACCACCAACGTCGTCAGTCTGCAGGAATTGCTGGGCGACAAGCGCGCGCGAGGCGCGTTCGGCGAGGTGCAGCTCGAGGGGTTGCTCAGGAACAGCCTGCCGCCGAACGCCTGGGAGACCCAGAAGACGCTCTCGAACGGCGCGCGTGCCGATTGCGTGCTGCGGCTGCCGGAGCCCACGGGCATGGTCGCGGTGGATTCCAAGTTTCCGCTGGAGAACTATCATCGCATGTACACGGTCGGTGTTCCGGAACCCGATCGGCTCGCTGCGGAGCGCTTGTTCAAGGCGGATTTGCGCAAGCACGTGGACGATATCAGCGAGAAGTACATCATCCCCGGCGAGACATCCGACGGGGCGGTCATGTTCGTGCCCGCCGAGGCCGTGTTCGCCGAGATACATGCCTACCACAGGGATGTCATCGACCATGCGCTCGCGAAGCGCGTCTGGATCGTTTCCCCGACGACCTTGATGGCGGTGCTCAACACGGCGCGCGCGGTCATCAAGGATGTCGAAACCCGGCGGCAGGTGCACGTGATCAAGGATGCCCTGGGGAAACTCGCCAAGGACTTCTCGCGCTTCGACGAGCGCATGCGCAAGCTCGCGGATCACATTCGGCAGGCGCACGAGGATGCCGAGCGCGTGCATGTTTCCAGTGTGAAGATCACCCAGCGGTTCGCTCAGATCGAGAGCGTCGAACTCGAGCATGCGGAGCCCATCGCGGCGGCCCCGTTGCTTGAAGCGGTCACGCCAGGCGCTTCGGAGAGCGATCGGCAGGTCGGCTGATTGTTCCCTGCGGAGGCGACTTTCGTGGACTTCGGCTTTGGGCGATGGCGGCGGGCGCGAGTGCTGAAGAAGCACAGTATCGACCCGGATCTGTGGGACGCCGTGCTGCGTCGCTACCGGTTTCTGTCCGGGCTGAGCGATGAGGAAGTGGCCCGTCTGCGCGAGCGGGTGATCCTCTTCCTGCACCACAAGGAGATTCACGGCGCCGGTGAACTGATGCTCGACGACGCCATGCGCCTTTCCATTGCGGTCCAGGCGTGCATCCTCGTCCTCAATCTGCCCGAGGACTGGTATGACGGATGGGTGGAAGTCATCGTCTATCCGGACGAATTCATGCCCGATGTCGAGTGGCAGGACGAGTACGGTGTGGTCCACGTGGGGAAGGAAGTTCGATCCGGAGAGGCTTGGCTGCATGGCCCAGTCGTTCTTTCCTGGGCGGATATCGGTCACGATTATGGCGACGGAATCAACGTGGTGATCCACGAATTTGCGCACAAGCTGGACATGCTCAATGGCGATGCGAACGGCTATCCGCCCTTGCATGCAGATATGAGCCGAGAGGCGTGGAGTCGCGCCTTCACTCGGGCCTACGACGACTTCTGCCGTGAAGTCGACCGCGGCCTTCGAACCCACGTCGACCCCTACGCGGCGGATTCGCCGGCGGAATTCTTCGCCGTGCTCAGCGAGGTCTTCTTCGAGCGGCCCGAAATACTCCACGCCGATTTTGCACAGGTGTATTCCCAGTTGGCGCAGTTCTATCGCCAGGATCCTTACTCACGTCATCGTTCGGCGGGATTGTTGGCGGAGCACGACACGTGAGGCGCCGCGCACGGTGGCGTTGTTTTCTGCGGCGCTGCGTCGCCGCAGGTCTCTCAGCCGGCGTTGCAGCTCCTTGCTGGGCCCACGAGAGCGCGCTTGCATCGGGTTCGATTGCGGCGCTTGCCTTGTGCGGCGCGTTGATCGGCACGGCCTGGATGCTGATCGTTCGCTATCGCCGCTTCGAGCGGCAGGTCGGTTCGGAGCCGGGGCGTGCCTGGGCGGCCTTGAGCGGTCTGCGCGAAGGCGTCATCGCGAGCGATCCTCAGGGCAAGATCGTATTCATCAACGCCGCGGCCGAGCAGTTGACCGGCTGGTCTGCTGCCGAGGCGCTCGGGCAGCCTATGCACTCCGTCTATCGCGTGATCGACGAGCATACGCGCGCGCCTCTGGACTACATCGACGAAGGGCCGCCCGAACAGCGCGATCCGGGCGATCCAGGCCGCAGCTCCGTGCGCCTGATCCGCCGCGACGGCCACGAGACCTCGGTCCATGACTCGTTGTCGAAAGTTCAAAGCGACCTGGAAGGCTGCAGCGGTTACGCGGTGGTGTTTCACGACGTCTCGCAGTTGCGCGCGCTCGCGCAGCAGCTGTCCTGGCAAGCCAGTCACGATTCGCTGACCGGACTCGTCAACCGCCGCGAGTTGGAGCGGCGTCTGGCGCATCTGCTCGAGTCGTCTCACGGACAGGGCCGGCAGCATGTGCTGCTCTACATCGATCTCGACAATTTCAAGATCGTCAACGACTCCTGCGGACATGCGGCCGGGGACGAACTGTTGCGCAACCTGACTTCGGTCATGGGCACCAAGATTCGGGGCAGCGACACGTTGGCTCGCGTCGGCGGCGACGAATTCGCGGCGCTGCTCGAGACGTGTCCGCTCGATCAGGGGCTGAGGATCGCGAACGGAATTCGTGAAGTAGTGCGGGACTTCCGCTTCGTGTGGGAAGGCAAGTCGTTCGCTGTCGGCGCGAGCATCGGCCTGGTGCCGATCGACGCGTCCAGCGGCGATATCGCCGAGGTGCTGACCGCCGCCGACGCTTGCTGCTACGACGCCAAGAACAAGGGGCGCGATCGCGTCCAGGTCCACCGTCCGCAACAGAGCGTGCAACGCGAAGCCGGCGAGCCGCAGATGATTTCACGGCTCAGCAATGCCTTCGAAAATGGCGATTTCGTCCTGTATCAACAGTACATCCGGCCGCTGAAGGAGGCGGTGTCTTCTCCCCATTTCGAAGTGCTCGTGCGCATGCGCGGAAGCGACGGGGAGCTCATCCCGCCCATGGCTTTCATACCTGCCGCCGAACGCTACAACCTGCTGACGGCGATCGATCGTTTCGTCATCACAGAATTGCTCGAAGTGCTTGCGGCGCGCGGTCGTGTGGGCATATCGCAGATCGCTCCCGATGCCGGCATGTACTCGGTAAACCTCTCCGGGGCAAGCATCGACGACTCCAGTTTTCCCGAGTTTCTGCGCCGGCAGTTTGCGAAGTATCCGGTGCCGCCCAGTCTGCTCTGCTTCGAGGTCACGGAGACGACCGCGATCTCCAACCTCACGAAGGCGGCTGAGCTGATGCATGAACTGAAAGCGATGGGATGCCGCTTTGCGCTGGACGACTTCGGCATCGGGATGTCGTCGTTCGCCTATCTGAAATATCTGCCGGTCGACTTTCTCAAGATCGACGGCACGTTCGTGCGCGATATGGCGAACGACGAGATGGACTGCGCCATCGTCGAGGCGATCAACCGCATCGCACATATCCTGGGAATGCAGACGGTCGCTGAAATCGTCGAAGACCAGGTGACCCTCGATCGCCTGTGCAAGCTGGGCGTGGATTACGCACAAGGCTTCCACATTGCACGGCCGGAGCCGCTGGGCGGGGTGGATACCGTTCACGCTGCGCAGGCCCCGCCGGTCAGCGAGCAGCCGGGCTAGGGTTACGCAGGCGAGATGCGGCGCGCATCCGCCTGACGGCACTTGCGGACGGGATGTCGGCTGCGATCAGGCGCGAGGCGGCGGCGTACCGTTCGGGTCGTCATGGGCCTTGAGCTCGGCCCGAGTGTTGATGTTGCTGAAGGCGGCTGCTTCGTCGTCGAAGGCGACTTCCACGATGGAAAGATCCGCGTACCAGGCATCGATTTTTCTTCCGCCGGCGGTGAGATACGCCCGCAAGTGCGGATGCAGGCTACGCCGGCAAAGACAGAACACCGGATGCGGCTGATCCCCCGTCCGGGCAACGGCCAGATCGGCATCGGCCGTCGCCAGATGGTGGTAAAGCCGGGAGACGAGATCCATGGGCAGAAAGGGCGAATCGCAAGGAGCGGTCGCGATGAGTTCTTCCGAAGCCGAATTCATGCCCCGCTCCAGCCCTGCCAACGGGCCCGCAAACCCGCCGATCTCGTCGGGGAGCACCCGAGCGCCGAAAGCGCGATAGCGGTCGAGGTTTTGATTCGCGCTGATCAGCACTTCGTTCACCTGCGGGCTCAGGCGCTGGAGCACCCACTGCACCAGCGGGCGACCCTGCAACAGCTCCAGACCTTTGTCCACGCCCCCCATGCGTCTGCCTTGACCGCCAGCGAGGACGAGGCCGCAGATGCGAGGCATGCCTGCGTTGGCCCTCATTACGCGGAGGTCGGCGAGGCCGCGGCAGCACGCACGAAGCGCTGCCCGCCGGTGAACAGCAGGTAATGCTTGCCCGTCGCGCGCCCGATCATCGTGATGCCCACACGGCGCGCGATTTCATGACCCATTTGAGTCAGCCCGGAACGGGAGACGAGAAAGGGGATGCCCATCTGAGCGCACTTGATTACCATCTCGGAGGTCAAACGTCCCGTGGTGTAAAAGATCTTGTCCGCTCCGTCGATATCGTCGAGCCACATCTGTCCGGCGATCGCATCGACCGCATTGTGCCGGCCGACGTCCTCGACGAACATGAGAATCTCGTCGCCCTTGGCAAGCGCGCAGCCGTGGACCGCGCCTGCCGTCTTGTACACGCTGTCGAAACGTCGGACGTTGTCCATCAGGCGGTAGTAGGTCGTCTCGTCCAGGGTCCGATCCGCGGGCAGTCGAATCGAATCGATCTCGTCCATCAGATTGCCGAACACCGTTCCCTGGCCGCAGCCGGTCGTTACGGTTCTCTTGGCCAGCCTCGACTCCAGGCCGGCTATGCCGGCGGTGGTGGAGATGGCGCAGGAGTCAACCTCCCAATCGACCTGAACGGACTCGATCTCGTTCAGCGATGCGACCAGGCGCTGGTTGCGCAGGTAACCGATCGCCAGAGCTTCGGGGTGCTGGCCGAGCGTCATCAAGGTGACCAGCTCGCGTTTGTCGAGGTAGATCGTCAGGGGGTATTCACCGGCGATCGGCGTGACGAGGTGCTCGCCGCGCTCGTTGCTCGAGTGGACCTCCACAGTGGCGGGGCGGGTAGCGCGGCTTAGTCTGGGGCGACGATTCATGACCGGTTCGGGAAGGCGGGCTCAGCCGCCGATGTAGGACATTTCCACCTTGGGCTCGCGCCGGGTGTTCTGACTGCGAATCTCTGAATAGCGATCGCTGCGAGCGTTCCAGACGCTTTCGATGAACTGTATGACTTCGGCATCGGATGCGCCTTGGCGCAGCAAGCCCCGCAGATCGTGCCCGGACGTCGCGAACAGGCAGGTGTAGATCTGTCCCTCCGCCGACAGCCGGGCCCGCGTGCAATCGCGACAAAACGCCTGGGTGACCGAGGCAATGACACCGATCTCTCCGGAGCCGTCGCGATAGCGCCAGCGCTTGGCGACCTCGCCCCGATAATTCGCATCCGCGGGTTCGAGGGGGAGATCGGCGTTGATGCGTCGCACGATCTCGGCTGCGGAGACGACATCGTCCATGCGCCAGCCGTTGGTCGCGCCGACGTCCATGTATTCGATGAAGCGAAGGATGTGGCCGCGTTCACGGAAGAATCGAGCCATCGGCACGATGCTGTCTTCGTTCAAGCCGCGCTTGACCACCATGTTGACCTTGACGGGCGTAAGCCCGGCTGCGGCTGCAGCTTCGATCCCTTCGAGCACCCGCTGCACGGGGAAATCCACGTCGTTCATGGCGCGAAAGACGGCATCGTCCAGGGAGTCGAGGCTCACCGTGATGCGCCGCAGACCCGCCTCGCGCAGTCGCAGGGCCTTCTGCGGCAGCAGGGAGCCGTTGGTGGTCAAGGTCAGATCCAGACCCTCGATGGCGGAGAGCTTCTCGATCAGCGTTTCAAGATTGCGCCGCACCAGGGGCTCCCCGCCGGTGAGACGCACTTTCTCCACCCCGAGGCCGTGGAAGATCCGCGCGACGCGCTCGATCTCCTCGAAGGTGAGCAGCGCCTTGCGGTCGAGGAACTGGAAGTCCTTGCCGAAGATTTCCTTGGGCATGCAGTAGACGCAACGGAAGTTGCATCGGTCCGTGACCGAGATGCGCAGGTCTCTCAATGATCGGCCAAGACGGTCTTGCATGCTCGCGGAGATTGTCGGGGAGTGGCTGGGGATTATGCAAAGCGACCAAGCGCTTTGCAAGGAAGGGACGCAAATGAAGCGGGATAGTTCCATCGCACCCGGCAATAGCCATGCGCCTCACCGGGGAATCGCTTGCGGCTGCCGAAGCGAAACGGCGTCATTGTCGCGTGCTCGGGGGACTACACCGCGCCTTCCATCACCTGCACATCCACCAGGGTGCCAGGGGCGACATTGCCTTGATCGGTGGGCAGAATGATGAAGCAGTTGGCTTCGGACATCGAACGCAGGATGCCCGAACCTTGTTCGCCGGTAACCCGCACCGACCAATGTCCCGACGCGTCGCAGGCAAGGATGCCGCGCTGAAACTCCGTGCGCCCCGGCGCCTTCTTCAGGCTGCTGGTGCACTCGACCTTCAAGACCGGCAAGGGCGGCACAGGATCGCGTCCCATCAGGACGTAGAGCGCATCGCGCACGAACTGATAGAACGTCACCATGACCGACACCGGATTGCCGGGCAGACCGAAGAAATGCGCTTTGCCGATCTTGCCGTAGGCGAGGGGTCGTCCGGGCTTCATGGCGATCTTCCAGAAAAGGACCTCGCCGAGCTGGTTCAACAGATCCTTGATGAAGTCCGCTTCGCCTACGGACACACCGCCGCTGGTGATGATCACGTCGGCGATCTCCGCCGCGTCGACGAAGGCCTTCTCGAGCAAGCCGGGATCGTCGCGGACAACGCCCATGTCGACGAAATCGACGCCGAGCCGGTTCAACATGCCGAAGAGGGTGTAGCGATTGCTGTCGTAGATCTGTCCTTCCGCCAGCGTGGATCCGATCGACATCAGTTCGTCACCGGTGGAGAAGAATGCCACGCGGAGCTTGCGATGCACGGACACTTCGGCGATGCCGAGCGAGGCGATGAGTCCGATATCCGCTGGTGTCATCAATTTTCCGCGCGGCAAGGCCACGCCGCCACGAGCAAGATCCTCGCCGGCTCGACGCAGGTTCTGGCCTTGTCGATGTCCGGGGCCGATGGTCACATGGTCGCCGACCGCGCGCGTGTGCTCCTGCATGACGATGGTGTCCATGGCGGCGGGAACGACACCGCCGGTCATGATCCGGATGCACTCCCCGGCACCGATCGGGCCGACATAAGGCTTGCCGGCATAGGCGGTGCCGGCGATGCGCAAGTTCGCTTCGTGCGCGCCCAGATCTGCATGACGAACGGCATACCCGTCCATGGCCGAATTGTCGTGCGCGGGCACATCCACGGGAGAAACGACGTCCTCGGCCAGGATGCGTCCCAAGGCGGCGCGCACGCCGACGCGTTCCACACCGACGACAGGCGACAGGAAGCGGGCGATCAGCCGGCGTGCCTGATCCACCGGCATCGAATTCGGATCGTAGTCGTCGGCACAACTGATTTCGCGCAAGGTCGGTGTGGTCTGGCTCATGGCTGCTCCGTGGCTGCGGCATCGAATAACGCATCGAAAGTGTACCGCACCGAAACGCTGCGATCGCAACTTCGGCCGCCTTGCTGCGCAACTGATCGAGTCGTCGGGGCGCATGACACGAACTCGTGGCCGCATCCTCGTGCGACAGGGGAATCAGCCCAGCGCCTCGTCGACCTCCATGAGCGTCCCGCTGGCCGCGAAGTCGTAACCCTCGAGTCGGAGCAGACGCTTGCGCAGCGATGCGCTGCGCAAGCGCTCGATCAGCTGCCGAGCGGCATCGCCCGCAAGGGTCGATCGCCGTGCGGCGAGGTAGTAGATCTCTTCGACCACGGGCAGGAAAGTTAGCCCGTAGGCCGCTGCCGCCGCCTGGATGCCGAACCCGACATCGGCGTGCCCGCTCGCGACAGTGGCCGCGACCGCGACATGGGTAAATTCCTCCGTGTCGTAGCCGCGAACGTCGCTCTGCGAGCGGCCCGTGCCGGCAAGCAGACGATCGAACAGCAGCCGCGTGCCTGAGCCTGCCTGACGATTGACGAAGCGAACGCCTTTGCGCGCCAAGTCCTTCATTGCGCCGATGGCTTTCGGATTCCCTGGGGCCAGCATGAGCCCCTGACTGCGTTGGCCCAGCACGATGAGTTGGTCTCGGCGCACCGAAAGACAGCGTCGGATGGCCGGTTCGGGCGCGGTCCGGGCATGGACGTGAAATCCTGCGAGGTCGCAACGGCCGCGCGCGTATTCGCCCAGTGCGTCGAGGCTGCCGCGAAATCTTATGTCCAGATCGAGTGGGGGCCGGGCGAGCAGGCAGAACTCCTTGAGCTCGATAAGGGCAAGGTCGTGGCTGGCCGCGAAAGAAAGTCGGTGGGGCACTTCCTTGTTCGCCGTGGACAAGTTGCGCTCGAACCGCGCTGCGGTACGTCGCAAGGCTGGTTCAGCTTCAGCTGCTGCGTGCGCTCGCGCTTCGAGCAGCTCGAGGCCAAGGGCGGTCAGATGAGCGCCTCGCCCGGGGGCCATTGTCACCAGAGGTCGGCCGTATGCGGATTCGGCCTCGCGCAGCCGGTTCCAAGCAAACCGATACGAACATCCAAGACGACGTGCGGCCGCTGCGATCGAACCCTGGGCATGCAGGGCGTCCAGCAGTTCCAGCAGACGCCGGTCGAGTTCGCGCCCGTCGAGAACTAGTCGAAGGGCAAAGGAGAGTTTCATCTATGCGCCGCCGTGCATATTGGTAGGGGTTCGCGGTTACTCTACCATTGGCGGGGCTGGAGAGGCGGGTGTTATGTACTGCAATGCATAGGTAGGATTTCCGCGATCGACACACTGCGTGACGCAGGGTTGCAAGCCCTGGAACTGATGATCGGCCTCGACGCGGCGATGGTGGCCATCGTCGCGCTGAGCCTGCAAGTAAGCCTGTCTGCCGTCTTGCTCTCGTGCCTGATCGCCTTGCCCATCGGGGCAGCCACCGCCGTCGGGCGCTTTCCTGGCCGTCAGGCGATCATCGTCGTCATGAATGCCTTCATGGGCCTGCCGCCCGTGGTGGTTGGGCTCATCGTCTATCTGGCGTTGTCGCGTGCCGGACCCCTCGGACCGATGGGGCTGTTGTTCACGCCGACGGCCATGGTGCTCGCGCAAGCCTTGCTGGTGACCCCGATCATCGCCGCTTTGACACGGCAGATCGTCGCGGATGCCTGGGAGGAGTACCGCGAGCAGCTGCAGTCCCTCGGCTCGAACGGATTCAGATCCGCGCTGACCTTGGTTTGGGATACGCGCTTCTCGCTGTTGACCGCCGTCCTGGCGGGGCTGGGTCGGGCTACCGCGGAAGTCGGCGCGGTCATGATCGTCGGGGGCAACATCGACGGTGTGACCCGAGTCATGACGACCGCGATTGCGCTCGAAACGAGCAAGGGCGATCTCGCACTGGCGTTGGCACTCGGCGCGGTCCTGATTCTGCTGGTCGTCGTGCTGAACAGCAGCGCTTACGTGATCAGCGAAGCGGCGCGCCGCCGGTACGGATGAGCCATGGCGCATCTGGCGGTGGAGAACTTGTGCTACGAGGTCGGCGGACGACGCATCATCGATGCGATCAGCATCGAGTTCAGCGCCGGCCGCAGTGTGATTCTGGGTCCGAATGGTGCCGGCAAGAGCGTCCTGCTGCGGCTTTGCCACGGACTGCTCACGCCGACGGCGGGACGCATCCACTGGCGGGGAGACGCTAGCGTCGCGGTGCGTCAGGCCATGGTCTTTCAACGTCCCGTGATGTTGCGCCGCTCGGCGTTCGCGAACCTGACGCATGCTCTTGCGCTCGCAGGGGTGTGCGCGAGCGAGGCGCGCGAGCGCGCCATGACGGCGCTCCGCAGTGCCGGGCTCGAAGCGCTTGCGCATCGGTCTGCGCGCGTGCTTTCTGGTGGCGAGCAGCAGCGGCTGGCATTGGCGCGTGCGTGGGCGCTGCGCCCGGACATCCTGTTTCTCGATGAGCCGACTGCGAACCTGGATCCTGCCGCGACGCGGGAAGTCGAGGCCGTCATCGAAGCGATCCATCGAGCGGGTACCCAGGTGATCATGACCACGCACAACCTCGGGCAAGCCCGCCGCATGGGTGACGACATCCTGTTCATTGCGCGCGGCCGTTTGCTGGAGCGGGCCGGCGCCGATCACTTCTTTCGCGCACCCAAGTCCGCCGAAGCGGCGGCATTCATTGAAGGAGAACTGCCGTGGTAGATCATGTGTTCATCCGAGTCGCACTTCTAGCGTGCCTCGCCTGGATAGCGAGCGTTCCGGCGCAGGCAGCCGAGCGGTTCATCACCGTCGCATCGACGACCTCCACCGAGCAATCAGGCCTCTTCGGGCATCTTCTGCCCGTCTTCACCCGCGCTTCCGGCATCGAAGTGCGGGTCGTGGCCCTGGGCACCGGTCAGGCCTTGGCCCTCGCGAGGCGAGGCGATGCGGACGTCGTGTTCGTTCACGATCCGATCGCCGAAGAGAAGTTCGTGAGCGAGGGGTACGGCCATGGACGCAAACTGGTCATGTACAACGATTTCGTGCTGGTCGGTCCTAAAGCGGATCCTGCGCGTGTTGCAGGCAGCGGGGATATCGCCCAGGCATTGCAGCGCATCCATGCGATGGCTTCGCCGTTCACCTCCCGTGCTGACAAGAGCGGCACTCATGCGGCGGAACTGCGCCTCTGGCGACTCGCGGGTAAGGATCCCCAGGAGGGCCGCGCCAAGTGGTATAGGGAAACGGGCAGCGGCATGGGACCCACGCTGAACACGGCAGCGGCGATGAATGCCTATGTTCTGACAGACCGCGGTACCTGGCTGAATTTCAAGAACCGGGCCGATCTCGTCATCTTGGTCGAAGGCGATCAGCGGCTGTTCAACCAGTATGGTGTCATCCTTGTCAATCCGGAGAAGCATTCCCATGTGAAGCATGCATGGGGTCGGCAGTTCATCGACTGGCTGACCTCCAAGCCCGGGCAGGATGCGATCGCAAGCTACCGGATCGGCGGCGAGCAGCTGTTCTTTCCCAATGCGGGCCGCTTCTGATGGCTGCGGAGGTGCTCGGGTCTCGCAGTTGCTGCGCCCAGCGTGATTGCGCTATATTTCTGTAGTCATAACGACTTTCTTGCCGAGCCGAGGATCCAGCTATGGACAGTGTCGATCTCGATGTGCTGAAGACCAGTCTGCGGTGGCTGCAGGAGGGGCATGTTGCCTTTCTGGCGACCGTCGTGCGGACCTGGGGTTCTGCTCCCCGTCCTGTCGGCGCGATGACCGTCATCCGCGACGACGGCTTGGTGACGGGGTCGGTTTCCGGAGGTTGCGTCGAAGACGACATGATCGACAAAGTCCGCTCGGGAGCGGTCGCCACGAAAGGGCCGGAGCTTCTGGTATACGGCGTCACACGCGAGCAGGCCGAGCGTTTCGGGCTGCCTTGTGGCGGCACCCTGGAACTGGTGGTCGAGCGACTCGGCGAGGCTTCGCGAATCGGGGATCTGGTCGCGGCGGTCGGGCGTCACGAAGTCGTGACACGCCGAGTCGAGCTCGAAACGGGCCGCGTGGAGATCAACCCTGGGCGCGCGGTGGATGGCGTCGAATTCGACGGCAAGGCGCTCACGACCGTCCACGGACCACGGTGGCGAATGATACTGATCGGCGCAGGCCAGCTTTCACGTTACGTGGCCCAGTTCGCGCAGGCGCTCGACTATCAGGTCATCATTTGCGATCCGCGCGAGGAATACGCTTTGGGGTGGGACGTGCCGGGCGCCACGCTCACACGCGAGATGCCCGACGATGTCGTGCGAACCTTGGGGATGGATGCTCATACCGCCATCGTGGCTGCCACCCACGATCCGAAGCTCGACGACATGGCGCTGCTCGAAGCTTTGCGCTCGCCGGCGTTCTACGTGGGTGCAATCGGTTCGCGCGCGAACAACGCGAAACGTCGCGAGCGCCTGATCGAACATTTCGACATGACGGCGGCCGAACTGGATCGGTTGCACGGGCCCGTCGGGCTCAAACTCGGGGGCAAGACACCGGCGGAGATCGCCTTGGCGATCGTCGCCGAGATGACCGCCATGCGCTACGGCATGACGTTGCAGAAGGTCGACAAGGGAACGGTCATCGCGCCGCAGAACGATCCCTTCGCCTGCAGCGCGGCGGCCTGATCCGCTGCACGGGGGCGCGGGGCAGGCGCCCGGTTCATTTTGCGCGGCGAGCCGTCCAGCGCGCCTGCGTTCCCGCGGGGGTGTTCACGGTGCCTTCCATGGCGCCGTTCTTCACCGTGCCGCGAAAGCGCAGGAAGTTGCCGGAAGCATCAGCCAGCGTGAACGAGATCGTGCTCGCTTGCAGGAGCGGGTCGCCGAGATTGGGCGCCACGCCCTTTCCCGCGACCTTGCCGACGATCTTCTGGAAGGTCTGCTCCAACCACAAATCGAAATCGCCGCTGGGCGCCGTGACTTGCCAACGTCCTTGGACTTTGGCTGGAACGATCCACATGTAGGCGGTGTAGCCCTCCACCGTCGCCGTCTCGTCGGGTGCCCAATCGCCCATCGTGAATGCATGCGAGACGAGGCGTGTGCCGGGCTTCATTGCAAGCAGCGTCGGGCGCAGCTTCAGATTAAGCGAGGAGAGCAGATACATCGTGACCACGTTGGCCTCGCTGAAATCCGTGGTGAAGATGTCTCCTTGAACGAGCTTGACCTTGTCGGCCACGCCCTCGGCCTGCGCGTTTCGCTGCGACAAGGCGACCATGTCCGCGTTGTATTCGATCCCCATCGCCCTGATGCCGCGCTTGGCCGCGGCGATGACCGTGCGACCGTCGCCCGAGCCCAGGTCGACCAGGAAATCCTGCGGCGTCGCCTTGGCCATTTCGAGCATGCGTGCCACCAGTGCATCGGGCGTGGGCACCCAGATCACGTCCTTGCCGGGCTGTCCCACCTTGGGGGAGAAGTCTTCGGCGGAGTGAGCGAGGGGTGCCAGGGAAAAGATGGTCCAAAAGGCGAGGATGCCGGTAAGGCTGCGTAGCTGCATGCGGAACACTCCTGGATCATTGGGGAACGTACGAATGTCGAGAATAACCCCAGGCGCCTTTCCAGGAAACCATCCGAGTCGGCGCGTCCTGCGCGAACGGAGGAGAGCGCGACACAACGGGGCTTTGCTTTGGATATCCGGCCGACGGTATCATCCCGCGGAGCAGAACGAGGGTTGTCCATGCGTGTATTCGGATTCGCCGGTTTTTCCGGCAGCGGCAAGACGACACTGATCGAGCGGCTCATTCCGTCGTTCGTGGCCCGAGGCTTGCGGGTGTCGCTCGTCAAGCATGCGCATCACACGTTCGATGTGGATCAGCCCGGGAAAGATTCCTATCGGCATCGGCATGCCGGCGCGACCGAAGTGCTGGTGACGTCCTCGCGACGTTGGGCCTTGATGCATGAGCTCCGGGGCGCCGCCGAGCCCTCGATGGAGGAACTGATGGCGCGCTTGTCGCCTTGCGATCTGCTGCTGGTCGAGGGCTACAAGCGCGCGGCCATCCCCAAGCTCGAGGTGTTTCGGGAGGTCGTGGGGGAGGGCGCTCTGCATCCGCACGATCCGCACATCGTGGCGATCGCCACGGATCGCCCGTTCCAGGCCAGCATTCCGGTGCTGGATCTCAACCAGCCCGAAGCCATCGGTGACTTCATCTTGCGGCATGTCGGATTGGCCGCCGGCGTCCGGGCTTCCTCGCCCAATGCCGAGGCAGGCGCGCCATGAAAGTGAAGCTCCTGTATTTCGCTCGCTTGCGTGAAGTCTTCGGATGCAGTTCGGAAGAGCTGGAACTGCCTGCCGAAGTGGCCGATGTCGCCGCGCTGACCGAGTTTCTGCGAGCGAGAGGCGCAGTCTTCCAGACGGAGCTGGCGCCTGGGCGTGCCTTCCGCATCGCGGTGAATCAGGAAATGGCTTCGTCGCATACCCCGTTGGGCGAGCATGCCGAAGTGGCCATCTTTCCACCCGTGACCGGAGGCTGAGATGACCGTTCGCGTACAGACCGAGGATTTCGACGCCGGGGCGGAAATTTCGCGACTGCGCTCCGGCGATGCGAAGGTGGGGGCGGTGGCGAGCTTCATCGGCGTGGTACGCGACCTGAACGACGGCCAGGCGGTGGCGGGCATGACGCTGGAGCACTATCCGGGCATGACCGAACGGTCGATCGAGGCCATCGTCAAGGAGGCTCGGTCGCGCTGGCAGATCATCGATGCGCTCGTCGTGCATCGGGTCGGCCCACTGCTGCCCACCGACCAGATCGTTCTCGTCATTGTCACCAGTTCCCATCGGGGTGAGGCGTTCGCGGCATGCGAGTTCCTGATGGACTATCTCAAGACGCGCGCGCCCTTTTGGAAGAAGGAGCGCTTGCCCGAGGGCGCCCGTTGGGTGGAGGCGCGAGCGAGCGACGACGCGGCAGCGGCTCGCTGGGAACGCTCCTAGCGCTCCCCGGGGTCTTGCGATGCAGGCACGCTTCAGACTCCGTATCGGCACTGATCGCGATCTCGCACTCGGGCCCGGCAAGGTCGCGTTGCTCGAGGCCATCGAGGAAACCGGTTCGATCTCCGGCGCGGGCAGGAAGCTCGGCATGTCGTATCGGCGCGCCTGGTTGCTGGTCGATGCCATGAACCGGGCATTCAGCACACCCGTGATCGAGACGTCCACGGGTGGCAGGGAGGGCGGTGGCACGGCGTTGACGCGCACCGGGCAAGAGATCGTCCGGCGCTATCGCAAGATCGAAGCGCTCGCCCTCGCGGCCGCCGATAAAGAGATCAACGCGATCTCGCGCCTCATGCGGGAGTGACACTTGCCGCTGCCTGCGCGGACGCCGGAGCCGTTTGTGCTGCGCTATATTCATCAATATACTACGCGCGTTCCGCGATAGTCGAGGATACGCATGAAGACGGCAAAGGCAGCGCAAGCGCTGAAGAGGCTCTGGCTTCTTGGGTTGCCGACGTGTCTCTTCATTGCCTGGGCGATAACGTCGACGCCATCCCGCGCGCAAGGGTTGAGCATGTTCGCGGCATCGAGCATGGCCGATGTGCTGGGTGACGCGCTTCGACGTTATCAGGCCGTCTCCGGGGACAAGGTAACGGCTTCGTATGCAGCCAGTTCCGTCCTCGCTCGTCAGATCGAGCGAGCCGCACCGGCCGACGTCTTCGTCTCCGCGGATCAGGTCTGGATGGATTACCTGAGCAAGGCCTCCATGCTCGAGGAGAGCACCCGCGTCGTGCTCGCCGGCAACCGCATCGTGCTGATCGCTCCGCGAACCAGCGCTCTCGAATTGAAGATCGAGTCGGGATTCGGCTTGGCGGCTGCCTTGGGCGGCAGCCGACTCGCCATCGGCGATCCCTCGCACGTGCCCGCGGGTCGGTACGCGCGCGATGCCCTGGCCGCGCTCGGCGTCTGGGATGCCGTGAAGTCTCGCATCGCCGCGACCGAAAACGTGCGCTCGGCGCTGAATCTGGTCGTGCGGGGAGAGGCGCCGCTCGGCATCGTCTATCGCACCGATGCGATTGCCACGCCAGCCGTCCGCATCGTCGGCACTTTTCCGGCAAGGACGCATGCGCCGATCGAGTATCCGGCGGCCGTCTTGCGCAACACGAAACACCCCGAGGCTGCTCGAGCATTGATCCGCTTCCTGCGTTCCGACGAAGCGCAAGCCGTTTTCGCGCGGCACGGCTTTGCGCCGGCGCGCTGACCGCGACGTCCAGCCATGGGCTTGACGGCAGAAGAACTGGACATCGTCCGCCTCAGTCTGAAGATCGGCTTCTGGAGCGTCGTGGCCAGTCTGCCGTTCGCCATTGGAACGGCATATTTGCTGGATCGTGCCGAGTTCCGCGGCAAGAGTCTCGTCGATGCGCTGGTGCATCTGCCGCTGGTCTTGCCGCCCGTCGTGGTCGGATACGCCTTGCTGCTCGCCTTCGGGAAGCAAGGCCCGGCAGGCGCGTTTCTGGAGCAAGTCTTCGGCATCACGTTCTCGTTTCGCTGGACCGGGGCGGCGTTGGCGGCAGCTGTCATGGGGTTCCCGCTGATGGTTCGCGCCATCCGGCTCTCCTTCGAGAGCATCGATCGGGGGCTGGAAGCGGCCGCGAAGACCTTGGGCGCTGGTCCGATCTGGTTGTTCTTTTCGGTCACCTTGCCTCTGGCGCTGCCCGGCGTGTTGACGGGCGTCCTGCTGTCGTTCGCACGGGGACTGGGAGAGTTCGGCGCCACCATCACCTTTGTCTCGAACATTCCTGGCGAGACGCGGACCATTCCCCTGGCCATCTACGGCTACACCCAGGTACCCGGGGGTGATCCCATGGCGCTGCGACTCTCGGTCGTGGCCGTCCTGCTGTCCCTGGTGGCGCTGATGGCGTCCGAGTGGTCGGTGCGCCGCGCTCGCCGACGCGTGCGAGGTCACGATGCTGGAGGTTGAGATCGCACTCGGCCATGCGGGATTCAAGCTCGATGTCCGTTTCGTCTGCGGTCAGGGGGTCAGCGTCCTGTTCGGACGCTCCGGCGCCGGCAAGTCCAGCGTGCTCTCATGCATCTCCGGGCTGAGCCGTCCCGATCGCGGCCGCATCGTCGTCGAAGAGCGCGTGCTGTTCGATAGCGCGCGTTCGATCGAGGTGCCGGTCCATCTGCGGAAAATCGGGTATGTCTTCCAGGACGCCCGGCTGCTGCCTCACCTTACCGTGCGGCAGAACCTCCTCTACGGCTATCGACTGGCAGACGCCTCGGAGCGGCGCATCGATCTGGACCTCGTGGTCGATTTGCTGGACATCGCGCCATTGCTCGGTCGCCGGCCTTCGGGGTTGTCCGGTGGGGAGCGGCAGCGTGTGGCCATCGGGCGTGCGCTGTTGTCGAGCCCGCGCCTGCTGCTGATGGACGAGCCCCTGGCTGCGCTCGACATGGGCAGGCGCGCGCAGATTCTGCGTTACATCGAACGGCTTCGCGACGAGCTTCATGTGCCCATCGTGTACGTCAGCCACGCCATCGAGGAAGTCGCGCGGCTCGCCGACAATCTGGTGCTGCTCGACCATGGCAAAGTCATCGCTGCGGGGGCGGCCGGCAGCATTCTCAGCCGGCCGGAACTGCGACAGTACGTGGGCGGCGACGAGGCGGGTGCCTTGCTAGAAGCCAAGGTGAGCGCTCATGACGAGGTCTACGGCCTCACGACGCTCACGTTCGCCGGGGGCTCGCTGCTGGCAAGCGACGTCGACGCGCTGATCGGTGAAAGCGTGCGTGTTCGAATTCGCGCGCGGGATGTCTCGCTGGCATTGTCCGCGCCGCAAGACGTGAGCATACTCAACGTACTGGCAGGGCAGGTCTGTTCGATTCAGTCCGAGCCGGGCGGCGCCATGGACGTGAGCATCGCCATCGGCCCGACGGTCATCTATGCTCGAGTCACCCGCCTGTCGACGGAGCGATTGCATCTGGTCGCGGGCAAGACGGTGTACGCGCTGGTGAAGGCGGTATCGCTGGATCGTTCGAGTACCGGTCTGGCCTGATCCCCGCTATCCGAGCAAAGCAGTGCATTGAGCGCTCGGTGCCATGCCGACGCATGAAGGAGAGCTTTTGTGAACGGTGCTGGATTGCTTGCCGTCGGTCTTGGCGCTGCACTGGGGGCGTGGACACGCTGGGGGCTGGCGGCTGCTCTGAACTCGACCTTTCCTGCAGTGCCTTTGGGGACGCTGACGGCGAACGTGATCGGCGGATTTCTCATCGGTGTCGCGATGGAATGGTTCGGTCGGCATGCGGGGCTGCCGGCCGAGTTGCGGCTGCTCGTCATCACCGGTTTCTTGGGTGGATTGACGACGTTCTCCACGTTTTCTGCCGAGGTCGTCGCGAGCCTCTTGCGTGGACAGTACTTGGGAGCCTCGGCGATCGCGCTCAGTCACTTCGCCGGTTCGCTGCTCGCGACGATACTCGGCGTGTTTTGCGTTCGCTGGCTGGCTTCGGCCTGAGCAGATCAGTCAGGCCAGTGCGCGATTGAGCAAAGTGCGGGCAGCGTCGATGACCTCGCTGGCGGTCATGCCGATCGGTCCGATGCCTTCAAGGACGAGTGCGTCCGCGGCGGCGCCGTGCAGGAACACGCTCGCGCGCAGGGCACTCGAGGCCGTTGCGCCTTGGGCGAGCAGGGCGCCCACGAATCCCGTCAGTACATCGCCCTGGCCGGCAGAGGCCAGGCCGGCATTGCCTGTCGGGTTGATTTCCCATCGGCCGCTGGGCGACGCACAGATGCTGCCGGCCCCCTTCAGGACGACTTCGCAGTTCAGGCGCCGCGCCAATTCGGTGGCGGCACCGATGCGATCACGTTGGACTTGCCCGGTTGGGCACCCTAGCAGACGCGCGGCTTCGGCAGGGTGCGGCGTGAGTACGGTCGGCGCCGAGCGCCGAATGATTGCGCGCCGCATGATGTTCTCCTGGGCGAGCAGGTTCAAGGCATCGGCGTCGATCACCAGCGGAAGCGCCGTCTTGATCGCATTCTTGAGCAGGCCTTTGGCGGCTGCCGATTGCCCCATCCCGGGGCCCACGGCCAGCGCGCTCAAGTGCTCGAGCTTCAACACGGCATCGCCGGATCTCAACATCAGCTCGGGCTGGCACGGATCCAGAGCGGGCGCATCGCCATCCATCGCGCCGACGTAGACGCGGCCCGTGCCCAGCCTGAGCGCGGCGCGTCCGGCCAGCCAGGCGGCGCCTAGCATGCCTGTGGCGCCGCCGATGATCCCCAAACTGCCGAACGTGCCCTTGTGCGTGTTCGCCTTGCGCCGAGTCACGGTCTCGGTGAGGAGGTTGGCTCCGAGCAGTTCACCGGCGGGTGCGACGATCTCGCCGGCATCGAGCCCGAGCGTGCACAGATGTACGCGCCCGCAGTGATCGCGGCCGTCGAGGGTGAAGAGCCCGGGCTTGAGTGCGATGAAGGTGATCGTGTGATCGGCTCTGACGGCACGCCCCATCACGCGGCCGGTGTCGGCATCCAGGCCGCTTGGCACGTCGATCGAAAGCACGGGCAGGCCGAGCTCGTTGATGAAGGAAACCAACTCGGCCGGCTTCTCTGCGAGGTCGCGCGTCAAGCCGATGCCGAACAGGCCGTCGACGACCAGATCCCAATGACGCCCGCTGGGCACGAGGTCGTGCACGTCGCCCCCGCACTCGCGCCATGCCTCGAAAGCGCGTGCAGCGTCGGCGGAGAGCTTGTATGGGTCGCCCACGAAAACGACCGCGACCCGATACCACCACTGCTTCAGGTACCGGGCTGCGACGAATGCATCGCCGCCGTTGTTGCCCGGGCCGGCGAACACGAGGATGGACGCGCCCCGATCGCCGATCACCTGGCGCGCAAGTTCCGCGGTGGCTTGGCCCGCCAACTCCATCAGGTTGGGCGGCTTGGCTTGAGCGAAGACGTGCTGCTCGACGGTTCGGATGTTCTTCGTCAGGAAGAGCCTCGCGTCTTGGAGGCTCTCCAGAGGGGCGGCAGGAGAGGGCACGGCAGGAGGGCGTTTCATGCGAAATGGGGTCGGGTGGCAGTACGCAGGCGGAAGCTCGTCGATACCGGTGGCGCCCTGCTGGAGCGAGGCTAGTTTAACCGCTGTGCGATGGTGCTTGGTATAAAATCCAGCTTTATCGATTGTCCGAGTCGATGTCCGAAATTCTCCGGTTGCGCGGCCGTTCCGCCTACTCCCCCTTCCGACTCACACGCCTGTTGCGCGACGCAACCGCCCGGGTCCCTCGCATTGCCAGCGTTGGCGCAGAGTACTGGCATTTCGTGCGCCTGCATCGGGCTCTTGCGCAAGACGAGCGTCATCGTCTGGATCGCATTCTGGCCTACGGTCCGAGCTATGCCCCGGTCGAGCAGGGTGGGCGGACGCTCGTCGTGGTGCCTCGGCTCGGCACCCTGTCGCCCTGGTCGTCCAAGGCGAGGGATATTCTGCGCCAATGTGCGATGGATGCGGTGGAGCGCATCGAGCGCGGCATCGTGTTCCACTTCCATGCCGAGGGCGAGCCCCTCGCGGACGCCGACCTGCTGCAGCTGGGGCCGGTGATTCACGATCGCATGACGCAGACGGTCCTGCCGACGATCGAAGCCGCGGATACCCTCTTCGCGCACTTCGATCCGCAGCCGCTGCGCCATATCGAGCTCATGGCCTCGGGCAGGTCGGCGTTGGTGGCGGCAAACGCCCAACTCGGACTGGCATTGTCCGAGGACGAGATCGACTACCTCGTCGAAGCGTTCGCCCGCATGGGTCGCGACCCGACCGACGTCGAGCTGATGATGTTCGCCCAGGCGAACTCCGAGCATTGTCGGCACAAGATATTCAACGCCAGCTGGACGGTCGACGGCGAATCGCAGCCGCACACGCTGTTCGGGATGATCCGAAACACCCACGCAGCCAATCCGCGCGGGACGATCATCGCGTATTCCGACAATTCCGCTGTCATGGCAGGGGCCGAGGCTGAACGTCTGTACCCGAACCCCCAGGGAGCGTACGAGTATCACGATGGCCTGGTCCACACCTTGATGAAGGTGGAGACGCACAATCATCCGACGGCCATTGCCCCCTATGCGGGGGCGGCGACCGGATCCGGCGGAGAGATCCGTGACGAGGGCGCCACCGGACGCGGCGCAAAGCCGAAAGCCGGCCTGACCGGGTTCAGCGTATCGCACCTGCGCATCCCGGGATTCGAGCAGCCTTGGGAAGGCCCCGATTACGGACGGCCGGGCCGGATGGCCTCGTCGTTGCAGATCATGCTCGAAGGGCCGATCGGCGGGGCGGCGTTCAACAACGAGTTCGGGCGTCCCAATCTTTGCGGCTATTTTCGGACGTTCGAACTCGACGCCGACGGCGAGCGGCGCGGCTATCACAAGCCGATCATGATCGCCGGCGGCCTCGGCAACATCGATGCGGGTCAGACCGACAAGATTGAGTTCGCGCCCGGTGCGCTCTTGGTTCAACTCGGCGGTCCGGGTATGTGCATCGGATTGGGCGGGGGCGCTGCGTCCAGCCTCGATGCGGGTGCGAACAGCGAGGAACTCGACTTCGATTCGGTGCAGCGCGACAACGCCGAGATCCAGCGCCGCGTGCAGGAGGTGATCGACCGGTGCTGGGCCCTGGGCGCCTCGAATCCGATCCTGTCGGTTCACGATGTCGGCGCTGGCGGCCTGTCGAACGCACTGCCTGAACTCGCGCACGGCGCAGGGCGAGGGGCTCGCATCGATCTGCGCGAAGTGCCTTCCGAAGAACCCGGCATGACGCCGCTCCAGATCTGGTGCAACGAATCCCAGGAGCGTTACGTGGCGGCCGTCGATCCCGCCGCCCTCGACGTGTTTCGAGCGATCTGCGAACGCGAGCGTTGCCCTTTCGCAGTCCTGGGTACGGCGACCGAGGATGATCGACTGCTCGTCGAGGATCCGCTTTTGGGTGCGTCCGCTGTCGACATGGAACTGGGCGTGCTGCTCGGCAAGCCGCCGCGCACGCATCGCAATGCCCAGCGGCGTGTACGATCGCTGCCGGCTCTGGAACTGTCGCGCATCGGGCTGAGCGATGCCATCGAGCGCGTGCTGCGCTTTCCGGCCGTCGCGGACAAGACCTTCCTCGTCACGATTGCGGACCGCACGGTCGGCGGGCTGTGCGTCCGGGATCAGATGGTCGGGCCTTGGCAGGTGCCGGTGGCCGACTGCGCGGTGACGGCGCTGGGCTTCAAGACCTATCGCGGCGAAGCTTACGCCATGGGCGAGCGTACGCCGCTGGCCCTGCGCGATGCCGAGGCCGCTGCACGCATGGCCGTAGGCGAAGCCTTGACCAATATCGCCGCGGCAGCCATCTCCGATATCGGAACGGTGAAGCTCTCCGCCAATTGGATGGCCGCTGCAGGGCATCCCGGAGAAGATGCGGCTTTGTACGACGCCGTGCATGCGGTAGGCATGGAGCTGTGCCCCGCGCTCGGTGTCTCCATTCCGGTGGGAAAAGACTCTTTGTCGATGAAGGTCGCGTGGCGTCAAGACGGCTCGGATCGAACTGTCGTGTCGCCCGTATCGTTGATCGTATCGGCCTTCGCGCCTTTGGAGGACGTGCGTCACGCCGCGACGCCGCAGCTACGCCTGGATCTCGGGGAGACCGTGCTGCTGTTGGTGGACTTGGGCGGCGGCAGGAACAGATTGGGTGGCTCCGTGCTGGC
>LNFM01006506.1_pt1 | contig 38684 bp, 42 predicted proteins | sample 596031 | NCBI WGS metagenome assembly LNFM01 (sample SAMN04254537, study PRJNA301005) | activated carbon metagenome | isolation source: dual media filters at the Ann Arbor, Michigan drinking water treatment plant | place: USA: Ann Arbor | reverse complement strand
ATCCCGAACAGAAGCAAGTGCCCGGCGAGTGGATTGACGCAAAAAGGGATTGACGAACCAAGGCCCGTTACAGAAGCCCGCATGGAGCGCAGCGCAATGCGGGGAGCGGCTGACTGAGAGTCAGCCCCGGATTTCGCTTCGCTCATCCGGGCTACGGGCTTTCGCGGGCATGACAGTGGTGGTCGGCGTTCACCCTCACGTCCCTGGCGGCCACCACGCCATCTTGTTGACGGCGAGGCCCGACACCGGGTTCACGTCCTCGCCGGCATAGACGAAGCCGTGCCGGGTATAGAAATGGATGGCGCGGGCATTGTCCTTGTTGACCAAGAGATGCAGGCCGCGCGGCGACAGCCGCCGCGCTTGATCCATCAGCGCGTCGGCCACGCGCGCGCCCCAGTGTTCGGGCGCGACCACGATCTGGTCGAGATACATGGTCGCCGCATCGACGGTGACAAAGCCGGCCAGCACGCCGTCTATATCCGCCAGCACGATCTGCGCGACCGGCACCAGTTCCTCGCGCCAGCGTTCGCGCCACCAGCCGACGCGGGCGTCGAAGTCGATGTGCGGATAATGCTGCGCCCAGGTGCGCCGCCACAGATCGATGGCGGCGTGCTCGTCGGCGGGCGTGTAGGGGCGCAGGGTGATGGCGGCGGGTGTCACGGCCGCCCGGTCGTCGGTGCTCGATGTTTTTTGAAATACGCTGCGACGACGTCGTCGGCGACGAATTCACCGCGACCGGCTTGCGCGATACCCTCACGGACTGCGGTCCGTTCGTCATCGGTGAGACGGTAAACGCCGATGCTCTCGACGATCTTGTTCATGGCGATAAAATACCACGCGCAGGAGGGCCAAGACAGCCCCTAGCTCAGCCTCCCGCAGCCTGGCGGCGCAGGCGGCGCACGATCATGACGACGGCCGTGCGGTCGCAGGGCGCGGCGCCATAGGCCAGCGCGCGGCTGCGCTCCATTGCGGTCAAATCGTAATGCGGCTTCGCGGTGCGGGGCGGGCCCTGATACGAGATGCGGTGCAGGCCGAGCGTGCGGGCGAAGCGATGCAGTTCATCGATATCGTCGGCCAGCAGGTGGCACCACTTGCGGCCATGCCAGCTCCAGATCGCGTCGTCGACGTAAACGGACATGGGAGCTACCGCTCCGTCAGTTTGAACTCGATGCGGCGGTTGCGGCGGTAGGCCTCTTCGTTCTTTTCCGGATCGATCGGCTGGAATTCGCCGAAGCCGGCGGCGACCAGCCGCTGCGGGGGAATGCCCCGGCTGGCAAGATATTGCACCACCGCGATAGCGCGCGCCGACGACAGGTCCCAGTTCGATTTCATCACCGGCCCGGAAATCGGCCGGATATCGGTATGGCCGTCGACCCGCAGCACCCAGGCAATGTCCGGCGGAATCTTTTCGCTCAGTTCGAGAATGGCGGCGGCGATCTTGTCGATCTCGGCGCGCGCTTCCGGCTTCAATTCGGCGCGGCCGACATCGAACAGCAATTCCGATTGCAGCACGAAACGGTCGCCGACGATGCGGATGTCGGGGCGGTTGCCGAGAATCTCGCGCAGGCGGCCGAAGAAGTCGGAACGGTACTTGGTCAGTTCCTGCACGCGCGCGGCCAGCGCTACGTTGAGCCGCTGGCCGAGATCGGCGATGCGGGCCTGCGATTCCTTTTCCTTGCGCTCGGTGATGTCGAGCGACTGCTCGATCGCCGCCAGTTGCCGGCGCATGGCCGCGATCTGCTGGTTGAGGATTTCAACCTGGGCCAGCGCGCGCGCCGAAATCTTGCGCTCGCCTTCGAGCGCCCCGGCGAGTTCGGCGGCACGGCCCTGCGCCGCCGCGACGCCGGCGCCGGCGCCTTCGGCCTGGCTGCGCAGGCGATCGCGGTCGCTTTCCGCCGCCGACAACGAGGCGCGCAACTGCGCCAGCTGGTCGGCGCTGTCGGCCTTGTCGGAACGTTCCATCGACAAGAGTTCCGTCAATTGCGCGATCTGGGCGTTGAGGCGGGTGAGGGCGGTGTCCTTGCCGGCGACTTCCTGCTGCAGGAAGAACTGCACCACGACGAACACGGTGAGCAGGAAGATGATGCCGAGCACCAGCGTCGACAGCGCGTCGACGAAGCCCGGCCAGTAGTTCATCCCGCTGTCGTTGCGGCGCGTGCGTGCAAGGGCCATGGTTCTACTCGACTCCCGACCTTTCGGCTGTCATGCGCGGGCTTGACCCGCGCATCCATGAGGCGAGGCAAAACACAAAAGACTTAGCGTTAAGACTTTCTGTGTCTCGCTTCATCATGGATTGCCGGGTCAAGCCCGGCAATGACAAGAAAAATGCGGTGCGCGTCTGCACGCGATCACCGGTTGACCTTCTCGCGCACCATCGTCTCCAGCAGCCGCTTGATGTCGCGCTGCTGCTCGGCCTGGCCATCGACCCAGTCGCGGATCATCTGCTGCTCGGTGCGCATGTGATGCACCAGGCCCTGGATGGCCTCGGCCAGATTGGCCATCGCGGCCGAGGCCGCCTTGCCGGAGCCGGCCTGGTCGACCGCCTCGCGCAGCTTGTCGATCGCCGAGCGCACCTCGCCGGTGACGCCGACCGCCGCCGCGCCGGGCTCGCTGCCGTGGTCGTAGACCGTCGTCGAAAGCCAGTCTTCCAGTTCGGTGTAGAAGCGGTTCTGCGCCTGGCTCGATTGCAGGTCGAGGAAGCCAAGGATCAGCGAACCGGCCAGACCGAACAGCGACGACGAGAACGAGATGCCCATGCCCGACAGCGGCGCGGCGAGACCTTCGCGCAGCGAGTCGAACATGGTGCCGGCGTCGCCCGCGGGCTTGAGGTTCTGAATGACGTTGCCGACCGAACTGACGGTCTCGATCAGGCCCCAGAAGGTGCCGAGCAGGCCGAGGAACACCAGCAGGCCGGTCATGTAGCGCGAGATGTCGCGCGCCTCGTCGAGGCGGGTGGCGATCGAGTCGAGCAGGCTGCGCATCAGTTGCGCCGACATCGCCATGCGGCCGACGCGGCTGCCGAGGATGGCCGCCATCGGCGCCAGCAGCACCGGCGGCCGCTCGACCGCCAGGCCGGGATCGGCGAGGCGGAAATTGTTGACCCAGGCGATTTCCGGATAGAGCCGCACCACCTGACGCACCGCCAGAATGATGCCGATCAGCAGCACGCCGAGGATCAGGCCGTTGAGCCCCGGATTGGCCAGGAAGGCCACCTGGATCTGCCGGTACAGCAGAAACGCCACCAGGCCGCCGAGCACGACAAAAATCAGCATCCGGAACAGGAAGATGCGGGGCGATGAGAGTTTCAGCGGATCGAGTTCTTTTGCCATGATCCCAAGGTGGTATGCCGACGCAGAATCTAGCGTCCAATATGACACAGACCCGTGACAAGCGAAAATGTGTTGCACCGGAACCACAGGATAAATGCGGGCGATTGAGTTCAAATTGCGTCCCGGCTGATGATCCGCTTCACAAGCTGGAGAGCGTTACGATGGCGATCAAGGACTGGCTGCCCGCGGCGGTGCGCGCGGCGGCGACCGAGCGCCGGCTGACCGCCGGCGAAGCGCTGTTCCGTCTCGGCGACAAGACCGCCGGCCTGTGCGAAATCGTTGCCGGCCGGGTGCGGCTGGCGCGCGTCGACCGCGACGGCCACGAGATCGTCCTGCATGTCGCGGGGCCGGGCGACACCATCGCCGAGGCGTCGCTGTTCTCGCCGCAGTATCATTGTGACGCCATCGCCAGCACCGATGCTGTGGTGCGCATCTATCCGAAGCGCGCGGTGCTGTCCGCATTCGATCGCGACCCGAAGGCGGCGCTGGCCTTCAGCGCGACGTTGGCGCGGCAGGTGATGGGGCTGCGCACCCGCATCGAACAGCGCAACATCCGCTCGGCGCGCGAGCGCGTGCGCAACTATCTCGCGCTCAACGCCGGCGCCGACGGCCGCACGGTGACGCTGACCGGCACGCTGAAGGATGTCGCCGCCGAACTCGGCCTGACGCACGAGGCGCTTTATCGCACGCTGGCGGCGCTTGAGCGGGTGGGGGAGATCAGGCGGGCCAAGCACATGATCACAGTAGCGCGCCCGCGCCGGGTATGATCCGGATCATAGGATGAATTCGCGCGCCGCGCTAAAGGCACAGGCGGGGCCTCACGCGAAAGAGAGATCACGATGGCGACATTTCCCTGGAAGTCCGCGCTGGCCGCTGTGGCGGTGCTCGGCGCCACCGCCTATGCCGTGGCCCAAAGCGGACACGGCGCGATGCATGACAAGATGATGCACGGGCAAGGCATGCACGGCGGAATGCACGGCCAGACGCAGGCCAGCGCATCGCCGGTCATGCCCGGCCAGGACGCCTTCGGCACCATTCAGGAGATTGTGCAGATGCTCGAGGCCGATCCGGCGACCGACTGGTCCAAGGTGAACATAGCTGCGCTACGCGAGCACCTGATCGACATGCACGAGGTGACGCTGCGCGCCCGCGCCGTCGAGCGCATGATTGACAACGGCATCGAGATCACCGTGACGGGCGAAGGCCGCACCCGCGACGCCATCAAGCGTATGGTGCCGGCGCATATGCGCGAACTGGCCAACAGCGGCTGGACGACCAAGACCGAGGATCTGGCCGATGGCGTCAAGGTGACCGTGACCACGGCCGACACGGGCCGCATCGCGCGGCTCAAGGGCCTCGGCTTCATGGGCCTGATGGTGCAGGGCGGCCATCACCAGCCCCATCATCTGATGATGGCGAAAGGCCAGTTTCCGATGCACTGAATTCTGGCGCATGGTCGGCCAATGAATCCGGCCTGTCGCCACACCCGTCATGCCCGGCCTTGTGCCGGGCATTCACGTCTTGAATAACGAAATGCAGCACAGACGTGGATGGCCGGGTCAAGTGTCACGGCCCGGGCCGGCCGAAGGCCGGACCCGGTTGCCCGGCCATGACGAGAAAGAGTCACCGTTGGAAGGTGGCCCCTTATGCGTTCTGACCGTACCGTTGTCATTTGTAGTGATAGCGGCATAGGGCAATTTCCAACGTCTGATCTGCCCCCTTGCCGGAAACGCGATAGACCAGCCGGTGTTCACCGGTGATGCGGCGGGACCACCAACCCTTTAACCCGAATTTCAATGGCTCAGGCTTGCCAAGGCCATTGAACGGAGTCTGCTGGACGTTGCTGATCAGATCGTTGATGGCGCGAAAGACCTTTTCATCGGCGGAGCGCCAGGATTGGTAGTCCTCCCAGGCCTGGTCGGTCCAAACCAGCTTCATCTTTATTGGCCGGGCAGGTCCTGCAACTCACGCTCCACCAGTTTCCCTTGCTCGGCGTCGTCAATTGAACGAAGCAGCCGCTCGGCGTTCGCCGGACTTTGGAGCAGATGAAGCGTCTCCATCAGGCCTTGGTATTCGTCTTCGGAGACCATGACGACCGACCGCGCATTCTGCCGCGTGACATGCAGCGGGGTGCGGCTGTCGCACACCTCATCCATGTATTTGGCGAGATTGGCGCGGAGGTCGGTGTAGGAAACGTGGGTCATCGGCTGCCTCGATCGGTTATGTACAATGATATGTACAGAGCCGGTTCATTGCAAGTGCGGCCTACCCGAACCGCGCGCGGTCGTGCGGCGCGGCGAAGTCGAGCTGCGGCCCCACCGGCACGATGCCGGTCGGGTTCACCTTGAGCTGGCTGCCGTAATAGTGCCGCTTGATCTGCTCAAGGCTGACGGTCTCGGCGACGCCCGGCGTCTGATACAGATCGCGCACGAAGTTCGACAAATTCGGGTATTCGTAGATGTGCCGCCAGTTGCATTTGAAGTGCGCATAATAGACGGCGTCGAAGCGGATCAGCGTGCAGAACAGCCGCCAGTCGGCTTCGGTGATGCGGTTGCCGGTGAGATAGCGGTGCTGCGACAGGATCTGCTCGAGCTCGTCGAGCGTATCGAACATGGCGCGGAAGGCCTGCTCATAGGCTTCCTGCGTGGTGGCGAAGCCGGCGCGATAGACGCCGTTGTTGAGGTTCGGATAGACGAGGTCGTTGATGCGGTCGATCTCGCCGCGCAGCGCTGGCGGATAGTAATCGGTGCGGTCGTCGGTGAAGGCGTCGAACGCCGAATTGAGCATGCGGATGATTTCCGACGACTCGTTGTTGACGATCGTCTTGCGCTCCTTGTCCCACAGCACCGGCACGCTGACGCGGCCGGTAAAGCGCGGGTCGGCCATCACGTATATTTCCGACAGCTTGCTCGCGCCGTTGACCGGGTCGCCGGTCGAGCCTTCATCGGTGTTGAAGGTCCAGCCGTCCTGCAGCATGTCGGGCGACACGATCGACAGCGAGATGACGTTCTCGAGGCGCTTGAGCTTGCGGAAGATGATGGTGCGGTGCGCCCACGGGCAGGCCAGCGATACATAGAGATGATAGCGGCCGGCCGCGGCGGCAAAGCCGGCATCGCCGGTGGGACCGGCGCTGCCGTCGGCGGTCACCCAGTGGCGGAAGCTCGAGTTGGGCCGGACGAAATGCCCGTCCTTGGTGCGCTGGCCGTCTTCCTGCCAGATGCCGTCGACAAGCAGTCCCATGCCATTCATCTCCGAAATACGATTGCAACGGCTGATCTGGCGTCCCATTCACCGAAATCAACCGGCTTTTGACATAACAGTGGCGGCCGGGCTTGTCGCGGCCAGTTCCGTCTTTTATGTCGGGTGTCCGATGAGCGAACTCAACCTGACCATTCTGCCGGAAGCCCTGGGCGACGCGCTGGCGATCGAACGGCTGCACGAGCGCACGTTCGGTCCCGGCCGCTATGCCCGCAGCGCCTACCGCATCCGGGAGGGAAGGGGTCATCTGCTGGCGCTGTCGTTCACCGCGCGCATCGGCACGCTGCTGGTCGGTTCGGTGCGGCTGACGCCGATCTGCATCGGCAATACGCCGGCGCAGCTCCTGGGACCGCTGACGGTCGAACCGCCGTTCCGCTCGCGCGGCGTCGGCGGCCGGTTGCTTCAGCGTGCGCTGGCCGAAGCCAAGGCGCAAGGCCAGACGCTGGTGGTGCTGGTCGGCGACGAGCCGTTCTACCAGAAGGTCGGCTTCAAGCGCATCGCCAAGGGTCTGGTGCAGATGCCGGGCCCGGTCGATCCGGCGCGGCTGCTGGTGGCGGAGCTGGTGCCCGGCGCGTTCGATGGCGTGTCCGGGCTGATCCGGCCGGACTGGGACGCGGCCTAGCCGGCGTCGCACAATTTAATCCGGCGCGAGCAGCGGCGGGCTTGAACGGTTCCCGGCGGCGCGCGAAGCTCGGCCTTTCTCCGCGCGTCCTCGCAACCGGGTGCACAGCCATGAAAATCGTTTTGATGCTGGCCGCCGCCACGATGCTCTGGGCCGCCGGCCCGGCGCCGGCCCAGCAGCTCGATCTCGCCACCATCAAGTGCAAGGAATTCGTCGCCAGCGACAAGGAGACGGTCGGCTACATTCTGATGTGGCTGATCGGCTATTACGCCGGAGAAAACGATCCGCCGGTCGTCGACTTCGACAAGATGAAGCAAAGCGGCGGCAAGCTCGGCGCCTATTGCGGCACCAACCCGGAGCACAGCCTGATCACCGCAGCCGATAAGGTGCTGGCGAAGTAATTACTTAAACCTTTGCAAGTCGGTGAGATGCTGCGCGTTGAAAGCGTCCGGTTCAGTCGCGGATAACTTTCGCTGCGCACCCCACCCGATCAGCTTCGCCGATCACCCTCCCCTAAAGGGGAGGGATATGAGATCACCGCCCCTCACGCGCCCAGGTCGCGGCGAGGGCGCCGATCAGCAGCAGCAGGCCAATCAGGCCGGCGAAGATCGGCAGCACGCCGATGCCGCGCACCACGCTGACGTCGCGCATCTTCAGGCCGATCCAGTCCTCGCCCTGGAAGGTGGTGCTGGTGCGCACCGGGATCACCCGCGGCACGGTGAGGCCGGCGGCCGACACGAGGCGGCGGGACTCGCCGCCGGTCGATTTGGCCAGCGCACCGAGCCCGTCATCGGTGGTCGAGGTGACCTGCGCGAATTCGCGCGGATTGGCCGGCCCGACATTGGCGAGCGCGGTCAGCTTGCCGTCGGTGGCGCGCCACAGGCCGAGTTCGTTGGCGGCGACGGTCGAGCGCCACAGGCCGGGCTCGACGGTGCCGAGGGTGAGCGTGCGGGTGGCGCCGCTCGGCGCGGTCAGCGTGATTTCGCCGGCGGTGTCGGCCATGGTCTGGCGCTGCACGGTGATGTCGCGTCCGTTGACGATCAGCCGCAGCGCTTCCTCGTCGAGGTCGGGCTGCTTCATCAGCCAGTGCGACAACCGCCGCAGCAGATCGAGATGCGGGCCGCCGCCGTCATAGCCGCGCGCCCACAGCCAGATATGATCGGACAGCAGCAGCGCGACGCGGCCCTCGCCCTCGCGCGACAGCACCAGCAGCGGCTTGTTGTCAGGGCCTTCCATGACATTGGTGCCGGTGGTGCGCCGGATATCGACCAGCCGGAACCACTGGCTCCAGTGCGGCGGATTTTGCTGCGAGCCCTCAAGGCCGCGCGTCACCGGATGACGCCTTCCGGGCTCGGTGATGCCGGCGCGGAACGGCGTCTCGGTCATCGCGCCGCTCGGCTCGGCCGGCAGGATGGCGTCGAGCGGCGTGCGCCACAGGCTGGTCGGCGAGGCGTAATCGGGACCGGCCGCGATCAGCACGGCGCCGCCGTTGCGGACGTATTTGGCGATGTTGTCGAAATAGACCATCGGCAGCACGCCCTGGCGGGCGTAGCGGTCGAAGATGATCAGATGGAATTCCGAGATCTTCTGCTGGAACAGTTCGCGGGTCGGGAAGGCGATCAGCGACAATTCGTTGATCGGCGTGCCGTCCTGTTTTTCCGGCGGCCTGAGAATTGTGAAATGCACCAGGTCGACCGAGGCGTCGGACTTCAGCAAATTGCGCCAGGTGCGCTCGCCGGCATGCGGCTCGCCCGACACCAGCAGCACGCGCAGCTTGTCGCGGACGCCGTCGATCGAGACCACGGCGCGGTTGTTGATCGGCGTCAGTTCGCCGGGGATGACGGAAGCCTCGACCTCGACGATGTTGGCGCCGGCATGCGCGATCGGCACGCGCACGGTGACGGCGGCGCCGACCGTGACGGTGCGCCGTTCCAGCACCTCGCCGTCGCGGCGAATGGTGACGTCGGCGGTGGCGGCGTTGGCGCCTTCGTCGTCGACGCGGAAGCCGACGGTCTGCGACTGGCCGACGATGCCGAAGCGCGGCGTCTGCGTCAGTACCACGCGGCGGTCGATCTCGTTGGCCTGGCCGGTGATCAGCGCATGCAGCGGCGCGGCAAAGCCGAGCGCGGCGGCGTCGGCCGGCACGTCATGGACGCGGCCGTCGGTGATCATGATGGCGCCGGCGATGCGGTCGGGCGGCACGTCGGCCAGCGTCGACGACAGCGCCGAGAACAACCGCGTGCCGTCGGTCTCGCCGTCGGCGGCGCCGGCCTCGCTGACGCGCACCTCGAGGCCCGGCACGCGCTTGAGCCGTTCGACCAGCGTCGCGGCGGCGGCGTCGGTCTGTGCGGTGCGCTCGCCGAAATTCTGGCTCGGGCTCTTGTCGACGATGACGGCGGCGACCGACGGGATCGGGTCGCGGTCCTCGCGCGTCAGCGACGGATTGGCCAGCGCCAGCACCATGAAGGCGAGCGCGATGCCGCGCACCCAGGCGCCGCGGCTGCGCGCGACCATCAGCAGCACGGTGATCAGCACGGCCGCGCCCAGCGCCGCCCAGACGACGTAGTCGGGCACCAAAGGTGCGAATGAGACGCCGAGGTTCATGGTCGCTCAACCGGCTGTTCTATTTCAGCGCTCCAGACATCGCTTGGAGTCGTCAGGTCTACATCCAAGGGAATCGCAATCGTCCCCGCCATGCAGCCCCATGGATCTTGTTTGACGGACGGCCTTCGGGCGTCGTCCAACTGCAAATTCGGTTTTCGTTTTTCTTTCGGCTTTTTCTTCATCGTCATTGCCCCAGCCGCTCGAGCAGCGCGGGGATATGCACCTGGTCGGCCTTGTAGTTGCCGGTCAGCGCGTACATCACGATGTTGACGCCGGAGCGGAAGGCGAATTCGCGCTGGCGCGGCTCGCCCGGCACCATCGGCAGCATGGCCTGGCCGTCGGGCCGCATGGCCCAGGCGCCGGCCAGATCGTTCGACGTGATCAGGATCGAGGTGACGCCGTCGCCGGCGCGGGCCGGCCGGTTCGGATCGTCCTCGCTGTCGGGCGGCAGCGCTTCGACCCAGAGCTGACCGCCGGTGAAGCGGCCGGGGAAGTCGCGCAGCAGGAAGAAGGTCTTGGTCAGCACGTGGTCGGGCGGCATCGGCTCCAGTTCGGGGATGTCGAGCGACGACAAGATCGCGCGCAACTGCACCATGCCGGGGGCGCGCATTTCGCCGCCCGGGACGGCATCGACCGCGTCGCGGGTGTCGAAGATGACGGTGCCGCCGCGCTTCATGTAGGCGTCGATGCGCTCCAGCGCGAGTTGCGAGGGGCGCGGCGCGCCGGGCGCCATCGGCCAGTAGATGACGGGGAAGAACGACAGCTCGTCGCGCGCCGGGTCGAGACCCATCGGTTCGCCCGGCTCGAGCGCCGTGCGTTGCGCCAGGAACAGCGACAGACCCTGCAGGCCGGTACGGCTGACTTCGTCGACCTCGGCATTGCCGGTGACGATGTAGGCGAGGTGGGTGCGCAGCGTCGCCTTCAGGGCGAATTCGATCTGCGCCTGGGTCAACTGCGTCAGCGGCGGCTGCGGCGCGGCGGGTTGCGCCTGCGCTCCGTCGTGCAGTGCCGAAGCGGCGAACAGGCCGGCGGCCAGCATCGCGGTGGCGGCCCGGCGGCGCGGCCCGACGAGGCGGGCGATGCCGCCGGACAGCAGGAACACCACCAGCGCATCGAGCAGCAGCAGCGCCAGCGCGCCGAGCAGAACCGGTCCGCGCAGGTCGAGCGGTTCGCCGATGCGATAGGCGTCGAGCCGCGCATTGAGCGACGACACGTCGAGCGGCGCCGGACGGTCGGCGGGCGTCAGCGCGTTGACGGCGACCAGTCCTTCCGGCGGGCCATAGAAGCCGGGCGGATGATCGGGCGCGGCGCGGCCGGTGAAGTTGGCCGGGATCGGCTTGGCCGTCGGCGGCGGCGGCGCGAAGGCGCCGAAGCCGTCGAGCACGCGGGTCGGCGGCACCATCTGCGCCGAGCGGGCCTCAGCATTGCTGCCGGCGGTGCCGCCATCGGCGCTGGCCGTGCTGCCAGCCAGCGTGACGATGCGGCGAAGCATGTCGACGAACGCGCCGGACAGCGGCAGGTCGGACCAGCGCGTATCGGCGGTGACGTGGAACAGCACCATCAGCCCCTTGCCGCGGCGTTCGGCGGTGACCAGCGGCGTGCCGTCGGCGAGCGTCGCCCAGGTGCGATCGGTGAGTTGCGCGTCGGGTTCGGCCAGCACCTGCCGCGACACGGTGACGTCATTGGGGACGGTCATGCCGTTGAACGGACCTTCGCGCGAGAACGCGGTGAGCGGCTGCGGCTTTTCCCAGCTCAGGCTGCCGCCGAGAATGCGGCCGCCGCGGCGCAGCCGCACCGGCACCAGATCGTCGTCGGTGGCGCCGGCCAGAAACGGACCGGCGAAACGCACCAGCACGCCGCCATTGTCGACCCACTTGGTCAGCGTCTCGCGCGCCTCGGCGACATTGCCGACATCGGCCAGGATCAGCATCGGCAAATTCTGTTCGAGGAAGCGCGTCACCGCCTGCTGCGGGCCGACGCCTTCGGCGAGCCGCACGTCGGCGAACGGGTTGAGCGCGCGCTGCAGATAATAGCTGGCGCCGATCAAAGGCTGCGAGCGGTCGGCGGCCGAGCCGGAGACGATGCCGACGGTGCGGCGGCGCCAGCGCTTGTCCAGCAACTGCACGCTGCCGGCCGAGCGCTCGCCGACGATGTCGAGCCGCGCCACGTCGTTGCGGATTTCCACCGGCAGATTGATCGCGGCCTCGGTCTCGCGGTCGCCGGCGCCGAAGGTGAACGGCGCCTGGCCGAGCGGCAGGCCTTTCAGATCGATGGCGTTGACCATGCCGGTCAGGCCGCCGCCGGTCTGCGCGCGCAGCACCTTCACCGTCAGCGCGCCGGCGGCATTGTCGGCGCCGGCCAGCGCCAGCGCCGGCGGCAGGCCGCCTTGCACGACCGTCAGCGGCCGCTCGCCGATGACGCGGCGCAGACCGTCAACAAAGACATTGGCGCGGCCGAGATCGACGCCGTCGGCAAGCCAGACCACTTCGACATCCGGCGTGCCGGCGAGAAAGCGCTCGATGACCGGCAAGGCTTCGGCGCGGTCGACGCTGTGCGGCTTGGGCCGCAACTGCTTGATCTGGACGCGGGCGGCGCCGGCCACCGCCATCGACACGTCGCGCGCGATTTCCGACAGCGGCAGGATGGCGACGCCGCGGTTGTCGGCTTCGGCGCGGGCCATCAATTCGTCGGCGGTGCGCAGCCGCGCGTCCCAGGTCGCGGCAGCGGCCCAGCCGTCGTCGATCAGCAGCAGCAACGGCGCGGCGCGGTTGGTGGTGGCCAGCGGCGGATTCCACAACGGCCCGGCGGCGGCAAAGATGCACAGCGCCGCCAGCAGCAGACGCAGCAGCGTCAGCCACCACGGCGTGCGTGCAGGCGTCTCTTCCTTGGGCGCGATGTCGAACAGCAGCCGGGTCGGCGGGAAATTGACGCGTTGCGGGCGCGGCGGCACCAGCCGCAGCAGCCACCACAAAATCGGCAGGCTGAACAGGCCGAGCAGCACCAGCGGTTGGGCAAACGCGAGTGGCAAGCCGCCGATCATGCGGTTTCTTCCGTGGCGGTGCGCGACGGCGGGCGGTGTGGCGCCAGATTGACGCCGGCGCCCATGCGCGCGTGGATCGCAAACAGCAGTTCGGTCGGGCCGCGGTCGGTGCGGTGCACGGTGAAGCTCCAGCCGAACTGTTCGCACTCGGCCCGCAAGGCGGCGCGGTGGTTGGCGAGCAGCGCCTGATAATCGCCGCGCCACATCTCGGCGCGGCCGGCGGTGACGCTGCCCAGCCCTTCGGACTCGGTGAATTCGACGCGGCCGGAATACGGGAATGTCTCTTCCGCCGGGTCCACCACCTGTACGACATGGCCGCGCGCGCCGTTGGCGGCGAGCTGGCCGATGGTGCGGCGGAAATCGGCGATCGGGCTCCACAGGTCGGACAGCAGCAGCACCTCGGAGAACGGCGCCGGCGCGAAATTCGGCGGCAGGCTCGGCCGCGCGCTGGTGTCGTGCACCAGGGTCTGCGCCACCTTCTCGATGATATTGCGGTTGGATGTCGGCCGCATCAGTTCGGGAATGCCGACGCGTTCGCCGCCCTGCACCAGCACCTCGGCCAGCGCGAAGGACACCACCAGCGCGCGGTCGAGCTTGCTCCATTCGGTCAGCGACGACGTGAAGTCCATCGACGGCGAACGGTCGACCCACATCCAGATGGTATGCGAGGCCTCCCATTCGCGTTCGCGGACATAGAGATGGTCGTCGCGCGCGGATCGCCGCCAGTCGACATTCTGCGCCGGCTCGCCATTGGCGAAGTGACGGTACTGCCAGAAGTTCTCGCCCGAGCCGGCGCGGCGGCGGCCGTGCAGACCGTGAATGACGGTGGTCGCGACGCGGCGCGCCTCCAGGATCAGCCGCGGCACCCGCGACGCCAGCTTGCGGCTGACGCCGACGGCCGCCTGGACTGCGACGCCTTCCTTGTCGTTGGGCAGGGCGTCCGCCATTACCCGATGCGCGCCTTCAACTGCTTGATGATGCTGGAGACGGTCTCGCCTTCGGCGCGGGCGGCAAAGGTCAGCGCCATGCGGTGCTTGAGCACGGGCTCGGCCAGTTCGAGCACGTCGTCGATCGACGGCGCGAAGCGGCCGTCGAGCAGCGCACGGGCGCGCACCGCCAGCATCAGCGACTGGCTGGCGCGCGGGCCGGGGCCCCAGGAGATCGCGTTGCTGAGATTGCCGGCATCCGGACCGGGACGCGCCGAGCGCACCAGTTGGAGAATGGCCTCGACCACCGACTCGCCGACCGGCAGGCGGCGCACCAGCCGCTGTGCGGCAATCAGGTCGTCCGAGGTCATCGCCGCCTTGGCGCGGGTCTCGTCGGCGCCGGTGGTGTCGAACAGGATTTTGCGCTCGGAATCGATGTCGGGATAGTCGACGTCGACTTCCATGAGAAAACGGTCGAGCTGCGCTTCCGGCAGCGGGTAGGTGCCTTCCTGCTCCAGCGGGTTCTGGGTTGCCAGCACGTGGAAGGGCTTCGGCAGATCGTGGCGCACGCCGGCGATGGTGACGTGCTGCTCCTGCATCGCCTGCAGCAGCGCCGACTGGGTACGCGGCGAGGCGCGGTTGATTTCGTCGGCCATCAGCAATTGCGCGAACACCGGTCCCGGCAAAAAGCGGAAGCTGCGCTTGCCGCCGGCGTTTTCTTCCAGCACCTCGGAGCCGAGAATGTCGGACGGCATCAGATCGGGCGTGAACTGCACGCGCCGGGCGTCGAGGCCGAGCGCGATGCCCATGGTCTCGACCAGTTTGGTCTTGGCGAGGCCGGGCACGCCGACCAGCAGCGCGTGGCCGCCGGACAGGACCGTCACCAGCGCGCGCTCGACCACCAGGTCCTGGCCGAAGATGACGCTGCCGATGGCGGCTTTCGCGGCCCGCACGTGGACGGCGGTCGACTCCGCCGCGCGTACGATCATGTCTTCCAGCTTTTCGATGCTCTCGCCGCTCGCCGCCGCCATGGTTCAGGTCCCTTTTCGTCGCGCCGTTCGAGCCGCCCGCGACCCGGCGGAATGATCGCTATAAAGCCATGCAACTCCCGCACCAGACTCACGTTCAGGTACGGCCAAGCTTACGCTAACTTTTTCCGCTAGGTTTGCGCGTCACAAAGTTGCGAACAGCCTTTGAAGCATCTGAATTACGTAGGGAAACAATGGCGAAGACAGGGCGGGGCACGCCGGCGGGCGGATTGGACGGCATTGCGGCATCGCTGCCCCGCGAAAAAGGCCTGCCGCCGGTCGAGCGCTGGAACCCGCCGTTTTGCGGCGATATCGACATGCGGATCGCCGCCGACGGGAGCTGGTTCTATCAAAAGACCCCGATTGGACGCCCGGCATTGGTCAAATTGTTCTCTTCGGTGCTCAAGCGCGAGGGCGACAAGTATTTCCTCGTGACACCTGTGGAGAAGGTCGGCCTGGTGGTCGAGGACGCGCCGTTCCTGGCCGTCGAGATGACGGTCGCGCAGGGCGCCGGCGGCCCGGTGCTGCGGTTTCGCACCAATGTCGACGACTGGGTCGACGCCGGCCCCGGCCATGGGTTGCGGTTCGAGCCGGAGGCGGACACCGGCGGCCTCAAGCCCTATGTTCACGTGCGCCGCGACCTGTGGGCCAAAGTGACGCGGGCGCTGTTCTACGATCTGGTCGCGCGCGGCGAAGAGCGCAGCGTCGGCGGCAAGGCGATGTTCGGCGTGATGTCGGGCGGCGTTTTTTTTGCGATGGCGGATGCCGCCACCATGCGGGAGCAGGCCTGATGGATCAGCGTGTCGATCCGGTGACCCCGCTGTCGTCGGCGGAGTTCTTCAACCGCGCGCGCACGCGGCTGACGCTCGACGTGCCGCCCGGCCTCACCGATCCCGGCGTGACGCCGACGCGCGGCGACCATGACGCCGATCCGGTGATGGCGAAGATCGCCGAGGTGCGGCCGATCCGTCCCGCCGCGGTGATGATCGCGGTGATCGACCACCCGGAGCCGACGGTGCTGCTGACGCAGCGTGCGCAGCATCTGCCCAATCATCCGGGGCAGATTTCATTTCCCGGCGGCAAGATCGACAAAGGCGACGCCGATCCGCTGGCGGCGGCGCTGCGCGAGACCGAGGAGGAAGTCGGCCTCGACCGCTCGCATATCGAGCCGCTCGGCTATCTCGATCTCTACATGACGACGCTCGGCTACCGCATTGTGCCGACCATCGCCCGCGTCAAACCGGGCTTCACGCTTACCCTCAATGCCGGCGAGGTCGACCATGCCTTCGAGGTGCCGCTGGCGTTCCTGATGGACATGGCGAACATGCAGCGCCATTCGCGCGACTGGCAGGGCATGACGCGGCACTATTATGCCATTACCTTCGGCGAGCGTTACATCTGGGGCGTGACGGCGGGTATATTGCGGAACCTGTACGCCCGGATCTATCGGTGAGCGGTGCGGCAAAGCGACTTTCGGTCGCCGTCATCGCCGCGAAGGCAGGACATGAAGCCGCTGCGGCGTTGTGTTTGTCGAAAAGATAACGACATTGGTGCCCGACCCGTCCGCTGTCGCGGGCGATGACTGCCGGAGAGCGCGACACATCATGGCCCGTCCCATCCTGATCGAACTGATCCTGTTTCTGACGCCTTTCGCCCTGTACGCGCTGTTTCTGTGGGCGACCCGCGCCAATATCATGGACCCGGAATCCTGGCCGCTGTCGCGGATCGTCTCGCTGGCCATCGTCGCGCTGGTCCTGGTGGTCGGCAGCTTCGTCTACTTCGCGCATTTCAGCGGCGCGCCGCCGGGCTCGACCTACATCCCGGCCCATGTCGACGAGAGCGGCAAGTTCGTGCCGGGGACGACCAGATGACGCGGCCGGGCGCCACCGGACGGTCGATCTCCGGCGCCGCCTGGCCGCATGCCGCCGGGCTGGCGCGTCTGCTCGACGTGCTCGACCGCGACGGCGAGGAAGCGCGCATCGTCGGCGGCGCGGTGCGCAATGCGCTGCTCGGCGTGCCGGTGCATGAGGTCGATATCGCCACCACGGCGGTGCCCGACGAGGTGGTGCGGCGGGTCAAGGCGGCCGGCTTCAAGGCGGTGCCGACCGGCATCGAACACGGCACCGTCACCGTCGTGGTCGACGGCCATCCGTTCGAAGTGACGACCTTGCGCCGGGACGTCGAGACCGACGGCCGCCACGCCAAGGTGGCGTTCGGCCGCGACTGGCGGGCCGATGCCGAGCGCCGCGACTTCACCATCAACGCGCTGACGGCCACCGCTGACGGCACCGTGCACGATTACACCGGCGGGCTCGACGATCTGGCCGTGCGGCGGGTGCGCTTTATCGGCGAGCCGCGCAGGCGCATCGAGGAAGACTATCTGCGCATCCTGCGCTTCTTCCGCTTTCACGCCGCCTACGGTCCCGGCGGCCATCCCGACGCCGACGGGCTCAAGGCCTGCATCGCCGGCCGCGCCGGGCTCGACCAGTTGTCGCGCGAGCGTGTGCGCATGGAGGTGATGAAGCTCGTCGTTGCGCCGCATGCCATGCCGACATTGATCGCGATGACGGACGGTGGTCTGCTGCTGCGCGTCTTGGGCGGCGTCAGCTATCTCGCATCGTTCGAGAACCTGGCCAAAGCCGAGGCGGCGGCCGGCTTGCCGCCCGATCCGGTGCGCCGGCTCGGCGCGCTCGGCGTTGTCGTCGCCGAAGACGCCGAGCGGCTGGCGCAGCGGCTGCGGCTGTTCAACGCCGAACACGCGCGACTGGTGTCGATGGCAGACGGCTGGCGGCGCATCTCGCCGCAGTCCGGCGACGCGGCGGCGCGCGAGTGGCTTTACCGGCTTGGGCCGGAGGCATTCACCGATCACGCGCTGCTCGGCTGGGCGCGGTCGCCGGCGTCGGCGCATGACGCCGGCTGGATGGCGCTGGCGACCCTGCCGCAGCGCTGGACCGCGCCGGTGTTTCCGCTGAAGGCGGCCGACTTCATTAAGCGCGGCCTCGCCAAGGGGCCGGCGCTGGGCGCGGCGTTGCGCGCCGCGGAAACGGCCTGGATCGCGGCCGGCTTTCCCGACGATGCCGATGCGCTGACGCGTATTGCGGATGAGGCGGTCAAGTTGTGAGCTAAGTGACCGGAGCAGACAGTGAAGCAGACTCGCTACTTCGAGGAGCAAGTGCTTCGAAAACGCCCCTATATTCGGCGTGAGTGGTGTGTTGCTGTTCTCGCTTCTCATCTGAAACGAGAGGTCCAAACAGACGGGCGGATTCGCTTCTGGGGTCGGATTGTGCAAGAAAATGATGGTCGACCGAAATTTCTCCGCGTTGTTACGTTGGAAGACGGTGAAACGGTTCACAACGCGTTCTTCGACCGGAATTTTCGGGAGGAGCAGGCATGAAGCTGCATTATTATCCGGAAACGGACAGTCTCTACATCGAGTTGAAAAGTGTGCCGGGAATCGAGGCACGCGAGATCGTTGAGGGTCTCACGGTCGATCTCGACGCGAATGGCGATGTTGTCGGCTTTGATATAGACCACGCTTCGCGCAAACTTGATTTGTCAAAAGTCGAAACGTTTGCTTTGCCTCCGACGATAGCTGCCGAATAATGTGAGCGCAGCGGATTAAGCTTCGGGCCTGATGGGGGCACCATGCGCGGATTCTGGCGGGGCATCGCGATCTTCATGCTCGGCGGGTTGCTCGGCACCGGTTTCGGTGTCGCGCTCGGCTTCTTTCTTTTTCCCTATGTGTTTCCGCCGCCGCCCGCGGTCGAGCAACTGACCGAGGCCGACCGCAGCGAGCGCGTCGCCACCGGCACCTTCATTCACGCCAATCCGTCCGATCCGATCCACTATGGCAGCGGCAAGGTCAGCGTTTACAGGAACGCGGTCTATCTCGAGCCGGACTTCGCGGTCGGACCTGGTCCCGCCTATCACGTTTATCTGGTGCCGAAGGCGAATGTGCGCGACGAGGCGGCGGTGAAAGACGCCATGGTGGTCGATCTCGGCCGGCTGCGCGCCTTTCAGGGCAGCCAGCGCTACCCGATCCCGGCCGGCGTCGATTTGAAGAACTATCCGAGCGTCGTGATCTGGTGCGAGCGCTTCGGCGTGCTGATCTCGCGGCTGGTTTCGGCCTGCGGCGAGGACTACAGTACGTCCATGAGCGACATCCGCCGTCCCGCCGATCTGGCGCGCCGCATGGCCAAAGGCCTTGCCGCCCGCCAGCCGCGCAGCAACGCGTTCCGGCGTGAGACCTTCGCTTTGCCGCGCGAGGCGGCGCGCGCCAAGGCGCGCGAATTCTTCGACCGCTTCCCGAAGGCGGCCTACATGACCGAGATCGAAAGCTGGCGCGAACTGCCCGGCGACCGCATCGAGTTCACCGTGCGGCGGCTGCCGACGGCGGACTGAACGCATGCAGCTTCTGGCCGGCTTTGCCCACGTCTCGCTGGCCCAACTGGTTCTCGTCGCCGCCGTCGCCTTGTTCGCGTCCATTGTCGGCGGCGTGTCCGGTTACGGCACCGGTGCGCTGATGCCGCTGGTGCTGGTGCCGCTGGTCGGCGCCGAACCGGTGGTGCCGATCATCGGCGTCTCGACGTTGTTCACTAATGCGAGCCGGCTGATCGCGGCGGTGCCGACCTGCGCGCTCGGCGCCTTCGGCTACACGCACCTCACCGGCCGCGGCGCGGCGCTGGTGATCGGCGGCATGCTGATCGCGAGCGTGCCGCTGCGCCGGATGCTCAAGCGTCATCAGGTGACGATCGGCGATCGCGGATTGCTGGCCGGCGCCGCCGGCTATGGCGTGGTGGTGGGCGGCACGGCGGGCTCCGGCGTGATCCTGCTGTCGCTGTTGATGGCGGCCGGCGTCGCGGGTGCCGGGGTGATCGCCACCGACGCGGCGATCTCGATTGTCATCGGCATCGTCAAGGTCGCGGTGTTCGGCGCGGCCGATGTGCTGACGGCGCAGGTGGTGGCGTTCGGGCTGCTGATCGGCATCGTCGCGCTGCCGGGCGCGTTTCTGGCGAAGGCCTTTGTCGCGCGCCTGCCGTTGCGCGTGCACACCGCGATCCTCGACGCCGTGGTGCTGGCCGGCGGCGCGATGATGGTTGCCGGCGCCTTTCGCTGAATGAATTTTAGATGAGCGTGATCTTGTCCGAAAACCGGTTCCCACTTTTCGGGATCACGCTCTAGGGCCACTTCACCACCGGCGGCATCGACGACAGGATCGATTCGACATTGCCGCCGGTGCGCAGGCCGAAAATCGTGCCGCGGTCGTAGAGCAGGTTGAACTCGACATAGCGGCCACGGCGGACCAGTTGCTCGTCGCGCTCGGCGTCGCTCCACGGCGCGGTGAAATTCTTCTGTACCAGCTCCGGATAGACGCGGCGGAAGGCGCGGCCGACATCTTGCGTGAAGGCGAAGGCGGCGTCCCAGTCGGTCTCGAGGTAGTCGTAGAAGATGCCGCCGATGCCGCGCATTTCGTTGCGGTGCTTGAGGAAGAAATAGTCGTCGCACCACGTTTTGAACTTGTCGTAGTCCGCAATCGCCGGGTGCGCGTCGCACGGCGCCTGCATCGCCGCGTGGAAGGCGCGCGTGTCGGGATCGTCCTGGGTGCGGCGGCGGTCGAGCACCGGCGTCAGGTCGGCGCCACCGCCGAACCAGGCTTTGCTGGTAACGACGAAGCGCGTGTTCATGTGCACGGCCGGCACGTGCGGGTTCTGCGGATGCGCGATCAGCGATATGCCGGAGGCCCAGAACCGCGGGTCCTCGGCGGCGCCGGGAATTTCCTTGCGGAATTCGGGCGCGAATTCGCCATGCACGGTCGAGCAGTGCACGCCGACCTTCTCGAACACCCGGCCGCGCATCAGTGACATGACGCCGCCGCCGCCGTGCCGGCCGCTATGGTCGGTGCGGCTCCACGGCGTGCGCACGAAGCGCCCGGCCGGACGGTCGCCAAGCGGCGCGGTGGCGGGCAGGGCGTCCTCGGCCGCCTCCAGCGCCGCGCAGATGTCGTCGCGCAGCGCCTGGGACCAGGTCTCGGCGCGGGCCTTGCGGGATTCGATCGTGTCGGACGTCATTCGGCGTCCAACTTCTCGGTCAACCAGAACTTGATCAACGACTGGTAAGGCACATCGCGCTTGTTGGCGGCAATCTTGATGCGGTCCAGCGTGCCTTGCGGCAAGCGTAGCGAGATCGCAGTCGTCGACAATTTGAGGTTGGGGAACTGCGCGCGCTCGGATCGGCTCCAGTCCACATAATCAGTGGAGTCGTGCGACTCCCAGAACTTCCGTTCCGCGGCCTCGCTGTGGAATTTCGGCACCGTCTTAAGCTTTTCGTTCATAGAGGACCCGCTCCTTGTGGTGCATGTCGCGCGCCGAGATGACCCGAATTTTTCTGTCTTGGTCGCGCAGCGTGAATGTGACGTGCAGCAATCGGCCATCATCCGTTTTACCGAGCGCCTGAAACCGGCGTTCAAGCTGACTGTGCTTCACATCCTCGGCCAGCAGCGGTGAACTGGCAAAAACCTGTTCGGCCTCGGGCTGCGAAACGTCATGCTTGTCCAGGCTTTTGCGGGCGTTGCCAGCGTCCCACTCAAAGCCCTCGATGGCAGTGAGGTCAAGCATTCACGTATATTACTATAATATACACCGAAGGCAACGGGTTACCCGCTTTTGCCCACCTGCCGCAGCGCCTCGCCGGCGACCATGGCGACCGCCACCGCGATGTTTAGCGAGCGCAGGCCGGCGCGGATCGGGATGCGGATGCGAAAGTCGGCGGCCTCGTGGACCGGCTCCGGCACCCCGGCGCTCTCGCGCCCGAACAGCAGGACCTGGTCGTCCCGGAACGGGTGCTCAAGGTAGGAGGTTGCGCCGGCCGTGGTCAGCAACGCGAGGGAGAGGCCGGCGCCGCGGCGCCAGTCCTGGAAGGCGGCAAAGGACACGTGCCGGGTAATGCTGACCCGGTCGAGGTAGTCCATGCCGGCGCGGCGGAAGGCCCGGTCGGACACCGGGAACCCGGCCGGCTCGATGATATGGGCATTGATGCCGAGGCAGGCGCAGGTCCGGAGAATCGTGCCGGTGTTCTGTGGAATGTCGGGTTCGTAGAGGGCGATATGCATGGTGGGGCTGCAATTGTACCTTCGGCTCTTCCAAGCCCTTCCAAAAGGCCCGCTAACTGTCTCTAGACGAATGATATATGCGACTAAACGCCGGAGCGGCGATAGCGGGCTTGCACTCCCACGGCAAGGGTGCCAATAGAACCCTACCGCCGCGCCGCCCTGCCTTTCCCAGGATTGCCGCATGCGGTCCGCCCCCGCCGTCGCGGGACCTGGTCTCCGGCTTCAAGCCGCGGGCGGTAGACTAAGCCAGCCGGGGAGAGGGATTTCGACGTGACGACCGGTTCTTCTGCGGAGCATACGCGCCGCGATTTCCTGTACATCGCCACTGGCGCCGTTGCCGCGGTGGGCGGTGCCGCGGTTATGGTGCCGTTGATTTCCCAAATGAATCCTGATGCGTCGACCATTGCGGCCGGCGCTCCGATCGAGATCGATCTGGCGCCGATCGCGGACGGTCAGATCATCAAGGTGTTCTGGCGTTCGATGCCAATCTTCATCTCGCATCGGACCAAGGCGGAGATCGAGGCCGCCCGGAACGTCAATCTCGCCACCCTGAAGGACCCGCAGCCCGATTCGGCGCGGGTGAAGGAAGGCCATGAGCAGTGGCTGGTGGTGATCGGCATCTGCACCCATCTCGGCTGCATTCCGCTTGCCCACCAGGGCGAATATAACGGCTGGTTCTGCCCGTGCCACGGTTCGGCCTATGACACCTCGGGCCGTATCCGCGTCGGTCCGGCGCCGACCAACCTGCCCCTGCCGCCTTATACTTTCGTTTCCGACACCAGGATCCGGATCGGCTGATCCGCGACTGATTTTCTGAAGGTTCGACAATGAGCGGGCACGCGACCTACCAGCCGCAAAGCGGATTCATGAAGTGGATGGAGCGCCGGTTGCCGATCGGCAGCCTGATCCATTCCTCCTTCGTCGCCTATCCGACGCCGCGCAACCTCAACTACCTGTGGACCTTCGGCGGCATCCTGTCGATGATGCTGGCCATCCAGATCATCACCGGCATCGTGCTGACGATGCATTACACGCCGCATGTCGACCTGGCCTTCAAGTCGGTCGAGGGCATCATGCGCGACGTCAATTACGGCTGGCTGATGCGCTATCTGCACGCCAACGGCGCGGCGATGTTCTTCTTCGCCGTCTATATCCACATTTTCCGCGGCCTCTATTACGGCTCCTACAAGGAGCCGCGCGAGGTGCTGTGGATCCTCGGTGTCATCATCTTCCTGCTGATGATGGCGACCGGCTTCATGGGCTACGTGCTGGTCTGGGGCCAGATGAGCTTCTGGGCCGCGACCGTGATCACCAATCTGTTCTCGGCCATCCCCGGTGTCGGCGAAGCGATCGTCACCTGGCTGTGGGGCGGCTATGCGGTCGGCAATCCGACGCTGAACCGCTTCTATTCGCTACACTTCCTGCTGCCCTTCGCGATCGCCGGCGTGGTGATCCTGCATATCTGGGCGCTGCACGTGGCGGGCCAGAACAACCCGGCCGGCATCGAGCCGAAGTCGGACAAGGACACCGTGCCGTTCACACCGTATGCGACCGTCAAAGACGGTTTCTTCATGGTGTGCTTCCTGCTGCTGTATTGCTGGTTCGTGTTCTACATGCCGAATTTCCTCGGCCACGCCGACAACTACATCCCGGCCAATCCGGCCGTGACGCCGGCCCATATCGTGCCGGAATGGTACTACCTGCCGTTCTACGCCATCCTGCGCGCCATCCCCGACAAGCTGATGGGCGTCGTGGCGATGGGCGCGTCGATCGTCGTGCTGGCATTCGTGCCCTGGCTCGACACCTCGAAGGTGAAGTCGGCGCGCTACCGGCCGCTGTTCAAGCAGTTCTTCTGGCTCTTCGTGGCCGTCTGCATCGGCCTCGGCTGGCTCGGCGCCAAACCGGCGGAAGGTATCTACGTCATCCTGTCGCAGATCTTCACCGTCTATTACTTCGCCTTCTTCCTGGTCATCATGCCGCTGCTCGGGATATTCGAAAAAACCAAGCCGTTGCCGAATTCGATTTCGGAATCGGTGCTGGACGCCAAGGCGTGAGCGGGGACAGGGCCATGACGATGCAGCGGAAACTTATCGCCCTCGTAGTCGCCGGCGGCCTGACAGCGGTCGCGTCAGCCCCGGCGCTCGCCGCCGAGGCGGCGCCGCCGCCGCCGCGGGTGAGCTGGTCCTTCAGCGGACCGTTCGGCAAGTACGACCAGGGCCAGCTGCAGCGCGGCTTCAAGGTCTACAAGGAAGTCTGCGCCAGCTGCCACGGGCTGTCCTTCGTCGCCTTCCGCAACCTCGCCGATCCGGGCGGGCTCGGTTATTCGGCGGCGCAGGCGACCGCGATCGCGGCGGAGTACCAGATCAAGGATCTCGACGACCAGGGCAATCCGGTCGAGCGGCCGGGCCGGCTGGCCGACTATTTCCCGTCGCCGTTCCCGAATGCGCTCGCGGCGGCTGCGGCCAATGGCGGTGTCGCGCCGCCGGATCTGTCGACCATGGCCAAGGCGCGCACCTATGAGCGCGGCTTCCCCTGGTTCGTGTTCGACATGTTCACCCAGTATCAGGAGCAGGGGCCGGACTACATCCGTGCACTGATGCTCGGCTACCGCGATCCGCCGCCGGAAGGCTTCAAGCTGCCGCCGGGCGCGCACTACAACGAATATTTCCCGGGCCACGCCATCGCCATGCCGAATCCGCTGTCGGACGGGCAGGTGACCTATGACGACGGCACGCCGGCAACCGCCGCACAGTATGCGACCGACGTGACGGCCTTCATGATGTGGGCGGCCGAGCCGCACATGATGGCGCGCAAGCGCATCGGCCTGCAGGTGATGATCTTCCTGATCGTGCTGGCCGGGCTGATGTACTTCACCAAAAAGAAGATCTGGCACCAGGTCGAGAAGCCGCGCGAGATCGCCGCCGGCCAAGACCCGGACAAGACGACGATCTGATCGTTCGTCTTCCGCGCAACCGAAAAAGGCCCCGCAATGCGGGGCCTTTTGCGTTGGCCATCGTCCTCGCAGCACGCGTTGTAGAAGTATATATTTTAGTATATACTATCCGGGATGGAGCGGCTGTTTGGATGCGATCCGGCAAAGCGGCGCTGGCTCCTCAACGAGCGCGGCTTCGATTTGCTCGATGTGACCGCGGTCTTTGCCGACACGAATCGCCGCGACCATGTCGATATGCGGTTCGACTATGGCGAGACACGGCGCGTCACCATCGGCCGGGCGCTGGGACGCGTTTTCACCGTGGTCTACACGATGCGCGGGCCGGTGACCTGGCTGATCACGGCCTGGCCTGCGAGCAGAAAGGAGCGTGAGCACTATGGCGACCGCTAAGTCCATGACGTTTACCCGCCTGGCCGACGGCACGTTGCTCAAGCGGCGCAAGGATGGCAGCTTTCAATCCGTGAAGGGCAAAACCGATCGCGACCGGCTGGCGCGTCTGAGCGACGCCGACATTGAGCGCATGTCTGCGTCGGATCCCGATCATCCGGCGCTTGACGATGCTTTCTGGCAGAGCGTCGACGTGGCGCAGCCCAAGGAAGCGATCTCGATCAAGCTGGACAAGGATGTGCTGGCGTTTTTCCGCGAACCCGGCCGCGGTTATCAGACCCGCATCAACACGGTATTGAGGCGCTATATGCAGGCCAGCCGCAAGGCGGGCTGACGGCGCAAGGGAAGGCGGCGACATGACCAAATCAGTCCTCGGCATCATCGGCGGCAGCGGCGTCTACGATCTGCCGGGCCTGCGCAATGTCCGCGAGGAGCGCATCGCCAGCCCGTGGGGCGAGCCATCCGGCGCCTTGCGTATCGGCGACATTGAGGGCCTGCCCGTTGTCTTCCTGCCGCGGCACGACAAGGGCCACCGGCTGTCGCCCTCCGACATCAACTACCGCGCCAATATCGACGTGCTCAAGCGCGCCGGCGTCACCGACCTGGTGTCGCTGTCGGCCTGCGGTTCGTTCCGCGAGGAGATGCCGCCCGGCACCTTCGTGCTGATCGACCAATTCGTCGACCGCACCTACCGGCGCGAAAGCTCGTTCTTCGGCAAGGGGCTCGTTGCTCATGTGTCGATGGCGCATCCGGTGTCGCCGCTGCTGCGCGGCCGCTTGCGCAGCGCGGCGCGCGCCGAGGGCATCGAGCCGGCCTGGGGCGGCACCTATGTCTGCATGGAAGGCCCGCAGTTCTCCACCTTCGCCGAGAGCATGACCTACAAGCAGCTCGGTTATTCGGTCATCGGCATGACCAACATGCCGGAGGCCAAGCTCGCCCGCGAAGCCGAGATTTGTTACGCGACCGTGGCCATGGTGACGGATTTCGACTGCTGGCATCCCGACCACGACGCCGTCACCGTGCAGGACATCATCAAGGTCCTCATCGACAACGCCACGCGCGCGCAGGGTCTGGTGGCGCGGCTGGCGCGCGACTTCCCACGCGATCACGAGCCGTGCCCGATCGGCTCCGACCGCGCGCTCGACACCGCGCTGATCACGGCGCCGGACGCGCGCGATCCCGATCTCATCCGCAAGCTCGACGCGGTGGCGGGCCGGGTGCTCAACGGTTAAGGTCGGCGCCATGAACAGTCCCGAAGACCATCTGCGCCAAGCGATCCGCTCGATTCCCGACTACCCCAAACCGGGCATCATCTTCCGCGACATCACCACCATGCTGGGCGACGCGCGCGCGTTCCGCAGCGCGGTCGACGCGCTGGTGCAGCCCTGGGCCGGCATGAAGATCGACAAGATCGCCGGCATCGAGGCGCGCGGCTTCATTCTCGGCGGCGCGGTGGCGCACCAAGTGTCAGCCGGCTTCATCCCGATCCGCAAGAAGGGCAAGCTGCCGCACAAGCGCGTCAGCGTCACCTATGCGCTGGAATACGGCGAGGACGAGATCGAGATGCACGCCGACGCGCTGGTGGCCGGCGAGCGCGTGGTGCTGGTGGATGACCTGATCGCCACCGGCGGCACCGCCGAGGCGGCGGTGAAGCTGTTGCGCCAGCTCGGCGCCGAAGTGCTGGCGGCCTGCTTTGTCATCGACCTGCCGGACCTTGGCGGCGCCGAGAAGCTGCGCCAGCTCGGCGTGCCGGTGCGCACGCTGGTGTCGTTCGAGGGGCATTAGGCCACTTTCACAAACGATGCGGCAGACTCAGTGCGCTCCCTCTCCCCGCTGGGGAGAGGGTGGGGGTGAGGCGGTCTAGGACTCTCGATGATCCATAGCCCCTCACCCGGCGCACTTCGTGCGCCGACCTCTCCCCATGCGAGAGGTGAAGCGCGCGTGAGGCATTCTCAGTGCTGCCTTGGGCCCCACGGTCCGGCCGCGCCATCGGTCGCGCTGCCCCACGGCCCGTCGGCTGCAGCCGCCTCGCCGAGCTGCGGCACTTCATCCGGTCCCGGCACCGCCAGCGGCCCCGGATCGCGGCCGCCGGTGAACTTCACCAGGGCGGCGACGCGTTTGTCGATCGACGGATGGGTGGCGAAAATATCGGCAAAGCCCTGGCGCGGATTGTCGATGCACATTTCCATCACCGACGAATTGGCGGCCGCCAGTTCGCCGCGGTTCTCGATCTTGCGCAGCGCCGAAATCATGGCGTCGGGATTTTTCGTCAGTTCGACCGCGCCGGCGTCGGCGAGATATTCGCGCTGCCGCGACAGCGCGAAGCGGATGACGATCGACAGGATCCACGCCACCACGATCAGCGCCACGGCGATGGCAATGGCGATGACGGCGCCGCCGCCTTTCTTGCCGCTGTCGCCGCCGCCGCTGCTGCTGCTGCGGCCGCGGCCGTAGAACGAGGTCTGGAAAAACAGCCGGAACACCATCTCGCCGAAGAACGACACCACGCCGGCAATGACCACCGCAATCACCATCATGCGCACGTCGCCGTTGCGGATGTGGGTGAGTTCGTGGCCGAGCACAGCTTCGATCTCGGCGTCGTCGAGTGCATTCAGCAGGCCGCGCGTCACCGAGATCGAATACTGCTTCTCGTTCAGGCCGGTGGCGAAGGCGTTGAGCGCATTGTCTTCCGTGATGCGCAGCTTCGGCATGGTGATGCCGCGCGAGATGCACAGATTTTCCAGCAGATTGTAGAGATGCGGCTCGTCGGCGCGGGTAATGGCGTGCGAGCCGGTGAGGGCGTCGATCATCTTCTGGTGAAACTTGTAGGCGATCAGCACCCAGACGAGGGTGCCGGCGGTGGCGAAGGGCGCCGCCTTCAGCGCGTTATAGAACGCCGCTTCCAGCAGATAGTCGATCGGCGCCTCGACCGAGAGCGCCTCGGCCAGCAGCGCGCCGGCGAACACCAGCACATAGACCAGAAAGAACAGGCCAATCAGCAGCGCGACCGAGCGGCGCCGGTTCGCCTGGATGTGGGTGTAGAGACCGTAGGCGGCCATTTCGTTTCGCCATTTTCCGCGTCATGGCCGGGCTTGTCCCGGCCATCCACGCCTTAACGAAGCAAGACGTGGATGCCCGGCACAAGGCCGGGCATGACGGCAGCGGATTTCTCGCCGGACTCGGCCGGTCGCACCCTTAGAACTTCACGCTTGGCGCCTGCTCAAGCTGCGGCCGCGCCTCGCCGACATCGAAGAACTCGCGGTGGCGGAAGCCAAACGAGGCGGCAAACAGCGCCGCCGGGAACTGCTCGATGCCGGTGTTGTATTCCTGGACCGCGCTGTTGAAGAAGCGCCGCGCGGCGGCCAGCTTGTTCTCAATGTCGGCGAGTTCGGTCTGCAACTGCTGGAAATTGGTGTTGGCCTTGAGGTCGGGATAGGCCTCCGACAAAGCGAACAACTGCCGCAGCGCGCCGGTGAGCATGTTCTCGGCCGCCACCTTCTGCTCGATGCCGGGCGCGGCGATGGCGGCCTGCCGGGCCTGGACCACGGCTTCCAGCGTGGCGCGCTCGTGGGTGGCATAGCCTTTCACGGTCTCGACCAGATTGGGGATCAGGTCGTGGCGCTGCTTGAGCTGGACGTCAACGTCGGCGAAAGCCTGATTGGTGCGCTGCCGCAGCGCGACAAGGCCGTTGTAGATCGTGACCGCCCAGACCGCGATCACGACGACGGCGCCGATAATGACCCAGGCGGTGGTGGACATGGCAGAGCCTCCTGAAAGGATTCGTGGTGGCCGAGCCTAGCCAGTTCCGCGACAAGCGGCCATGGCCGATCGGTACCCCGTCAACGGCCGTTTGCGGATATTCCTGATAAAACCTTGATCAAACGAAAAAAGGCCCCGAACCGGAGTTCAGGACCTTTTCGCCAGACGGCTATTCGGGGGGTAAGGGGGGAGCCGCCCGACTTAAGCTTTACGGAAATACAACGCCGGTCTCCGGGGTTGGTTCCTGCTTTTTTTCGCCGGGCGCCGAATTTTTTCGACGCTGGAGTTCCGGGTGGAAATCAGCTCGCCTCGCGGAACCGCACCGCGGCCTCCAGATCGACCGAGACCAGTTGCGAGACGCCGCGCTCGGCCATGGTGACGCCGTAGAGCCGGTTCATCCGCGCCATGGTGATCGGGTTGTGCGTGATGATCACAAAGCGGGTGTCGGTCGAGCGGGTCATCTCGTCGAGCAGGTCGCAGAAGCGCTCGACGTTGTGGTCGTCGAGCGGCGCGTCGACTTCGTCGAGCACGCAGATCGGCGCCGGGTTGGTCAGGAACACCGCGAAGATCAAGGCCATCGCGGTCAGCGCCTGCTCGCCGCCGGACAGCAGCGACAGCGTCGCCGGTTTTTTGCCGGGCGGCTTGGCGAGGATTTCGAGGCCGGCTTCCAGCGGATCGTCGCTCTCGATCAGCTGCAACTCGGCGGTGCCGCCGTTGAACAGCCGGGTGAAGAGCTGCTGGAAGTGGGCGTTGACCTGCTGGAACGAGGCCAGCAGCCGCTCGCGCGCTTCGCGGTTCAGGCTCTGGATGCCAAGGCGCAACTTCTTGATCGCCTCGACCAGATCGTCGCGTTCGGTGGTCAGCGAGGTGTGCTGGGCCTCGACCTCGGTCAGTTCTTCTTCGGCGCGCAGGTTGACCGCGCCGAGCCGCTCGCGCTCGCGGCGCAGCCGCTCCAGCGTGGCTTCGACGTCGGCCAGTTCGGGCAGCGCTTCGCCGTCCTTGAGTTCGGCCAGTTCCGCGACATTGGCCGGCTCGGTCTCCAGCATGTCGTGGATTTCGCGGGCGATATCGGTGAGGCGGCGCTTGGCGGCCTCGAAGCGTTCTTCGGCGCGGGCGAGTTCTTCGCGGGCGGCGCTGGCCGCCTCGAGCGCGGCGCGGGCGTCGCGGTCGGCGTCGGCGAGCTGGTTTTCGGCGACCTGAAGCCGGTCGGCGCAGTCGCGGCGCTCGGCTTCGGCGCTCTGCACTTCGTTGAGCAGCATCTCGCGCTTTTCGGCGAACAGCCGCGGCGCGTCTTCGAGTTCGGCGCGGTCGCGGGTAGCCTCGGCGATGCGCTGGTCGAGCGTCGCGGTCTGGGCGCGGGCGCCTTCCTGGCGCTGCAGCCAGCCGCTGCGATCGTTGGCGAGCGCGGCCAGCCGGCGGTCGGCCATCTCGGCCTCGCGGGCGATCGCCTGCTGTTCGGCGCGGACTTCGGCAAGCTTGGCGCGCTTGGCGGCGATGTCGTCGCGCACCGTCGCCAGACTGGCTTCGAGGTCGGCGGCGGGGGCGAGCGCGGCCAAAGCCTCCTCGGCCTCCATGCCGGCGGTGGCGGCCTCATCGCGGCTGGCGGTCAGACGCTGGCGGGCTTCGTCCAGCGCCGACAGGCGCGCGGCATTGCGGTTGAGTTCGCGTTCGGCGGCTTCGTGCCGGTCGCGCGCGGCATGCGCTTCCTTCTGACGTTCGCGGGCGCCGGTGCGGGCCTGGCCTTCGGCGGCGGCGGCGGCCTGCAACACGGTCTCGGCGTTCTTGACGGCGTTACGGGCGGCATCGGCCTCGGCGCGCGCCACCTGCAATTCGGATTCGATATCGGCAAGCCGGGCGCGTTCGGCGAGCCGGCGCGCCGCGCCGGTCGGCGCATGCGCATCGGCGGCAAAGCCGTCCCAGCGCCACAGGTCGCCGTCGCTCGACACCAGCCGCTGGCCGGGCTTGAGCAGCGCCGCCAGGCGGGCGCCGTCGGCCTTGTCGATGACGCCGATCTGGCTGAGGCGGCGGGCCAGTTCGGCCGGGGCCTGCACGTGTTGGGCCAGCGGCTCGACGCCATCCGGCAGCGCCGGATCGGCGGGATCGATGGCGGCGCCGATCCAGCGCATCGGCGCCGAGGCGTCGACCGGGGCATCGAGATCATCGCCGAGGGCGGCGCCCAGCGCCTTCTCGTAACCCTTCTCGACCGAGACATGGTCCATCACCGGCGGCCACATGTTCTTGGTCTCGACGGCCAGCACCTTGGACAGCGTCTTGGCTTCGGTCTCCAGCCGCTGCACGCGGCGGTCGGCCTCGGTCAGCGGCCCGCGCAGGCTGTCGAGATCGAGACGCGCCTGCAGATGCGCCGTCTCCGCCTCCATGGCGGCGGTTTCCGCTTCGGCGACGGCGGCCTGCACGGCTTCGACGGCGGCGGTGAGTTCGGCGAGATTGGGGCCATCAGTGCCCTGCAACGAGGCGACCTCGCGTTCGATTGCCGCCATCTCGGTCTCGAGCCGGCCGCTGCGTTCGCCATGCGTGCGAACGGCGTTCTCAAGCTGATGACGCTGCGCGGTGAGGTCGGCGAGTTTCGCGGTCAGTTCGGAGAAGACCTGCTCGGCCTGGTTCAGTTCGCCACCGGCCTCGGCGACGCGGGCGTCGACGCCGCTGCGGCGGCCGGCGCTTTCGTGCGCCTCGTTGCGCAGCGCTTCTTCCTCGGCGGTCAGCTTGGCGAGCGCCTCTTCGGCGTCGGCGACCAGCTTCTGCTCGCGCTCGCTGTCGGCGGCGAATTGCACCAGCCGCAGATCGAGTTCGGCGATGCGGTCCTTGGCACGCTGTTCTTCGCGGTCCAATTCCTGCGCCGCGACGTTGAGGCGGTGCAGCGCGGCGCCGGCGCGGGCTTCGGCCTCGCGCAAGGCGGGCAGGGCGGCGGCAGCGGTAGCCTGACGGGTCGATGCTTCGGCCTGTGCGCCGGTGCGGTCGGCGACGTCGCGCACGCAGAGGTCCTTGGCGTGTTCGGCGGCAGTGACCTCGACGCTCGCAGCGCTCCAGCGCAGGTGATAGAGCGTGGCCTCGGCCTTGCGGACCTGCGCCGACACGGTGCGATAGCGGATCGCCTGCCGCGCCTGCTTCTTCAGCGCTTCCATCTGGCCGGCGAGCTGGCCGATGACGTCTTCGAGGCGCAAAAGGTTGGCTTCGGCGGCCTTCAGGCGCAGCTCCGCCTCGTGGCGGCGTGCATGCAGGCCGGCGACGCCGGCGGCTTCTTCCAGCACGCGGCGGCGCTGTTCGGGCTTGGCCTGGATGATCTCGCCGATGCGGCCCTGATGCACCAGCGCGGGTGAGCGGGCGCCGGTCGAGGCGTCGGCGAACACGATCTGCACGTCGCGGGCGCGCACTTCGCGGCCGTTGATGCGGTAGGCCGAGCCTTCCTCGCGCTCGATGCGGCGCGCGATTTCGATCATGTCGGTGTCGTTGAACGCCGCCGGCGCCGAGCGCTCGGAATTGTCGATAGAGATGGCGACTTCGGCGTTGTTGCGCGCCGGCCGCGTGTTCGAGCCGGAGAAGATCACGTCGTCCATCGACGAGGCGCGCATGGATTTGTAGGACGACTCGCCCATCACCCAGCGCAGCGCTTCGACCAGATTGGATTTGCCGCAGCCATTGGGACCGACCACGCCGGTCAGGCCGGGCTCGATCAGGAAATCGGTCGGCTCGACGAAGGACTTGAAGCCGAGCAGGCGCAACCGCGTAAGTTTCATACTTCAGGCCTTATGCATTGTGGCTGGTGCACGATGGTGCTCGAGCACCGCTGTCCAACCCGCGACACACCGGAACCGGCTTTCGGGATCATGCCCGGAGCCGGAAAAACGCCCGGCGTCCCACTGGTTTTCGCATTGAACAGACCGGTCCCTACGGGGGTATGGAGGCGCGCACACACCTCGCGCCTCGCGCCGGAGAATTAATCTTTACGCATCAATGAGCAACAGCGACTCAGCTACGGAGCCCCGTTTTCCAGACCTTTCCGATGTGGATAAGGCAAAAATAAAGCGGCGGCGCCGTCTCCAGCGCCGCCGCTTTGGGCGAAAAACCGTGATCAGCCCTTGAGATAGGGGTCGATGACCTTGGCCATTTCGTCGATCGAGAGGGCGCCTTCGTGCTTGGTGCCGTTGATGAAGAAAGTGGGGGTCGAGCGGACGCCGAACTGGTTGTAGGCCCGGTCACGCATGCTCTGCAGGCCGTTGAGCAGCTTCTGATTCTCCAGGCAGGCGTCGAACGCCTTCTCGGTGATGCCGGCCTGGCGGGTGATGGCGCGCAGCTGCGGGATCGGCTGCTGCACGTACCACTGGCGCTGCGAGCGGAACAGCGTCGACATCATGGCGAAATACTTGTCCTTGTCGCCTTCGCCGGCGCAGCGCGCCAGCATGAAGGCGGCGGCGGCCAGCTGATCCGGCGGGAATTCACGGAAAACGAAACGCACCTTGCCGGTGTCGATGTAGCGCTTCTTCAGTTCCGGATAGGTCGTCTCGTGGAACGTGGCGCAGTGCGAACAGGTCACCGACGCGTATTCGATCACCGTCACCGGGGCCTTTTCGTCGCCCAGGATCATGTCGGGCAGAACATCCGGCTTCATCAATTCGGCCGATGAAATCGTCGCGGCGGCTTGCGCGAAAGCCGGGAAGGGCTGCAGCGAAGCGGTGCCGATCAGGGCGGTGGCGAGCGCCACGGTGGCGGTGCTCTGGCAAAACTCGCGTCGGGTGAACAGCAATGGAGGCTCCGTGGGCTATAGCGCGGGTGAACGGCACATTGGCTATCTGGAACAGGTAAATGTGGCAATGCCGGGCCGGATGGCCCGGCCGGCCGGCAGGCTCACTTTCTCTTGATGGCGGCGCCCAGCCGGGCCACCGCCTGGCGCAGGCCGTCGTCGGCGATATTGGGCAGGCTGGCGGCGATGCGGGCGGTGACGGCCGGATCGGGCGGCGGCGGCGCATGGCGCGGTTCGGGCCGCCGCAGCGGCGCCTGGCGCAAGGATATCTTGCCAATCGCCTGCCAGCCGAAGAAGCGGTTGACCCGCTCCAGGATGACCGTCGTCTGATGCTGAATTTCCAGCGCTGCCGGGCCCTCGACCCGCAGCACCAGCGTGGCCGGTTCCGGCGGCGCCTCGCCCATCGAGCCGGACGGGTTGGCGCGCGGCCAGTTGATCTTGATCGGCTCGCTGTGGGCGGCGATGTCGGCGCCGACGATATCGCCCCAGCGCGCCAGGATTTCCGCCGAGGCAAAGCCCTGGCTCTTGAAGGCGTCGTTCAGGGTCGCGCCGAGCAGGTCGGAAAGCGGCCGGGGAAAACTGCGCGCAGGCTTGCTCATGACAGGCGTTCTCGTGCCATCGTCGGCGCCATGAGCGTAGCAGTCCGGGCGGTGCGGCGAAAGAAATCAGCGGGGACGCCGGAACCGGGCGAACTGCTGGCCTGGTACGACCGTCACCGCCGCGTGCTGCCGTGGCGGGCGCGCGGCGGGGCGCGGGCCGACCCTTACGCCGTCTGGCTGTCCGAGATCATGCTGCAGCAGACCACCGTGAGGACGGTCGGGCCCTATTACGAGCGCTTCCTGGCGCGCTGGCCGACGGTGACGGCTCTGGCGGAGGCGCCGCTCGACGACGTGCTGCGGCTGTGGGCCGGGCTCGGCTATTACGCCCGCGCCCGCAATCTGCACGCCTGCGCCAAAGCCGTGGTCGAACGCCATGGCGGCGTGTTTCCGGACAGCCTCGAGGCGTTGCGCGCTTTGCCCGGCATCGGCGACTACACCGCAGCGGCGGTCGCCTCGATCGCCTTCGATGCCGATGCGGTGCCGGTCGACGGCAATGTCGAGCGTGTCGTGTCGCGGCTGTTCGCGGTCGAACAGGCGCTGCCGGCGGCGAAGCCCGTCATCAAACAACTGGCGACATCGCTGCTGCCGCCGGCGCGCTCGGGGGATTTCGCGCAAGGCCTGATGGATCTCGGCGCCACCATCTGTACGCCGAAGCGGCCGGCCTGCGCGCTGTGTCCGTGGAACGTCGTCTGCGTGGCGCGGGCGCGCGGCGACCAGGAGACGTTTCCGCGCAAGGCGGCCAAGCGCGAGGGCAAGCAGCGTTACGGCGCGGCTTTCGTGGTGCTGCGCGCCGACGGCTTTCTGCTGCTGCGGCAGCGGCCGGACAAGGGATTGCTCGGCGCCATGACCGAAGTGCCGGGCACGGTGTGGAGTCACGATTTCGATGTGGCGGCTGCGCTCAACGAGGCGCCGCGCGTCGGCAAGGCGCCATGGCGCAAGCTGGCGGGCGTGGTCACGCACGTGTTCACGCATTTTCCGCTCGCGTTGACGGTGTTCACCGCGACCGTGTCGCGCACCGCCAAGGCGCCGGCCGGTGCACGCTGGGTGAAGCTGGACGAGGTGGCCGGCGAGGCGCTGCCGACGGTGATGCGCAAGGTCATCGCGCACGCGTTGCCGGAGCTGTAACAGCGCTCGTCCCGTAATCACGGGACGAGCGCGTCGCTTCAGCCGCTCAGATCGCCGGAATACCCGACGCCGCCACCAGCATGGCGTTCTCGGCGCGCTCGACCGCATCCGGGCTGGGCTTGCGCCGCAGCATGGCCTTGCGGTTGATCTTGCGCTTGGCGATATCGCCGAGCTTCTTGTCGGTGGCTTTCTCTTCCTTGAGGTTCATGGCCAGAAGCTTGGCCACGTCGGGACTGCCGAGCATCTTGGCCCAGGCCACCAGCGTGCCGTAGCGCGTGATCTCGTAGTGCTCGACCGCCTGCGCCGCCGCGATCAGCGCGGCGTTGAGCACCATCTTGTCGTCGATCTCGGAGGCGATGTCGTTGGCTTCCTCGATGATGCCGTCGATGGCCGGGCACTTGGTGCCGCTCGGCTTGGTCTTGAGCTTCTTGAAGGCCTGGTCGAGCCGCTTGATGTGGCCCTTGGTCTGCTTGAGGTGCATCCGGAAGCCCTTCTTGAGCTCGGCGTCGGACGCCTTTTCGATCATGTCCGGCAGCGATTTCTGGATCTGATGCTCGGCGTAATAGATGTCCTGCAGCGTATGCATGAAGAGATCATCCATCGTCTGCATGTCGGGTGAAAACCAGCCCATCGTCGTCGTCTCCTGTGGAGTTCCAACGCAATAAGCCGCCACCCGCCGCGAAAGTTCCGCGGCCCGCGCTACTCCGCCGCTTCGGCGCGACGTCCGGCGCCGGCCGGCAGGATTGGCGGCTTGGCGTTCAGGGCGTCGACCTGGAAGCCCGCCACTTTCTTGTAGTTGGCGGCGATATCCTCCAGCTCCTGCCGGCTGAGCACGTCGGTGACCTTGTCGAAGCCGTCGGGCGCGCGCTCTTCGACCATCTGCATGACCTGCTCGGGGCCGTTCTTGCGGTTGAGCAGCACCAGTTGCGTGGTGGCCGGCCGGCGCTCGTCTTCGTAGGCCTGTAGCGCCGCCTGGGTCTCGCCCTTGGCGAGGATCTCGCGGCCCAGCACGCGGGCGTCGAGAATGGCCTGCGAAGCGCCGTTGGAGCCGATCGGATACATCGGGTGCGCGGCGTCGCCCATCAGCGTGACGCGGCCGAAGGTCCAGCGCTCCAGCGGATCGCGGTCGACCAGCGGGTACTCGTAGCAATATTGCGCGTTGCGGATCAGGCCCGGCACGTCGAGCCAGTCGAACGTCCAGTCCTGGAAGTAGGGCAGGAATTCGTCGAGTTTGCCAGCGCGGTTGTAGTCCTCGCGGCGCCACTGGTAGTCCGGCGGCAACAGCCGTTCGGCGATCCAGTTGATGGTCGGCCGGCCGCGTTCGGTGGCGGCCCGCGAAATCGGGTAGCAGACGAATTTCAGGCTCTCGTGCCCGGCCATGATCATGGTGCGGCCGGACAAAAACGGTTCGCCCTCGGTGACGCCGCGCCACAGGATGCGGCCGTTCCAGATCGGCGCGCCTTCCTGCGGATAGAGCCTGGCGCGCATCGCCGAATGGATGCCGTCGGCGCCGATCAGCAAAGTGCCGTCATAATCGCCGATGGCGTCGCCGTCCTTGTTGACGAAGTGCGCCCGCACGCCGTCGGCGGTTTCGGTCCAGTCGCGCAGGTGGTGGCCGGTGAGGATGTTGTCGGTGCCGATGCGCTCGCGGGTGGCGTCGAGCAGCAGTTGATGCAGGATGCCGCGGTGGATCGAGACCTGCGGCCACTTGTAGCCGGCATCCAGTCCGCGCGGCTCCGACCAGATCGGCTTGCCGTGCTTGGAGAAATAGGCGAGCTCCTTGGTGCGGACGCCGGTCTCGTCCAGTTTGTCGAGCAGGCCGAGTTCGATCAGCTCGCGGCAGGCATGCGGCAGCACATTGATGCCGACGCCGAGCGGCTTGAGCGCCGTGACGCTCTCGAACACCTTCACCGGCACGCCGATCTGGTGCAGGCTCAGGGCCACGGTCAGGCCGCCGATGCCGCCGCCGGCCACAAGAACGGTCATGCGCTTCTCCCCACGCGTCGAAATTCGCGGGGTTCTGACGCATTCGCCCCGGCTGCTCGATCATACTCCATGCCTATGGGCTTGCCAGCGGCCCGTCATTCTTTAGGAATACGCCGCGAGTTTCAGAAAAGGACAAAAACCATGACCATCCAGCGTTTCGAGACCGGCCCGCGCATGAGCAAGGCCGTTGTGCATGGCAATACGGTCTATCTGGCGGGCATTGTCGCCGATAGCCCGAAGGGCAAAAGCACGACCGAGCAGACCAAGGACATCCTGGCGCAGATCGACGGCTTCCTGGCCAAGGCCGGCAGCGACAAGTCCAAGCTGCTGACCGCCAATATCTGGATCACCGACATGGCCAATTTCGCCGAGATGAACGCGGTGTGGGACGCCTGGGTGTCGCCGGGCAACACGCCGGCGCGCGCCACGGTCGAGGCCAGACTGGCGACGCCGGACTACAAGGTCGAGATCATGGTGGTGGCGGCGAAGTAACGTATCGGCCGGCGCAGAGGGACGCTGCCGCCCGGCACGCCCGCGCCGGCGGTGAAATGGACCGGCGCACCGCGCTACAACTTCACAGGCGGCAACAACGATCCCGACGGCGTGCCGATCGACGGCCTGCTGGCGGCGGCGCAGTCGGTGATCGCGCGCGAGGGCCGGTCGCTGGCGACGTACGGCCTCAACAGCGGGCCGCAGGGCTACCGGCCGCTGCGCGATTTCCTTGCCGCTAAGCTCAAGCGCGACGCCGGCATGAACTGCAGCGCCGATGACATCCTCATCGTGTCGGGCTCGCTGCAGGCGCTCGACCTGGTGCACGGCGCGCTGCTCGCCCGCGGCGATACCGTGATCTGCGAGCGCGACTGCTACGAGGGCACGCTGAACCGCTATGCGCGGCTCGGCGTCAATGTCGTCGGCATCCCGCTCGACGGCGGCGGCATGGACATCGACGCGCTGGCCAAGGCGCTGGCCGATCTCAAGGCGAAAAACATCCGGCCGAAATTCATCTACACCATACCGACGGTGCAGAACCCGACCGCGACCATCCTCGACGAAAGCCGCCGCACCGCGCTGCTCAAGCTTGCCGACGACTACGGCGTGCCGGTGTTCGAGGACGACTGCTACGCCGATCTGGTCTGGACCGGTGAGCGCCCGCCGGCGCTTTACGCCATGAGCCAATCCAGCAACGTCATTCACATCGGCTCGT
>LNFM01002468.1_pt1 | contig 38688 bp, 39 predicted proteins | sample 596031 | NCBI WGS metagenome assembly LNFM01 (sample SAMN04254537, study PRJNA301005) | activated carbon metagenome | isolation source: dual media filters at the Ann Arbor, Michigan drinking water treatment plant | place: USA: Ann Arbor | reverse complement strand
GCTCCCAGCGCGAGCGCCACCGCCGATGCAATAATGAGAACGCCAACCACGGCTTCAACCGTCCGCATGGACGCCAACCCCTTCCACCAAAAGAGAGCCGACAGTAGTCAAATGTCCGCCCGCCGCAAAGGCCGCCGCGCCGCCATCAACAGCGCCGGTCATACACCGGGCTTTGCCTCCCGCACCGCGGCCTTCACGGCATCGATGAGAAGCCGCACATCCGTCGGCAGCGAGCAAAACTGAAATCCCTCGGCAAAGCGCCGCCGCGCCGTCGCCGCCCCGTCAGTATGAACGGCAGCAATCAACCCCGACGATCGGGCCCGCTCACGCACGTCCGCCATCGCCTGAACCACCGCAGCATCCGTCGGATCCATGCTTGGCGCGACCCCAAACGAGAGCGACAAGTCACCGGGCCCGATGTACACGCCGTCCAGTCCAGGGACCGAGAGAATAGCATTCACGTTCTCGACCGCGCGGCGTGTCTCCACCTGCGCCAACAGCAGGATCTCGCGATTGGCCTGCCCCGCGTAATCCGTCCCCGCATAGAATGACACGCGATTGGGCCCATACGATCGCGAACCCATCGGCGGATAACGGCACGCGGCCACGAACGCTCGCGCTTCCGCTTCCGTCTCGATCATAGGACAGATGATGCCATAAGCCCCCGCGTCGAGGAGCTTGGTCATGATGGCCGGCTCGTTCCACGGCACGCGCGCCAGCGGCACGGCAGGCGATGTCGAAATACCCTGCAGCATCTGGAATGCCGCGGCGAAGTCGATGGCGCCATGCTGAAGATCAATGGTGACGCTATCGACGCCTTGATGCGCAATCGCCTCCGCCGCATGCGAACTGGCCATCGCACACCACGCATTCAGCACCGGCTCACCCGCCGCAATTTTGGATCTAAGCGTGTTGGGGCGCACGGGCACTCACGTGGATCAGAGAGCGAGGGACCAAAAGAGAGCGGGGTGGAACTCTTGTGCAAAGAGTTCCACCCCGATCCGTCTCCCCAGACTTGGACCATTCTTTTTTGGATATCGGGTCGTCCCTTCCCCGACGGCGCGCAGGATGTTGGACACCCTGAAGCATGTCAAGACGCCGGGGTCAGTCAGAGGGAATTTTTATTGCCTTTGCAAAGCGCCACTGAAAATGGTTGACATGGCACCTGCACCGGCTTGGTCAGCATCAATGATGCTTATGGCCCTCATGCTCTGCCGCGCCGGGTTGATGATCCATCCCATGTGGCCCCTTGGCGCCGACCGGTTCGACCGTCGCTTCGATTTTCACTTCGCCGGCCTTCTCAAACACGAGCGTGATCGGTAGCGTTTCGCCCTCTTTGAGCGGCGCCTTGAGATCGAACAGCATAATGTGATCGCCGGACGGCTTCATCACCGCGCTACCACCCCCCGGAATCGCCAGTTTTTCGATCTGCCGCATCTTCATGACGCCGCCGTCCATGGTGTGCGTGTGGATTTCCACCCGCCCAGCAGCCGGTGAAGACGCGGAAACAAGCGTGTCGGCCGCTCCGTCCTTGGCTTTGATTTCCGCATAAGCCGCACCGATCGTCGCGCCACCCGGCGTCGCCCGCGCCCAGGGATGAGCCACCGTTATGCTCCCGGCTTCATATTCGTGCGCAACGGCAGCGAGTGGGCTGAGCACCGCAAAGGCAGCGGCGAAACAGGCAAGGCGTCGTGACATGAAATTCCTCTCCAGGCTTCTTCCCATCTGCCTTAGCTAATGCGCGCCCGCCCCCCGCACAACCCACCAAGCTCCCGAAACGAGCCTAGCGAGCGCTTAACCCATAATCCCCCATCTCGTGATAAAGAGACGGCCCCCAGACGGCCCGGCCAAATCGTCATTAACCAAATTCAGAGCATCGTCCCGAACGTGACCCAGCGCGTACTCCTCATCATCGGTGGCGGCATCGCGGCCTATAAAAGCCTCGACCTCATTCGCCGCCTGCGCGAGCGCGGAGCGAGCGTGCGCGTGGTGTTGACCCGCGCGGCCCAGGAATTCGTGACGCCGCTGGCAGCCGGTGCGCTGTCCAACGATCGCGTCTTCACCGACCTGTTCGACCTCGACGACGAACGCGAGATCGGCCACATCCGTCTGGCCCGCGACACCGACCTCATCATCGTCGCCCCCGCGACCGCGGATCTCCTCGCCAAGATGGCGACCGGTCAGGCCAACGATCTCGCCACCGCCGTCCTCCTCGCCACGGATAAACCCGTCCTCGCCGCACCCGCCATGAACCCGCGCATGTGGTCTCATCCCGCCACGCGCCGCAACGTCCGCCAACTCGAAGCCGACGGCATCGCTTTCATCGGCCCCAAGGCCGGCGAAATGGCCGAACGCGGTGAAGCCGGCATCGGGCGCATGGCCGAACCCATCGAAATCGCCGAAGCAGCCACCCAACGCCTGACCGGCCGGCCATCGTCGAAAACCGGCCCGCTCGCCGGCCGTCACGTCCTCGTCACGAGCGGCCCGACGCACGAACCCATCGACCCGGTCCGCTACATCGCCAACCGATCGTCGGGCAAACAGGGCCACGCCATCGCCGCGGCCGCAGCTAGCGCCGGCGCGCGCGTCACCCTCGTCTCCGGCCCCGTCACGCTGCCCGATCCCCCCGGCGTCACCATCGTCAAAATCCAAACGGCAACCGAGATGCTGTCCGCCGTTGAAGCCGCGCTGCCCGCCGACATCGCCATTTTCGCCGCCGCCGTCGCCGACTGGCGCGTTGCGGCCGCTGCTGGCCAAAAAATGAAGAAAACCAAAGGGTCCGCTGCGCCCACCCTCGCACTCACGGAAAATCCCGACATCCTGAAAGGCATTGCCGCGCGCGGCCCCCGCCGCCCCGCGTTGGTCATCGGCTTCGCCGCCGAAACCGAAGCCGTCGTCGCCCACGCCCAGAAAAAGCGCCAAGACAAATCCGCCGACTGGATCGTCGCTAACGATGTTTCACCCGCAACCGGTACCTTCGGCGGCGATTGGAATACGGTGCACCTTGTCACCGCCGAGGGCGTGACGAGCTGGCCGCCGCAAAGCAAAGATGAGGTGGCACGCCTGCTCATCGAAGAGGCCGCAGGCTGGCTCGCAGCACATCAAACCGATGTTTGACCATGACCAAGAAGAACGCGAAAAAATTGAAGACGGTACGGGTCAAAGTGCGGGTGAAAATTCTGCCCCATGGCGAAGGTCTGCCGCTGCCTGAGATGCATTCGGACGGTGCCGCCGGTCTGGATCTGGTCGCTGCGATCGATCCGAAAAAGCCGCTCCGTCTGGGTCGCGGCAAGTTCGCGCTGATACCCACCGGCCTCTCGATTGAACTGCCGCGCGGAACGGAAGCCCAGGTTCGCCCCCGCTCAGGTCTGGCCGCCAAACACGGCGTCACCATCCTCAACAGTCCCGGCACCATCGACAGCGACTATCGCGGCGAAGTCCAGGTCATCCTCATCAACCTCGGCGACAAGCCGTTCGTGATAAGTCGCGGTGATCGCATCGCACAGATGGTCGTGGCGCCCGTCGCGCGCGTAAAGATGAAACCCATCGCCGCGCTCTCCAAGACGAACCGTGGCGCCGGCGGCTTCGGTTCGACCGGCAAGACGGTGGCGCCCGCTGCGAAATCTAAGACCACACCCGCCGCCCCGGCAAAAAAGAAACCCGATCCTCAGCGGGCAGCAACAACCCAACGCAAGTCACCTGCGAAGCGCAAATAGCGCCCCGAAATCCCTGTTCTTTCGCGTCTGCAGGAACGATTTTTTCGCCTCCCGCCGTTGCAGCCACGGGCCGGGAAGGTTATTGCCACCCCAGACCTTCCATCCATGACCTACCATCATTGAACTGCCATCCCACCCGCCAACAGAAGGCTACGCAACAGCCATGACTGAGGTTCCGGAGATCAAGACGCTTTCCGCCACAAAAACTTGGGGCCGCGGCCGCGTCTATGAAAACATCACCGAGACGATCGGACATACCCCCCTGGTGCGTCTCGGCAAGATCGCCAAGCAGGCCGGCGCCCGTGCCGACATTCTGCTCAAGCTGGAATTCTTCAATCCGCTCTCCAGCGTCAAGGACCGCATCGGCGTCTCGATGATCGACGTGCTCGAAGCCGAAGGCAAAATCACGCCCGGCAAAAGCACACTTGTCGAGCCGACATCGGGCAACACCGGCATCGGTCTCGCCTTCGTCGCCGCCGCGCGCGGTTACAAGCTCATTCTGGTCATGCCGGAGTCGATGTCGATCGAGCGCCGCAAGATCCTTGCGCATCTGGGTGCCGAATTGGAGTTGACCCCCGCTGCTGGCGGTATGCCGGCCGCCATCGCCCGCGCCCAGGAACTCGTCGCCACCACGCCCGGCGCTGTGCAGCCAAGCCAATTCGAAAACCCCGCCAACCCCGCCGTCCACGAACGCACCACCGCTGAAGAAATCTGGAACGACACCAAAGGCAACATCGACGTTCTCGTTGTCGGCGTCGGCACCGGCGGCACGTTGACGGGTTGCGGCAAAGTCTTGAAGGCACGCAAACCCGGCCTCAAGGTCATTGCCGTCGAGCCGACGGGCAGCCCCGTGCTCTCCGGCGGCAACCGCGGACCGCACAAAATTCAAGGCATCGGCGCGGGCTTCGTCCCCGGCGTCCTCGACACGTCCCTGATCGACGAGATCGTCACCGTCTCCAACGATCAGGCCTTCGAGATCTCCCGCCTCGTCTCCAAAACGGAGGGCATCCCCGGCGGCATTTCGACGGGCGCCAACGTTGCCGCCGCCATCTCGGTCGCCACACGCGAGAACATGACCGGCAAAACCGTCGTCACGTTCGCACCTTCGTGCGCCGAGCGCTACTACACCAGCGAACTCTTCCTCGACCCGCCGGCCTGAGATCGCCGCACGGGACATCAAACAACAAGGGTGCCCGGAAACGGCGCCCTTTTTTCATGTCTCCGCACCCGTCATACCGCCGTGAAGCCGTTGTCGACGAACAGATGCGTACCAGTGACGAAACTCGCCTCGTCCGAGGCCAGAAACAATGCCGCCCGCGCCACCTCTTCCGGCTCGCACAACCGCCCTTGCTGCACTGCCAGCGCTTCTTCCGACGCGTCCACCCCATACCGCGTCAACTCCGCGACCTCCCGCAGACCGTGCGGCGTCTTCACAAATCCGGGACAAACAGCATTGCAGCGGATGTTGCGATCGCGGAACTCGACCGCAATCGCGCGCGCAAACATATGACAGGCCCCCTTGGTCGTATCGTACAAAACTTCCATCGGCGTCGCTGCCACAGCTGAAATCGACGACGTGCACACGATCGATCCGCCACCGCGCGCAATCATCCCCGGCAGCACCGCCTTCGTCATCAGAAACATGCTGCGGACGTTCACCGCCATCAGCATTTCCCATTCCTCCAGCGTCGTCTCCAGGAACGGTTTGATGACGATTGTGCCCGCGTGATTGAACAGCACGTTCGGCGCGCCAAACGCCGCCGTCACCGCTGCGACGGCTGCATTCACCTGCGCCTCGTCCGACACATCGGCTTCCGCGAAAACCGCCGATCCGCCGGACGCCTGGATCTCGGCCACAACCGCCTCCCCCGCGCTCCGGTTGCGATCAACCACCGCTACGTTCGCACCCTCCGCCGCAAAGAGCTTGGAAGATGCCCCACCCATCCCCGTTGCGCCGCCCGAAATCAGCGCGACTTTCCCAGCCAGTCTGCCTGCCATATCGAGACCTCCCAAAACAATGCGGGCCGGATCATGCGACCCGGCCCGCTCATGTTCCAACGCTTTCTTAGATGCCCGTTTCACCCACCGCGGCTTCCGCAGCGGCGATTTCAGCCTTTCGACGCGCGATCTCTTCGCCAATGGGCGGGCCCTTGAACCGGCGGTTTTCGACCAGCAGCCAGATCACCAGCGAGACCGCGACAAACCCGAGTGTGATCGGCAGTGCCCAGTCGTTCGGCGGCTGGATACCCGCATAAAAGATCACACCCATAGCCACCAGCGACAGGATGGCGACCAGGCGGAACATCACCCCACCGATGTTCCACGGCCCCGGAGCCGGCCACTTCGGCCCACCATAGGCAATGAGCCCGAGAAAAATCGGCAGCGCGAACGACAGGAACAGGAAGATCACCGTGCACGACACGACGATCGAATAAGCCGGCGTTCCAGCAATGGTGATGGCCGATGTGAACCAGACGAACAGCACCGACAGGATCGACCCGAACCAGATGGCATTGACCGGCGAACGGAACGTCGGGCTCACTTTGGCGAGCATCCCCGATACCCCAGGAATGCCATCGTCGCGCGAGAACGCAAAGATCATGCGCGACACCGACGTCACCGTCGCCAGACCGCACAGGAACTGCGCTGCAAAGATGATTCCATACAGAATTTCCTTGATAGTCACCGGCACCCGCTGGTCCATGGCCCAGAAGAACACATTCCAGCCCTGCTTCGCAGCGTCGTCCATGTTCGGAATCATGAGCACGAACGCGCACAGCATCAGGTAGCCGAAGACCCCTGACCACAGCACCGACGACACCATGCCCTTGGGCACCGCCACGGCTGCATTTTTGGTTTCTTCCGCCGTATGTGCCGATGCGTCATATCCGGTGATGGTGTAGAGCGGCAGCAATAGACCGACGAGAAAGGCCATCTCCAGCGGAATGGCGTTCGGCCACACAGCGCTGGCACCTTCCGTGCCCGTGTAGTTGGAAAACGTGAACAAACGCGCGAAGTCCCAGGTCTCTGCAAAGAACAAACATACGGCCGTCAGAGCCACCGCCCCCAGTAGAATGAGATAACCAGAAAGATCGGTCAGCTTCACCGTGAGATTGATGCCCATGTGATTGACGAGTGCCTGGAGGGCCGTGATGCCGGCCACGAACGCGACGCGCGTCTGTAGATTGTCTTCCAGCCCGAAGTAGGAGCCGAAGGCACCAAAGAAAAAGTAGAACGTGCCCACATTGATCGCACCGAGCACAGTGATGAGGCCCAGCAGATTGAGCCATGCCGACAGCCACCCCGTAAACCGGTTGCCGAGAATAGAGCCCCAGTGATAGAGGCCCCCGGCCGTCGGATAGGCCGATGAGATCTGTGCCAGCGCCACCGCGAACAGACCCGACAGGATCACACCGATAGGCCAGCCGATCCCGATGGCCGCGCCCCCGGCTCCGGCCGTCGCCTGCCCCAGCGAGTTGATCCCGCCAGAGAGAATGCAGATGATGGAAAACGAGATCGCGAAGTTTGAAAAGCTGCTCATGCTTCTGTGCAACTCTTGCGCGTATCCCATCTCATGCAGGACTTTAATGTCCCGCTTGTGAATTTCGTGTTCGTCGTGATGAGTTGTCATCGTGCGCTCTCCCCCAGAGGTGCAGTTCGAGACGTCCGGTTGCCCCCAGTCCCCCGATAGGAGTGACCCAGGCCCTCGGATGGTGCTTATTGCCGGCATTACGCGCCGGAGTGGGTTGATTGCCGCGCACCTCAAGCCCATCCAATCGCCCGGCCGCCGTTGAGAGACCGATGCAGGTGTGATTGTCTGGACAGCCAAGGCCGGAGTGTGTGACGCAACTTCCCCGGAAAAGACCCTAGCGGTGTTTGCGTAGTCCGTCATGACGTGGCGCAGCACAAAAATTGCTGCGCATGCGAAGCCGCAACCAGAAACCCTGAAAGTAAGATGCTGAAGCCCGACGAAATCCAGCGCTACAAGCGCCACCTGGTCCTGAAGGAGATCGGCGGCCAAGGCCAGCAGCGCCTGAAGGCGGCCCGCGTTCTCGTCATCGGCGCAGGCGGACTGGGCTCGCCCCTCGTTCTCTACTTGGCCGCCGCCGGCGTCGGCACCATCGGCATCATTGATGACGACCGCGTCTCACTGGACAATCTCCAGCGCCAGATTGCCCACGACACAGTCCACATCGGCGCACTGAAGGTCGAGAGCGCACGCGACACAATTCTGCGGATCAATCCGCACACCACTGTCGAAACGTACGCCGAACGCCTCACCCCGGCTAACGCCCTCGACATCATCGGCCGCTACGACATCGTCGCCGACGGCTCCGATAACTTCGCCACCCGCTACCTTGTCTCCGACGCCTGCTACTTCGCAAAAAAGACCCTGGTCTTCGCAGCCGTCGGCCCCTTCGACGGCCATCTCACAGTTTTAAAACCACACGAACAGCGGCCCGGCGGCGAGCCCTATCCCACGTATCGCTGTCTGTTTCCTGAGCCGCCTCCGCCCGGAACAGTCGCCAATTGCGCGGAAGTCGGCGTTCTGGGCGCTGTCGTCGGCGTGCTCGGAACGCTGCAAGCCGTGGAGGTTTTAAAAGAAATAACCGGCGCCGGCGAAACGCTCGCGGGCCACCTGCTCATCTATGACGCCAAGGATACGCGCTTCGAGAAGGTCGCCATCGCCTGGGACCCGGACAACGCCCTCTCGGGCCTCGCGCCGACAATCACCGATTTTTCCGGCCACGCAGCCGCGCTCGATGGCGGCGCCTGCTCTTCAGAGGGCTAAGCGCGTCAATCGCGCTCCTGCTCCATGGCCGCCATCAAGCGCTGCATATCGAGAATAGAGATCGTACGCGTACCTTCCAGCGCGATGATTTTGTCGACCTTCATGCGCGAAATCTGCCGGCTAACGGTCTCGATCGTCAGCCCCAGAAAATCGGCGATTTCCGCGCGCGACAGCGGAAGATTGAACCGCGGCCGCTCCGGATCGTCAGAAACCTTGCAGCCAATCGATTCCATGCGGCGCGCCACCATCAAAAGGAAACTGGCCACCTTCTCTCCTGCGCTCTTGCGCCCGAGCAGCAGCATCCACTCCCGCGCACTGTCGAGCTCATCGAGTGTGTTCTGGAACAGTCGGTGCTCGAACCCCTCGATCTCTTTCACCAGCCGCTCGAACTGCCCCTTGTCGTAGGTGCACAGGTGAACGTCTGTGACGGTCTCCGCATGGTACGGGCTGTTAGCCCGAAACGGGCGGCCGAGAAAATCCGAGGCGAACTGCAAACCGACAATCTGCTGCCGGCCATCGGCGAGCGTCTTTGTGAGTTTCACCACGCCCGACACAATGTTCGCAAAGTAATGCATCTCTGCATTGTCGTGCAAAATGACCTGACCGGGCGGCAATAGTTTATGATGCGCAATTGCGCTGAGCCTTGCGACTTCGTCACGCTCCAGCGCACCGCAGACCGCGCGGTGGCGCACGGCACAGCTGTCGCAGCGAAGCAGATGCTCTGCCATGACCACCTCAAAATAGAGTCACCAGACCGTCGACCTGCGCGCCAGACGGGCGCCGCTCGAACGAGCCGGCAATCCGCCTGTCTTCCCCAAGAGCGCGCCGGGCCCACACGACTGCAGCGCCCGTTTGTCAACTAGTGCTGACACAAACACTATCCGATGCCGCGACTGCCGGACAAGGCATTTGAGCCGGATCAAGGTGAATAGATCGCACAACCTTCTGACAAGCGTCAGACTTCAGCACACGCGATGCCAACGGGGAAGCGAGGCGCTCTGCCTGATCAAACGGTAAAGCCGCAGCGGGCGAACTGTCAGCTCCGCCAATGTCTAAGCCATAGGAAAACCGGCCCTACGCCAGAACCACGCGCATCCCCGCGGGCCCGCGCGAAGGCGCACTTTGACTAACTTTTCGTGCGTGGACTGAGAATGGCGAGGCTGTAGTCGATGACGGTTACGATCGTTACCGCGATTGCGAGGCAGGAAAGCCAGAAGCTGACCGAAGGACTGGCCTCAGGTGCCAGAGCAGGCCCCGCGATGTGCGGCAAAATAAGTGCTGCCTGAACAAGTGCATGGGTCGCGGTGCGTAAGGTCAGAGACGGCCTGTAAACAACATTAGCCCCGCGCTGACGGGCGAGCACGCAAAGGTAAGGCACGAGCAGGTCGCCTGCATAGCAAACGAACAGCGCCCAAATTGGGAACCAACCCATCAGCATCAGAGCAATGTAAATCGTGAAATGAAAAATACTCTCGCACGCCGAGTCGAGAATGAGACGGAAGTCATCCCCCTTCCCATGCCGCTGACTGGATGCCGTGGTGACAAAATGAATGAGCAGCGCAAGTGCGATCACCGCAGCAACGAACGTCAATCCTTGTGTCGTTTGGCCCAGGATCAGGGGCACGCACACGAAGCCCAGAAACGGACGCAAAAAACTCAAAAGATCGAGAATGGCAGACGGCTTTTTGATTTCGGGCTGCATGCGCATTCGATCAAGGTTGTTTGCTGAATTGAACGGCTTTGCGCGCGGATCTCGCCGAGTAGATCAGCCAGACGTAGTCGAAGAACGACCACACCGAAAGCGCGGTCGTGACAAAGAGCAAAAGCCACGTGAAGAAGATGAGGCTTTCGGGAGGAGCGCCGGCATAAAAGGCGAACAGAAAAGTGATGCCCAGCTGGCTCAAACCTTGCGCGGCCGCTTTGATCTTCCCGCTCCAGCGGGCGGCCATGGTGCCGATGTGGGATTCCGCGACGATCCGCAAATGGGCCTGCGCGATCTCCCGCGCGGCCATTACAATCAACATCCACACCGGCATCCAGCGATTGGCCGCAAACGCTGTGAACACCGACACGCGATAGAGACTGTCGGCCATCGGATCGAGGATTTTGCCGACCGCTGACACCTGACCGGTGCGCCGCGCAACCCACCCATCCACGCCGTCCGAAACCTCGGCAATCACCATCAGCCCCAGCGCCGCCCACAGCGCCGCGTTGGAACCATTCACCAGCAACAAAATGATCGGCACCGCAGCCGCAACGCGATACCAAGTGATCGCATTTGGCAGGGTCCAGAGACCAAGGGGTTTCAAACGGGGCTCTCGATGGTGGAAGGTCCGGTCCGGTTCGTGGGGCGACACTAGCCAAGCCCGGGCCGCCCCGAAACCCCCTGCGACGTGTAAACCATCCCTTCGCCTAAACAAAAAGGGCGCCCCCTGGAGCGCCCTTCTCGCAATGAGCCGGAAATGGCCGCCTTACTTGATCCCGTGCTGGATCTTGGCCGCTTCCACCGTGTTCTGCAGCAGGCAGGCAATGGTCATGGGCCCGACACCGCCGGGCACCGGCGTGATGGCGCCGGCCACCGCCGCGCAGCTGGCATAATCGCAGTCGCCCACGAGCTTGGTCTTCCCATTCTCCGACGGCACGCGGTTGATGCCCACATCGATCACGATGGCGCCCGGCTTCAGCCAGTCGCCCTTCACCATCTCAGGAATGCCGACCGCCGCCACGACGATATCGGCGCCCTTGACGACCGCTTCGATGTTCTTCGTGCGCGAATGAGCGACCGTGACCGTGCAATTTTCCCGCAGCAGCAGCGCCGAAACCGGCTTGCCGACGATGTTGGAACGGCCGATGACCACCGCATGCAGACCCGAAAGATTGGGCTGCACCGTCTTGGCCAGAATGACCGACCCCGTCGGCGTGCACGGCACCAGCGTGCGCTCGCCGATCCACAGCCGCCCGACGTTCACGGGATGGAACCCGTCCACGTCCTTATTCGGGTCGATGGTGTTCAAGACGCGCTCGGCGTTGACGTGCTTGGGCAGCGGCAGCTGCACCAGGATGCCGTTCACGGCCGGATCGTTGTTGAGCTTTTGCACAATGGCCAGAATATCGGCCTCGCTCGTTTCCGCCGGGAGCTTGTACTCCCAGGAGTTCATGCCAGCTTCCTTGGTCTGCTCGCCCTTGTTCTTGACGTAGACCTTGCTCGCCGGATCTTCGCCCACCAGAACCACGGCCAAGCCGGGGGTGATGCCATGATCGGCCTTCAAAGCGGCCACGTCCTTCGCGACTCCGGCGCGGACCTCGGCGGCAACGGCTTTGCCGTCGATAACACGCGTTTGCATGGGGCTCTCCTCTGCGGGTGATTGTGCTTGAGCGGTGTTGAGTGCGGACTTCAGGTCAATTCCAACAGGCGCGCCGCGAGCCGGTTGTCGAGGCTCGTCGCATCACCCGTAATCTTTAGGGATTTCACGCGTGACTGGTGACCGGAGGCCACCGCGACGCGGCTCTTGGGGACGTCCAGCCAGTCCGCGAGCTGTCGCTCCACGGCCTCGTTGGCCTCCCCGTCGGCCGGAACCGCCCGAACCCTGACCTTGAAAGCCGGGCCCTCGGCGGTCAGTTCGACCCCGTCAATTGTATCTTTGGACGATTTCGGAGAGACGCGCACGCGCACGATGACGCACCCGTCGCTGATCCGCCAGGGTTGCTCGCCGTCCGCCATGAGCAACCCTCACAGGTGCCGGACAGGCGCGCCCGCCATCACTAAACAAACGCCTTAGCGATGTTCGTGATCACGACGCTCTGAATAAAATAAAGGCCGAGGAGTAGAACGACCGGTGACAGATCGATGGCGCCCAAATCGGGCAGCATCCGGCGGATCGGCCCGAGCAGCGGTTCCGTCAGCGCGTTCAATGTGGTCCAGATAATTTGCACGACCTGGTTGCGTGGATTGATGACGTTGAACGCCAGCAGAAAGCTCATGATCACCGCGGCGAAGACCACGTAGCTGTAGAGATTGATGACGTAATTGATGAAGCTGAGAAATTCGAGCATGTGTCCTCGCCGCTGCGGCCGTCTCGCGAGCCTGTGGTGTACCTGCCCCGGGCTGGTGGGGCAAGCCGGGACGCCCCGCCATGAGCCCCGTCCGCCACCTATCCACCGTTCCCGCCCCGTTCCTTGACAACCCCAAACCCCCGTCCGTAAATGCCGCCTCCCAGGGTCCGGGGCCGTAGCTCAGATGGGAGAGCGCTGCAATCGCACTGCAGAGGTCAGGGGTTCGATTCCCCTCGGCTCCACCAGTTGCCCAGTCACGTGACGCTCTCATACGTTTTTCTGCCGAATGGTCTTGCGCCGGTTAGGCCACCGCCGGCTTCACCGTCGACATATCGACGTCCTCTTCGGCGTCCCGGGGGCGGTGCTCCGCAGCCAACACAAGATAGATCACGGGCAAGATTAGAAGCGTGAACAACGTCCCGATCGCCATTCCGCTGACCAGCATGATGCCGATGCTGTTGCGCGCTTCCGCCCCCGCGCCCGTCACGAACACGAGCGGCAAATGCCCGAACACGGTCGCCGCCGTCGTCATGAGAATGGGCCGCAACCGCGTCATGGATGCCTCGCGGATCGCAGCGATCTTGCTTTGCCCCATCTCCTGCAATTCATTCGCGAACGCCACGATGAGAATGCCGTTCTTTGCGATCAATCCGACCAGCGTAATCAACCCAATCTGACTGTAGATGTTGATCGTGGTGAACCCGAGAAACGTGAAGACCAGCGCCGCCGAGAGCGCCAGCGGCACAGATCCCAAGAGCACCACCAGCGGATCGCGGAAACTGCCAAACTGCGCCGCAAGCACGAGATAGATGAGCAGGATCGAGAACCCCAGCGTTCCTGCCAGCGTCGTTCCTTCTTGCCGGATCTGGCGCGACTCGCCCGCGTAGTCGACCGTGTAGCCCGCCGGCAAAATCTCGCGCGCCTTCGCCTCCAGCGCATCGAGGCCCTCGGCCTTCGTCACACCGGGCAGAATACCGCCGTACACCCGGAAACTATCCGCCTGTTGGAACCGCGCCAGCGTCCGCGGAGCCGTAGTCGTCTCCAACCGCGCGAACGACGAAATGGGCACCTGCTGCCCCGCGCGCGTCCGCACCTTATAATCAAGCAGCGTCGCCGCCGCCTCGCGCGCCGATTGCTCGACTTGCGGAATAACTTTGTAAGCGCGCCCCTCGCGCGTGAACCGGTTGACGAAGTTACCGGCGATCAAAAAGCCCAGTTGCCGCCCGACATCGGCGAGATCCAGACCCAGATCCGCAACGCGTTCCCGGTCGATCTCCACCCGCACCTGCGGCAGATCGATTTTCAAGTCCGTATCGGCGAACATGAACTTGCCGCTCTTAAACGCTGCGCCCACGAGCGTCTTGGCATAGTCCGCCATCTGCTCCGGCGTCCCCGGCCCCTTCAAGACGAGTTCGACGTCAAAATTCCCCGCACCCGGCAGCGGCGGCGGCAGGATCGGATAAATCTGCAATTCTTTGATCTGCGAAATCCCACCGAAAATCTCCGGCTGGATCTCGTGCGCGCTGCGTTCCCGGTCATGCCAGTTCTTGAACAGATAGCCGCCAAAGCCCGTCGACGGAAAAACAATCTCGAACATGGCGTCGAATTCCGGCAGCGCCTTGCCGACGTTATAAACCTTATCCATGTGGCCCGACGTGTAGGCAAGCGATGCATCGGGTGCCGAGTTCACGATCAGAAGCACAAACCCTTCGTCCTCGACGGGCGCCAGCTCCTTGCCCGAGAACATGTAGAGCGGCACCGCCAGCACGCCGACAAAGGCAGCAAAGGTCATGATTTGCGACCTCAGCGGCAGGATCGCGTCGAGCAGCCGCCCGTATCGCTCGGCCAACCGGTCCATCTGCCGCCCGATGAACAGCGCATACCGGCTCTCGTGTCCGCCCTCTGGCGCCGTGTAAGCGCTCATGATCGGCGACAGCGTCACGGCCACGATCCCCGAAACGATCACCGCGGTCGCCAGCGTAAACGCGAACTCCTTGAACAAAACCCCCGTCAACCCGGTCAGCAGCCCGATCGGCGCATAGACCGCCGCCAGCGTAATGGTCATCGACACGATCGGCCCGAACAGCTGCCGCGAACTGACCAGCGCCGCCTGCGTCCGGCTCATTCCGTCGCGCATATGTCGCGCCACGTTCTCCACCACCACGATGGCATCGTCGACCACCAGCCCGACCGACAAAACGATAGCGAGCAGCGTCAGCAGATTGAGCGAAAACCCCATGGCCATCATGGCCGCCATCGCACCGATCAGCGAAATCGGGATTGTCACAAGAGGCACGAGCGCACTGCGCCACGAACCCAAGAACAAAAACACGATCAGCCCGACGATCGCCACCGTCTCGGCAAACGTCGTAAGAATTTCCTGGATCGAATTTTCCATATAGACCGCGCCGTCATAGGCGAGCGCAATTTCCATCCCCTCCGGCAGCGCCGGCGCGATCGCTTTCACCTCCCGCCGAAGATCCTGCGCCACCTTGATCTCGTTCGTCCCGGGCAGCGGCCAAACCGACAAGTAGACGGCATCCTTCCCGTTGTGCCGGACGTTTGACGTCTCTTCCTCAGCCCCCAGCTCCACCCGGCCCAGATCCGCAATCCGCACGATCCGGTCGCCATCCTCGCGCACGATCAGTCGCTCGAACTCATCCGCCGAACGCAAATCCGTGTTCGCCAACAGGTCGACTTGGATTTCGTTGCTCTTAGCCCGCCCGACCGCGGCCAAAAAATTGTTCCGCCGCAGCGCTGCTTCCACATCCGTCGCGTTGAGCCCGAACGCCGACAGCCGCTCCGCGTCGAGCCAGATGCGCATCGCCTGCGGCCGCCCGCCCTCGAGCCCCACGCGCTGCACATTCGCAATCGTACTGAGCCGCGGCTGAATGTTCCGGATCAGATAATCCGTCACCTCCGCCGGCTTCATGCTCTCCGACGTCACGCTCACATAGAAAGTGGCATACGGCCGGTCCGCGCGCTGCACCTCCACCGACGGCGACTCGATCTCCAGCGGCAGCTCGCTGCGGATCTGGTCGAGCCGGTTGCCAACCTCCGCCAGCGCAGTCGTACTCGGCTGATTGAGTTTCAGCCGCGCCGTCACCGTGCTCAAACCCGGCACACTGGACGATTCGACGAAATCGATCCCCGTCAGCGACGAGACTGCCCGTTCGATCGGCGTTGTCACGAACCCACGGATCGTCTCAGCTGAGGCCCCCACATAGATTGTCGTGATGACGATCGACGAACTCTCGATGCGCGGATATTGCTGCACCGGCAGGTTCGTCGCCGCCCGGAGCCCGATCAGCACCAGCGCCAGATTGAGCACGATGGCGATCACCGGCCGCCGTACGAAGATGTCGAGCGCTTTCATGTGTGCCGCTCACTCTCAATTCATCGCCGCCGGGCCGGGCGTTTCCACCGCCGCGTCCTCCGGCACCAGCAATCCGTCCCGCAACTTAAAGGAACCCGCCGCCGCGACGAGATCGCCCAGCGCCAATCCCTTCTCCACCACGATATGACCGTCGATCACGGCCCCGGTTACGATCTGACGTTCCCGCGCCCGGCTCTGCCCATCCTTGGTCTCGATCACAAACACATGCTGCCCCGCCGGCGACCGTCGCACCGCCGTCAACGGCACAACGAGACGCTGGCTGGGTATCGCCGTCGCAGCAATGACATCGACGAACGCGCCGGGACGCAGCACCAATCCCAATCCCTTGCCAAGCGACCGGAACCGCACCGCGCGGTTGGCCGGATCGACGCTGTCGTCCTCCGCCAGAATTTTCACCCGGCGCGGTCCATCCGGCAAAGCCGGGCTCGTCACCGAAACCTCGTCGCCGGGATGCAACAGCGCGGCACTCTCCTGCGGCAGCGCAAAGTCGATATAGACGTCATCGGACACGCCCTGCAGCCGCACGATCAGCGTGCCCGCCTCCAGATATGCACCCGGCTGCAAATCGGTGATCCCCACCCGCGCCTTGAATGGTGCGATAATGCGCTTGCGCTCGATAATGACTTTGAGGCTCTCCGCCCGCGCCACCGCCGCCGCGTACTCTTCCCGCGACTTATCGAACTCCTGAATGGAAAACGCCGGACTTTTCCGCAGCGCTTCGCGCCGGTCCAGATTGGCCTTCGCCAGTCGCGCGTCCGCGTCCGCAGCCGCGAGCGACGCTCTCTCCTGCCGGTCGTCGAACTGGATCAGGAGTTGGCCCTTCTCGACCAACGCACCCGACGAGAAGCCCCGCTCCGACACCAATCCGGCAATCTCATTGCGCAACTCAAGCTGCTGCTGGGCGACCACGGTTCCAATCGCCCGCTGTGTCGGCGCCCAATTCATTTGGGCGACGCGCACAGTCTGCACAACTTCACTCGGCTCGGGGCGCGCGGCGCCTGCCGCCATGCCCGCCACGATCTCCGAATATTTGTAATATCCAAGTCCCCCGGTGATGCCGGCCATCAGCAAGACGAGGACGATCCAGGCTAGTATTCTGCGACGCATTTGACCTCGAGGACAATCAGGCCGGCCCACTTTATCCGGCAATCCTCACACGCGCATCGGGTCGCCATCCGCTCGCCGCACGGGACTACATGTGGCTTGACGAATAGTCGCCACGGCCCGGCTTGGCAAGCGCGTCCAAGCACTGTCGAAAGCACGCAGCGGTTGCGGTAAACAATGGCCAAACTCCCGCATTTTCCCGCCGTCTGAAGATCGGTCGTCAATGACAATCGAGCGACTAAGGCGCCACCACCGGCAACCCGCTTTCAAAGCGATTGTTCACCCAAACATTCCCTCCGGCATTGTCCCAATAAGTCACCGGCCCAAATGATCCCGACGTCGCAGAAAATGCTCGCGAGAAAATATTGTCCTCGACGCGAACGCCCCGCGCACCCTCCCCGCCTTTGCCGTTCCGCTTCGCCCCGCCGTAGAGCGTCCACCCGCCGCCAGCCAGCAAATTGCTGCGCAGAGTGACCGTCCGCCCCAGCACCGTCACAGCACTCGTCTGCGCATGCCGGTTCTCGATCCTGCAGCGCGCGATCTCGATATCCGCCGCACTGTCGAACATCTGGATCGTATCGTTGTGGTCGCCGCCGCGCGCCAACAAATTCGCGATCTCGCTTTCGAGGATTTGAATATCCCGCCCGCCGATCTGTACCCCGTCTGCCGCAGCTCCGATGCGTGACCGGTAGATGCGCGCCCCATCCCCGCGCAAAGCCAACGCCACACCCACATGCGGTGACGCGCTGCGCTTAATCTTCGCCCCGCCGATATCCGACCACAGCACGTGCAGGGCCCCCGCCCCGGGCCGCACCAACACCAGCCACGGCAAGTCCTGTGGCGCAAACATCGTCACACGCCGCAACACCACCGGCATCGCCACGGAAATATCGAGCGCGCCGTCAATCGTGACATCCTCGATCAGAACATGAGGCCCCGGAACCGCAAATCCGTCATACGTCGCCGCATCGGACACCACGGCGGCATAGCGCGGAACCGTCCCGTCCGCGATCACAGCGCCCTCGACGTTGCGGCCCGACATGCGCCCCAAAACCTCCGGCCCCACAACGCCCCGCGAGATCTCCTGCCCATGCGTCACCGCACGCGGTGCATCGGCCGCCGCAACACCAGCACTAAGTAACATGAAGACCGGCATAAGCCCGACGAGCTTAGCCGGACGTGCAGCGCGCCTGCTCATACCCGCTTGTCCTTGGAAAAGCATAAGTCCGCGATCGCGCACCGCTCACATGCCGGCTTCACCGCCTTGCACGTGTAGCGCCCATGCAGGATCAGCCAATGATGCGCGTGCATAAGGTACGCCGCCGGCACAATCTTCATGAGATCGGCCTCCACCGCATCCGGCGTCTTACCCTTGGAAAACCACAGCCGGTGCGAAACGCGAAACACGTGGGTATCGACTGCCATGGTCGCCTGACCGAACGCCATATTCAAAACCACATTCGCCGTCTTCCGGCCCACCCCCGGCAGCGACTGCAAAGTTTCGCAATCAGCCGGCACCTCGCCGCCGTGCTCCGCGATGAGCTTCTCAGACAGCAGGATCACGTTCTTGGCTTTGTTGCGATAAAGTCCGATCGTCTTGATCAGCTCGCGAACTTGCTCCTCGCCAAGCGCCACCATTTTCGCAGGCGTGTCCGCCAGTTGAAACAGCCGCCGCGTCGCCTTGTTTACGCCCGCGTCCGTTGCCTGCGCGGACAGCACCACGGCCACCAGGAGCGTAAAGGCATTGGTATGCTCAAGCTCCCCCTTCGGCTCCGGATTGATGGCGTGCAACCGCCGGAAGATCTCCTCGACCTCCTGCGGTGTTCGCTTCCGAGGCCGCACCCGCGGCTTCGGCCGGGCCACCACCACCCCGCCGGCAAGCTCATCCGTCAACGGTACGACCGAAGTCGTCTTCCCTTTTTTCGCGGACGGGGTTTTCATGTGATTTGACTTGAAGCAAAGTTAGGCAGCATGACGGATACGATGGCCCCCACCCAAGGCACCGGAACATTCCGGGCCATTCTGCACCCCCACAGGTCGCTCTCCCAGAGCGGCTTCCTGATCCTGTTGGGTTTTATCGGCTTTGTCAGCGCCGCCACAGGCATCGCCTTTTACATGATGGGCGCCTGGCCCGTCCTGGGCTTTTACGGCCTCGACGTGCTGGCCATCTATGTCGCCTTTAAGATCAACTACCGCGCCGGCAAGGCCTATGAGCTGGTGGAACTCTCCCCGGACGTTCTCAAAATCACCCAGGTCCACCAGTCCGGCCGCAGCCGCAGCTTCGATTTCAACCCATACTGGGTGAAGGTGCTGCTCAATGAATGGCCCGACGGCAGCGCCGACCTCAAACTCGCCCTCCATGGCAACGAGTTCGAAATCGCCCGCTTTCTCAACACCGATGAAAAGAAAGATTTTGCAGCCGCCCTGCGCAACGCCCTGAGCCTGGCCCGTGCCACGCCGGCCGCCCTCGCCTGACGGCCTTTTCGATCAATCGTCAAGCATCGCCAGCGCCGCGCGCCGTTCGTTCGGCTTGACCTTTAGGAATTGCGCCCGCGCGGCCTTGATGTCCTTGTCCGACCCCGTCTCGGCCGCCGTCTTCAAGGCCACCGTCGCTGGATGAGCCGCCCCACAGATAAACGACAGCGCCGACGCGAGCCGGCCCATCATCGCCGCATCGAACTTGAAATCATCGCTCACTTAAACCGCCCGCGCCGCTGCAGCACTTCGATCTTGTAGCCGTCCGGGTCCTCAATGAAGAAAAACCGCCCAAAGGGCTGCCCCTCGTGGCTCATCTCCTTGATGTCCTTCGGCTGGAACCCCGCCGCCTTGATCCGCGCGTGCTCGCCGTCGAGATCATCGACGACGAACGCCACATGCCCGTATCCATTGCCCAGATTGTAGGGTTCGGTCTGACCCTTGTTGACCGTCAACTCGATCTCAAAGTCGTTTTCCGGATTGCTCATGTAGGTGAGCGAAAAGTCCGGCCACTCCCGGCGCTCCGCGATCTTCAAACCAAAGCACTTGGAATAGAAATCGACCGAGCGGGCCTCATCCAGCACCCGTACCATCATGTGCACTGCTTTGGCCATTGACCGAACTCCTTACAGCCACGGACGGGTTTTGGCCGCCTGTTCTTCAAACGTCTTGATCGCCGCCTGCTTCTGCAGCGTGAGCCCGACTGCGTCGAGGCCATTAAGCAGGCAATGCTTGCGGAACGGATCGATCTCAAACTTGATCACGCCGCCATCCGGCCCGCGGATTTCCTGGGCCTCCAGATCGACCGTCACCGTCGCGTTGGACCCGCGCTGCGCATCGTCCATCAGTTTGTCGACATCAGCCTGCGGCAGCTTGATCGGCAGAATGCCGTTCTGGAAGCAGTTGTTATAAAAGATGTCCGCAAAGTCCGGCGCGATCACACAACGGATGCCAAAGTCTAGAAGCGCCCACGGCGCGTGCTCGCGCGACGATCCGCAACCGAAATTCTCGCCCGTCACCAGGATGGTCGCATTGCGATACGCCGGCTTGTTCAGCACGAAGTCCGCGATCTCCGCGCCCGTCGCATTGTCGTAGCGCATCTCGAAGAACAGCGATTTGCCAAGCCCGGTCCGCTTGATCGTCTTCAGAAACTGCTTCGGGATGATCATGTCGGTATCGATGTTGCGCAGCGGCAGGGGAGCCGCAACACCGGTGAGCTTGACGAATTTGTCCATCGCGTCCTCTTGAGGGTAAGGGCGCGCGGTTAAATCACGCCCTCAATGCATCGGCCAGCGCCCTGAAGTAACCCTCCGCCGCCGTGAGCCGGTCGGCGGCAGCCTGCGGTGCGGTAACATGGGGCAGAGTTGGGGGGGCAACCCCCGGATCGGCCGGGCGAAGCTGTTCGAGGCGTCTTTTAACGCCAGCCAGCTTGCGCCCGTCAAGATGGCGATGCAGCACGCCGACAATTGTCTCCAGATACCCCGAAATCCGGCCAAATTCCCTGACCAGCGCGCGCTGCGACGGCCCATGTCCGGGCTCGGCCTCAAGCTTGTGATGGGCATCCGCCGCCCGCGCCAGGGTCGCCGCGATCTCCTCCGCATAGCGGGCCACCTTCTCGCGCCGGACCGCATCGAGCTTCATCAACTGCCCCACCCACCGGTGCAGCAACTCAGCCAGCGCCAGAATTCGCTTGGAATAATCAGGAACCCGCATCCTTGCCTCGCACGACCCACAGCGGATCATCCACCAGAACGGGGAAAGTCTAGGTGCGGTCGGTGGAGCGGGGATAACTCGTCAGCGGATCGTGGGGTCCGCGTAGCACTTGCGCATGTATTCGCAGCGGTGCGACCCCGACAGGTGCATGCTCGACCCCTTGGCCGGCGCAATGAACTTGCACACCTCTTCCAGGCCATCTTCAGTCAGCCACCCCTGACGGCGGCCGCGCTGTACGGCGAAACAATCCGCCGTCTCCTCGTCGGGCCCGCGGAATTGATGCCCGCACTCGTGCGCGTAGATCCACTGCTTCACCGGCGTCGAAACCCGGTCGAGGAGCTTCGGATTGAGGATCAGAAAGCCCGGATAGGCGGCGCCATAGTCGTCGAGGCTCTGGTCGATCACCGTCGGGCGCTGACCGCACACTTGCCGCCGCCCATCGAGCTTCAACTCGCCCGGCTTCAGGATCGGAGCTCCGCCGACGTGTTCCGCGTACTCCTCTGGCGTGGGAACGGTGTCATCAGCCCGGGCCGGTTCAGCCCAAGCCACCATAACGCCGGCCAGAAGTGACAGTGCGCAACGACCTAAAACCATGATTGATCCGGAAAATATCCTGCCCCACGCATTCCCGGGACTGTCCTCTAGAATTGCCCAATCACCGCCGCGGTGCAAGAGCCGCGCGCCACCTTGATTCCCACACGTGGCGTTGCAGCACCATCGCCGGCCAAATAAAGCCCGCTCACCCCTGAGCTTCTTGTTCGATCTCTTCCATATCCTGGTCCGAAAACCCGAAATGGTGCCCGATTTCGTGTACCAGCACGTGCGTGATGAGGTCCCCGAGCGTTTCCCCCTCCTCGGCCCAGTAGTCGAGGATCGCCCGCCGGTAGAGGAAGACCATATCCGGCTCGCGGGGCGTGTCGCTGACACTCTTTTTGTCCAAGCTGACGCCTTGATAAAGACCCATCAGGTCAAATGGGCTCTCGATCCCCAAGTCATCGAGAACCTCGTCGATGGCGAAATCTTCGCACCGAATGACCAGATCTCCGCACATCTGCCGGAAATCCGGCGGCAGCCGGTTCCAGGCTTGCGCCGCCAGCATCTCGAATGTCGCGAGCGTCGGCGCCGTTGCCGGCCCCCAGTCGATGTCATCAGCCATGGCCGTTCCAACTCCTGACCCAAACCGCCGGTGCGGCGTGCTGCCGCAAAAGGTCGGGGGCGCCGCTTACCATCAGGACAATCCGGCAACAAGAAGAAGCATGTAGCCACCCCGAAAGCCTGCGACGGCGCGCCCGCTGAATTACGGCCTGACCGTGGTAATCTGGGACCTAAGAAACGCGGGAACTTGGCCGCCGAGCCGCAGTTCTCTCTTCATGCATCAAATCGTCGATCCTAACCCATCGTCAGGGCGGCCTATCGTGTTGCCTCCAAAGCGTATCATCGGAAGCCCAGCGGGACCGCGTGTTTGGGCTTCAGCCGATGTGCCCGATTTGTCCGAGTTGAGCCGCCGTTCACCGCAGCGCGCGGGCGACGTCGCGTTCCGCCATTTCTGTGAGCCGCATCGGTCAGAACGCCGCGAAGCAGGCCACACATTCATGGTCCGCCGCGCGCGCCGCTTCCTGAAAGATGCCCGCCAGCATAACGTCCCCTCGCCTCATGGCGACATTCCGGTTTACGTTTTCGAGCCCGAAACCGAGACACCGCGTGCCACGGTCCTCGTCGCCCACGGCTGGACGTCCGAAGCCTCGTTCATGACGCTATTTGGCGAACGCCTGCGTCACATGGGCGCCCGCGCCGTACTCCTCGACGCACCAGCCCACGGCAAATGCAAACGCACCCGCTCGACCGTGGTCGACTACACGGAATCTATTCTCCGCGTCGCCGATGCCTTCCAGCCCGACTTCGCGCTGGCCCACTCCATGGGCTGCTTTGCTGTGCTGCATGCCGGTGGCGGCGGCCAACCCTTTCGCCGCCATTACGATTTCAAGCGCTATGTGCTGATCGCCCCGCCCAATGAATTCGGCGCCGTCACGCGCGAGTTTGCAGACGTGCGGGGCATGACACCCACCGCCCGCATCATGTTCGAGCGCCACTTGGAGCGCATCGCGCACCGCCGCCTGTCCACGTTCACGGCCTCGCATCTGTTACGCGCCGCCAACCGTCCGGCGCTTCTGATCCACGCCAAGGACGACTTCGAGGTGCCCATCCGCCACTCCGAAGCCATTGTCGCCAACTGTCCGTCTGCCGAACTCGTCCCCTTTGACGCCATGGGACACCGAAAACTCCTATCTTCTCCGCAAGTTGTGCGCGCCGCGGTCAACTTCCTCATGAAGGACTGACGGGCACGCCGTAGGGGCTCGCGAATCCGCGTTTGCAGGGTTATATGAGCCCCCAGTGAAACGCGCCCGCCCAGCATCCGTATGGACAGCTGACCCCGCGCAGCCCAGTTCCCCGGAACCCACCATGACAACTGCCAAGCACTCCAAGGTCATCATCCTCGGCTCAGGCCCCGCCGGCTACACCGCTGCGATCTACGCCGCGCGCGCCATGCTGAAGCCGGTCATGATCCAGGGCATTCAACCCGGCGGCCAGCTCACCATCACCACCGACGTCGAGAACTATCCGGGCTTCGCCGACGTGATCCAGGGTCCCTGGCTCATGGAGCAGATGCGCGCCCAGGCCGAACACGTCGGCACCGAAATCATCATGGACCACATCGTCAAAGTGGACCTCAAGAACCGCCCGTTCCGCCTCGAAGGCGATAGCGGCGACACCTACACATGCGATGTGCTCATCATCTGCACCGGCGCCCAGGCCCGCTGGCTCGGGATCCCGTCCGAAGAAGCGTTCCAAGGCTTCGGCGTGTCGGCCTGCGCGACCTGCGACGGCTTCTTCTACAAGGGCAAGGAAGTGATCGTCGTCGGCGGCGGGAACACCGCCGTCGAAGAAGCGCTGTTCCTGACCAACTTCGCCAGCAAGGTCACGGTCGTCCACCGCCGCGATAGCTTCCGCGCAGAAAAAATTCTGCAGGATCGCCTGATGAAAAATCCCAAGATCGAAGTCATTTGGGATTCCGCCATCGAGGAAATCGTCGGCACCGCTGATCCCAAGACGGTCACCGGCGTACGTCTGAAGAACGTCAAAACCGGCGCCATCACCGAGCGCCCGACGAACGGCGTCTTCATCGCCATCGGCCACTCGCCCGCCACCGAATTGTTCAAAGGACAACTCCCGACCACGCCCGGCGGCTACCTCATCACCAAGCCTGACTCCACGGCCACCGACATCCCCGGCGTCTTCGCCGCTGGCGACGTGAAGGACGAAACCTACCGTCAGGCCGTCACCGCCGCTGGCATGGGCTGTATGGCAGCCCTGGAAGCCGAACGCTTCCTCGCCCACGCCACCCAGCACGCCGCCGCCGCGGAATAGGTTCTCTGATCGCCGGCGCGAAAAAAACGAAAACGGCCCGGGTGCGTTGCCCGGGCCGTTTTGCTTTAATAGAACGCCACACGTCTTAGTCGTCGTATCCGCGCAAAAGTTCGCCGGTCGCCGGATGAACATGCAGCTCCATCCGCACACCGTCCTTGTCGACGACATCCACTTCGTACGCGCCGTCGTCCGTTTCAATCTCGCGCACGGTATAGCCGGCCGCCACGAGCTTATCCTTAATCTCCGTTTCCGATTTCCACTCCGCCGACGGCACGTTGAGCCGCTTGGCGTTATCGTCGATGGCCATGGCGGCCGTGCCGAAGCCCAGAGCAGCGGCGGCGAAGGCGGTAGCAAGTGCAATCCTGCGCATAGTATGGTCTCCTGTGATCATCCGCTGGCAGACGCGCCAGCATGAAGCCAACCCTGCCATCCCGCCCCTGACGCCCCACTGACCGCCGTCGTCAGGCTCCTGTCAGCCCATTTGCGCGACAAGCGACCCATGCCCCGCCACACCAACGTCGCCCGCTGTCTTCTCCTCCTGCTTGCCATCGCCGCGAGCAATCCCGCCTCCGCGCGCCACGGCCGCGACGACGACGAAATTGGCCACGAAGCAGCCAAGGAACTCCTCGAAAGCGGCCGCATCCTCGCCCTCGAAACCATCCTCGCAAAAGTATCCGAGCGCGTGCCGGGCAAACTCATCGAAACGAAGCTCGAATATGAGCACGGCCGCATCATGTACGACCTCAAGATTCTGCGCCCGGATGGCCGCGTGCAGGAAGTCGAGGTCGATGCCGCCACCGGCGAAATCATCAAAATCGAAGACGACGACTGATGCGCATCCTCGTGGTAGAAGACGAAACGCGGATTGCCGATGACCTAGGCGCCGCACTCCGCGATGCCGGCTTTGCCTGCGACTTCGCCACCGACGGCGAAGACGCTTGGTTCAAAGGCGACACCGAACCCTATGACCTGATCGTCCTCGATCTCGGTCTGCCGCAACTTGATGGCCTGACGGTCTTGAAGCGCTGGCGTGCGGCAGGCCGCACCACGCCAGTCCTTATTCTGACCGCGCGCGGCTCTTGGCCCGAACGCGTCGAAGGCATCGACGCGGGCGCTGACGACTATCTCCCCAAACCCTTCCAGATGCCCGAACTCGTCGCCCGCGTCCGCAGTCTCATACGCCGCGCCGCCGGCCACGCGAGCGCCGTCATCGAAGCCGGACCCATCGCCGTTGACACGCGCCAGATGCGCGTCACCGTCGATGGCAAGCCCATCAACCTCACCCCGCTCGAATATCGCCTCGTCTCGTTTCTCATTCACAACAAGGGCCGCGTCGTAGCCCCCGTCGAACTCCTCGATCACCTCTACGGCGACGAAGAAAGCCGTGAGACGAACGCGCTCGAGGCCCTCGTTATGCGCACCCGGAAGAAGCTGGGGCCCAACTCCATCGAAACCCGCCGCGGCTTCGGCTACCTCATTCCGGACGGCCAGCCGTGAACGTCGGCTCCCTCAAACTCCGCCTGCTCCTCGGCGCCAGCGCATTTCTCCTCTGCGCCATGCTGATCGCCGCCATCGCATTGGCGTTCTTCTTTGAGCGCCACGTTAAAACCTGGATCGACAACGAACTCTCCAGCCACATTGACCAGCTCATTGCCGGCATCGACCGCGACGCGGACGGCAAACTGATCGTTAAAACGGCCCCCAGCGATCCCCGCTTCAGCCGCCCGCTCTCCGGCCTCTATTGGCAAGCCGCCTTCGAAAACACGGGCAACGTCATCCGCTCGCGCTCGCTGTGGGATTCCACCATCGGCATTCCCCCGCCTGCCGATATCGACGACCACGCCCATCATCATCGCGTCGCAGGCCCCTCTGGCCAAACCCTCTATGTGCTGGAAAAGCGCATTGAACTCCCCGCACGCCTCGGCCGTGAACGCGTGCGCATCGCCGCGGCCGTCAATGAGGCCGATGTCGACAAAGCCGTCATGGCCTTCGCCACGTCACTAACGCCTTTCCTGCTGTTGCTGGGTGCACTGCTCGCCGCCGCGGCATGGATTCAAGTTCAGCTCGGCCTGAGACCTCTAGCCAGCATCCGCGATCGCATCGCCACCATCCGCTCAGGCCAAGCCCATCGCCTCGGCACAAATTTCCCCGAAGAGGTCCAGCCGCTCACCCGCGAGATCGACACCCTTCTCGATGCCCGCGACCGCCAGATCGAGACCGCCCGCGCGCGCGCCGCCGATCTCGCCCACGGCCTCAATACACCGATCCAAGTGCTGATCGGCGGCATCGAAAAATTGAAATCCAATGGTGAAGCCACCATCGCCGCCGACCTCGAAGCCGCCACGCAAAACATGCAGCGCCACGTCGAACGCCAACTTGCCAAAGCGCGCCTGCAAGCCAATGGCGCCTACACAGCCGCCCGCGTTCGGAGCGCTGTAGACCGCGTGGCCGCCGTCGTACGCAAAACACCCGATGGTGCTCGCCGGATGTGGAGCATCGAGATCCCGGAAGATCTGCGGGTCGTCATTCACCCGGACGATCTGTCCGAAGCCGCCGGCGGCTTGATTGAAAACGCCGCGCGCCATGCGCGAACCAAAGTGTCGATCTCAGTCGAACACAACGACGGCGATGTCCTCCTCCGCGTCGCCGACGACGGCCCGGGCATCCCGCCGGAGCAACAGGCCGAAGCGTTTACGCGTGGCAGCCGCCTCGATGTCACCCGCCCTGGCTCCGGACTAGGCCTCGCCATCGTCGCAGACATCGCCGAAGCCTGGGGCGGAAGCGTCAGTTTCGAACACACCAACGAGATGTTCAGCGCAGTCCTCCGGCTGAAACCGGCCGACCGCGCTGACGCAGCCTAGAACGGCACACTCAGCTTCGCCGAACCCCCGTGCTGTTCGGTCTGATCACCGAACTGACCATCGTACTGCACGCGCAGAACGGTCCCACTTTCAGCCAGAAAATCGACACCGAGGCCGAGATCAGCCACTACGTCGTCGATCGTGGTGACAATCTCAAAACCGCCCGTTCCCGGCGGCACGCCCTGAAACGCGGCCGAGGTCACGAAGCTGTCCGCATCGTGCCACGTGACGCCCGCTTTGACGTAAGGACGTGCCACGCCGCCGAACGCAAGCGCATATTGCGCGCCGAACTCGATCGAGGGAGAGATGGAAAACACCGTATCGTCGCTTGCGCCAACGGCGAGCGCCGTGCCGCCCGACGATTGCTCGACATAGGCATCCCGCTCAAGATGTGTCCACCCCAGATCGACCTGCGGCTTGGCATACCAATGCCCGTGCGACAGAAGATAGGCCGCCGTCAAACGTCCTGAGATAAAGCTCTGATCGCTCTCCGACGTTGCAACATCGCTGAACCCGCCGAACGAGATCACGCGTGTATTGTCGCTCCATCCATGCCCGCCGGTCAGCGAAGCGGCCAGAAGCAGCGGACCGGGATTGTACTTGATGACGCCGCCCAAATGCAGTCGCTCGGTCTCCGACTGCGCGTTGCTGCCCGTCCTCAGATCGCCGTCTTCAAAGCCGATACCGGCACCAAAACGCCAAGGCCCACCGAGATCGAACTGCGCGCCAGCCGAATAGAACGTCGCCGTTTCGTCGAACCCGGTCTCGCCATTGCGCCCGTCGTTGTCGAGTTGGCGCACATTGGCGCGAACCCAGAGGCACTGCCCCTCGCGAATGAACGCATTGGGATCACCCTCGCCCAACGTACGGCACGACAGCAACTGCCCGGCAAACGTGCTGCCCGTCTTCATCGCCGAAGAAAATTGAGCAGCATCGCCAGCCGGCGTCAGCTGATCGAGCGCGGCGCCCAGTTCCCCTTGTGTGCCCAGCGACAGCAACGGCGAAACAAAGTCAGGATCGCCGCCGTTCTCAACCAATTCATTAAGCGCTGCGCCCGCGGCCGCCTGATTTGGGGTCAGACCTGCCGCCTGTGCCCCGAGGAAATCGATTGTGGCTGTAAGCGACATCGTGTTGGCATCGGGAAATAGAACCTCGTAATCAACAGCGGCCGTGTCGACGGCCGTGATCCCGTTGTCCGTCACGCCGCCGGTGGCCGTCAAAATAACGAACGTCTTTGTTAGCCCCGAATTCGACAAGTTGAGCGGATTGACGACAACCTGCCCTGCCAGTTCTGATGTCCCGAGCACCGCGATCACATCCGACTCATCGGTTGCCCAATCGGCGTCAACGAGCAGGTGACCGGTCGCCTGATTGAAATTGCCCAAAATGGTCGTGGTCTGGATGTGTCCCTCACCACCCGGCGACAGATGCCCGTAGTTGGTCAGCGTGCCTTCACCAAGGTCAGCCACCGCACTGCTCTCGAAAACTCCGCCAGCGAAATTCTCGAACCTGACGGAGTCATCGCCCGCGAGCCGAACGTTACCGGCAAGGGTCCCGTAGTTGCTGAGAATGACATCGCGCCCGATGGCCGCGACGGCGTCCCTGCCAGCACGAATATCCCCAAGCGTTTCGATCGTGACAGTCCCCAAAGCCGACTCGGCATAAATGCCATCAGCGCCCGATCCGATCGTCGTGATATCCCCCGCTGTCACCTTGACGTCACCCGTTGTGCCGCCGACGTTCGGGCCGAAACTGAGTGCGCTGATACCGGTGGCGAATTCTTCCGTCGTTGTGATCGCCCCTGTCGCGAAGATCTCAATAGCGCCGCCATCGCCGGTCCTGCCGAACCCGCCCTGGCTGTTCGCGCCACCAAAGCCGCCACGGCTCTCGGCTACGATCCCGGGCCCGCTGCTCGCGATCGCCCCACTGGTCGAAATAGAGATTAAACCGCCTGCTCCACCAATGCCCGACAATGAATAGACCGCCTGAGCACCTCGGCTCAGAGCCACGATTCCGGCCGATTCAGCGCCATTCGTCGTGATGTTGCCAGTCGACGAGATCGAGATGTCGCCACCGTTGCCGGCCTCTCCATCGCGGGTGAAAACATTGATATCGACCGAAGAGCCCTGCCCGCCCTGACCGCCGAAACTTTCGGCGAACAGACCTGTTGCCGACACCCCGTGAGTGAGAATTGCGCCAGCGTTGATAAGCGAGATCGCGCCGCCAATGCCTCCGTCGCCACCGACGGCTGCACCGTTGGGAGCGAAGGCATCACCACCCGTTCCACCAACACTGTCGGCACGCACGCCGAATGCGCCGTCACCGTCCGTCGTCAACGTCACGCCATGCTCAACGACAACGGAGATCTCGTCGCCATCCCCGCCGCGGCCCGCCTGGATATTGAACCCAACTGCGCCCGTCCCTACCGCACCTTGCGCTTGCACCTCGGCCGCATGATCCGACGGAGCCGTCGTGGACACATCCTGTGCGCAGGAGAGCGACTGCAGCCCCGGCGTCGAATTGTCCAAATCGCAAGCGATGGCCTCCCGCGCTGTCATCGGCGCGATGGCACACGCGGCGACACTGCACAGCAATGCCCGCCGCCAAGTGACGTTTGGTCGTCCAGAAACGAGTCGGAATACGAGCAAGGCGATCTCCCGTTGGTTGAGACTGGCTCAGCGCCTACGGGAGAAAATGCCAACGCGCCCCAGGCGATGCGTATACCGCCTAATAGCTGGCTGATTTGGTTAATCAGCCTTTAACATAAAGGGTTTGAACCGGGTCAACCGGCGCCTATTCCACTTTGTAACCGTAGAGGACGCCTGTCTTCATTTGCGGAATAAATGCTGTGTTGGTCTTAGGATCATAGCCAAGGTCCGCTGTCCCTTGCCCCAGGTTACCCAACTCCGCCGCTTTGCCGTCGGCAGTCATAGACAACACCTTCCCGGCCATCCAATCCGTCACGAGATACGTGCCATCACCGAACGGCTCGAGCCCGTCGAGATTGCCGATCGGCGATGCATCTCCGCGCGACGTGATCGATTTGTCTTTCAGCGAGACCGCCTTCAGATACCCCGGAACCTTTGTCGCGAAACCGTCGTTCATCACGCCCCATGCGCCGACCAGAAGCGTGTCGCCCTCGACAAGCAAACCGTTCGGCCCTTCGAGCTTGTCGTCCTTCAGGAACACCTCGAACGTTCCGCCCGACAGACGCCAGAGCGTGTTGGTTGCCATATCGCTGACGTAAACGTTGCCGGCCGCATCCGCCGCCACATCGTTCAGAAACTTCGCATCCTTCGCATCGTACCGCGTCACGACCTTGCCCGACGCAATATCGATCTCGGCCAGCTTATCGATGTCGGAGACGTAAAGTTTGCCTCCAACCTTGGCTAAACCCTTCGGCCCATCGAGCCCCGTCACCCAGTCCATCGCCACCACTTTGCCGTCGGGTGATACCTTGGAAATGAATCCGTTGCCGTCCTTCGCTGTCCCATCGCCATTCACATTGCTGACATAAACGGCCCCTGCCTCCGAATCGAAGAGCGCCGACTCGGGATTTTTGAACCCCGCCGTCTCCCACAGCTTCACTGCCGTCCGCGAACCTGCCTCCGCATGTGCGGAAGAAACAGCAGCCGTGAGCAACAAAAACAAGGCAGAGCGGGCGGCGATCATGGGCGACCTCATTCAATTTTCGCGATAAGTCTCATCAATCTTGATGAACGGACGGCAGACGGCAAACGCGCCAGCACGTCATCGGTTGCTAAAGCGTGCGGCGTCCGGACACAAGCCGCGGCACCAACGGAACCGCTATTCTCAGTTTACGGCCTCTCGCGGCAACCGTCAAGGGCAGGACCTCCAGCGGACCATGCCAAAAATGGATTGGGACAAGCTACGCATCTTCCACGCGTCCGCAGCAGCTGGCAGCTTCACGCATGCCGGTGACGCCCTCAACATGAGTCAGAGCGCCGTCTCGCGCCAGGTGTCGGCCCTTGAGAAAGATCTGAAGGTCGCTCTCTTTCATCGCCACGCCCGCGGCCTTGTACTCACCGAACAAGGCGAATTGCTCTATCGCACCGTCTCGGAAGTAATGAGCAAACTGCAGACCGCCGAACTTCTCCTCAGCGACACGACCACCAAGCCCTCCGGCGATCTGCGCGTCGCCGCTCCCGTCGGGCTTGGCTCCGTCTGGGTCACACAGCGCATCCGCGAATTCATGGATCTCTATCCCGAGATACGTGTCGACCTGATCCTCGACGACGAGCAAATCGACATCGCCATGCGCGAAGCCGACGTCGCCATCTGGACCCGTGAACCCGACCAGCCCGAGCTCATCCGGCGTCCACTGTTCACCGCCAAGGTCCGCGCCATGGCCTCCACCCAATACGTCCGCCGCTTCGGCCTGCCCGAAACCTTGGCCGACTTGGAGGGCGGCACGCACCGCATCATCTCCTACTCCGGCCAGCCCTCCCAGCACCTGCCGGCCATCACCTGGCTCGAAACCGTCGGCCGCGAAGGCCAAGAGCCGCGCCATGCCGCCTTCCGGGTCAACTCGGTGGTCGCCATCAAACACGCCATCATGGCCGGCGTCGGGATCGGCATGATCCCTGACTACATGACCGAGCAGGAGACCGATTTGGTCCACGTCCTGACCAAGGTGGAGTTTTCCAAGCCTTTGTTGCCGATCCTCTTCGTTTACCCCGAAGAACTGAAAACATCCAAGAAAGTCCAGGTCCTGCGCGATTTTCTGGTTTCCAAGGCGCGCCAGCTGCAATATTGAACACCTCAGCGCCTCAACGACGGCGTGATCCAAGTCCTCGCCGGGACGTTCAAAGAACATCCGGTGTTGTGGAGTCCGGTTGGCTAATTGCCACCGCCAACCGTCTCTCCAAGTTCGGGTAGGATCGACCTATAAAGCCGGGCCCTGTGCCCGGCTTCTTTTTTCCCCCGGCCAGCCCGTCGAGCGCGACTTTTTGGGCCCCCGCCCATCGCCCGATTTGCGAACCATTCCAGACAGCGCTATCTAAGCCGCAACATCCTCCACCCCGTTCCGGAAGGTTTCGCGCGCGCCATGGCCGATAACGCCCCTAAGACCTTGTACGATAAGATCTTTGACGACCATGTCGTCGACCGGCAGCCCGATGGCACCTGCCTCCTCTATATCGACCGCCACCTCGTCCACGAGGTCACGAGCCCCCAGGCCTTCGAAGGCCTGCGCATGGCCGGCCGCAAGGTCCACGCGCCTGAGAAGACCCTCGCCGTCGTCGACCACAACGTGCCGACCTCCGACCGGTCCAAAGGCATCGACGACGTCGAAAGTCGCACCCAGGTCGAAACGCTCGCCCAGAACGCCCGCGACTTCGGCATCGAGTACTTCAACGAACTCGACAAGCGCCAGGGCATCGTCCACGTCGTCGGCCCCGAACAAGGCTTCACGCTCCCCGGCACCACCATCGTCTGCGGCGACAGCCACACCTCCACGCATGGCGCGTTCGGCGCATTGGCCCACGGCATCGGCACGTCCGAGGTCGAGCACGTGCTCGCCACACAGACGCTGATCCAGAAGAAAGCCAAGAACATGCTCGTCCAAGTGGATGGGCAGGCCCCGCACGGCGTCGGCGCCAAGGACATCATCCTCGCCATCATCGGCGAAATCGGCACCGCCGGCGGCACGGGTTCTGTTATCGAATACGCCGGCGAAGCCATCCGCGCGCTGTCCATGGAAGGCCGCATGACGGTCTGCAACATGTCCATCGAGGGCGGCGCCCGCGCCGGCATGATCGCGCCCGACGAAAAAACCTACGCCTTCATCAAGGGCCGGCCCAAAGCGCCTAAGGGCGCCGCCTGGGACATGGCGATGAAGTACTGGGAGACGCTCAAGACCGACGACGGCGCCCATTTCGACCGCATCGTCACGCTCGACGCCGCCAAGCTGCCCCCCATCATCTCCTGGGGCACCTCGCCGGAAGACGTCGTCGCCATCACCGGCACGGTCCCGGACCCGGCCAAGGTCGACAACGAAAACAAGCGCGCCTCCATGGTCCGCGCCCTCGACTACATGGGTCTGACGCCCGGCACCAAGATGGTCGACATTCCCCTCGACGTCGTTTGGATCGGCTCGTGCACCAACGGCCGCATCGAGGACCTGCGCGCGGTAGCCAAAGTCGTCGAAGGTAAGAAAATCTCATCGCGCCTCGACTACGCGATGATCGTCCCCGGCTCCGGCCTCGTGAAGCAGCAGGCCGAAGCCGAAGGTCTCGACAAGATCTTCAAGGACGCCGGCTTCCAGTGGCGGGAACCCGGCTGCTCCATGTGCCTCGGCATGAACCCGGATCAGCTGAAGCCGGGTCAGCGCTGCGCCTCCACGTCGAACCGCAACTTCGAAGGCCGCCAGGGCTACAAGGGACGCACACACCTCGTCTCGCCGATCATGGCGGCTGCCGCAGCCCTCGAGGGCCACTTCGTCGACGTGCGGACCTATAGCGCCTAATCGCCGTCAATTCTCCAGCAATTCCAAAAGCCCGGCGGGTCTCACCCGTCGGGCTTTTTCGTTGCAATGCGTGCGCTCAGTAATCGGCATTCCCGATCACGGATAACTTTTCGCTCCTGTGCACTTGCCTGTTTGCGCACCGTTATCTACCTGCCGGGGCAGGGCACCCAATGCGCCGCACTCTGAAAGACGGACCTTTTAGTCCGGCACCGCGTTGTCACCTCGGGCCGATCCACATCATAAGCCGAAAGACAGAATCATGAGCGATACCTCCGAACTCGTTCCATTCCGCGCGCGCCGCGCCCCCAATCCCTTTGATCCCCGCAACAACGCCGACGCATTCGAAATTAGGCTCCTTCTGAGACCCTCTGATCTCTCCGACGCGCTCCGATTGCGCCATCGCGCTTACGCGGATCATGGCCACGTCCCGCACATCGATGGAGCCGAATACCGCGACGCGCACGACGACTACCCGACCACCGCCCTGTTCGGAGCCTACGACGACGGCCGCCTCGTCGCCTGCATGCGCCTGTGCTTCAGCATGTCCGGCGACGATCTCGCCGCCTTGCCGTGCGCCCCCTACTACCCCGCGCTTGCAGGGATCGCAGCCAACGCACCCCACGGCTTCGTCGAAGTCAGCCGCCTCGCCATCGAACCGGGAATTGGCAACACGTCCTACCGTGCGACGCTGTACGGATACATGGTCCGCGCCGCCTTGGCCGCAGCACGCGCTGCCGGCGTCTCGCGCATCGTCGTCGCTACCCGCCCAGACTGGGTCGCTACCTACAAGCATCTCCTGTCATTCGAGCAAGTCGGCGAACCCGCCCTCTATCCGCCCGGCGACATGCCGATCACCTTGCTCTCCGGCAATCTGGAAGATGCATCCAAGCGCGCCTTCATGCGCAACCGCTTCTTCCGGGTCAGCGACGGCGACATCGCCCTAATGCGCCGCCTTCTCAGCCCGATCCTCCCCCCCATCCAAGCCGCCGTCGCCACTGCCTCAACGCGCTAACCAGCGCGAGGCAGACTAGGGATGCCTTGCCAGCCCACAAGTCCTGCCAAACGGCCTCTCCAGCGACGGGAATTTAATAGGTTTGGGTTATTCAATCCGCAGTTCGCCACAGCCCCAAATGTTCATCCGGCAAACGCGGAGACCGGCTCAGCAACGGCGCTGGATTGATCACGGTGCCATTTGTCATATAAGCCGAGCTACGGTCTAAAGCCGGACAACGGTGCTTCGGCGGCCTACGAGCATCACCACTTTGAGAGCCCCCTTCATCACCCGCTTTGCGCCCAGCCCCAATGGCGATCTCCATCTGGGTCATGCGCTGTCCGCCATCACGGGCTTTGAACTCGCCGCGCGTGAGAACGGCCGCTTCCTCCTGCGCATCGAAGACATCGACATCCAGCGCACGCGCGAAGAGCACGTCGCGCACATCGTCGAAGACCTCCGCTGGTTGGGCCTGACGTGGGAGGAGCCCGTCCTGCGCCAGTCAACCCGCTTCGATGCCTATCGAAAAGCGTTCCAATCTCTCCTCGATCGCGGCCTTCTTTATCCCTGCTTCGCCACCCGCAGCGAAGTCGATGCCGCCGTCGCCATCGATCCAATCGGCACCGACCCGGACGGCGCACCCCTTTATCCTGGCCTTTGCAAACACCTCACACCCGCCGAAATCGAACGCCGCCGCGCCAATGGCGAACCGTTCTGCCTCCGCCTCGATATGGACCGCGCCCTCACGGTCGCACACGAAACGAGCGGCGGCGCGCCCCTCACCTTCCGCGAATGGAACGCTGAACCCGGAACGCCCCCTGCCATCGTCGCCGCCGATCCGGCCCGATGGGGCGACGCCATCATCGTCCGCAAAGATACTCCCGCCAGCTATCATCTCGCCGTTGTGATCGACGATGCCATGCAGGGCATAACCCACGTGGTCCGCGGCCGCGATCTCTACGCCGCCACCGGTCTCCACCGCCTGTTGCAAGTTCTTCTCAGTCTGCCCGAGCCGGTGTACCACCACCACCGTCTGCTCCTGGATGCCGAAGGCCGCAAACTTTCCAAGACCCTGCGCCACACGTCGCTGCGCGCCATGCGCGCTGCAGGCGCCACGCCCGCCGCTATCCGCACAACACTCCGCAACGCCCGTATCTAAGGCACGACACGGGTCTTTACCCTGCCGCCGCACACAGCTGTTTTGCAATGGTCCGCCAGCATCTTACGCGGTAGAGTGCGCAGGGTCTGCCTGAAGAATCAGGCTTGGGGCGCGCGCGGCCGTGAAGAAGCACAACAAGCCGGGATCGCAGCCAAAGCGGCGCAAGGGCCACGCAGCCCCGCTGCCGCTCGACACGTCGCGCAGCCGCCGTCCCGCCGCACCCAAACCGGCCGCGCAAACCAAAGCCGCGCACCCAAGACACCGCCCAGCATCGGTGGCCCGTCACAGACCGCCGGTCTGGTCCGCTGCCCTCCCACGTCTCTGGACACGGCTGACCAGCCTTTCGCGCGCCGACCGTGCCGATGCGGCGATGCTGGCGCTGCCCATTCTGCTGCTCGCCTTCACCATCGCCGTCGGCCGCTGGACCAACGCAGATCAGCGCACGACAGACGTTGCAACAATCACCCCCGGCGCCAAGCGCGCCCTGACCGGACTGCCGCCGGTCGCGACTCCTGTAACCGCGCTGGCCCCCGCCGAACGCGCACAAACCCAGTCTTTGCCGGTCCCAAATGCCGCCCCTGCTGTGCCGCCCTTTGCCACCACGGTCGAACCTGCCGTACCGGGGTTCGACCGCCTGGCCGCCGCACCCGAAACGCCCGTTCCCGCCACATCCCCGCCGGCCGTGGCTACGCCCGTCGCAGCTGCTAACCCTGGAATTAATCTCCCCGCCCGCGCGCCCGAAGCCCAATCCATCGCCGGTAGCGACTCCGGCCCCGCCGAACCCGTCCACGCTGGAAAAATCGACCCCATCCCCGCGCCAGCCGTGACGCCAACCGAGCAACAGGTCGCCATCCTCACCCCCGACCGGGCCGCCGCGACGTGGGAACTGCCCGGCGGCGTCGAAGCCCTCGCCACCGGCCTCGGCCAATGCCGCTTCGACCCGGCACCTCCGCGCACACCGATCCCGGCCTCATTCACCCCGGGCGACCCCGACAGCTTCGGCTTGGCTTTGGCGGCCGCCGCCCGCAGCCAGCTCACCGAATTTGTCATCTACAATGACCGTTACACGCGGTTGAAATATCCCATGGGCGACGTCCACCCCATGTACGGCGTCTGCACCGATGTCGTGATTCGCGCCTATCGCGCGTTGGGCCTCGATTTGCAGGAATTGGTGCAGAAAACCAAAACCGGCTCCGGCGACCCGAATATCGATCACCGTCGCGTCGATACGCTGCGCAAATTTTTCTCCCGTTTCGGCGAGACCCTCCCCATTTCCTCCTTCGCGGAAGATTTTAAACCCGGCGATATCGTCACTTATTGGCGCCCTCAAAACCGCCACTCCCGCACCCACATTGCAGTGGTGTCCGATATCACAGGCCCGTCCGGCCGCCCGCTGATCATTCATAATCGCGGTTGGGGCCCACAGCAGGAAGACGGCCTTTTCGTCGATGAGATCACCGGCCATTATCGCTTTTCAGGCCTAAAAGGCGCCGCATCGGCAGCCCAAACACCGGTAGGGCCCGCCGCCGGAAAGCGCACCCCGGATACGCCCAAAAAAGCCACGAGCCGCCCCGTGGTTCGCACCGGGCTCACATCACCGGCCGAGCCCCCCCTCTAACCTTCGAACCGCTTTCACAAGTTCCTACGAATAAGCTTCGCTCAAAAAATGAAACCAATTCGCGAATTTCATCTTGTGGAAAATCGCGAATAGAGCGATTTTATTTGGAAGCCCAAAAGATAGCTGGCGTGCCCACGCCGGAATTTATTCATTCCGTTCGTTTCGCACCTGCGAAACGGTTTGTTTTCTTGCGCCCGGCCATAAAGAGATCATGCGCGCACATTCGGCTCATATCCGGATCTTTGCCCCCGTTGCGGACCTGCTCCGCCGCGGTGCCGGTCGCTTCGTGCGCACGCCCGCTCGCAAGCCGGCCCCGCAGACAATCACGTTGCCGGCCCACAAGCCTGCATCGGACCAATGGTCCCGCGTCGCCGGCATTCTGTTTGAGGCCCAATCGTCCGCCGGCCGCGCCGTCGAGAACCACCGCAGCGCCTCCGCCCAGATCGATGCCGCGACGTATGCCCTGCAGCGCTTGCGCGAAGAAATGTTGCCCGCCTTCCAGATGACCGTCGCACGGCCGGCCCCCATCGCGCCCACCCCGCTGCGCCGCGAACCGTTCCGCCGCAGCGAACCCCTCGCGGCCTGATCACCCTTTTTGCTGGCGCTTCGCACCGCCCCGGGCGAAACAACCCGGGCGCACCCATTCGCGCGCCCGCACGCCAAAGCTGGTCAAAATGCAATCAGACGATGCCACCGACGACGAAGCAACCGGCGGCGCCTCGCCCACCAGCGAAGCCGTCGCCCAGCGCGTCGCAGCCGATCTCGCCCGCCGCCTCGCCGAACCGCTCGCCCCCGGCCTCTACCTTGTTGCAACGCCGATCGGCAATCTCGCCGACATCACGCTGCGCGCCCTGACCACACTCGCCCGCGCCGATGTCATTTATTGCGAAGACACC
>LNFM01002796.1_pt1 | contig 38736 bp, 37 predicted proteins | sample 596031 | NCBI WGS metagenome assembly LNFM01 (sample SAMN04254537, study PRJNA301005) | activated carbon metagenome | isolation source: dual media filters at the Ann Arbor, Michigan drinking water treatment plant | place: USA: Ann Arbor | reverse complement strand
GTGTCATAGAGATCCTGCTCGGCCGAGCCCGAGATGCCGGCATTGTTGACCAGCACGTCGAGCTGGCCGTGGTCGGCCAGGATGCGGTCGATCACGCCCTTCCACTGCGCCTCGTCGGTGACGTCGAGATGGGCATAGCTCGCCCGGCCGCCCGCCTTGGCGATGTCGGCGACAACCGCTTCGCCTTCCTTGTCGAGCAGGTCGGCGACGATGACTGCCTTGGCCCCTTCGCGGGCAAGCAGGCGGGCCGTCGCGGCGCCCATGCCGCCGGCCGCGCCGCTGAGCAGAGCAACCTTGTCCTTCATGCGCATCGTTTCTCTCCCTCGGGGTGATTGATCAGGTTGACTGATGACGCCATTCGGATGGGGCCATCGGGCTCAGGCCAGCTTGAGGCCTACGATCCCGGCCACGATGAGCCCGATCGACACCATTCGCAGGGTGGATGTCGAATCGCCGAAGGCCAGGATACCGACGACGAAGGCACCGACCGCGCCGATCCCGGTCCAAACGGCATAGGCCGTGCCCATCGGGATGAAGCGCTGTGCCCACAAAAGCAGCGCGCCGCTCGCCGTCATGGCAAGGACGGCAAAGGCGATCCATCCCCAGCGGGGGCCCTGGTCGGTCCAGCCGAGCTTCAGGCCGACCGGCCAGCCGATTTCGCATATGCCCGCCAGCACAAGATAGAGCCACGCCATCCTTCTCCTCCTCGTTAGCGGCCGCAGCGTCGTTGACGACGGCGTTCTGGCCTGTTCTGATCCCAGCCTTGCACGCATCTTGCAGGATAGCGAGAGCGTCGGATGGCAATGGATTGTCACAGGGTGACGGGAGCGGGAACTATGAACGAACGTGAACTGCGCCGCCTGATCGGGGCGGTGAAGACCGGCAAGCTGTCTCGACGCGGCTTCGTGCAGCGAATGATGGCGGTGGGACTGGCGGCGCCGATGGCGACCCAGCTGCTGGCCTACTCGGGAGTGGCGATGGCCCAATCCCGTGCGCCCTACAAGCCGACCAAGCGCGGTGGCGGCGGTCTCCTGAAAGTTCTCTGGTGGCAGGGCTCGACCTTGCTCAACCCGCATTTCGCGGTCGGCACCAAGGACCAGGACGGCTCGCGCTGGTTTTACGAGCCGCTGGCCAACTGGGACGCCGACGGCAATCTCCAGCCGGTGCTGGCGGCATCCATCCCGGGCCGCGAGGACGGCACCCTGGCGGCCGACGGCAAGTCGGTGACCTGGAAGCTGAAACAGGGCGTCAAGTGGCACGACGGCAAGCCGTTCACTGCCGACGATGTCGTCTTCAACTGGGCGTATGCCAAGAACCCGGCAACCGCCGCCACCACCAGCGGATCCTACAACGACGTCGTTGCCGAGAAGGTCGACGACTACACGGTCAAGGTGAGCTTCAGCAAGCCGACGCCGTTCTGGGCCGACGCCTTCGTCGGGCCGCGCGGCATGATCATTCCCAAGCATTTGTTCGAGACCTTCACCGGCGACAAGTCGCGCGACGCGCCGACCAATCTCAAGCCGGTCGGGACCGGCCCTTACATGTTCAAGGACTTCAAGCCGGGCGACATGGTAGCGGGCGTGATCAACCCCAACTACCACATGCCCAATCGGCCCTATTTCGATGGCTTCGAGATGAAGGGCGGCGGCGACGCCGTCTCGGCGGCACGCGCCGTGCTGCAGACCGGCGAGTTCGATTTCGGCTGGAACATGCAGGTCGAGGACGAGATCCTGCAGCGTCTCGAGAAGGGCGGCAAGGGCAGGGTCATCATCTCCCAGGGCGGCAACATCGAGCATATCCAGGTCAACACCACCGATCCGTGGACCGAGGTCGACGGCGAGCGCTCGAGTCTCAAGACCACGCATCCGACGCTGTCCGACCCGGCCGTGCGCCAGGCCCTGTCGATGCTGGTCGACAAGGTCTCGGTCGAGAAGTTCATCTATGGCCGCACCGGCACCGCCACGGCCAACTTCGTCAACAATCCGGAGAAGTTCCGCTCCAAGGACACGACGTTCGAGTTCAACGTCGACAAGGCCAGCGACATCCTCGAGAAGGCGGGCTGGAAGAAGGGTGCCGACGGCATTCGTGCCAAGGATGGCAAGAAGCTCAAGTTCGTCTACCAGACCTCGATCAACCAGCCGCGCCAGAAGACCCAGGCGATCGTCAAGCAGGCCTGCCAGAAGGCCGGCATCGACATCGAGGTCAAGGCGGTGACCGCGTCGGTGTACTTCTCGTCGGATGTCGCCAATCCCGACACCTACACCAAATTCTACACCGACCTGCAGATGTACACGACGACCATGACACAGCCGGATCCGGAAGTGTTCATGCTGCAGTTCACGTCGGCCGAGGCGGCGACCAAGGCGAACAAGTGGCAGGGCCGCAACATCACCCGTTGGCGCAACAAGGAGTACGACGACATCTTCAAGGCGGCCCAGGTCGAGGTCGACCCGGTCAAGCGCGCCGCCATGTTCATCAAGCTGAACGACATGGTCATCAAGGACGTGGTCGTGATCCCCGTGGTGGCCCGCCCCACCGTGACGGCCGTCAGCAACCAGATGGTGGTCAACCTGAGCGGCTGGGACAACAACACCTCTGACATCCACAACTGGTACAAGGAGGGCTGAGGCGCGCGTCGTGACCGTGAAGCAGCGGAGGCTGTGAGTGTCCCGACAGTGGATTCTTCGTCGAATATTGCTCGTGATCCCGGCCATGCTCGGGATCAGCGTCCTCCTGTACACGGTTCTCGCGCTGGCTCCGGGTGATCCATTCTCGGAGCTGGCGCAGAATCCCGCGGTACCGCCGGAGGTGGCGGCGGCCCTGCGGGCCAAGTTCGGCCTCGATGATCCCGTGTGGGTGCGCTACGGCCACTGGTTCACTTCCATGATGCGGGGCGACTGGGGGTTCTCCTTCGTCAGCCGCATGGACGTCGACACACTGATCCTGCAGCGCCTGCCGACGACCCTGATCGTGATCGGCGCCGCCCAGCTGATGGCCATCCTGGTGGCGCTGCCGGTCGGCGTTCTGGCCGGCATCCGGCCCTACTCGGTGTTCGACCAGATCGCCAACACGCTGGCCTTCATCGGCTTCTCGCTGCCGACCTTCTTCACCGGCCTGCTGCTGATCCTGGTGTTCTCGATCCAGCTCGACTGGCTGCCCTTCGTCTACCGGGCCGACATCAACGCCACCGGCTGGAAGTTCTACTGGGAGCACATCAGGCAGTCGATCATGCCGGTCATGGTGCTCGGCCTGTTCCAGGGTGCCTCGCTGGTGCGCTACGTGCGCTCCTCGGTGCTCGACGTCGTGAAGCTCGACTACGTCATCACGGCCCGGTCCAAGGGTATCGGCGAGCGCAAGGTGGTCACCAAGCACGTGGTGCGCAACGCGCTGATCCCGGTCGTCACCCTGGTCATGCTGCAGATGCCGGTCGTGTTCGGCGGCGCCATCGTCACCGAGCAGATCTTCCGCGTTCCCGGCATCGGCTCGCTGCTGATCTCGGCCATGCTGGCCAACGACACGCCGGTGGTGATGGCCGTCACCTTCGTGTTCTCCTGCCTCGTCGTCCTCTGCAACCTCATCGCCGATGTGCTCTATGCCTGGCTCGACCCCCGCATCTCCTACCGCTGAGGCGCGCCCATGACCGTTACCCAGAGCGCGCCGACGGGCGTCCCCGCGCCAGCCGCGGCGGCAACCGCGACGACACGCAAGAAGCAGCATTTCTCGCCCTGGCAGGAAGTGTGGCGCCGCTTCCGGCGGCACCGCCTGGCGCTTGCCAGCTCGATCGTGCTGGGACTGATCATCGTCACCGTCGTGTTCGGGCCGCTGGTCTGGACGGTGCCGATCAACGAGATCGACTTCGCCGCCAAGCTCCAGGGACCGAGCTGGGCCCATCCGCTGGGCACCGACGATCTCGGCCAGGACGTACTGGCCCGCATGATCTATGGCGGCCGAATTTCGCTCGCGGTCGGCCTGGCGGCGATGGTCGTCGCCATCTTCGTCGGCGTGCTGGTCGGGGCGATCGCGGGCATGGCGAGCGGCAAGGTCGACGCCGCGCTGATGTGGCTCTCCGACCTGTTCCTGTCGCTGCCGACGCTGCCGCTGCTGCTGCTGATCATCTACCTGTTCCGCGATTCGCTGAAGGCGGTATTCGGCGTCGAAGGTGGCATCTTCATCATGATCGTGGTCGTGATCGGCGGCCTGCGCTGGATGCCGGCGGCCCGCCTGGTGCGTGCCCAGTTCCTGTCGCTGCGCGAGAAGGAGTTCGTCGAGGCGGCGCGGGCGCTCGGCGCCTCGCGCACCCGGCAGGTCGTCCAGCACATCCTGCCCAACGCTCTGGGGCCGGTGATCGTCGCCGCCACCATCGACGTCGCGGCCGCCATCATCCAGGAATCGACCCTGTCTTTCCTCGGGCTGGGCTTCCCGCCCGACATCCCGACCTGGGGCCGCCTGCTGGCCGACGCCAAGGATTATCTCGACATCGCGCCGCACTGGGCACTGGCATCCGGTGCCGCGATCTTCCTCACCGTGCTGTCCATCAATTTCATCGGCGATGGGCTGCGCGACGCGCTCGACCCGCGCCGCGTCATCTGAGGGGTCCGTGGTCGAAACGCTGCTCGAGATTCACGGACTGAAAACCTGGTTCAAGACCGACGACGGCATGGTTCGTGCCGTCGACGGCGTCGACCTGCGGATCGATCACGGCGAGACCCTGGGCGTGGTGGGTGAGTCGGGCTGCGGCAAAACCGTGACCGCGCGCTCGGTGCTGAAGCTGATCGACATGCCGCCCGGCCGCTTCGAGGGCGGCAGGATCCTGTGGCGCGGCCGCGACCTGATCCCGCTCGACGACCAGGAGATGAACAAGATCCGCGCCCGCGAGATCGCCATCATCTTCCAGGAGCCGATGACCTCGCTCAACCCGGTCTACACGGTGGGCGACCAGATTGCCGAGGTAATCGCGCTGCACCAGAAATTGGGACGCAAGCAGGCCATGGAGGGCGCGGCCGAGATGCTGCGCCTGGTCAACATCCCCAATCCGCAGCACCGCGTGCACGACTACCCGCACCAGTTCTCCGGCGGCATGCGGCAGCGCGTCATGATCGCGATGGCGCTTTCCTGCCAGCCCAAGCTCCTGATCGCCGACGAGCCGACCACGGCGCTCGACGTCACCATCCAGGCACAGATCCTGGAGCTGATGCACGAGATGAAGGATCGCTTCGGCATGGCGATCATGCTGATCACCCATGCCATGGGGGTGGTCGCCGAGACCTGCCAGCGGGTGACGGTGATGTACGCCGGCAAGGTGGTGGAGGAGGCGCCGGTCGGCGAGCTGTTCGGCCAGCCGCGCCATCCCTATACCCAGGGCCTGATCCGCTCGATCCCGCGCGTCGACCGGGCGGCCGAGAAGAAGCAGCGACTGGAGGCGATCTCGGGCACGGTGCCGAGCCTGCTCGATCCGCCGCCGGGCTGCCGCTTCGCCGCCCGCTGCCGCTATGCCAGCGACATCTGCGTTCGCGAGATGCCGCCCCTCAAGGAGGTGGCGCCCGGCCACTTCGTGCGGTGCGTGCTGTGAGCGGCGCGGCGGCGGGCGCGGGCGACGCGCTCCTCTCGGTGCGCGATTTGCGCAAGCACTTCGCCGTCAAGGGCGGCGTGTTCGTGCGCGAGATCGATCGCGTGCACGCCGTCGACGGCGTGAGCTTCGACATCGCCGACGGCGAGACGCTGGGGCTGGTCGGTGAATCGGGCTGCGGCAAGTCGACGACCGGCCGCTGCATCCTGCGGCTGATCGAGCCCAGCTCGGGCGAGATATCGTTCAAGGGCGCCGACGTCACGCGCATGGACGCCACGGCGCTGCGCTCGCTCAGGCGCGACATGCAGATCATCTTCCAGGACCCGTACGCCTCGCTCAACCCGCGGCTCACGGTGGGCGCCATCATTGGCGAGGCGCTGACGATCCACAAGCTGGCCGGCTCGCGCCAGGCCCAGGAGGATCGCGTCGTCCAGCTGCTCGAGACGGTCGGCCTGCAGGCCGACCACATGCGCCGCTTCCCGCACGAGTTCTCGGGCGGTCAGCGCCAGCGCATCGGCATCGCCCGCGCGCTCGCCGTCGAGCCCAAGCTGATCGTCTGCGACGAGCCGGTGTCGGCGCTCGACGTGTCGATCCAGGCCCAGGTGATCAATCTCCTGGAGGATCTGCAGGAGCAGTTCGGCCTCACCTACCTGTTCATCGCGCACGACCTCAGCGTGGTCGAGCACATCTCGAACCGGGTGGCGGTGATGTATCTCGGCCGCGTGGTCGAGATCGCGCCGTCGCGCGAGCTCTACGAGGGACCGCTGCATCCCTATACAGAGGCGTTGCTGTCGGCCGTGCCGATTCCCGACCCCACGGTCAAGCGCAAGCGCATCATGCTGCAGGGCGACGTGCCCAATCCCATCCGGCCGCCCTCGGGTTGCCATTTCCACACGCGCTGCCCGATCGCCAAGCCCGACTGCTCCCAGCGCGTGCCCGAGCTGCGCGAAAGCCGCCCCGGCCACTGGGTGTCCTGCCACTACAGGGGGTGAGCTCATCGCCGGGAGCGTGCCACTCATGCGCGCGAACTTTGGCCGGACCAACAAAGGTCTCATCCTGAGGAGGCCGCGTAGCGGCCGTCTCGAAGGATGGGCTGCGCACGAGATCGCTTGAAAAGCGGTGTCGCAGCACCCGATCTGTTGCCGACCCTTCGAGACGACACGCTTCGCGTGGCTCCTCAGGGTGAGGTTTCCCGGTAGGTCAGCTCGTATGAGTGCGCCACTCCTGTGGCGCTCATGCTCGCGGTCCGCAAGCCCATGACCCCTCCGTCGCCGAGGCATTTTGGCCGGAGAACGGCCAAAAGCCCTTAGACGGCGACACCTCCCCTGCGAAGAAGCCGGGGAGGATGGAACGCCTCATCCCTTCGGCGTGAAGAGGTCGAGGTCGCCGAGGCCGATCGACCTCTCGATCTCGTGCACCGTCCTGGCGACCGTCTCGAAGCCGTCGGCGCCGAAAGCCTGGCGCTCGTTCCTCGACATCTGACCGGCCATCTCCTGGAGCTCGTCAGGGGTCACGAGGTGGCGCAGGGTGGGGTAGATGTCGGTTGCCTCGCGGGCCATGTGCGGTCGGTAGAGGGTGACGAAGGCCTGGATGTCCGGCGCCATGGCCTCGCGCGGCTGCCGATTGCGCGCCTGCGGGGCGGCAGCCACGATGCGCTCGGTGAGCTTGCGGCCAGCGCTGTGCTGGACGACGAGGACGTTGACCAGCTCGACCATGCGCCCGGCCGTCTTGAACCGCGGGAACACCAGCTCCTCTTCCTGCTTCTCGTGATGGCGGTGGATGAAATCGACGACGATCTGCGCCGACGCCTCGAGCACCGCCGGGTCGATGTCCTCGCCCTGGCCGAGGCGGCGCATGGCGCTTTCGTAGATCAGCAGGATGCGGGCCAGCACCGCGTTCTCGCGCATCAGCATCTCGGCCGGCGAGGCGGTCTCGTCGGACCGCTTCTTCCGGGCTTCCTGCGCCTGGCCCGGCAAAGCCAGCGTCGCGCCCGCCAGGCCCGCTCCCATACCCGCACGCAGCAGCTTGCGCCGCCCCGATGTTCCAACCATGACGCCACTCCTGTTCCCGATGCCGGGAAACGGGCGGCGGCAGGAGGGGTTCCCTCTCATCCTCCTCGCGCTGCGCGCAGGGCGGACGACGACTGGGAGACGGGGTCACCTCTCCCGCGCTTTGGCCGTGGAATGCGCACATCATGTTGCCCTCCCTGCGCGCAGCGCGGGGAGGACGACCGTTGGACGGCGACACCTCCCCAGATTCGCCTAGCTTCGCTGGGGAGGAGGGGCCTCGTCACTGCGTGCCGAGCTTCCAGCCGGCCTCTCCCCCGCTTGGGGGAGAGAGGTTGGGGAGGGATGATCATCACTGCGTGCCGAGCTTCCAGCCGGCCTCCTTGGCGAACGACTGGAAGAAATCGACGTCGTAGGCCCGTTCCGGCGCCTCGCGCACGCGGCGGTCGATCTTCTCGGCGTCGGCGCCGACCAGGATGCGCCAGCGCTCGGCCCTGACGCCGTCGAGGATGATCTTCGCCGCCTCGGCGGCGCTGGTCGGGGCATCGTCGAGGAAGCTGCGGGCGCGCTCGGCCGCCAGCCGGGCCACGTCCTCGTCGGAAAGCTTGCTTACGTCGAAGCCCATCGAGGCGATGCGCGCGCGGATCTGGGCGATCTCGGTGGCATTCATCGTGTCGCTGAGGTTGCCGCTCTGGATCTTGCGCGAGTTCGACACGATCGAGGTGCCGATGTGGCCCGGCATCACCACCGAGCACTTGATGTGCGGCGCGTTGATGCGCAAATCGGTTTGCAGCGCCTCGCTGAAGCCCTTCACGGCGAACTTCGCCGCGCTGTAGGAGGTATGCGGCACCATCGGCCCGACCGAGGCCCAGAAGCCGTTGACGCTGCTGGTGTTGACGATGTGGCCCTGGTCGGCCTTCAGCAGCATCGGCAGGAAGGTGCGCGTGCCGTAGTAGACGCCGAACCAGCAGATGTTGAAGGTGCGTTCCCACTCCTCGCGGCTGTTGGCGATCATGCTGCCGCCGCCGCCGATGCCGGCATTGTTGAACAGCAGGTGGATCTTGTCGGTATCCTGCTGCTCGGCGACCTCGCCGGCGAAGCGCACGAGGTCGTCCTCGTTGGCGACGTCCGCCAGGTGGGTGGTGATGCGAAGGCCCTGGGGCAGGCGCTCGACCTCGCACAGTCGCTTGGTCTCGGCCATCGCGGCGGCCGAGACGTCGCACATCGCCACGTTGCAGCCTTCGGCGACGAGCTGGCGTGCGAGTTCACGCCCCATGCCGGTGCCGCCGCCGGTGATGACCGCGATCCTGCCTGCGAAATCCTTCATGGCCCCTGTCTCCCTCGCCGAATCGCGCTCTTGTCGGAGCGCCTCGGTCGCTTCTATCCTCGTGACACTGTGCTCCTAGAAACTCTTTTGCCGCTCGGCAAGGTCGATCCCGGCCTGCGCGCCCCCGAGATTCCGCTCGACCTCGCCACGGTCGGCGGCGACGCCCGCCTGCTGGAAGAGGTCGGCTACGACGGCATGGTCGTCGAGGAGACCAAGGACGACCCGTTCGTCATCATGGCGCTCGCCGCGCAGGCGACGACCCGGCTGAAGCTCGCGACCTCGGTCGCCATTGCCTTCCCGCGCAGCCCTGCCGTGACGGCGATGAGCGCATGGACCTTGCAGAAGCTGTCGCGCGGCCGCTTCACCCTGGGCCTCGGCACCCAGGTCAAGGCGCACATCGAGCGCCGCTTCGGCCTGGCCTGGTCTCCCGCCGGACCGTGGATGCGCGAGTATGTCGGCGCCGTCCGAGCCGTGTGGGATTGCTGGCAGAACGGGACGCCGCTCGCGGTGCGCGGCCGGCACTACAATCTCGATCTCATGGTGCCGCTGTTCAATCCCGGCCCGATCGAGCATCCGCGCATCCCCATCCAGCTGGCCGCGGTCAATGCCGTGCTGTGCCAGGTGGCGGGCGAGGTGGCCGACGGCATCCGTCCCCATCCCGTGTGCACGCCGTCCTACATCGCCGAGGTGATGCTGCCCGCGGTGCGCGCCGGCGCGGCCAAGGCCGGCCGGTCGCTGGCAGGCTTTTCCGTCTGCATGAAGCCCCTGGTCGCCGCGGCGGCGAGCGAGGCCGAGCTGGTTCCCAAGGTCCGCGACGTGCGGGCGCGCATCGCCTTCTACGCCTCGACGCCGCAGTATCGCGCCGCCTTCGATCACCTCGGCCTCGGCGAGTTCGCCGATCGCCTGAAGCTGCTGTCGCGGACCCAGCGCTGGGAGGAGATGCCCGGGCACATCAGCGACGAGGTGCTGGAGACGTTCGTGACCATCGGCACCTACGACACGATCGCCCGCCAGCTCTGTGACCGATATGGAGAGATCGTCACCCACTGCGAGTTCTCGATCCCGGTGAAAGACGCGGCCGACAGGGCGCAGCTCGCCGACCTCGCCCGCGCCATCCAGGGGGAGAGCCTGGACAGAGCGCGGCAGGTGATCATGGGGTCTTCATAGTCTTCCGGACCGCGAGCGTCCCGCTCGCTCATGAAGCTGAGCGAGCGGGACGCTCGCGGTCTGGAAGAGCATGAACCTGATCCTGTGCCGGCGGCGCGAGGCAGTTCCTCAGCTGCTCCGTCAGCGCCTGCGCATCGAGCCCGCGTCCGATCAGGACCAGGCGGTTGGGACCCGGCGCCGGCCGGGCATCGTCGTCGAGGGTGAAGCGCTCGCCCACCAGATGGAAGACGTAGCGCTTGCCGGTTTCGGCAAGCCAGAGGAAGCCCTTGCCGCGGAACAGGCCCGGTGGGCGGTCGCGGTCGAGGAAGGCCTGGAAGGGCGCGACCGAGAACGGCCGCTCGCTCGAAAACGACACGGAAACCAGCCCGTCGCTTGCAAGATGTGCCGCGGCCGGCGCGCCATCGAGCGCCGCCGCCTGGAACAGGTCGGTGTCGAGGATCAGCGGCAGCGGCACGGCACTTCGTGTCGTGCGCACCAGCCGCGCGGCCGGGTTGACGTCGCGGATGCCTGCTTCCACGGCGTCGAGCCTCGCCGCGTCGACCCGGTCGCACTTGTTCAGCAGCACGACGTCGGCATAGCGCAGCTGATGGCGGGCGGCGACGCCGTCGAGCTGGTCGAGGCTGAACTGCTCGGCGTCGGCCAGGGCCACGATGGCGTCGAGGCGCAGCAGGTCGCGGAACTCGGGGCGCTGGAAGGTGAGGGCGACCGGCAGCGGATCGGCGACTCCCGTCGTCTCCACCAGCATGTGATCGATCGCCTCCGGCCGGCCGAGCACGCGCACGATGCCGTCGATCAGGTCGGTGTTGGTCGAGCAGCAGATGCAGCCGTTGGCGAGCTCGATCATGCCGCCCTCGCTGGCGACGATCAGGTCGTTGTCGATGCCGATCTCGCCCAGCTCGTTCACCAGCACGGCGGCCTTGATGCCCTGCCGGTTGGTCAGGATGTGATTGACCAGCGTGGTCTTGCCGCTGCCCAGGAAGCCGGTCACCACGGTCACAGGCAGGCGGCCGTTGGCCCGCCGCGTAGCCGCGAACAGGACGGGCGGCAGGGTCATCCGGCCGGGCCTGGAATGCTGGCGTCGAACGTGTAGCTGGTGCCCACGGCCGACTGGCTGACCCGCTCGCCGTAGGCGTCGGCCAGCGCGTGCAGCGCCCGCCAGCCGGTGCAATGGCCGGCGATGATGTAGCGGATGTCGAACGGCCGGAGCCCCTCCACCGTCTGCGGGATGATGTGCTCCATGACGCCGCCCAGGTGCAGGCCGCCCATGACGGCGTGGATCGGCAGGTCGGGGAACAGGCGACGGACCTCGGTGCAGACATTGACCACGCCGGCATGGCTGCAGGCGCTGAGCACGACGAGACCGAGATCGCGCACGTGCACGACCAGCATGCGTTCGTCCATGAGGTAGGGATCGGGCCGCCACTCCTCCGAGTTGTCGCGCCGGCAAAGGTGATCCTCGCGGCCGGTCTCGAACGCGCTGACGCGCGGGATCTCGCCGCTGTAGTAGAAGTGCCCGTCGAGCAACAGGCGCGCCGCGCCGTCGTTGACGACGCGCGCGCCGCGCTCGGCCATCTCGGCCGGCGTCGGCACCCGGGCGGCGGGGAAGATGACGCCGCCCTTCAGCAGCACGCCGCGCTCGTTGAACATGCCGGGATTGACGTGTACCGCCACCGAATCGCGGCCGCGGCGCGCGACGATGGCGTCGATCGCGGCCGGCACCGCCCCCATGTGGTCCCAGTGGCCGTGGGTTATGGCGATCGCCTCGACCGAGCCGAGATCGAGCCCGAGGTTGCGGCAGTTGCGGATGAACGCCGCACCTTCCGTGCCGGTGTCGAACAGCAGGACGCGCTCGCGCTGGCCGATCCGCGTCCTGAGGCGCAGCCCGTAGCCGAGATTGGCGACGAGCAGCGTCTCGCCGGAGATTTCCTTGGCACCGGCCAGCACGACGTTGGCGAATTCCGACACCGCAAACAGCGTCTTGCTGACATAGGTGTCGCTGACATTGTCGGTAAGAACGTCGATGGCAAGTGAGTCGACGAGGGCAAGCTGGGCAGGCAGGCTCGGTTCGACGCTCATGCGATACTCCGACTGATGGCGATGACGCACGATCTTGGCCGCAGGGGCGCGAGGATAGCAGCCGGGAAACGACGATGACCATCGGGCTCCTGTCCTGCTGCTCTGGATGTCGCTTTGTCCCGCGGGGAAGGGAGGCCTTGGAGCGTGACTTTCTTTGGTTGAAGCATCAAAGGTGACCTCACCCTGAGGAGCCACGCTGCGCGTGGCTCCTCAGGGTGAGGTCATTTCCTTGTGCTTCGATCAATGAAGATCACGCTCTAGCGGGCCGGAGCCTTCTTCGCCGATGCCGCAATCTCGGCGAGCATGGCCTCGAGCGTGACCGTCCGGCAGTAGCCGCCGAATGCCCGCAGTGCGTTGGCCTGCCGCTCGGCCGTGTAGGTGCTGCAGCAATCGGAAACGCAGATCGCGTAGTAGCCGCGATCGGCGCCATCGCGGACGGCCATGTCCACGCACTGGTCGGTCAGCAGGCCGACGACGAGGAGATGGCGCACCCCGAGATTGCGCAGCACGTAGTCGATGTTCGTGGAGTTGAACACGCCCGACGATGTCTTCGGCAGGACGATCTCGTCGTCGAGCGGAGCCACCGCATCGATCACCCGTCCTTCCCAGGCGCCCTTCGGGACCAGGATGCCGGAGAGCTTGTGATCGAGGCTGCGGTCACGGCCGTCGCGGGTCAGGCTTTCGATGACCGTGTAGACGACCTCGATGCCCGCCTGGCGGCAGGCCGCGACGAGGCGGGCGATGTTGGGCACCAGCCTTGCCCGCAGGTCGGCGACGAACGCCGGATGCTCGTGCTCGATCGGCAGCGAGATCTCGAGATTCTGGACGTCGACCACCAGCAACGCGGTCGCCTCCGGCTCGATGGGGCGATCGCGGCGCAAGCCCGTCTCGTTGGAATGATCCGGAGGAGGTGACATGGGAGGTTCCAGGGTCGCGGCAGCAAGATCAGGATGTGACAGGTATCACCGGCGAATGCGACGGGGCGAAACGATCGCCGCAGGGCGAGCCATGCAGCCATGCGGCTTTTGTCGGCACCAAGCTCGAAGCGTGCGGCTGGTCATGCTCCCGCCGATGGTCCCGTGTTGGTGCCCGCTGCCGGACTCGAACCGGCACGGCCTCGCGGCCTCGAGATTTTAAGTCTCGTATGTCTGCCATTCCATCAAGCGGGCGGCGGCAGGACCATATGGACGCGGGCTTTGCCTGTCACCCGCCCGCTCACTGGGCGAAGCTCGCGATCATGCCGCCCTCGACCATCGCGCGCAGAAGTCCGGCGGCTCGCCCGGGTGCCTCGTCCTCGCCGGTGAAGGCCGCGACCGTCTCGCAGAGCTCGGGAAAGGCACGGCCCTCGACCAGGGCGTCGAGCATCGCGGCCTCGTCGGGCTCCAACGAGCGAAAGTTGGAGATCAGCCCGGGGCGCCAGATCGCCCAGGTCGCGGGCCCGGCGGCGCGCGCCGCCTCGAGAGTGCCGGGCTCGACCTCGCTGCGGCGTTGCCAGGCCTGCGGCACCTCGAAGTCCAAACGCAGGCGGCGCAGCGAGGGCAGGGGGGCGAAGGATAGCGTTTCCCACGCTTCCGGTGGCAGGACGATCAGCGCCTCGGCCTCGATCGGCGTCGCGTCGGGCGAGTCGAAGGCCTCGCCCAGCGCCCACTCGAAGCCCGCCATCTCGGCCGCGTCCGGGCTGCCATCGTAGGGCGGCGTGCTCGCCATGAACCCGGCGAGGTCCTTGCCGTACCAGCGGATCGAGGGATGGTGCGAGGGATGCCGGGCAATGTAGGCGCGTGCCAGATGGTCGAAGTCGGCGGGGCCCGCCATCGCCACCAGGCCAGGGTAGTCCGTGGTGAGCGCCTCGATGAGGCGCAGCGCGTAGCCGTCGCGATAGACGCCGAGGAGTGTCTCGCGCCGCGCCTTGCGGCTGTCGCGCACGGCGGCCTGGAAGCTGTCGCTGCTGGCGAGCAGGTAGTCCTGGAAGGCGCGCTGCAGGTCACCCAGCGACCCTGCATTGGTGCCGGCCTGGGCGCTCATTCGGCGGCCTCTTGCCGCGTGCCGGCTGCCAGGCGGCGGGCGATGTCGAGCTCGGCCACCAGCTCGGCATAGGGCGGGATGTCGGCGTCACGCTCGATCATGGTCGGCACGCCGGGGAACAGGCGCACCGCCTCCTCGTAAAGCGACCAGACGTCGGCGACGATGGGATGGTCGTGGGTGTCGATGATGTGGCTGCCCATGTGGCTGTGGCCGGCGAGATGGAACTGGCGCACCCGCTCGCGCGGCATGGCGCGCAGGAAGGTGAGCGCGTCGAAATCGTGGTTGAAGGCGCTGACATGGACGTTGTTGACGTCGAGCAGGATGTCGCAGTCGGCGCGTTGCGCCAGCTCGGCGATGAACTCCCATTCGCTGAGCTCGGAGGCGGCGTAGGTGATGTAGCTCGAGACGTTCTCCAGCACCAGGCGCCGGCCGAGGTGATCCTGCACCGCGCGCACGCGCCCGGCGACATGATCGAGCGCCTCCTCGGTGTAGGGCAGCGGCAGCAGGTCGTGCATGTTGATGCCGCGCAGGCCGGTGAAGCAGAGATGGTCGGAGACCCAGAGCGGCTGCACGCGGTCGGCGAGGGCCTTGAGCTCGTCGAGGTAGCGGCGGTCGAGCGGATCGATCGAGCCGATCGACAGCGACACGCCGTGCAGCGCCATCGGATAGTCGCGCCGGATGCGCTCCAGCCAGTGCAGCGGGCCGCCGCCCGGCACCATGTAGTTCTCCGACAGCGCCTCGAACCACTCGACCCGGCCCGGGCTGGCGGCGATCTCCTCGTAGTGCTCGGGCCGCAAGCCGAGGCCGAACCCGATATCGCCCTTGGACATCGTGTCACCCTGCGGATTCAGAGAGGATGCGGGGCGTGCGCGTCGGGCTTGCGAACAAGGCACCGCGAGCGACCGCGGCACCATCGTTCCTCGCCTGCATCGAGCTTCTACTGCGCAACCTTCCCGCCTCGGGTCGTGCAGCTGGCGGCGTCGCTGGCCTCGGTCCAGCCTTGGCCCTTGCAGGAATTCTGCCCCTTGCAGGCCGACGTCGCGGTCTTGCACGCGCTCGTGCCCTTGCACGAGTTGACGCCACTGCACTTCACGCCCGCCTGGGCCGTGGTCGCGAGGCCGCCAGCGGCGAACAAGGCCGCCGCGGTCGCGATAAGAGCCTTCCTGGTCATGCGCAACTCCCTCGTTCAAACGCCTCGCGAAACACCGCTCGGCGTACCCGGAGCATGACTCGTCCGGCACGAGCCGTGAAGTCAGGGGTTGGCGATGGGACGTGAACTTCCGATCACCGCGGTGTGAAGCGCGCCGGCGAGAGGGCTGCCTCGGCGACGCCGAGCCCGGCGATGTCGTTCGGCAGGCCGCGGCCCAGCGCCAGGCTCGCCGCCAGGCGCCCCGCCGCCTCGCCGGTCTGGATGCCGTAGCCGCCCTGGCCCGCAAGCCAGAAAAATCCCTCGACGCCAGGGTCGTAGCCGACGACCAGGTTCTTGTCGCCGACGAAGCTCCGCAGGCCTGCCCACTTGTTCTTGATGCGCCGGATCCTCAGAGAGGTTGCCGTCTCGATGCGTTCGACGGCGACGGCGATGTCGAGCTCTTCCGGCTGCGCGTCGCACGGCGGCGACGGGGTCTCGTCGGCCGGCGAGCCGAGGAACTGGCCGACCTCGGGCTTGATGTACCAGGTCTCGTCGAAGTCGATGACCATCGGCAGGCGGGTGAGATCGAGGCCCGAGGGTGCGTCGAAGGTGAACGCGGTACGACGCTTGGGGACGAGACCCACCGGCGCGGCGCCCGCCAGGGCGGCGAGAGCGTCGGCCCAGGCGCCCGAGGCGTTCACGATCGTGCCTGCGCCGACAGGATCGCCGTCGCGCAGCCGGATCGTCCAGAGTCCCTGCTTGCGGTCGAGGCCAATGACCTCGGAATCGAGGCGCAGCACCGCCCCGGCCGCCCGCGCACCCTTCAGGAAGCCGCCATGGATCGCCGCCACGTCCATGTCCTCCGCTTCCTCGAAGATGGCGCCGCCGGCGGCCGCTGCGGGCTCGAGCAGCGGATGGCGGCGCAGCGTCTCCTCTGGATCGAGCCAGCGCACGCTCGGCACCAGGCGGGCGTAGGTGGCGGCGGCCTCCTGCATCGCCGCCTGCTGCTCGGCACGGCCGGCGATCAGGGCACCTCGCGGGGTGAGCAGCGGATGGTCGGCGAAACCCGGCGTCGGCCTGCGGTAGAAGCGGCCCGACGCCACCGTGATGGCGCGGATCTCGGCGCTGCCGTAAGTCTCGGAGTGCAACGCCGCCGAGCGACCGGTCGTGTGGTAGGCCGCGACGTGCTCGCGCTCGAGGATGACCACGCTGGCATGCGGGGCGAGGCGATAGGCGGCGGACACCCCGGCGATGCCGGCGCCGACGACGGCGAAATCGAAATGCTGCATGAGCCTCACATTGCAAGGTCGTCGCCGGCCCTGCAATAGTCGCCCCCGACGGACCAGCCTGCCATGAACATCGCCAATCTGCTCCTGGGCTCTGCGCGCGAGTTCCGCGATCTGCCGGCGCTCGCGCACGGCACCGTGCGCCATCTCGGCTTTCGCGAGCTGTGGCGGCGGGCCTCGGTGATGAGCATGCATCTCACGACCCGCTTTCGCCTCGAGCGCGGCGATCGCGTGGCCTTCGCCATGTCGAACTGCGTGCAATCGATCGAGGTCATGTACGCCATCTGGCATGCCGGCCTCTGCGCCGTGCCGATGAACGCCAAGCTGCACGCCAGGGAGTTCGCATTCATCCTGGAAAACTCGGGTGCCCGGCTGTGCTTCGTCACGCCCGATCTCGCCGACACCATCGCCGAGGCGGCCAGGGAGGCGCCCGAGCTGCGCGAGATCGTCGACGTGACGACGCGGTCCTATACCTTCATGGCGGTCGGCGATCCGGCGGCGTTGGCGGATTCGGAGCCGACGGACCCGGCCTGGCTGTTCTACACCTCGGGCACGACCGGCCGGCCGAAGGGCGCCATGCTCACCCATCGCAACCTGCTGGCGATGACGCTCAACTACTATGCCGACGTCGACCGGCCGCAGCCCGGCGGCTCGATCCTGCATGCCGCGCCGATCAGCCACGGCTCGGGCCTGTGGAGCTTCCCGACGCTGGCGCGCGGCGCCGTCCAGGTCTTTCCCGAGAGCGGCAAGTACGACGTGCCCGAGACCGTCGAGTTGATGAACCGCTGGCGCGACTGCAGCATCTTCCTCGCGCCGACGATGGTGAAGCGGCTGATCGAGCACGGCAGCGTCGGCGAGCTCCGGCCGGAGGCGCTGCGTCTGCTCTCCTACGGCGGTGCGCCGATGTACGTTGCCGATCTCAAGCGCGCCCTCGACCTCCTGGGCGACAGGCTGTGCCAGCTCTACGGCCAGGGCGAGAGCCCGATGACAATCACCCATCTCAGCCGCGAGATGCATGCCGACCGCCGGCATCCGCGTTGGGAGCAGCGTCTGGCCTCGGCCGGTCGTCCCGACTCGTGCGTGACGGTGCGTGTGGTCGACGAGGAGGGGCGTCAGCTCCCGGCAGGCGAGGTCGGCGAGATCATCGTCAAGGGCGACACGGTGATGGCTGGCTACTGGAACAATCCCGAGGCGACGGCGCGCTCCCTGCGCGACGGCTGGCTGTGGACCGGCGATGTCGGCGCTTTCGACGACGAGGGCCTGCTCACCCTGAAGGACCGCTCCAAGGACATGATCATCTCGGGCGGCTCCAACATCTATCCGCGCGAGATCGAGGACGTCCTGAACCTCCACCCCGCGGTGGCGGAATGCTCGGTGGTCGGCCGCCCGCACCCGGAATGGGGCGAGGAGGTGGTGGCCTTCGTGGTGGCGCGCGAGAGCGGCGCGCCAGCGCCGGCCGAGCTCGACCAGCTTTGCCTCGACAACATCGCCCGCTTCAAGCGCCCCAAGGACTACAGGTTCGTCGACGCGCTGCCCAAGAACAACTACGGCAAGATCCTCAAGACCGAGCTGCGCAAGCTGCTTTAGAATCGAGGTGACCAATCTTGCATGGCGCCAACGTTGTCATCCTGAGCGCAGCGAAGGATCTCATCACCGTCTGCCATAGTGAGCGCTACGAATTCCGGAAGGCCGAATCGTCATACCCTCCGTTGGTCACTGGGGCGATCGGCGATGAGATCCTTCGCTGCGCTCAGGATGACGAGAGGCGTGCGCCTTCGATATCGGCTAGTGTCATCACCAAAGCGAGGAGGAGAAGAACATGGGCAGCATGATCGACTTCAAGCGTCCCGACGGCTCGGCCTGCAAGGGCTATCTGGCCGAGGCGGGCGCCGGCAAGCCCGGCATCATCGTGATCCAGGAATGGTGGGGCCTGAACGACCAGATCAAGGGCATCGCCGACCGGCTCGCCGCCGCCGGCTACAACGCGCTGGCGCCCGACCTCTACAAGGGCCGCGTGACGCAGAAGCCGGACGAGGCCAACCACTTGATGACCGGGCTCGACTTCGTCGGCGCGTCGGACCAGGACATCGCCGGCGCGGTCAAGCATCTCGCGGCGAGCAGCCGCAAGGTCGGCGTGATGGGCTTCTGCCTGGGCGGCGCGCTCACCATTGCCGCGGCAGCGCGCGTGCCTGGCGTGGCCTGCGGCGTACCGTTCTACGGCATCCCGCCGGGACAGCTCGCCGACCCGGCCAAGATCGCCATCCCGATCGAAGGCCACTTCGCCAACACCGACGACTGGTGCACGCCTCAGCTGGTCGACGATTTCGAGAAGGCGATGTCGGCGGCCGGCAACAAGCCGTCGATCTTCCGCTACGACGCCGCGCACGCCTTCGCCAACGAGACCAGCGCCGCCTATGACGCGGCCGCCGCCCAGCAGGCGTGGCAGCGCACCATGGCGTTCCTGGGCAAGCACCTCTGACGCGGCCGGCTCTCGGCCTCGCCATTGTCGGGCTGGGCGCCTCGCTCGCCCCGCTCGACATCGCCGTCAACGTCGCCCTTCCCGACATCACCCGGCATTTCGGCCTGGTGCTGGGCGACGTCCAGTGGCTGGTGATCTGCTACGTGCTGGTCTACGGCTCGCTCATGCTGGTGTGCGGCAAGCTGGGCGACCTGTTTGGCCATCGCCGGATCTTCCGCATCGGGCTGGCGATCTCCGTGGTCGGCTGCGCGGCCTGCGCGGCGGCGCCAGACTGGCCGCTCTTCCTGTGGGCGCGCGCCAGCCAGGGTGTCGGCACGGCGCTGGCCCTGTCCTGCACGCCGGCGCTCGCGACCTCGCTTTTTCCCGAGAGTGCGCGCACGCGCGCCCTGGCGGGTTTCGCCAGCAGCATGGCGATCGCCTCCGCCGTCGGCCCCTTCCTGGGCGGTGCCCTGGTCGAGCTGTGGGGCTGGCCCGCCGTTTACTGGGTTCGCGTGCCGATCGCGCTGGCAGCCCTCGCCCTGTCCGGCCTGCTGCCGTCGCCGAGGCCCGACCCGCGGCCGTTCGATGCCGCGGGTGCGATCCTGCTCGCCTCGTGCATGAGCACGCTCCTGCTGTCGCTCGTCCTGTCGCAGCGCCGCGAGGTGCCCGGGACGGCATCGGCGGCGCTGTTCGCGGCGGCGCTGTTCGTGCTGTTCCTCTATGTGCGGCGTGCCGGCCGCGTGCCGGAGCCGATCATCCGGCCCGGCCTGTTCGCCGATCCCGCCTTCGCCGTTCCGAACGTCATGAACGCGCTCGCCAGCCTCGCGGGATTCTCGATCCTGCTGCTGACGCCGTACTACCTCGTCAATGTCCTGAAGCTGTCGGCGCTGGCGAGCGGCCTGATGCTGGCGCTGGCCTACGCGGGCAGCCTCACCGGAGCGCCGTTGTCGGCCTGGCTGGTGCGCCGCATCGGCCAGCGGCCAACCGCTTTCGCCGGCGTGGCGGTGGTCGGGCTCGGCCTGTTGCCGCTCGGCTTCACCGATGCGGCCACGCCGTTGGCCGTCGTGGCCGTGCTGCTGATCCTCGAGGGTATCGGCCAGGGGCTTCTGACCGTGGCCTACACCGACATCGTGACGGCGACCTTGTCGCAACGCGACCGCGGCGTTGCAGGCAGCCTGGCGCTGCTGACGCGCACGCTCGGCATCGTGAGCGGCGCCTCGGTTCTGACGGCGCTGCAGGCCTACGGCGCGGACGGCGTGGCAGGCGTCGAAGGCTTCCTCGCCGGCTATCGCTTCGCCTTCGTCGCGGCGGGTGGCGGGCTGCTCGCCGCGCTGGCCCTGTCGTGCCTGGTGCCGGGAGCGTGGACTGTCAGGAAGGGCGGGGCGTGAGGCCGCAGAGCACTCCGGCAGAGCCCGCTATCCTCAGATCTTGATGTTCCCCTTCTTGATGATGTCGCCGAACATCCTCGTCTCGTTCGTGATGGTGGCGCGGAACTCGGCAGGGCCGAGGTAGGTCACCCGCAAGCCACCGGCGTGCCCCTTCTGGACGATGTCCGGCGCGCGCAGGGCCTCGGCGATCGCCTTGTCGAGACGCGCAACGACTTCCGGCGGCGTGCCCGCCGGCGCCAGGATGCCGAACCACGAATCGCCGCCATCCTTGCCGTAGCCCTGCTCCATCAGCGTCGGGATCTCGGGGAAGTCGGGATGCCGGACCTCCGACAGCATGGCGAGCCCCACGAGCTTGCCCGACTTCACGTGCGGCAGGCAGGTCTGGTCGAACTGCGCCTGCACCTCGCCCGCAACCAGGGCATTGGTTGCCGGGGCGCTGCCGCGATAGGGCACGTGGGTCATCTTGATGCCGGCCTCGAAGCACAACCGTTCGCCGAACAGGTGGGTGATGGTCGCGAGGCCGGATGAGGCGAAATTGACCTTGCCCGGGTTGGCTTTGCAGTAGGCCACGAACTCGGCCAGCGTGCGCGCCGGCACCGAGGGATGGATGGCCATGATGCCCCACGACGTCGCCATGCGCGAAACCGTCAGGAAGTCCTTCTCCGGGTCGAACGGGATCGGCTGCAGGTGGCGGGTGATGCAGACCATCGCCGTCGTCGTGGTGAGGAAGGTGTGGTTGTCCGGCGTCTGGTTCTTCAGGTACTCGGCGCCGATCATGCCGGATGCGCCGGCCTTGTTGTCGTACATCACCGGCTGCTTGAGAATCTGGGCCGCGCGCTCGATGACGATGCGCGTCGCGACGTCCGAAGGTCCGCCTGGCGGATAGGGGACGACGATGCGGAGCGGCTTGGTGGGCCACTCCTGGGCGGCTGCCGGCGCTGCCGCCGTCGCGGCGAGGGCGGAGCCGATGAAGAGGCGACGACGCATGGAGTTCTCCCTAAGACTGTTCTTGTCAGAGCCTTGATGGTTCGTAGCGCCGGACTGCACGGTAGTGCAACAGGATCGGCAGGCGGCGGGCAACGGCCGCCCGGCGGTCGCGGCGTCGATCCGGCGACGATGCCGAACGCCGCCGCCGTGCTACGGTCGCGACGATGAAGCAACCTGGCGATCCCCGCGTGGCAGCGATCTTCGAGGCCTATCCGCCGGCGATTCGCAAGCGACTCGCGAGGCTGCGCAGGCTCGTGCTGGAGACCGCCGAGCTGACGGACGGGGTTGGCCGGCTGACCGAGACGGTGAAGTGGGGGCAGCCGAGCTATCTCACGGAACAGACCGGCAGCGGCACCACCGTGCGCATCGATCGGCTGAAGGCCGGCGACGGCTATGCGATCTTCTTCCACTGCCAGAGCGGCCTGGTCGACCAGTTCCGCCAGCTCTATCCCGACACCTTCCGGTTCGAGGGCAATCGCGCCATCGTCTTCGATGTCGCCCAGCCGCTGCCGACGCGCGACCTGGGCCACTGCATCGCGCTCGCCTTCACCCACCATGCGCGCAAGCGCCGTCCGCGGCGGGCCGCGTCATCGTCGGCGGAGTAAACGCCGCCTGAAGTGGCGCGACGATCGGAAACTGCGCCACGCGTACAGGGTGCTCGCTCATGCAATCTGAGTGCATACCGCGCCCGTCGGGACCGACCACGGAACGCAAAACCGGGAGCCGGAACGCAAGATGGATGGCCATCGCCGGTCTTGCGTCCCTGCCAACTCGTTGATTTCGCAAGGATCGGACCGCAAGGGACGCCACGGACGCAAGAACGCAGGTGTCCTGCCATGACAGGAACCGAGGCCCGCGCGACAGGTGTGTCCGGGCGATCGGGCGGCGTCCGCGACGGCGCGTGCTATCGTGTCGCCCGTGGGGCCGGACCGTCGCTGGGCGCGCCCGTGTCAGTTCGCAAGGAAGGCGCGATATTCGAGATGAGCATCACCGTCTATTCGGCCCGTCGCATCCTCACCATGAATCCCGACCGGCCATCGGTCAGCCACGTCGCCGTTCGCGATGGCCGCATCCTGGGGGCGGGCCCGCTGGAGGAGTTGCGTGGCTGGGGCAAGGTCGAGCTCGACGAGCGCTTTGCCGACAAGGTGATCCTGCCGGGCTTCGTCGAGGGCCACAGCCACGCCTTCGAAGGCGGCGTGTGGAAGTTCCCCTATGTCGGCTACTTCGACCGCGTCAGCCCCGACGGCGCGCGCTCCAGGGGCCTCAAGAGCATCGACGAGGTCGTGGCCGCCCTGCAGGGCGTCGAGAAGGGCCTGCCCAAGGGCGCGCCGCTGCTCGCCTGGGGCTTCGATCCGATCTATTTCGGCGGCCGGCGCATGAATCTCGCGGATGCCGACAGGATCTCCACCGATCGCCCCGTCGTCGTCATCCATTCCAACTTCCATGTCGCCAACGCCAACAGCGCGGTCATGGCCAAGGCCGGCATCACGCGCAGCACCAACGTGCACGGCATCGTCAAGGATGAGCATGGCGAGCCGACCGGCGAGCTGCAGGAGATGACGGCCAAGTACATGGCCTACCGCGCCGCCGGCGTCGAGCTGGCGGCGGTGCTGTCGGACGAGCAGGCGGTGTGGCGCTTCGCCCGCGTCGCCCAGCTCGCCGGCGTCACCACCGCCACCGACCTGCACAACGAGCTGCCCGACAGCACCGTCGAGGGCTACCTGAAGGCGAGCGCGTCGGAGGAGTTCCCCTTGCGCCTGCTGCCGGCGTTTGCCGCCGCCTCGGTGCCGCCGGAGCAGGGGATCGCCCGCCTGCAGTCGCTGATGAAGCGCAACAACGACCGGCTGCGCTTCCAGCTTGTCAAGATCGTCACCGACGGCTCGATCCAGGGCCTGTCGGCGCGCATGCGCTGGCCCGGCTACTACGACGGCACGCCGAACGGCGTGTGGAACATCGGGCCGGACGACATCGACCGCCTGCTGCTCGCGTGGCATCGCGCCGGCTTCCAGGTGCACATCCACACCAACGGTGACGAGGCGTCGGAGGTCGCGATCGAGGCGGTCGAGCGCGCGCTGGCGGCGGCGCCGCGCTGGGATCATCGCCACACCCTGCAGCACGCCCAGATGGCCGACGCCGGCCAGTTCCGCCGGATGAAGGCACTCGGCATGTGCGCCAACCTGTTCGCCAACCACCTCTTCTACTGGGGCGACATCCACTACGCGAAGACTCTGGGCCCGGAACGCGCCGAGCGCATGGACGCCTGCGGCACGGCGCTGGCGATCGGCGTGCCCTTCGCCATCCATTGCGATGCGCCGGTGACGCCGATCGGCCCGCTGTTCACCGCCTGGTGCGCCGTCAACCGGCTGACCGCATCGGGCCGTACCCTGGGCGAGGCCGAGAAGATTTCCGTCGCCGACGCGCTGCGCGCCATCACCCTGGGCGCCGCCTACACGCTGAAGCTCGACGAGGAGCTGGGCAGCATCGACGTCGGCAAGCGCGCCGACTTCGCCATCCTCGACGACGATCCGCTGGCGGTGGCGCCGGAGAAACTGAAAGACATCCCGGTATGGGGAACCGTGCTGGGCGGCCGGGTCTTCCAGTCGAGGAGGGGGTGAGCGAGCGTATCCCGTTCACGGTCATCGGCGGCTTTCTCGGCGCCGGCAAGACCACGCTGCTCAACCGGCTCTTGAACGGTGCGGTCGACAGGCGCTTCGCCGTGCTGGTGAACGATTTCGGCGCCCTGGACGTGGATGGCCGCCTCGTGAGCGCGCACGGCGGCGACACGATCGCGCTCGCCAACGGCTGCCTGTGCTGCACCATCGGCGATTCGCTGGTGACAACGCTGCTGGCGCTGCTCGACGGCGCGCGCCGCTTCGACCACATCGTCGTCGAGGCGTCGGGCGTGGCCGATCCCGGCCGCATCGCCGACCTGGCAGTGATCGAGCCACGCCTTCAGCGCGACGGCGTGATCGTGATGGTCGATGCCGGTGAGGTGCGCCAGCGCGCCGCCGATCGCCGCGTCGGCGACACCATCACCCGCCAGCTCGCCGCCGCCGATCTGCTCGTGCTGAACAAGACCGACCTCGCCGACGACCTCGCGGAGTTGCGCGGATGGCTCGCGACCCGGTCGCCGGCGCCGGTCCTCGAGGCGCGGCATGCCGATGTCCCGATCGATCTCCTGTTCGGCCTGGAGCAGCGCGGCGTCACCTCCGCCGGCGCGCCGGCCGACTCCTTCGCGAGCTGGTCCTACGAATGGCCCGACCCGGTCGACCGCGACGGCGTGCTGGCGATGCTGCGCGACGCCCCGGGCCTGCTGCGCGCCAAGGGCATCCTGCGCTTCGCCGACTCGCCCGACCGGCGCACGGTGGCTCACCTGGTGGGCCGCAGGCTCGACGTCATCGACGACGGCCCGTGGCCGGATGGTATGACGTCGCGGCTGGTGCTGATTGGGGTGAGGGCAGGCATCGTCGGTTCTTTGGAGCGTAGACGCCCGCTCTTGTCATCCTGAGCAAGGAGCGGCTTACCGCGCCGTTATCGAAGGATCTCATCGCCAGAAGAACCAGAGTGCATTTGTGGCAGGCGGCGATGAGGTCCTTCGCTGCGCTCAGGACGACAAGAAAGTGCTCCGGGGACGGCCCTCAGGATTTGGGTGGGAACGTCGAGGCAAGCCGCTTGGCGACAAAGTACTCCTCGGCCAGAAGCGCGTAGAAATACTCGTCCCACCAGCCGTCGGGCGGGCGATGGATGCAGGCACGAAAGTGGCCCTCGCGGCGCATGCCGAGCTTTTCCATGACGCGCCAGGAGGCGACGTTCTCGGGTTGGCAGGTCGCGATGACGCGATGGCAGCCGAGCGTCTCGAAGGCGTAGGCGAGCAGGGAGCGTGCTGCTTCGGTCGCATAGCCCTGCCGCTGGTGCTGCGCGCCCAGCACCCAGCCGATCTCCCAGGTGCGCGTCACGACCCACGGATGGAAAATCATGTGGCCAGCGAGCTCGCCGGAAGCCGCGAGGGTCACCGCCAGCGCCTCGGCGTGCCTGCCGGCATTCTTCTCGGCGAAGGCCCTGGCGCTTGCCGCATCGAGCAGGCCGTGCGGCAGCCACGCCGTGACCGACGGGTCGGACATGTAGCGATGGATGACTGGCCAATCGTCCGCAATGATCGACCGCAGCCGCAGACGCGAGGTCGTGCGAGGGGAGAAGCTCACGGGCGCCAGCATAACAGATCGCATGGTGACGCAGCGGCCGCGGCGATGCGGCTGCCTGCAAATCGGGTTAGGGTTCGGCCCAACGGGAGGTGCGTCGTATGGCCGGCAGGTTGAAGGACAAGGTGGCGATCGTGGTCGGGGCGGGATCGATCGGACCCGGCTGGGGCAACGGCAAGTGCACGGCCGTCACCTTCGCCCGCGAGGGGGCCAGGGTGCTTTGCGTCGACCGCAAGCGCGCCGCCGCCGAGGAGACGGTCGGCCTGATCGCCAGGGAGGGCGGCGACGCGATGGGCTTCGAGGCCGATGCGTCGAGGAACGCCGACGTCAAGGCGATGGTCGATGCCTGCCTCGCCAAGTGGGGCCGCGTCGACGTGCTCGACAACAATGTCGGCATCGGCTCGACCGGCGGGCCGGTCGAGCTGAGCGAGGACGAGTGGCACCGCGTGTTCGACGTCAACGTGAAGAGCTTCTTTCTCACCGCCAAGCACGTGCTGCCGATCATGGAGAGCCAGGGCAAGGGCGCCATCGTCAACGTGAGCTCGATCGCCTCGATCCGCAGCCCGAAGGGAATCGCCTACATCGCCTACAACGCCAGCAAGGGCGCGGTGAACTCGCTCACGCTCGCCATCGCCTCGCAGTACGCCGACAAGGGAATCCGCTGCAACGCCATCCTGCCTGGCCTGATGCACACGCCGATGATCGACTTTCTGGCGGAGCAGTACGCGCGCGGCGAGAAGGACCACAACCAGGCCTACGACAAGATGATCGCGATCCGCGACCGCGCTTCGCCGACCGGCAAGATGGGTACCGGCTGGGACACCGCCAACGCCGCGCTCTACCTCGCGTCGGACGAGGCGGCCTACGTCAACGGCCACCTGCTGGTGGTCGACGGCGGCATCACCGCTCGCGCCTGATGCCGAAGCGGAAAACGACCGGGCCGGTCAGGATGATGAGGAACAATCGAAACAGGTGATGGGTCGCCACCATGGCGACCTCGACGCCGAGCGCCAGGCCGATCAGGCTCATCTCGGCGAACCCGCCCGGGGCGTAGCTCAGCACCGTGGCATCGAGGTCGAGGCCGGTCAGCGCCACGGTGATCTTGGCGAACACCACCGCGCAGACGATCAGCAGGATCGCCGCGCCGATCGAGGCGGCCATCTCTTTGTGCAGCCTGTCGATCGCGGCGCCGACGAAGCGGCAGCCGATACCGGTGCCCATGACGACCTGGGCCGCAGCAACCAGCTCGCCCGGCGGCTTCGAGTCGGTGACGCCGGCCAGGTGCACGATGGCGCTGAGGATCATCGGCCCCATCATGAAGCTCGCCGGCAGGTGCAGCAGCCGGCCGAGGACGGCGCCGACGATGCCGCACGCCGCGAGGATGGCGTAATCCTGCCAGTCGTAGTTGGAGGGGGCAGGCGCCATGGTGAGGACGCTGGTCTGCGCGCCGTCGACCAGCCGGTACCAGATCGGGATGGTGAGCACGACCGTCAGGATTCGCAGCGCATGGGCGAGCGCGATCGAGCGCTCCTCGCCGCCCATGGCGCCGCCCATGATGGTCATGTCGTTCAGCCCGCCCGGCATGGCGGCGAAGTAGCAGGTCGGCTTGTCCCAGTTGGTGAGGCGGCGGAACCACATGTAGCTCAGCGCCGCGCCTGTCATTGTCATGCCGGTGAGCACGCAAAGGCTCACCGCCCACTGGCCGAGCCGCTGGACGAGGTCGGGCGTGAAGCCCGCGCCCAGCAGCACGCCCATGATGATGATCATGCCCTGGCGCAGGCGCACGCGCATGCCGATGCGCAGGCCACAGAAGGCGGCGACCGTCGAGAACACGCAGGCGCCCAGCATCCAGGCGAGCGGCATGCGCAGGTAGTCGAAGACGTAGCCGCCAACCGTGCCGATCGCCAGCGCGAGGAGCAGCGGCTTCAGGCCCTCGTGACCGATGATGCGCTTCTTCTCGGGCTTGACGGGGATCGGCGGGCTACTCAAGGATCGAACTGCTCCTTGAGGATGCGCTCCTCGAGGTCGTGCTCGGGATCGAACAGCAGCGTGAGGGCGATATCGGTCGCCTCGGTGATCGTCACCTTGACTACGTTGGCGATCTCCACCGAGTCGGCGGCCGCGGCGACGGGGCGCTTGCGCGGGTCGAGCACGGTGAGCGCGACCTCGGAATGCCGCGGCAGCAGCGCGCCGCGCCAGCGGCGCGGCCGGAAGGCATTGATCGGCGTCAGCGCGAGCAAGCCCGCTCCGAGTGGCAGGATCGGGCCGTGGGCCGACAGGTTGTAGGCGGTCGACCCGGCCGGCGTCGCCACCAGGATGCCGTCGCAATAAAGGTCGGGCAGGCGGGGCCGCCCGTCGACCGCCACGGCGATGCGGGCGGTCTGCCGGCTCGAGCGCAGCAGCGAGACCTCGTTGATCGCGATCACGTCGACGGTTTTGCCGCGGCTGTCGGTCGCCACCATGCGGAGCGGCGTGAGCGTGACCTGGCGCGCCTTCCTGAGACGCTGCAGCAGGCCCGGCTCCTTGTAGGTATTGAGCAGGAAGCCCACGGTGCCGAGATTCATGCCGTAGATCGGCGTGCGCCGGCGCATGTTGCTGTGCAGGGCCTGCAGCATCAGGCCGTCGCCGCCCAGCGCCACGATGATGTCGGCCTGGGCCGGGCCCACCGAGCCGTATCGCCGGACCAGACTATCTCGTGCCGCCCGGGCGGTCGGTGTCGGGGCACAAACGAAGGCCAGGCGGGGAGCGGTCGAGCTGGGGGACGCCATCGAGATGTCTGCAATGCCACCGATGCAAGACTCGTACTATAGTGTCCAGTTGTCGCGTGGCGATAAGATGCTGACGAAAGAAGCGTGGAGGAGGAGGAGCGAGATGGAGCTGGTTCCGCTGGGGCCCGGGTTCGGTGTCGAGGTGAAGGGCGTGAGCATGCTCGATGTCGCCTCCGATGCCGAGGCCTACAAGGCCGTGCGCGCCGCCTTCGAGACCCACTCCCTGCTGGTGTTCCGCGACCAGCTGATCGCCGACGACATCCAGGTCGCATACAGCCGCGCCTTCGGGCCCCTGGAGCTCACCAAGGTGGCCTCGCTCGGCGCCAACAGCTTCTACTCGCGCCTGACCAACATCGGCGAGAACGGCGAGATCGTGCCGCCCGACCACCGTCAGGTGCTGGTCGCCCAGGCCAATGCGCTGTGGCACACCGACTCGTCGTTCAAGAAGACGCCGGCGCTCGCCTCCGTGCTGACCGCGCGCGTGCTGCCGGGCGCCGATGGCGACACCGAGTTCACCTCGACGCGGCTCGCCTGGGACCGCCTGCCGGCCAATCTGCAGGGCCGGCTCAAGGACGCCGTGGCGACCCATTCCTACGCCAACAGCCGCGACCAGATTCACCCTGATCTCGCCAATGCTGAGGAGCGCAAGGCGCTGCCGCCGGTGCGCTGGCGCCTGAACTGGCGAAACCCGACCAACGATCGACGGGCGCTCTATGTCGCGAGCCACGCCTATGCGATCGACGGCATGGACGATCGCGATGCCCGGCAGCTGTTGGCCCAGCTGCTCGACGAGGCGACGCGGCGCGAGTTCGTCTACGTCCACAAGTGGCGCCAGGGCGACGCCGTGATGTGGGACAATCGCGCCATGCTGCACCGCGGCCGGCCGTGGGACTACACCAGGGAACGGTCGATGATCCGCACCACCATCTCGGCGACCGATGCCGACGGCCTGAACGAGGTCAAGCCGCCTGTGCTGCACTAGCCGCGGAGCATGGCGCCGGGGGTGGCGCCCATAGGGCCAACTTTGGTGGAGGACCCCACGAAGTCAGCGCCTATGAGGCTGGCGCCAGCGCGGCTACTCCGCCGCTTCCAGGCGCTGGGTATTGCTCGCGGCGGCGATCCTTGCGCGCGCCAGATCCTCGCCGCGACGCTTGCTGAGGGCCGCGCCGCCGCCCGCCGTGTCGGCGAACAGGGAAAGCTTGTCGAGATCCTCCTCGACTACCGGCGACAGGGCGAGATCCATGTACTCGTGGCGCCTGGGATCGTTCTTGACCTTCTGGCCGATGCGCCATCCCTGCCATGCCAGCCGGCCGTAGATCCTGAGCTTCCTCAAGGTTTCCACCGCCAGCTTCCAGTGGAACACGCCCACCGGCTCGATCGGCATGCCGTAGCGGCGGTCGCGCCGATACTTCAGGCGCACGATGCCGCCTTCCAGCGGATGGATGTTCTCGGCCTCGAACATGATCTTGAACATGGTCATGAACTGGGCTGGCTCGGCGGGATTGCGGCCCGGGATCGACCCGTGGCGGCGCGCCACCGTCTCGATGTGCTCGGGCGTATAGTACGTCCGCCAGGCATCTCGGTAGGTCTGCTCGTACTCGGCGTCGCTCATCTTGGGATGATGGACGACGCGATGATTGAGGTCGTACTTGTTCAGATCGGGGTCCATCCAGACGCCCTGCTTCCACAGAGTCTGGTGGTCTTCCGAGCCCGGCAGCGGCGTCAGCATGAAGAACTCGAGGATGTCGAGGGGCAGTTCGTTCTTGATGATCTCGAGGTCGCGCAGGATCGACTCGCGCGTATCGCCGGGGAAGCCCAGGATGTAGCCGGCCCAGGTCGAGGCGCCGCTGGCGTGCCACGCCTGCAGCATCTTGCGGTACTCGGTGATCTTGTTTTGGCGCTTCTTGGCGGCCAGCAGGTTGTCGGGATTGACGTTCTCCAGCCCGATGAACACCCGGTAGACGCCGGCCCAGCGCGCCTTCTCGATGAAGCGCGGGATGCGATGGCACTGGGTGTCGACCTGGATGATCAGGGAGACCGCGATGCCCTCGTTCTCCTTGAGCTCGATCAGCCGGTCGAAGAAGGCCTCCCAATGCTTGTTGCGGGCCATGTTGTCGTCAGTGATGAAGAACGACGTGATGCCCTGCCTGTAGTTCTCGCGGATGATGTCCTCGAGGTCGTCGGTATTGCGGAAGCGGCTCTTGCGTCCCTGGACGTTGATGATGGTGCAGAACGAGCACTGGAACGGGCAACCGCGGCCGAGGTCGAAGCTCGACTTGCGACCCTCGTTGCGCGCCAGCGCGGCCGGCGGCAGATGCGGCGTCGGTGCCCCTTCGATGCCCGGCAGGTCGTTCATGTAGTTGTAGAGCGGCTTCAGCGTGCCGTTCCAGGCGTCGCGCAGCACGATGTCGAGGCGGCCTTCCTCGGCTTCGCCCGCGAAGATCGAGATGCCCATGTCCATCGCCGCCTGGATCTCGGGCGGCACGACCGGCAGCATCGACAGGCAGCCGGCAGCGTGGAAGCCGCCCATCGCCACCTGGAGCCCGGCCTTCAGGAAGTGGCGGGCGAGGTCGACCGCGTGGGGGAATTGGTTGGACTGCACGCCGACCAAACAGATCAGCGCCCTGCCGCCGGTGCGGCGAATGTCGGCGATGATGCGGTCCGGGCGCACCCGGGTATTGGTCTCGTCGAACGGCTTGATCAGGATATCAACGTCCGGGCCCAGCACTCGACGCTGCCGGCAATCCTCGCCCAGCCCGTAAAGGGCGGCCAAGGTGTTCGACGGTATGTGGGATCGCAGCCAGGTGATCGGATAGCCATCGTCGTCGTAGTGCGTCGGCTTGATCATCACCAGCTGGAAGGTGGTCTTCGTCACGGCACTACCCATTGCGGATGACTCCAAAGCGAACAACCCGCATGCGGCCCGATCGTGTGCGTTTCACCGCTTAACGGCATCCCAATTTCCACAATGCTCTGAGCGGGCCTGCAACGCAACTGCAAGAGGTCGACAATCGAAACCGATTTGCCCAATAGAACCTACTCCCCGTAGGGCTTTGCTTCCTATCAGACCCGCAATCCGTGGGATTGGGACATGATCAAGAGGTAATTGCAGTCCGCACCGTTCGCGCGCACCGTAGGTGCGGCCCCGAGGCGCGCCACCAAGACGTCCGGGGGAGGAACGAACAAGACCTTGAGTCTCATCGCGCGCGTCCCGGCGCTGGCACCGTTCAAGGTCTCCAGCTTTCGCTTCCAATGGCCGGCCGATCTGCTCGCCTCGTGGGCATTCGAGATGGAGGGCGTGATCCTCGGCTGGTTCGTGCTGGTCTCGACCGGCTCGGTGCTGGCCCTGGCGGTATTCGGCTCCCTGCAATTCCTCGGGACCCTGATATCGCCGCTGTTCGGCATGGCCGGCGACCGCATTGGCTACCGCAACCTCCTCTGCCTGATGCGCGCCAGCTACGCGGTGATGGCGGGCCTGCTGGCGCTCCTGTTCCTGGCGGGCCTCGCGTCTCCCGTGCCGGTGTTCGTGCTGGCCACCCTCATGGGGCTCGTCAGACCTTCCGACATCACTCTGCGCAACCTCCTGGTCGGCGAGACCATGCCGGCGAGCTACCTGATGCGTGCCATGGGTGTGTCCCGCACGACGGCGGATTCGGCGCGCATCGTCGGCGCGTTGTCCGGGGCCGCGCTCGTTGCGGCGCTCGGATCGGGGCTGGCCTATGTCGTGGTGTGCGCCACCTATCTGGTGAGCCTCGCCTTCACCCTGAATGTCGGGATTCGCCGTCTCCGCGTGGTCGGCGAGCAGGCGATGCCCGCCTCGCCGATCAGGGCGCTTGCCGAGGCCTTCGCCTACGTCTGGTCGACGCCGGATCTGCGTGCCCTGATGCTGCTTGCCTTCCTCGTCAACTTTGCGGCCTATCCGCTGGTCGGTTCGCTGCTGGCCTATGTTGCCAAGGACATTTACGGGCTTGGCCAGACAGGGCTGGGCTGGCTGATCGCCTGCTTCGCCGGCGGCGCCCTGACGGGTTCGGTGGCCATATCGATGCTCGGACCGCGCATCCGGGCCGGTCGGACGATGCTGGTGTGCGCGACCGCATGGTTCGGCCTCAACGTGGTCTTCTCGTGGATCGAGGTCGCGCTGTGGGGGGAAATCGTCCTGTTCGTTGCCGGCCTGGTTCAGAGCTTTTGCATGATCCCGATGGCGGTCCTGCTGCTTCGGGTCGCGGCCCCGCCGTTTCGCGGCCGTGTCATGGGGGTACGGATGCTGGCGGTCTACGGCATGGCGATCGGGCTGCTGCTGTCCGGCCCCATGATCGAGCATCTGGGCTTCGCGTTGACCGGCTCGCTCTTCAGCCTGGTCGGTATCGTCTTCACGTTGCTGATTGGCATTTGCTGGCGGCGCCATCTGTGGCATCCGGCGGCCACCGCGAACCAGCGCTAGGCAGGTCTCCTCCCCGGGCGGACCGGGGAGGAGAATGGACGAGGATGTCAGCCGAGATTCTTCTCGGCGAACGACCAGTTGGCGAGCTTGTCGAGCCACGCCTGGATGTGATCCGGACGGCGGTTCTGGTAGTCGAGGTAATAGGCGTGTTCCCACACGTCGGCGACCAGGAGAGGCTTGCGGCCGTGGGCGAGCGGCGTGTCGGCATTCGCCGTCGTCTCGATGGCGAGCTTGCCGTTGGTTTCGACCAGCCACGCCCACCCACTGCCGAACTGGCCGACCGCGGCAGCCTTGAAGGCCTTCTTGAAATCGTCGAGGCTGCCGAAGCTGTCCTCCACGGCCTTCTTCATCTTGCCGTCGGGAGTGCCGCCCTTGGGCGACATGCTGTTCCAATAGAACTCGTGGTTCCACGACTGGGCGGAATTGTTGAAGATTCCCTTGGCCTTGTCGTCCTTGGCCGACTTCTTGACGATGTCCTCCATCGACATGTCGGCGTACGGCGTTCCAGCAATCAGGTTGTTGAGGTTGTCGATGTAGGTCTTGTGATGCTTGCCGTAGTGGAACGAAAAGGTCTGGGCGGAGATGACCGGCGCAAGGGCGTCCTCCGCGTATGGGAGCTTCGGCAGGGTGAAGGGCATTACGCAAATTCCTCGAGCTGGCCCGGCCTCGCGGCCGGGCGGGCAGTGGTGACAACAAAATGCCGGGCACGCCAACCATGCCAGCGCGCCCGACGGGGCGGAGCTTGGCAGAAATGGCGACCCAAAGGGACAGCTTCTTTTCTGCCGCGCAGGTCGGACGAAAGCTCGGCTGGTTCAACGGGACTGGGGTGCCTCGGTTGCCGGACAAGTCGATTTTCCCGCCATTCCCGGCGAACGCTTCTCACTCACCCAGATTTCGTGGCGAACGCTTCTCACTTGCCTACCTTTTGGTTGCACGCATGTGACCGCGGAGTATCTGTTAGGCAGTAGCGCATCGCGAGGAGAGCCGCAGTGAAGGGAAACCCGCAGATCATCGCCGAGCTGAACAAGCTCCTGAAGAACGAGCTGACCGCGATCAACCAGTACTTCCTGCACGCACGCACGCTGAAGCACTGGGGCTTCGAGCGACTGGGAAAGAAAATCTACGACGAATCGATCGGCGAGATGAAGCATGCCGACAAGCTGATGCAGCGCATCCTGTTGCTCGACGGTCTGCCGAACCTCCAGGACCTAGGCAAGATCACGGTCGGCGAGACCGCCGTGGAGTGCCTCAAGGCAGACCTCAAGCTCGAGCACGAGGCGCGGACGGCGCTGGTCGCTGCTGTCACCCTGTGCGAGACGGCCAAGGACTACGTCAGCCGAGAGATCGTCGTCGACATTCTCGAGGACGCCGAGGAGCACATCGACTTCCTGGAGACCGAGCTGTCCCTGGTCGACAAGGTCGGCGAGCAGAACTACCTGCAGACGCAGATCGGTGAGGGCAAGGGCTCGAGCTAGCTCATCGCCAGGGCGTGCTGCCCACTGGCGCGACCGCTGCTGCAAGAGCGTTCACTCCTCGGGAGCGCTCCGTTTCGTGGGCGTCAACCTTCACTGCAGTGGCACGCGCTCCCATCGTCGGGATCAGTCGGCGGCCATCATCGCCGGCTGTGCCGCCTGTTCGCGCGCCGCCGCCTCGGCGATCCGCTCGCGCATGTCGCAAGCACAATTTCCGCATTGCGGGCTCTTGCCGTAGGCACGAAATACGTCGGCTGGCCGCCGGGCGCCGGCGCGAACGGCGGCGTCAACCTCGCGCTCCCGAATGGCCCGGCATATGCAGATATACATTCCTGTGCGTCCACCTAGTCTGCAGGTGCGACTTACTCGCAAGGACGGCAAATTATGCGGCCGGCGTCAGCCGGTCAAGAGTTCCTAGAAACCTGGGAGAGCGAATTTTTGCAGCTGGAGTCGCAGTGCGGCATCGATTGGATGAGGCGTACGGCCGCGCAACCTGACCACTGTCATTTCCGCAGCGACGATGCAGAAATTATCCTTGAAGGCGGCCGATCCGACAGTGATCGAGCTGGTGCCGATCCGCATCACGCCGGTTCCCAGCTCGACCCGCCCAGGCCAGTGTGATTCGGCCAGGAAGCTCACGGTCATGCCGGCCGAGATGCCGCGCACGCCTTCCTCGCTCCGCTCCATCAAGCCCATGTCGCGCATGAAGGTGAGGCGGGCGGTTTCCATGTAGGCGCAGAGTGCCACGTTGTTCACGTGGCCGGCCGCGTCCTGGTCGGAGAATCGGACGGTGTCGGTACACCAGTGCGGGTAGATGGTGCGGTCCTGAAGGCGTTTGTCGCGAGACATCGGGGAATCACCGGGACGAAGTTGCCGCGGAACATAGCCCGATCGGCAGCTGCAATGACAAGAGGTCCGACGATTCAGCGCGAGGCCAGCCAGGCTCGCGCGCCTTCCAGGGTGGCGAATATCTCGACCGGACGCCTGGCGCCGCCCAACTCCCTGAAGCGCTGGATCGCTGTTCGGGCCTCCGGCGTCGTGACGACCGCGGCGATGGCGCCGCGCGGGTCGTGCACCGCGTTGGCGCGAACGCGCTCGCCAAGGACCTGCATGTCCTCCTCGCTCAGCCGGCTGTCGAGCTGCCGGGCATCGAACAGCTTGGGGTAGGGCATGGCGCCGGAGGCTGCCAGCGCCTCGAAGTAGTCCAGCACGTCCTGCAGGCGGACGACGCCGTGCGCCTTCGCGGTCACGAGGCGCTTGGCATGGTCGATCTCGATCTCGATTGGCAAAGGTTCGTTCCGCTTCCCATCGCAGCCTCCGCCGACACTCCGGTGGCCCCAACGAGAAACGCGAGACGGCCGCGGAGGTTCCCTCGACCTTCCCTGTCGCGCCGGATTTGATCGGTCGTGGGGCGTCCCCGAGGTTCATGGTGTCGCGAGGAGAACGTGATCGCCGTCGACGACATGCCCCATCCGATCTTCACCGAAGAGCACGACCTCATTCGCAACCAGCTGCGCCGCTTCGTCGACGAGCAGGTGAAGCCCTTCGGCCCGCAATGGGAGCAGGATGGCTTCGTGCCGCGCGCCGTGCTGAAGCGGATGGGCGACCTCGGCCTGTTCTCGCTGCGCGTGCCCGAGGCGCTGGGCGGTGCCGGGCTCGATGCCCGTGCGTCGGTGGTGCTCGCCGAGGAGGTCGGCCGGTCGACCCATGGCGGCTTTGCCATCACCGTGCTGGTCCATACCGACATGGCGAGCCCGCATCTGGTCCGCTTCGGGACCAAGCGTCAGCTCGAGAAGTACCTGCCGGGCGTCATGGCAGGTACCACCATCACGGCCGTCGCCGTCACCGAGCCGGGTGCCGGCTCCGATGTCGCCGGCGTGCGCACCCGTGCGGTGCGCGATGGCGCGGACTACGTGCTGAATGGCGCCAAGATGTTCATCACCAACGGCGTTCACGGCGACCTCTGCTTCGTCGCCGCGCGCACCGATCCCGAAGCCAAGGGCAGCCGGGCCCTCACAATGTTCATCGTCGAGAAGGGCACGCCGGGCTTTCGCGTCGGGCGGGCGCTCGACAAGACCGGCTGGCGCTCGTCCGATACCGCCGAGCTGATCTTCGAGGATTGCCGGATCCCGGCCGAGAACGTCCTGGGGGAGCCCAATCGCGGCTTCTACTCGATCATGGCCAACTTCCAGACCGAGCGGCTGGTGATCGGCGCCATGGCCATGGCCGAGGCGCGCGAGGCAATTCACCTCACCTACCAGCATGTCAACGACCGCACGGCCTTCGGCAAGCCGCTGTGGGACAAGCAGGCGATCCGCCAGCGCCTGGCGCGGCGGCTGGCCGAGGTCGAGGCGGCGCGCCAACTCGTCCACCACACGGCGTGGCTCGACGCCCAGGGAACCGACTGCGTCGCCCAGGTCTCCATGGTCAAGGCGCTGGCCGGCGATCTGGTCAACCAGGTGCTCTACGACTGCGTTCAGTTCCACGGCGGCATGGGCTTCATCCGCGAGACCGCGGTCGAACGCATGGCGCGCGATGCCCGTGTCCAGGCAATCGGTGGCGGCGCCTCGGAGGTGATGCTCGAGGAAATCGCCAAGCGCCTCGGCGCCGTGCTGGCGGATTGACGACGCTACTTCGGCGCTACCAGGAACGGCCCGACGGCGGCGACAGCGCACTCGGTACCGCCGGCCTGGGCGCACTCGCGCAAGGCGTCGCTCACTGCGTCGGTCTCGCTCGGCCGGCGCATCGCCATCCCGAGACGGCCATTGCGCCCGAGCGCGATGGCGCGCCAGTCGTCGGCGACCAGGTAGCGATCGATGGCCTCCTGCTGGCTCGTGCCGAGGTCGGCGAGATCCGGCGCCGTCAGGACGTCGACGATGCGGTAGCGCTGCGGCGTGCGCACCACGACCTGCATGTCGACGGAATATACAATGCACCGACGCCCCGTGATGTGACCGCAGACTTGCAGGTTGCGCCTGATGGCGTCTCCCTCGGTCTCGCTGGGCGACCACCAGTCGACGCGATTGCGACCGAGCACCAGCGCGCGCTTGCGCTCGGACTTGACGTAGTGCTCGGCGAGATTGAGGCGGGCCGGCTCGCGGATCGCGCTGGCCGGGTCGGCGGCAGATACGGCTGGGGCGGCAGGGGCGGCGAGCGGAAGGTCCACACGACGTCGTTTCCGATCGCATAGATCATGCATCGGTCGACCTCGCGCGGCTGCGCCACCTCGCGCTGCACCGCCTTGTTGCACTCCTCGATCGCAACCCGTCGCGCCGCGGCGTCGTCTATACGGCGCGTGGCAATGGTGAGATGGCCGCGCACCGTGATCGCCATCGCCTTGGAACCCTCGGCTCGCGCATAGTTCTCCAGCGCCCGTCGGCGTGAGTCGGCGACGAACGGCACGTCGGCCGCAACGTAGGGTCGTGTGGCCGCGACCGGGGACGAGGCGGGAGGTACCGGCGCGCTTGGAGGCGTGCTGGCGGCAGGCGGCGGCGTTGGTGCGGCTGGCGCCGCCGATGCCGGGTTGGCTGGTGCGGGAGCGGCGGCGGTCGATGACGCCACTTGGGTCGGTGGGGTGCCGGGCGCCGGGACCTGGGCGGCGGCCGGAGGCGCTGGCTCCATGCGGCCGTGCATCAGCCACGCACCGACAGCAGCGGCGATCACGGCGACGGCGGCGATGCCGCCGGCCACCACGAGTCGTGTGGAACTCTTGTGCGCCGGCCTGGGATCGGGCGCCCTGGCCGGCGGCGCCCCCTGCAGGGTCAGGCGATAGGCATGGATGGGGCGCGGGATGTTCTTGACGTGCTGCTCGCCCATGTCCTCGGCGCCCAGCGTGAGCTTTCCGATGATCTGCTCGTAGATCGAGGACGAGACGCAGATGCCGCCGTGGGGCGCGATCGATTCGAGCCGCACCGCGACATTGACCGCATCACCCATCAGGTCGTCGCCGCTTTCGACGACGTCGCCGAGATTGACGCCGATGCGCAGGATGAGCTGGTCGCCAGGGCCGCCAGAGGCATTGGCCGAGCGCATGGCTTCCTGGGTCTCGAGGGCGGCTCGCACCGCTTCGACGGGACTTGCGAACTCGGCCAGAAGTCCGTCCCCGGTGGCCTTGAAGACGCGCCCGCGATGATGCTGCACGATCGAAGCGGTGGTGGCCATGCGCTGGCCGAGCAGCTCCAGGGCATGTTCCTCGTCGCGGGCCGACATGGTGCTGAAGCCGACGACGTCGACGGCGACGATCGTGGTCAGCCGCCTGACCAGGTTGGGTTCGTTCATCTGCCGCTGGACCTTGGCGCAGCGTAGCCGACGCGCGGCCGCTCGGCCATAGGACGTGCTTGCAGGACCGGCCACGCTCTGCGAAGAGCGAGGACATGCAGCCCAAGGACCCGCGCTACTGGGACGACTATCAGGTCGGCATGAAGTTCGACCTCGGCTCGACGTC